>WNGB01006178.1_pt1 | contig 22843 bp, 26 predicted proteins | sample 5400681 | NCBI WGS metagenome assembly WNGB01 (sample SAMN13153367, study PRJNA577476) | soil metagenome | isolation source: 115 cm soil or saprolite under grassland replicate 2 | place: USA:California | collected 2016-06-15
AGTCCGAGAGCACCTCGAGCAGAAAGGCCTCGAACTCGGGCTCGGCCTTGTCGATCTCGTCCACGAGGAGCACCACCGGGTCGGGTGACTCGATGGCCTGGAGCAGCGGCCGGGCCGCCAGGAAGCGATGGGAGAAGAAGGCGTCGTCTTGACCCGAAATGCGTGCCACCGCCTCGGGCAGCGACGGGGCGTCGGCGATCAACTCGCCGATCCGCTCGCGAAGGAGCTGCGTGTACAGAAGCTGCTTGGCGTACTTCCACTCATAGAGCGCCTTGCCCTCATCCAGGCCCTCGTAGCACTGCAGGCGAATGAGGGGCCGGTTGGTGACCTCCGCCAGCGTCTTGGCCAGCTCCGTCTTGCCCACGCCCGCCGGGCCCTCGATGAGCACCGGCCGGCCCATGCGCTCCGCCAGGAAGACCACGGTGGCGATACGGCGGTTGGCGATGTATCGGGCGTCCCTGAAGTGCTGCTGGACGTCTTCAACCGATGGGAACATGGCGGCTCCTGTCGCGCAATTGACGCTCAGTCTAACACACTGAGCCAATCCTTTGGCTTGGCGACCCTCCGGTGTGACACTAGGAAGTCAAGGAAGCCTGGCGCTTGGCCATGCACGAGCCTCGAGCCGATCTCCGGCGATATCCGCGCGCCAGCGTGGCCTGGAAGGCCATCGTCGAGGTGCCGGGAGACCGCCCCCGGATGCACAGGACTGTGGACTTCAGCCCCTTCGGCGCAAAGGTGCGCCTGGACGAGCGCCTGCCCGACGGCGCCTCCGCGCGTCTGCGCCTCTCGACGCCTGACGGGCGGCCCCTGCAGGTGAAAGCCATCGTCTGGCGCAACGATGCGGACGGTCCCGCGTTCGTCTTTGTCGGCGTGACAGAGGAGGAGCTGGGGCGAATGAAGTCCCTGGTCGACGCCTACCGCGGCGGGTAGGGCCGTGCCAACAGGATCGGAGGGGGCCTGGACGGCCCCTCCGAGGCCTCCCCCAGGCAGGCTGTAGTGCGAGCCGCAGGACGTCGCGGGGCTGGGGCCCCGCCGTCCGAGGCGAGCAATCTGAAAGATCGAGCCGCAGGACCCGGCAGGGGCTGGGGCCCCGCCGTCCGAGGCGAGCGACTCTCAAAGCTTGCGCCGGAGAAGCCGGCGCTCGAACGGAGGTGGCCCGACGCGCTTGCCGGCTCAGGTCGCCGTGCCGAGGCGGCGCGTGGACAACGACTCATGCAGACGCAAGCGCAGGCCCGGCGCTATCACCGCTGGCGGCTCTGGCTCGGCGTCGCCGGCTTCCTGCTCGCAACCGCCTACCTCTTCATGCTCATCGCGACGGGCGCGGCGGTCGGCCTTCGGGACCGGCTCTCGGCGCTCACGCCGTGGTGGTGGCTCCAGCTTCCCCTCGCCCTCGTCCTCCTGGGAGCCGGCTATCGGCTGCTGGGCCTGCCGCTCCACTGGCTGGGAGGCTTCTGGCTGCCCCGCCGCTTCGGGCTCCTTCACCAAGCGTTTCATCGTTGGCTCTGGGACGCCGCCAAGGCCTCCTTGATCGGCGGGCTGCTCGGATTGCTGGCCGCCGAGGTCATGTATGGACTCCTGCGCGCGACATCCTGGTGGTGGCTCTGGAGCGCCCTCCTGTTTCTCGCGGGCTACGCCCTTCTCGCCTGGGTCACGCCGGTCTGGCTGGTCCCACTCTTCTATCGTCTCGACCTCCTGGAGGATCGTGACCTCCGCGACCGCCTGCTCCGGCTGGCGGCACGGGCCGGTGTGCCGGTGCTGGGCGTATGGGTCGCGGACCAGAGCCGCAAGAGCCGTACCGCCAACGCCGCCGTGGTCGGGCTGGCCGGCACGCGCCGCATCGTCGTCTTCGACACCCTGATCGAGGAATTCAGCGCGGACGAGGTCGAGGCCGTGCTCGCCCACGAACTGGCTCATCAGGTCCACGGTGACATCGAGCGCGGGCTCCTCGTTCAGGCGGCGCTCACCCTGGCCACGTTCTGGGTAGCCGACGGGTGGCTCAAAGACGGAGCAGCGCGGCTCGGCTTGATTGGGCCGGCCGACCTGGGGGGACTACCGCTGCTCGGCCTCATCTTCATGGGACTGGGGTTGGTGGCCCTACCGTTGTCCAATGGCTGGTCGCGTCGTGTCGAGCGGCAGGCCGACGATCTTGCCCTCCGGATGGTCAACCCGGCGGCATTCATCACCGCGATGGAACGTCTGGGAGACCTGAACTTGGCTGAACGTGATCCACATTTTGTGAAGGAGCTACTCCTTTATTCGCATCCTTCTGTCAGCCGCCGTGTCGCGCGGGCGCAGGCCCTGCTCCGTCCGCCAGGCTGACACCCGACTTCGGGTTGTCCTAAAAGCGGACAGGGCTTGCCCTAACGGTGGCGGGTAAACTCCAGCCCCTCATGCCCGCCCGCCGCCGGGCGTCGTGGCATCAGACTTGCTGGATATTTACCCGGCAACCCGTCCATGCACATAGAGCCAGCGTATGGCCTTCGCCGGTGGTCCGTCCGGAGTGACCTGGACGGGCACACCCGGGGTTCCGGTTTCGGACCGGTCGGCAAAATGAGAGCCGCATGACCATGTCCAGGCTCGGCCCGCGCTCCACAGTGGGAACGGCGCCGCCCATGCGCCACCTCCAGGTCCTGAGGACGGTAACACAGGCGGTAAGCCGGTCCCTCAACCTCAGTGAGGTCCTTCAGAAATCCGTCAACGCGCTGACCCATGTCACCGGCCACGAGATCGCCAGTCTGCATCTGAAGTCTGCCGATGGCCAGACCCTGCTACTCCGGGGGGAGCGCGGTCTCTCGGAGCGGCTCCGGGAGATCAATCAGGCCCTGCCATTGGGCAAGGGACTCATCGGGCGGGTGGCGCTGACCGGCCGTGTCCGGCGGCTCGACCAAGTCACCAAGGCCATGGACCTGCTGCCCATGGCGCGAGAGATCGTGGCCATCGATGGCATCCAGGGCTTCGTCTGCGTACCGATCCGAGCGCGACACCGGATCCTCGGCACGCTCTCACTCGGGCGGCGGACCCCGCATCCGTTCACCGACGAGGAGGTGGCCCTGCTCGAGTGCACGGCGGACCAGATCGGCCTCGCGCTGGACAATGCCCGCCTGTACTCCGAGACCCGACACCAGCTCGAAAACCTCCGGCGAACTCAGACCGAGGTCGTGAAGGCCGAGCGGCTGGCGGCCGTCGGAGAGTTGGCTGGGGGCGTGGCCCACGAGATCAACAATCCCCTCATGATCATCCTGGGCCAGGTGCACCTCTTGCTCCAGAGCCAGGACAGCGCGGAGATCCTCAGCGGCCTCAAGATCATCGACGGGGCGACCAAGCGCGCGGCCGACATCATCCGGGACCTGATGCTCTTCGCCGAGCACTTCCCCCTGCGCCCGACTCGCTGCAGCGTCGTAGACCAGATCCAGCACGTGCTCGAACTGCAGAAGGCGCGTCTCGACGTCCGCCGCGTGGAGGTCCGCACTGAGATCGAGGAGACCCCGGAGATCTGGGCGGACGCCGGCCAGCTCCAGGAGGCCTTCTTTCACCTGATCCAGAACGCCGAGCAGGCCATGGTCGCCGCTCACGGCGGTGGCAAGCTCACGATCCGCGTCGCCCCGACCGACTTCGGGGTCAGGATCGAGGTGGCCGACGACGGGCCTGGGATCCCGCATGAGGATCTCGCGCGGATCTTCAACCCGTTCTTCACGACCAAGGCGCCGGGCGAGGGCCGGGGCCTGGGGCTGAGCGTCGCCCACAGCATCTGCTTGGAGCACGAGGGGCGGCTCTGGGCGGAGAACCGGCCCGAGGGCGGGGCGGTGTTCGTCGTCGAGCTGCCCTTCGGGCTCCCCGCCGGCGAGCCGCGCCTGAGCGCCTCCCTCACTCGGGCGTAGCCCAATCGGGCCGGGCCGTCGAGGCCCCCCCGAGTTCGCGGTCCGTCATCCGGGGAACCTTCGAAGCGTGGTACGCTTGCCCCGCTGTATTCAGGCGCGCGAGGAGTCACCATGACCCGTTGCCAGCGGCTTCGCCAGCTCATCAACCGGAAGCAGGGCCTCGTCGTGCCCGGCGCCTACGACGGGGTGTCCGGCAGGCTCGTCGAGCGGGCCGGCTTCCCGGTGGTGTACATGACCGGCTACGGCGTCTCGGCGTCGCGGCTCGGGTTGCCCGACATGGGCTTCGCGGGGCTCGGCGAGATGGCGGACCAGGCCCGCAACATGGCCGGGGCGGTGTCCATCCCGTTGATCGCCGATGCCGACACGGGGTACGGCAATGCGCTCAACGTGCGCCGCACGGTGGCGCTCTATGAATCGGCCGGCGTGGCCGGGCTACATCTGGAGGACCAGCAGATGCCCAAGCGCTGCGGGCATCTGGCCGGCAAGGTCGTGATCTCCGCGGAGGAATTCGCAGCGAAGATCCGGGCCGCGGTGGACGCCCGCGTGGATCCGGATCTCGTGATCATCGCCCGCACCGACGCGATCGCGGTGAGCGGCTTGGACGACGCGCTGCGCCGCGCCGAGGCGGCCGTCAAGGCCGGCGCCGACATGCTCTTCGTGGAGGCGCCGACCACGGAGGAGCAGATCGAGCGTGTGGCGCGCGCCTTCGACACGCCGCTCCTCTTCAACTACGCCCCCGGCGGGCGCTCTCCGCTCCTGCCCTTCGCGAGGTTGCGCGAGCTGGGCTATGCCGTGATCCTGCTGCCCGTGGACACGTTGTTCGTGGCAACACGGGCGATCCAGGCTTTCCTCGGGGAGCTGAAGGAGCGCGACGCGGTGCTACCGCTGGGGGACCGGTACACCCCCTTCAAGGAGTTCAACCACCTGCTGGGGCTCGGCGAGCAGCTCGCGCTCGGCGAGCGGTACTCCGCATGAACCGCGGGATCGCGGGGCTGCTGGGGCTGGTCCTGATCGCGGCCGGCTGCGCGGCCCCGACCGGGTCCGGCGGCGACGGGCCCCGCGCGCGCTGTCTCGGCCAGCCGGGCCGAGGCGAATCCTACTCCCCCGACCGCCCGCTCTTCTTCCTCTTCTGCATCGAGTCTCCCTGACAGGCCTCTGGCGGGCCGCCATCGGTTGAGCGACCCGCGCCCGTGTGCTACGCTCGCGCCGGGGCCGAGAGCCAGAACCCACCTCGACCGGAGGTCCCTCATGAGCACTGTGAAGGATGCGATCGTCCAGGCCGTCGACCGCTTGGCGGATGAGCTGGAAGCGCTGTCCCACCAGATCCACGACCATCCCGAGCTGGGCTACGAGGAAGTCAAGGCGTGCGCCTGGCTCACCGACTTCCTGGGCAGGAAGGACTTCAAGGTGGACTAGCCGGCGTAGCCACGGCCTTCAGGGCCACGATCGAGACCGGCGCCGGCCCTACCATCGCCATACTCTGCGAGTACGACGCCCTGCCCGGCATCGGCCATGCCTGCGGCCACAACGTCATTGCGACCTCGGGTGTGGGGGCGGGCGCTGCGCTGGCGGCGGTGAAGGCCCAGCTCCCCAAGGGACGTGTCCAGGTCATCGGCACGCCAGCGGAGGAGGGTGGCGGCGGCAAGATCAAGCTGATCCAGAGCGGCGTCTTCAAGGACGTGGACTGCGCCATGATGATCCATGGCTTCGACCGGACTCTGCTCCACCAGGACCTCCTGGGCATCGTCCGCGTGACCCTGGAGTACTCCGGCAAGGCCGCTCATGCTTCCGTCGATCCCTGGGTCGGGATCAACGCGCTGGATGCCTGCATCCAGACCTTCAACGCGGTGAGCATGCTGCGCCAGCAGGTGCGCCCTGAGTGCCGGATCCACGGGATCATCACCAATGGCGGCGCGGCGGCCAACATCATCCCCGAGTACGCCGCCGCGACCTTCTACGTGCGCGCGCCGCGAATCGACACCATGTGGGAGCTGTACAAGCGGGTCGTCGCGTGCGCGGAGGGCGCCGCCCGGGCCGCGGGCGCCGGCCTCAAGGTGACCCAGCACGACAACGTCTATGAGCCGATGAACAGCAACAAGGTGCTGCTCGACCTGTTCGCCACCAACATGAAGACGGCGGGGCTCGTCGAGGGCGAGCCCATCCCCGACCGGCTGGGCTCCTCGGACATCGGCAACGTGAGCCAGGTGATCCCCGCCATCCAGCCCATGGTGGCCATCGCGCCCCTGGGCACGGCCATCCACAGCCGCGAGTTCGCTGACGCCGCGGTCAAACCCCCGGCGCGTGCCGGCCTGGTGGCGGCGGCCAAGACCATGGCGATGACCACGTTCGATCTGCTCGCGGAGCCGGCGCGGGTGGAGCAGGCCAAGGAGGAGTTCGCGCGGCGGTGATCTCTTACGAGCCTGGGATGATAGATGATAAAGGAGCACCCGATGGCAACGGCCCCTGAACCACTCGATGACGCCAAGAGGCGGGTCGCTCAGGCCGTGGATCGGCTCGCCGACGACCTGGAGCGCTTGAGCCATCAGATCCACGCCAACCCGGAGCTGGCATTCAAGGAGGCGAGAGCGGCGGCCTGGCTCACCGAGTTCCTGGAGAAGCAGGGGGCGCAGGTCGAGCGAGCCGTCGGCGGTCTGCCCACCGCCTTCAGGGCCACCATTCCCGGCCAAGGGCCCGGGCCCACCATCGCGATCATGGCCGAGTACGATGCGCTGCCGAACATCGGCCATGCCTGCGGCCACAACGTCATCGCCGCCTCCGGCGCGGGGGCCGGCGCCGCCCTCGCCGCCGCCCTCCCCTTCAGCGGGAAGATCCAGGTCATCGGCACCCCCGCCGAGGAGGGCGGGGCGGGCAAGGTCAAGCTGATGCAGGCGGGCGTGTTCGATGGCGTCGACGCGGCGATGATGATCCACGGCCGCTGCGGGACCCAGATCTGGCGGCCGAGCCTCGGCATCATCAAGGTCACATGCGAGTTCTTCGGCAAGGCCGCCCATGCCTCGTCCTGGCCGTGGCGCGGCGTCAACGCGCTCAACGCCATGATCCAGCTCTTCGTGTCGCTGGACCAGATGCGCCAGCAGATCCGGCCGGAGGCGCGCGTCCACGGCGTCATCACCAAGGGCGGCGAGCAGGCCAATATCATCCCCGAGCACACCGCGGCGGAGTTCTACCTCCGCGCGCCCACCAAGGATTACTGCAAGGAGCTGCTCCGCCGGTTCGAGGGCTGCGCCGAGGGCGCCGCCATTGCCACCGGCTGCACGGTCAAGGTCACCGCCGACCCGACCATCCAGGAGCCGCTCAAGCCCAACTTCTCCATGGCGGCGCTGTTCGAGAAGAACCTGGAGCGGATCGACTTCCCGGTGGACCCGGACGACGGCCAGGCCGGCTATGGCTCGACCGACTGCGGCAACGTGAGCCAGGCGCTCCCGACCATTCATCCCTATATCCGCATCTCGCCGGACGGCATTCCCGGCCACTCGCGCGAGTTCGCCGAGTGGGCGAAGTCGCCGCTGGCGCGGAAAGGCCTCGTGGCCGCCGCCAAGGCGCTGGCCATGACGGCTCTCGATCTCGTCGCGCGGCCCGCGGAGCTGCAGAAGGCCAAGGAGGAGTTCGCCAGGACCGGGAGGTAGCCGCCGGAACTACCGTCTTGACAATCGTTGTGCAGGTCGTAACATTCTGCTCACTTGCGGGCGAGCTCCCGCAGGGAATACCGGGACGGAGAAGGGGGGTGTGCTCGTCGACAGGGTGGGTGCTTGGCGCATCGCTTTGCCGCTCAACTCAGGAGGGTACCCAATGAAGCGCACGGCACTTCGAATCATCCCGGGCGCGGCCATCGCGCTCCTGCTGGTCGGAATCATCACCCTCGCGCAGGCCGAGTCCCCGGCCGGGATGAGGCTCTACGCGTTCAGCTCGGGAGCGCTCACCGTTCCCAAGAGCCTGCTTCAAACCGGCGCGCCGGCCACGCCGACCCAGGTTCCGGTCGGCTTCTACGTCGTCAAACACCCCAAGGGGAACGTGCTGTTCGACACGGGGAACAATGACCGGATCATCACCGATGACAAGTACTGGGGCAACTTCATGGGGATGAACCCGGTGCGCACGCCGGACGTCGCCATCGACGTCCAGCTCCAGAAGATCGGGCTCAAGCCCGACGACATCAAGTACGTGGTCGTCGGCCACATGCACCTGGATCACGGTGGGAACGTGGGGAAGTTCCCCAAGTCGACGCTGGTGGTCCAGAAGGACGAGATCCGGAACGCCTTCTGGCCGGAGCCGGGCACGGCCGGGCCGTACATCCCGGGCGACTTCATGATGCTGCGCAACGATCCGGGCGGGCCGCTGGCCAACCGCTACCCCATGATCCAGCTCCAAGGCGACCTCGACCTCTTCGCCGACAACAGCATGGTCGTGAAGCGCTGGGTGGGCCACACGCCCGGCAGCCAGATGATGATCGTCCGCCTCCCGAAGACCGGCACCGTGATCCTCACGAGCGACAACGTCTACTTCGCGGAGAACGTCACGAAGAACCTCCTGCCCGACATCGCGCTCGCCTATGACCCGCCCGGCATCATGAACGCGTACCAGTGGATCCGGGAGATGCAGGCCCGGGAAGGGGCGCAGTTCTTCACCGCCCACGATCCCGATGGGTGGAAGGCCATGAAGAAGGCGCCGGACTACCTCGAGTAGCCGCCAACGCAGTCGCCTGCGGTGTCACGGGGCGGAGCCAGGACGATGAACGCGTCCTGGCTCCCGTCCTTCACGTCGTCCGCATGACCTCGATCATCGTCGCTGATCAGCTGACCAAGTGGTACGGGCCCCGCCGCGCCGTGGACAGCGTTTCGCTCGAGGTCCGGGCGGGCGAGGTGATGGGCCTCCTGGGACCCAACGGCTCCGGCAAGACGACCATCCTTCGCATCCTGACCGGCTATCTCCGCCCGTCGTCGGGCACGGCCCGGATCGCCGGCCTCGACATCGTCGACGATGCCCTGGCGGTCAGAAGACGAATCGGCTACGTGCCTGAGGACGCGCCCCTCTACGACACGATGCGGGTCCGGGAGTTCCTCGAGTTCATGGCCCGGATCAAGGGCTTGGCGCGTGACGCGGTGCCGATCGCGCTCGACGCGGTGTGCGCCCGGCTCGCTCTCGCGCCGGTCGCGCGCCTTCAGATCGGCAAGCTGTCCAAGGGCTTCCGGCAACGCGTGGCCATCGCGCAGGCGCTCCTGGGTCGCCCGGAGGTCCTGATTCTTGACGAGCCCGGCAACGGACTCGACCCGCGGCAGATCATCGAGATGCGCGAGCTGATCCGGTCCCTCGCCGGATCCCTCACGGTCCTGGTAACCTCCCATATCCTCGGCGAGATCGAGCGGGTGGCCGACCGCGTGGCCATTCTCCTCGAGGGGCGCCTGCTGGCGGTTCACGCCCTGCGCGCGGGCAGCGCCGCCCGACGCCTCCGTCTCCAGGTCCGGGGCGAGGAGGGTCTCGTCAAGAGCTGCCTCGGGCGCGTTCGGGGTGTCGGCGCCATCGCCCCGATCGCTCCGACGCCCGGCGACACGCGCACGTACCTCGTCGACGTGGACGGCCCTTCGGTGGCCGAAGGCGTTGCGGCGGCAGTGCTCGGAGGCGGGTTCGGTCTGCTGGAGCTTCGCGAGGATTCCATCGACCTGGAGGCGCTGTTCCTCCAGCTCACGGGCGGCGCGCCGCCGAGCGCGCGCTCCACGGCCGCGGCATGAAGAACTTCGCGACCCTCCTGGGCAAGGAAGAGCGGGCCCTCTTCGCCTCTCCGATCGCCTATGCGCTGATCGCCGTGTTCCTCGTGCTGATGGGCTACACCTTCACGACCATCCTGTTCCTGAACAAGGTGGCGACCCTCGCCCACATCTTCTTCCAGATGTCGACCCTGTCCCTCCTCCTGGTGCCCGTCATCACCATGCGCCTCGTCGCGGAGGAGCGGAAAGCGCGCACCCTCGAGCTGCTCCTGACCGCGCCCATCCGCGAGATCGAGGTCGTCCTCGCCAAGTTCGTGGCCAGCATGACGCTCATCGCGGCCATGGTGGGACTCTCGGTCAGCTACCCCGTGGTCCTCGCCATCTATGGCCATCCGGACTGGGGTCCGATCTACACGGGCTATCTCGGCCTCCTGCTGTTCGCGGGCGCCCTCGTCGCGGTCGGACTGCTGATCTCGAGCCTGACGGCGAACCAGATCGTCGCCGCGGTGGTTTCCCTCGGCCTCTTCTTCCTGCTGTGGATGATCGACTCGCTCGGGTACCTCCTCCCCGACCCCTTCGATACATTGTCCGTCAACCTCTCGCTGCTGGCCCATTTCAGCCCGTTTGCCCTCGGCTCGGTGTTCCTGTCCGACGTGGGCTTCTTCCTCTCGGTCATCCTGCTCGGGCTCTTCCTCTCCGTCCGGGCGCTCGCGCGCCGCTGAGGGCCCGATGCACGGCGAAGCTGCTCTCCCCTGGCGCGAGGTCTCGTGGTTCGGCGGCTGGCTCGCGGCGCTGCTGGTGCTGATGGTCCTGGGGCTCCGGCTGCCGCTGCAGACCCGCCTCTCGCGCCTCGGGACCCTCGCCTACAACTGGGGAGTCGTGCTGGTGACGCTGGGCGTGGCCGTGCTGGCCAACCTCGCGCTCGCGCCCCATGACGCCCACCTGGACCTGACTCGGGAGCGCACCTTCACGCCCTCGGCACAGGCGGAGGCCGTCGTCCGGTCGCTCACGCAGGACGTCCAGCTCACGTACTTCTACCACGCCGCCGACCAGAACGGGCGGCGGGCGAAGGCGCTGGTCGAGATCCTGGGTCGCGAATACCCACGGCTCCACGTCCGCACCGTCGATCCCGACAAGCAGCCGAGGCTGGCCGAGACCTACGGCATCCGCCTCTACAACGCCGCCGTCCTCGAAGCGGACGGCCGGCGCATCCAGGTCATGGGCACCGACGACAATGACATCGCGCTCGGCATCCTCCGCCTCCTGCGCCGGCAGGTCACGACGGTGTGCTTCATGGAAGGGCATGGCGAGTACCCCTTCGACAACTTCGAGTTCCACACCCACGTCGAGACCCTGCAGGCTCACACCCACGGCGACAAGAGCTCGGCGGTCGTCCAGATGCCCGGCCACGGCGCCGGACGCATGCGGCGGGCCCTCGAAGGGCTCGGCTTCGAGGCCCGCAAGATCATCCCGGCCACGCTCCAGAGCATTCCTGCCGACTGCGCCGTCATCATCGCGGTGAACCCCCGCACCACGTATCTGCCCGCCGAGAGCGACCTCCTCGCCGACTACCTGGGCCGTGGCGGTGCCGCCCTCCTCATGTACGATCTGGGGTTCGTGGTCGAGCCCCGTCTCGCCCGCCTCCTGGCCAAGCTCGGCCTGAGCCTCGAGCAGCAGGTCGTGGTCGATCCCCTGGATCACTACTCCGCCGACCTCGAATCGGTGGCCGTCCCAATCTACGAGCCGCACCCGATCACGGACCGCATCGCCCTTACCTTCTATCCCGGCATCCGGCCGATCACCCTCCTGCTCCCTCCGCCCGGCGTGACCGTCACGCCGCTCTTCGAGAGCAGCAAGGAAAGCTACGCGCGCACGGTGCCGCCGGCCCAGGAGCGTCAGCCTGTCCGGGAGCCCGCCGCGGTCACCTCGGCGCCGGCCTCGACGCCGGGGCGTCGGATCCTGGCAGTGGCGGTCGAAGGAACCTGGCCCGAGAGGCCGCCCGGCTTCGGCCCGACGCGGGGGGCCTTCCGCGTGGTGGTGGTCGGGGACGGAGACTTCGCCAGCAACTCCTTCTTCCCCTACATGTCGAACAGCGAGCTGGCGCTCTCCATGGTCCGCTGGCTGGCGCGGGAAGAGCGGGCTCCCAAGGTCCGGGCCGGGGTGCCGGTGCCGCCGCTGGTGCTGCTGACCAGGCAGCAGATGAAGACCATCTTCCTTGCCGTGGAGCTCTTGCTGCCGCTCGGCGTGATCGTGATCGGCGCGCTGGTCTGGTGGAGACGACGGTGAGACGGGCGCGGGGAGCAGCTCTGCTCGCCGCGGCAGGGCTCTTCGCCGTGGGGTTCCTCGTCGTCATGGCAGCCTCCGGCCGGATGCGCCCGATGCAGAACCTCGTCAAGTTCGAGGCGGCCGGGCTCATGCGGGAAACGCCGAATCATATCGACCGCGTCGAGCTCACAGCCGAGGGGCGGCGATTGATCTTCACCCGGCGGGAGCCGGGGCGGTGGGCGGTGGCGCCCTCCGCCCGAGAGCTCGCGGCCGGCGCGGTCTCGCACCTGGAGATGTCACTCAAGTTCATGCACGTGACCGCGCCCGTCCGCGTCATGTCTCGGGAGGAATACCAGGGGGAGGCGCTCGGCGAGTACGGCCTGGATCCGCCTCGGTACACGGTCTCCCTGCACCGAGGCGGCCAGAGGGTGCTCGCCACGAGCTTCGGGGGGAAGAACCCTCAGCGGGTTTTCCAATACGTCCGCGTCAAGGGTCTGGACGAGCTTTACCTCCTCCCGGTCTTCGTCGGTCGAGAGTGGGAGTTGGTGGCGGAGGGGGTGACGGCGCCGTGACCGTGTCGGCGGCGGGCGGTCCGGCGCATCCTGGCCGCCCCGGGCGACGCGCACGGGCCGCGGTGGTGTTCGTCGCTCTCTGCTGCCTGACCGCCGGCGTGCCGGCCGCGCTCGCCCATACCGGGGGCAGCACTGGCTATGCGTCCATCATCATCAGCGGGAACACCGTACGCTACAGCCTGACCCTCTCCCCCTCTGCCCTCCCGGCCGCGGTGGCCGAGGAGTTGACGCGTGCCCGGTCCGGTCGCGCGGATAGCCGTGACCGGCTGCTCGGCCACCTCCGCGACAGACTGGGGCTCACCGATCAGGGGCGGCGCTGCGAGCCGGCTCAGGGCTTCATCGAGGCGGAGCGCGCCGAGGTCGAGAGCGTGACGCTCGTGATGGACTTCGCCTGCGCCTCCACCGTCCGGGACCTCGTCATTCACGACGATCTCTTCGACGTCCTCGGCCCGGATCACCATACGTTGGCCAAGGTGGAGTCCGCGGGCGTCACCCGCGAGCTGGCGTTCGCCACCGAGGCGCGGGAGGCGCGGCTCTCACTGGGCGGCGCCCACGAAACCTCCAGTGGCGCCGGGAGCTTCCTTCTGCTGGGGGTCCATCACATCCTGACTGGCTACGACCACCTGCTGTTCCTGGCCGCCCTCCTGCTGCGGGGCGGCCGGCTCACCTCCCTGCTCAAGATCATCACCGCCTTCACCCTCGCCCACAGCATCACGCTCGCACTGGCCGTGCTCGGCTTCGTGACGATCCCGGATCGTCTGGTCGAACCGGTGATCGCCGCGTCCATCGTGTGGGTCGCCGCCGAGAACCTGATCCTGCGCGAGGCGCCCTCGCAGCGCTGGCTCGTGAGCTTCCTCTTCGGCCTCGTCCACGGCTTCGGCTTCGCCTCCGCCCTCACGCCGCTGGCCCTGCCGCCGTGGAACCTCGCGATGGCGCTCCTCGGCTTCAACCTGGGTGTGGAGGCGGGTCAGGCGGTGGTGGTGGGGCTCCTGCTGCCGTTCCTCCTCTGGATGCGCGGAGCGGCCTGGGAGGGCCGCCTGGTGCGGACGGCCTCGCTTGCCGTGGCGCTCGCCGGGGGCGCGTGGCTCGTCGAGCGGCTCTTCCTCGCGTAGAGGCGTCGCCGGGAAGATACTGGGAAGATACGTCTTGACAACCGGTTGTGACGCCCCGGTAGAATGAAACCCGCCATGGCAGTCGAGGTCGAGCGGGCGAGGCGGCTCTTCACGGTGGAGGAGTACGAGCGGATGGTCGAGGCGGGTATCCTGACCGAGCGCGACCGCGTCGAGCTGATCGACGGCGAGATCGTCGAGATGACGCCCATCGGCGACCCTCATAGTGCCGCTCTTGCAGCCCTCATTGCGCTCTTCACGGAACGCCTCGGGAGGCGCGTCCTCCTGTGGCCTGGGGGCTCGCTGCGGCTGCCGGCGCGTTCCATGCCCCAGCCCGACCTGATGCTCTTGCCGCCGCGGGCCGACTTCTACCGTAGGACCGGCGTTCACGCGGAGGACGTCTTGCTCCTCGTCGAGATCGCCGACACCTCGCTCCGCTACGACCGCGAGGTGAAGGGGCCGCTCTATGCTGGAGCCGGCGTGAGCGAGTACTGGATCGTGGACGTCGAGGGCCACGCCGTCGAGAAGTACCGCGCTCCGGCCGCCGGAGGGTATCGGCGCGCCGAGCGCCTCGGCCCCGGCACGCCCTTCGGCCCCGAGGCCTTCCCGGACCTCGTCCTCACCGTCTCCGACATCCTCGGCTGACCTCGTCAGAGAATGGTCAGCAGATCGGGGAGCGTGCGCAGGCGGTGGTCCGCCTCGCGAAAGTCCTGGTGCCGTGTGGAGGCGCACGGGACGATCGCGCAGGCCATGCCGCCCGCCTTGGCAGCGAGGAGGCCGTTGCGCGAGTCCTCGACCACGAGGCAGGCGTGCGGCGGGAGCCCGAGCCGGCGCGCCGCCTCGAGGAAGACATCGGGGGCCGGCTTACCGCGCGGCACCTCCGTCCCCGAGACAACCGCCTCGAAGAAGCGGGCAAGGTCGAGGGCCGTCACGTTCGTCTTGATCACCGCGGGCTCGGCCGAGGACGCGAGGGCCAAGCGGTAGCCCGCCGCGCAGAGATGCGCGAGGACCTCGGGAACCCCCGGCATGGGACGCGGCCGCTCCCGGATCAGCTCGAGGAGGTTCGCGACGTACTGCCGGGCCAGTTCCTCCTCGGAGGCCGCGAGCGCATGACGGGCCCTGAGGGCCCGGACACTCTCCGGGGTCGTCACGCCGAGAAACGCCTCGTTGTCCCTTTCCGTGTACGGCACGCCGTGGCGCGCCAAGACCCGGCGCATGGCCTCCAGGCCGAGCGGCTCGGAGTCCACGAGCACGCCGTCCATGTCGAAGATGATTGCGGCGAAGCGCACGGCGCGCGGCCGGCTCACCGGGCCGCGCGAGCAGCCTTGAGGGTCTTCTTCACCTGGTTGAGGTGATCCAGCTCATGCAGCCGGAAGGCAGTGACTGCGTAGGCCTTCCAGTCCAGCTCTTCGATCCAGTCAAGCGGCGCCTCCCGGCCGTCGGGTCCCTCGACGTTGATCACCATGATCAGCGGAGCCAGTGCGTCGGTCAGCCGGTCGGGAGCCGCCGACAGCACGCGCAGGATCTCGGCGTGCACGGCCTTGAGATCGCCCACGAGATCCCGGTACCGGCGGCTCATGGGATCGGCCGACTGGAGCGAGGCGGGGATGGGGCCGCCGGCCGGCCGGCGATCGTCCAGCAGGTCGCGCAGCTCGTCGAGGCTGGGCCGGTGGGTCTCGACGAGGTGGTCCACCACCTCCTGCACCGTCCACTCGCCCGGGACGGCCCGCGCCTGCGCCTCCCCCTCGCTCACGCCGTCGAGGAAGATCTCCACCGCGGCGAAGGCGGCGCCAACGCGCTCATGGATCTGCGCGGCGGGAAGCAGCGTCCCCTTCTGGTGCACGTACTCTCGCGCCTTGAGCTGCTCGGGGCGAAGCATCATGGGTTCCCTCTCCTCGAGGAGCGTGAGGCCGGCCGTCGATGCAGAGGCCGGTCCGGATCAGGGTGGCCTCCGCCGCTGAGTGGGCCCACCCAGCCTCGATCCGGCCTACGGTGAGCCGGAGCGCCGGCGCGCGGCGGCGCGCTCGGCGTCCATGCGCCCGCCAAGGCCGCCCGAGAAGTCGACGTAGCTCATCGCTGCGGCGAGCGCGCGATGCCCCGCCTGCTCCGCGATGAGCCGGTGCATGGCCTGGCAGATGCGCCGGTAGGCGGGATGGCCCTGGGGCGCCGTGCGCAGCTCGATGATGTGCATGGCCTCGCGCGCGTTCAGCTCCATGTAGAAGCGCACGCGGTAGGCCATGGCCACCGCATAGGGCGCGACCTCGGCCAGCCCGGCGCCCACGAGGGCGTCGTGGAGCGCGGCCGATTCCTCCATCGCGCGCGTCCAGTCCGTGAGCGCGCCGGCCTCCTCCAGCTCCTCCGGGGTCGCGTCGCCGTGCCGCGGCGACAGTGGCTGCCACTCGAGGCTGAGCAGGCGGTGCCGCTGGAGGTCGCGGAAGGCGCCGTAGTCGCCCAGCACGTCGAAGCGGTAGCTGGTGCGCTCGAAGGCGCGGCCCGGCTTGTGACGCCGGTCCTCGCGCCGGCCGACATAGGCCTCGAGCACCTGGCGGCGCTGCTCGGAGCCCAGCTTGCGCGCGACGGCCAGGAGCTGGTCGTCCGGCAGATCGGACGGGGCGTAGAGCGCGGCGGCGACCACCTTGACTTCGCCGTCGGGATCGAAGTCCGTGAGGGTCACCTCGGGGCGCGGCTCCGGCTCGATCCCCCCCAGGAGGCGCTGCGCCACCCGAGCGGTCTGCTCGCGAGTCTCCGCGAAATACCGGCTCCACACGCCCCCGCGCTCCGGCCGCTCCAGCCTTCTCAGGAATGCGGGGATGACCTTGCGAAGCTCGACCGACATCAGCTCGGCGTAGTCCTGAACCTCCCTCAGCGGATGAGCGCGCATGCGGAGGAGCAGCGCCTCGTACGCCTGACCGGTACCGAAGATCCCCACATTGGAGCGCGTCGCCGCGGGCAGGAGCCCGCGGAGACTGTCCAGTGCCTTCGCCCGGATGGTCGCGCGGTAGGTCGAGTCGCCCTCGCCGGGCGGCTTCGGGAAACGCGCGCTCCAGTACTCGCGCATCGGCTCGATCCAACGGGCATAGGTCTCGAAGGCGCGGTCGAGGACGTCGACGTAGCGGGAGCGGAGCGGATAGCCGTCCAGCTCGGCCGGGACATGGTACTTCCACCGGCCGTCGGGCTTGTCCGTATACGGCACGTAGCGCGTGGACTGCTCGAGATAGGCCATGAGCCGGCCCCACTCGAGCACCTTCGTCAGGATGTTCGAGGCGCCCTCGCAGGCCAGATGCACGCCGCCCAGCTGGGCCACGGAATCGTCGCCGTACTCGCTAAACACGCGCTCGTAGAGCTGCTCGGCGCGCGTGGTGCCGATGGACGGGGCCGCGGGAGCCTCGCGTACCTGCTCCAGGAACTCATCCAGGAAGAGCCGCCGCAGCGACTTGGCCGAGCGCGAATAGCGGGCGAAGAGCGCGCCCTTCACGACCTCGGGCAGGTCGACGAGGGCGAAGACGGGCCCGTCGAGGCTGGTGAAGTGCGGGGAGAGGGCCGTCCGCTCCTCGGGCGTGAACGTCTCCACGCCGGCCATGGTATCACGCGCTTCTGCCTATCGGGTTGACTCCGACCGCCCGAACGCCGCCATGGATAGTGTGGCGACGTGGGCACGCCCGACAAGTCTTTGAAGGAGTTCCAGGCCCGATTCCGGGATGACCAGGCGTGTCGGAAGTACCTTGGCAGCCCGCCGGTGGCCGGAGGGCTTTCGCTGTTCGCGGTGTGGGGAGTCGGTGGCTTTCGAGGTGCCGCGACGGATGCTGTGGCAGCGCAAGTCGCGCGGACGGCTCCTGCCGACGCCCGAGCCGTCGGCCCCGCGCGCAGCCCCTCAGACGGCTCCCGCGCAGCCCTGAGACGGCAGGCTCGTGATCTGCGGCATCGCGCGCGAGAACATGACTCTGCGCGCCGCTCAATGCGGCCGATCGCGCCAGGCCGTGCGATCTCCGACCTCACGAGAGAGGACCTCGTTGACAAAATTCAGACAAGATTCGCCGGTGCGCTGACACGCTAGGTCACAACGCCCGGTCTGCGTCCGCTATCGCCGCATGATCGGCGTCGCCAGCATCGATGGAAGTTGCCGTTTCACAACGTCGTCTCGCCGATCTTCCGCCCGACGCGCCTGGCGTCTTTTTCTGGAACGAAAGTTGCTCCCCGCTCCCTCCCCCATCGGCCGATCGCGCCCGGCATGTCGCCGGGGCATGTGAACGAACCCTCACGAACCAGAAAGGCGGACCATCGTGAAAGGGAAAGGCGACCATATGAAGCGCGTGATCAGATTGGCTACAGCCCTCATCGTCCTGCTCGCGAGCGCGCCCGCGTTCGCGGCCTCGGCCACCTCCAGCTTCAGCGTCAGCGCGACCGTGTCCAACAACTGCACCATCACCACCGCCGCGATCAGCTTTGGCGCGTACGACCCCACCGTCTCCAATCTGAGCACCCCGCTCGACGCGACGGGGTCGGTGACCATCACGTGCACCAAGGGCGCGGCCACCACCGTCGGGCTCAGCGCCGGCGCCAACAGCGCCAATGCCACCGGCACGACGCGCGCGATGAAGAGCGGCTCCGACTACCTCAGCTACGAGCTCTATCAGGACACGGGCCGCGCCACGGTATGGGGCAACGCGGGCGTGGCGCTGTTCACGCCCCCCGTCGCCCCGAGCAAAGACCCGCGGACATTCACGACCTACGGGCGCATCCCCGCCGGTCAGGATGTACCTGCCGGCACTTCCTACACCGATACCGTGACCGCGACCGTCAACTTCTAGGCTCCGACCCCGAGCTCCCGTGGACGCTGCACGCTGCGCTCAGCACAACTCGCGCGGCGACCTGCCCGTCCCCGACCTCCTCGCGTACTACGGCAACCGGCTCCGCGTCGCGGATCAAGACATCCCCCTCGAGTATGCCGTGGGAAGCACCGAGCAAACCATCGCTACTCCGCTCCGAGGTGGAGCACTCGTCGCGTTCCCGGTCCGGCCCCTGCGGGCGGCGACCGGCAAGCTGGTCGTCGTGATGGCAGGAGAAGCGCTCGTCCCCGCCTATGGCCAGTTCACCGTCACTGCCGAGGGCCAGCGGTTGGACTCTCCCATCGGGCAGGACGGGGAGTTCTACCTGGACAACGTCCCGACTGGACGTTATTCCGCTCTCATCGAGCACGACACCGCTCGCTGCGCGTTTACCCTGGAGGTGCCCCCGGCGGGGCTGGACCCGTGATCAACCTGGGGACTCTGCGCTGTTCTGGAAGCGGGGAGCAGACACCGTGAATGCCCGCGCCCTGCTGGCGGGCTCCAGTCTCGTTGTCGGCGCCGTTCTGCTTACCGCGCTCCCGGCCCTGGCCGCGTGCACGATCAGCACGACCGGCGTCAGCTTCGGGACCTACAACATGTTCGCGACTTCGCCCCTGGACTCAACCGGCAGCGTCACCTACCAGTGCACGGGCAACTCGAGCGTCAGCGTGACGCTCAACAGGGGGGGCGCGGCGAGCTTCAACCCTCGCCGAATGCTCAACGGGAGCCAGGCCCTGAACTACAACCTCTACCTCGACGCTTCCAGGGCCACGATCTGGGGCGACGGCACGGGCGGCACCCAGCGCTATTCGAACACGAGCGTGCCTCGAAACCAGAATGTCACGGTGACCATCTACGGCCGCGTCCCTGCCAGCCAGGACGTCAGCGCCGGAGCCTACAGCAACTCCATCACCGCCAGCATCAACTTCTGACCGCAGCCGCCGCGACGCTCCCATCGCGCTGCGCACTTTTCGCTCTGCCGAGGGCCTCACGGCTCGTGTCGCTTTCCAGCCTCGGCGCGGAAGGCCGAGGGGGTGAGACCGGTCCACCGTTGAAACGCCCGCGCGAAGGCTGTCGGGTCGGCAAAGCCCACGTCGGAGGCGATCGCGGCCACCGTCATCTCTCGGCGCTGGATGAGCGCGAGCGACCGCTCTCGGCGAGCCTGGTCCTGCTCGCCACGAGATACGCGAAGGCGCTCTCGGCCCGACCCGGAAGGCTCGCCGCCGCATGGAGCCCGAGATGAGGGTCCCCGGTGCCCCGCGCGGCGGCTTGCCAGAGTTCGACGACATCGACCCACGGCCACCTTGCATGGGGCTCGCGGAGGCGGTCCAGATCCCACCGCTTGCGCCGGCAGTAGCTCATCGCATCGAAGCCAACCGCCGACAGCGCATCGAGCAGCAGCCGGACCCAGGCGGTGCCGACGGTGTGGTAAGGGATCGCGATCGACCCGGCGTCGCGCATTCTCTACCCTATTCCCCCGGCCGTCGTCCCACGCCACGTGATCGCCAACATCACGGCGGACTACGGGCTCGAGGATTGCTCGGGCATCGCCAGCGCGCGCCGGACCAGTTGACAGAGCTCCGCCGGGGTGAACGGTTTCCGCAGCATGAGCCCCACCGGCTCGGCGAGAAAGCCCCCGTAGTCGTTCGCGGGCATGTGTCCGGTGACGAAGATCACTGTGGATCGGAGGTCAGTCAGGATCAGATCGTAGGCGTGCTGAGCCAGCATATCGATGGCCTCTCTGCCGTTGCTGGCAGTCTGCACGCCATAGCCCTCAGCCTCGAGAATCTCGACGATCATGTTGCGCACGCCTGGCTCATCTTCCACGACCAGGATGCGACGGCCTGTCATGGCTGAATTCCTCATGGAAGGACCCGGCCGGCGCTCAGGGAGGGCCTCATGCCGGACCGATCCAATACCGGCATTCCAAGGGTTCGTGCAGCTGAGTTATGGTTGCCTGTGACGGCTTGACTTCGAGGCCATTAAAACTGACAATTGGTCATTGTCAACAGGAAATTTTCGACATGGCTAAGACCTTGAGAACTCTGGGGATAGGGCAACGCATCGTGCAGCGGCTGAGGACGCTCGGGTATTGGAAAAATGGGCGCCCGGACGTGAGTCGGTTCGCGCGCGAGCGCGGATATCTCTCCCAGAGTCTGTACTTGTGGCTCAAGGACGCGGCGGCGCCGAGTCTGGACAACCTGAGGCGCCTCGCCGGAGATCTCGGGGTGTCGGCCGAGTGGCTGACTTTCGGGTCGGTGGAGGCAACCGCGGCGCAGACCGCGGGCGGTGAGGCGACACTATCGGCACGACGGGAAGGCCCTGGCCATCCCGCGGGCGAGCAGCCCGCGGCCGGAACTGCCGGAGAGCCGGCCGATATTGGCCAGGTGCTGCTGCACCCGAGGTACGCCGGCCAGCTGACCGAGCGATTAGAGGCGGCGATCCAGGCCCTTCGAGAGAGCGAGGAGCGCGTCCGCGCCTTCCTGGACCAGCAGTTGATCGGCGTCAGCTTTGTCGGGCCCGACCAAAGGTTCAGGATGGTGAATCGGCGATTCGCGGCCATGCTCGGGCGGGAGCCCGACGAGCTGGTTGGGATGCTGTCGAGGGAAGTGACCCACCCCGACGAGATCAACAAGGGCTGGGAGCTCTATCGCAAGCTGCTCAGCGGAGAGCTCGCCCACTACGAGCGCGAGAAGCGCTACCTCAGGAAGGATGGCTCCGAGGTGTGGGCGAGGATATTCATCTCCCTGATCAATCATCCGAGTGGCGAGCCGTACGCGCTCTTGCTGGTGCAGGACATCACCGCCCACCGGCAGGCGGAACAGGCGCTGCGCGAGAGCGAGGAACGGGCCCGGTTGATCATCGACCAGGCGCATGACGCCTTCATCGCCATGGATGCCCACGGCGTGATCACCGACTGGAACCGCCAGGCCGAGGCTACCTTCGGGTGGTCCCGAGGCGAAGTCATCGGACGGCCCTTGGTCGAGACAATCGTTCCTCCGCAATACCGCGACGCGCACAAACGCGGGCTGGAACGCTTCCTGGCCACCGGCGAGGGCCCGCTCGTGAACAGACGGACCGAGATCACGGCGTTGCACCGGGATGGGCACGAGTTTCCCACGGAACTGACGCTGTCTCCGCTCCGGTTGGGTCGGACGTATCTCTTCAACTCGTTCATCCACGACATCAGCGACCGCAAACGAGCGGAGGCGGCGCTCCGCGAGAGCGAGGAACGGTTCCGTGCCCTGTTCATGGATGATCTGACCGCCAATTTCCTGTGCTCACCGGACGGGCGGCTCATCCTGTGCAACCCGGCCTTCGTGCGCCTGTGCGAATTCCCGTCCATGGAGCACGCGCTGGGAGCCGACTTGACGGTGCTCCTGGACCTCGAGACGCGGAAGCGTGTGTGGGAGCATCTCAGGCGGGTCCGCAGGATCGAGTGGGCCGAAGCCACTCTCAAGACGCTGACCGGAACCGAACGCCACATAATCGGCAGCATCATGGCGGATTACGGGGTCGACAAGCGGATCGAACGCATCAGAGGATACATCTTCCTGGAGGACGCCGGGCGTGGGCGGGTCCGGCGAAGGAAAAAGCGCAAGAAGGTGGGCATGAAACACGGAGGAATCAGGCAGACGGGTCACTCCCGGAGAGCACGAGCTGGCCTGCCTCGGCGGCCACCCTGACAACGTCGGGCCTCAGAACAGATCCCACCACCGGCCGCGCGCGGCCATGGCCGTCCCCGTCTCCTCGAGGATCAGGCGTCCGGTCCGCATGATGTACACGCGTTGAGCGATGCCTAGCGCGTGCAGGCCGTTCTGCTCGGTCACCTCCCGAGGTAGGTGTCCCCGCCCGTGAACATGTCCTCGCGCGGCGGCGCGAAGACGTCGATGACCTCGGTGTCCTCCGGGAAGTAGCCCTCGTGCGGCGTGTTGCCGGGAATCACGCCCAAGTCCCCGGCGACGCAGGTGCGCTTCTCGCCGTTCAGGGTGAACTCCATCTTCCCCGAGAGCACCCAGAACATCTGCTCGTGGGGGTGCTGGTGCATGGCGGCGCGGGCACCCGCCTTCATCTTCCAGAACACCACCATCTCCTTCTCACCCACGAGGATCCTCCGCGTGATCTTCTCCCCGATCTTCTCCTCCGGCAGCTCGTTCAGCCTGGCGTAGCCTCTCATCACGGGAATGGACATGGCGACCGCCTCCTTGGCGACATTCCGTCAGGGCCTTCGGGTCGGGCCTCCGAATGCTCAAACCCTAGCGGCTGGCCCGCCGTCAAGTCAAGCCTTTCGAAGGGTTCGTTGACCGGCGCCGAGGGCGCGTGGGATAATCCGGGCCATGCGGTGGTCGCTGGCGGTTCCGTGCTTGCTCGCGCTGGCTGTGCTCTCCGGCTGCATCTCGATCAAGTTCGGCCGTGAGTTCCCCTCGCCGGAGGCCAAGATGATCGTGGTCGGCAAGACCGACAAGGCCTCGC
>WNGB01003987.1_pt1 | contig 22840 bp, 17 predicted proteins | sample 5400681 | NCBI WGS metagenome assembly WNGB01 (sample SAMN13153367, study PRJNA577476) | soil metagenome | isolation source: 115 cm soil or saprolite under grassland replicate 2 | place: USA:California | collected 2016-06-15
ATCAGCACCGCCGCCGAGCCGGTGACCGGCGCGTGGTATCAGATGGCTACGTTGGTGTATCTCAACCAGTTCGACCCACGGCTACCGGCCATTCCATAGGCCGTAAAGCGCCACATAAAGATCTAAACGTTCTGGGGGGGTGTGGGGGCGGCTTCGCCGCCCCCACACCCCCAAAACGAATTCATTCGACGTGTGGCTCCGCCAGCCGTGCCAGCCGCGCCTCGGCCAGCTGGCGCTCCAGATCGATGATCGTGTGCTGATACTCGTCGATCTGCACGGCGATGCCCGATGGAGCCAGGACGCCCAGCTTGGCCTGCTGGGTCTCCAGCTCGCGCAGGTGGGCGCGATTGATCTGGAGCAGATGTTCGACATGGGCGCGCTGGATGGAGTCCATTGGCGTGCTCCTGTGAATGTTGAACCGCTGAGACGCTGAATAGATGCGTGCGCTGAACGCGCTTCAAACACAGCGCCATCAGTTCGTCAGCGTCTCAGCGGTTCCGAAGCCGACGAACCGCTGAGACGCTGAATAGATGCGTGCGCTGAACGCGCTTCAAACACAGCGCCATCAAGTTCGTCAGCGCCTCAGCGGTTCCGAAGCCGACGAACCGCTGAGACGCTGAATAGATGCGTGCGCTGAATGCGCTTCAAACACAGCGCCATCAAGTTCGTCAGCGCCTCAGCGGTTCGTACGTCGCTCATTGGCCAGCCGCTTGATCTGGAGTGTTGGAGCGCCGAAATTGAGCAGCAGACCGATCGTATAACCAGAAGCTTTCAGATATGAGAGCGCCTGCACGACATGCACATCCTCGATTGCGGCTTTCGCCTTGATCTCCAGCATAACCGATAGTGCGAGCGCCGATGTTCCGATAACAAAATCGACGCGTTTCTTTCCTACGTTCGCACCCTTGTAACAAACATCGATCCAAACCTCACGGCTGAACTCCAGCTCATGTGCCGGTAGCTCAAGTGCCAATGCACGCTGATAGATGACCTCTTCAAATCCTGGGCCGAGCGTCCGATGAACCTCCTGCGCGTTGCCGATGATACGTGCTGTCACATCGGAGAGCGAATACTCAGTTTTCACATACGGTTGACTCATTTGGAATGCCCCTCAATCTACTATGATGTTTCGTATATCGAGTCAACCGCAGAAGCACAGGCGTTCGTCACGGGTAAGTGCCGGAACCGCTGAAACGCTGAGGTTATGAGTGCGCTGAAGTGGGCTCAAGTTGGTCTCAGCGGCATCAGGCCCTCAGACTCTCAGCTGAAACGCTGAAGGTATGAGCGCACTGAAGTGCGCTCAGGCTAGTATCAGCAGCATCAGGCCCTCAGACTCTCAGCTGAAACGCTGAAGGTATGAGCGCACTGAAGTGCGCTCAGGCTAGTATCAGCGGCATCAGGCCTTCAGCGTCTCAGCGGTTCCAACCGCCCTACAATAACCTCGGCCTGCGCGCGCTCGTGCACCATGCCCAGCTTGCGGCTCCAATCCAGCGCTTCGCGGGCATAGCCCAGCGCCGCAGCGTGGTCGCCGCGTTGCTCTTCGAGCGCTGCCAGGCGGACAAGCAGGGTGGTCAGGTAGCCGCGCCCCCCCGTCTCGCGAAAGAATGCCAGGCTGCGCCGATATTGACCAGCCGCTTCTTCCAGCTCGCCCTGTTGGTGCAGCACATATGCGATATTACTGGCAACCCCCCATGCCCGCTCGGGGTTGAAGATCGACTGCTCCTCATCGAGGAAATAGACGCGTTGGGTTTCCAGGAAACGCAGGCGTGCGATCGACCATTCGCCACGATCGCGCGCGACTTTCCCCAATTCATACTCCAGCTCCGCGCGAGCATATGCTGCTTCATTACTGGGTAGATAGTCGATCAAATCGAGCGCACGCTGACAAATATCCTCAGCCCGGCTCAGGTCGCCAGCGCGACGTGCCACCTGCGCCAGCCGGCTCAAAATCTCGACCTGCCAGCGTGCATCACCTAGGCGCTGCTGGATTTCGAGAGCGGTTGTAAGCGACTGTTCCGCCTCGGCGTGCCGTCCCTGCTGGCTCTGTACCCAGGCGAGCGCGCAGTAGATCGGCGGCAATATATCGTCGCGACTCAGAAGCGCCGCATTCTCAAGCCCTAATTGCCCGTAGGCCAGCACGTCGGCCCAAGTGCCGCTCGTATCGGCATAGGCCAGCAGCGCCGGCAATATCTCAAGATACACGTCGGGCCGCTGGCGCTCCCGTGTCCAATGCGCGAGGCCGACCAGGTGATGTCCTTTACGCATCAGTGTTGATGGACTAGGCTGAAGATGATGGAACACGCGATATGGCCGCGCGATCTCCACGAGATGCGCCACCCACCGCTCTCGCAGCTCCTTCTCCAGTTCTGGACGCGCGGCCAGTTCATCTAGCACGTAGCTTTGCGTCAGCGGCAGCAGGAAGAAGCGCTCGCCCTTCTGCTCGACCAGCGAGAGCTGGAGCAGCTCTGCCAGGCCGTCGTCGCGGCCAATCACATCGCCGGCCAATCCAGCCACCTCGGCCAGCGTTGCGCGGCTGGCATGCGATTCGAACAGCGCCAGTGCCAGCAGCAGCCGGTAGGCGTCGCGCTCGCGGATGCGCGCCACGCTCTCGGCGAAGCAGAAGCGCGCGATATCGCTGTGGCCGCTGCCCAGCCGCCGCAGCACCGAATCGACGCTGTGGCCCAGGCTGATCAGGCCAATACTCCAGACGATCGCCAGCGGCAGCCCACCGGTGCGGCGGTAGAGGTCGCCGGTTATGTCGGCCGGAAGCTCGACGTTTTTGCGCGCCGCCTCGACCAACATCAGCGCCTGCGCATCCGGCTCGGGCATGCCGGCCAGGCGGATGGTGTAGGCGATGTCGATCCGGTGACGGGTGGTCACGATCACTTTGGTCGGGTCGGGGATCTCACGCAGGAAGCTCAGCAGCTCCTCGTCGTCGACCGTCTCCAGATTGTCCACGATCAGCAGGGTGCGCTGGGCCGTCAGGGCGCGCTCGACCAGCCCGCGCCGCCGATCGGCGTCGGCCTGGAGGATGGCCGGCTGCTCCAGCACGGTCGCGATCTCGCGGTACAGGTCGGCCAGGGTGTTGAAGCTCTGCGCGCGCTGCTGGATGCCGCCGGCCGTCAGCAGCGTACGTTTGGCCGATGCCCAGACGATCGCCTCGAAGCGTTCATCCGGCGTCAGCGTGGCGTAGTTGTCGCGATAGCGGTAGGCTAGCTCCAGCGCCAGCGCGCTCTTGCCAACCCCGCCGATGCCATCGAGCGTGACGACGAAATGGCGGCTGCGCGGGTGCGGCAGCAGCAGCTGAGTCAAGCGCTCCAGCTCGGCCTGGCGGCCGACGAAGCGGGTGTAGCTGCGCTGCGGCAGGTTGTGCCAGGGGCGCTGGCGCTCGGGTGGCCGGGCGGGCGCGGGCAGCGCCAGCGCGGCTTGCGGGGCGGGAAGCTGCTTTATTTCTGACCGCAGCGCCTCAATGCTCTGGGCCATCGCGCCTGCGCTGGAGGCGACCCGGCGGCTGCTCTCGGCGGCGCTCTTCTGAAAGGCCAGGCCGTACAGGTCGCGCAGCTGCGGAATATACAGCACCTCCTGCCCCAGGTAGCTCAAGAACGCCGACACCGCCGCGTCCACCCGCGCGCGCTCGACCCGCTCGGGCAGCACATCGCCGAACGAGCGCTGGAGCCGCGCGACCGGCTGGGCTGGATCGTGAAAAGGGTGAGTCAGCAGATCGCGCAGCGCCGCGCGCACGCTGGGCAGGTCGGCTAAGCGCGGCTGGGCGGCCAGCGCGTCGGCAAGCTCGGCATCTTGGGCGCGGTACGCGCGCGCAAAGCGCTGCTCGGCCCGCCCAACCGCCGCCACCAGGCCCCGCTCCAGCGCACGCCGATCCAGCAGTTCCTCGATCGACTCGCCGGTCACTTCGCCTAGCAGCTGGCCCAGCGTGTTGACCAGAAGGTCTGCGAGCATGGAGTGGCCCCTTGGTTACGTTCGATCTACACATGACGATGGACGATGGACGATGGACGACACGTACCTCTCAATCGTCTATCGTCTATCGTCTATGTCATGCTGATCATTTGAGCTAACGCTCCGCCTCATCCAGCAGCGCCAGCCCGCGCGCCAGCTTGCTGCGATCTTCGGGGATCAGCGTGAAGCGCGCGCGCAATAGCGCGACCAGCTCATCCAGGTCGGCGCGCGTCCCGGTCTTCAGCAGCTCGATCTCCAGCTCGCGGAAGCTCGCCGCGCGACCGCCGGCGTCGATTGCGCCCGTGTCGAGGCTCAACTCAGCCATGCGTGTGCCGTTACGCAGGGCGACGATATGCAGGCGGTGCGTGCGGATCGTCAGGATCGGCAGTAGCTCGGCGCCATCCAGCAGCGCCAGCGTGCGGTCGCGCGCCTCGCCGGCCGGCCAGGCGGCCGGGTTGTCGTCGTCGCCGATCTCGACCTCCCATTCATCGCGCTCGTACATGCCATCACGGGCCTTAGCCGCGCCCTTGAGCGTGGCGACCCGGCGGTTGCCCAGATCGCGCACGCGCAGCCCGTACTGCCCGGCGCGCAGCCGCTGGTCGGCTGTGTCGAAGTAGACATTCTGCTGGTCTTCGGCATCGGGCTCGGCGATCAGCTTGAATGGGCCGATCGTATCCAGCGCAAGCAGCTGCGGGAATGTCTGCTGGTCGTCGACTCGAAATTTGGCCTCGATTTCCATTTGTCGCAATCCTATTTTGGTTTAGAACCAGGTGCCTGACGAAGGACGAAAGACCAACATGCGCTCGTTCGTCCTTGGTCTTTGGTCTTTCGTCACTGGCCGTTTGTAGTATCCTGATGACTCCCTTCCCCGCCCGCTATCGCCAGGCTACCGAAGCGCGCTGTCTGCGGCCCCTGGTAATCGCCGTAGAAGCCAATCTCGGCGCTCCAGCGCGCGTTTGCCAGCGCTTCGATCAGGTTGCCCACCAGCGCGCCGCCCTTGAATGGCGTGCGCCGGCCGCCATCCACCAGGTAGCCCAGCCGAATTTCCGAAGAGAAGTCGCCGGTGATCTCGTTGGGTGTGAACCACGAGAACGCCACGACTTCGACATACGGCTCCGCCAGCAGCGCCACTTCAGGCGTGGCGCCGGCCGGCAGCTCGATATCGCCGAAGTCGCCGGTGGCCGCGATGCCCAGGTAGTCGGCGTAGCGCTGGTTGGCGGTGAAGGCGCACAGCCGGCCATCACGGATCAGCTCGACCCGCTGCGCCGGCTGGCCTTCGTCGTCGAAGCGGCCGGCGCGAACGCCGAACGGCAGCTGGCGGGTGGCGAACACTGTCAGCGGGTCGCCTGCGGCTGGGCCGTGGAACACCGGTTCGCCGATCTCCCAGCGCGAGAGCTTGCCGAACTTGGTGGCGGCCGAGCCCAGTGTCTGAATCACGCCGCCATTCAGGAAGGTTGCCAGCGTCGCGCCGCGCAGCACCACCGCGCCGCGATAATCGGGCGGCGCGGCGGCGCGCAGCAGATCGGCGGCCTGGCGGGCGCGCGCGGCCACCTCGGTCGCAATATCGATATCATCCACCCGCCGCCGGCGCAGCTCGACGAACGACTCGGTCGCGCGCTCGCCATCGCGGCACAGCAGCACCCACTCCATATCGATCGTCGTTCCAGTTTGAGTCGCGTCGATGCCGCGGCTGTTGAGCAAATGGGTGGTCTGCTCTTCGGCATACAGCTCGGCCGCCGTCAGCAGCACGTGCGGGTGCGCCGCCGCCGCGGCACGCAGCCGCGCCAGCAGCTCATCCAGCGTGGCCTCTGCGTCGGCTTGGATCTTTGGGTCGGCGATCGGCTGATCGGGCAGCGGGCTGGGCGCGGGCATAGCGTATGGCTGGTTCTGCACCAGGCCGGCTATCAGCGCCGCCGCATCGATCGCCGTGTCGATGTCGTCGCCGGGCAGCAGCGTCGCATTTCCGCCGCCGCACGCAGCCGCATCCAGCCCGCCGGTCTGCCGCAGCACCTGGATAACATAACGCTCGCTGGCGGTGGCACGGCGGGCCTCGACAGCGTCCGGCACGGCGTATAGCTGAACCGCGCGCGATCTGATCAGGCGCGCGCTCCAGCCCTGGATGTCGGCGCGCGCCCGCAGCGCCGCGACGATCCGCTCAAGCATCAGCCGAGCCTCGCTTTCAGCAGCAGATGCGGCCCGCCCGAGCTGACCGCGACCCATTCTTTATGGCCTTTAAAGCAGCCGCCGCCATCGATCGACCAATCGTCGCCGACCGCGCTGATGCTCTGGAGCACCGACGGCACGTAGCCGCTGATCCCGACCGGCGCAAAAGTTCGGCCAGTCAGCCGGCCGTTTTTGATCTCGAAGCCATAGTGGCAGGTCACCTGAATGCCCCAGCCCTGCGGGTCTTCCATGCCCGACGACCATTTGGTCAGGTAGATGCCGCGATCGACTTGCGCGAACAGATCGGCCACTGGCGTCGTCCCGGCGGCGAAGAAGGTCGCGCTCATGCGGGCGTAGGTTTTGCGGCTCCAATCCTGGCGGCGCCCATTGGCCGAGCGCGCGACGCCCAGCGCCTGCGCCGAGTAGAGATCGGTGATGCCACGCCGGAAGACGCCGCGCTCCACTATCTGGGTCGGCGCCGCCAGCATGCCCTCATCGTCGAAGAAATAGCCGCCATATGCGGCGGGGTAGCTTGGGTCATCCCAAATATCCACCAGCGGCGCGCCGACCGCCCGATCGACGAAGCCAGCTGCTTTGGCGCGCTGCTTGAGGAACATATCGGTCTCGACGCCGTGGCCGAACGACTCATGGCAGATCGTGCCGGTGACGCCGGGCGCGGTGATGATCGTGTACTCGCCCGGCTCGATCCGCTCGGCGCTCAGCAGCGCGATCGCGTTGTCGATCACGCGGAGCAGTTCGTGGTCGGCATACTCCAGCGCCTCCCAGCCGCCGGTCGCGTCTTTGGATGTCCAATCGTAGCGCACGCCGTCGGCGCCGGCCACCGCCACCATCACCGTGAGTCGCAGGCGCTGCACGCGCTGGGCCAGGTCCGCGGCGCGGTTGCAGAAGACCGACAGCTCGCTTATCTCGGTGTAGTGGATCTGCGCGTTGACGATTCGCTCGTCCATCGCGCGCACGCGCCGATGTAGTGCGCGGCAGCGATCGAGCTTCGCTTCGGTCGAGAGCGAGTCGGGCGCGATCGCCATTGGCGTTATGAAATCGCCGCGCCGCTGTGGCCCAGAGTCGATCGTGCGGCCGCCAGGCGGGCCAAGATCCTGGAGTAGCCGGCGCGTGGCGCGCTCGATCTCGGCGTAGTCGAAGCCGCCGCAGGCCGCCTCGTGCATCGTCGTGCCGTCGAAGGCGCTGATCACCGTGCCGGCGCTGGGCGCCTGCTCGGTCACCTGCTCCTCGCGGTCGCTCACGCTGATCCGCAGGCCCTGTTTGGCCGAAAGCAGCGCCGCGCCGTAGGGCAGCCGCGCTTCTATTCCGGCGACGAGCGCGCCCAGCTGGGGCCGCAGCGCGTCCATTGCTTGGGGCAGGCGTAACTCAGGCATTGGTTGCTCCTGGGGGTGAAGCGAACGCTTGCGGTAAGTATATCATGGCGATCTAGACTCGATATTTTTATGGTACTTTACGTTTTTTGTATGTCATGTTTCGCCCGGCCGGGCGAAACATGACATACAAAGAAAAACCCGTGGAATATATAAGGCTTATGTGCTTTTTTCGCTCGGAGAGCGAAAAAAGCACATAAAGAAGAACAGCATCGCGGTTAACATCAGGAGTATATATCATCGTGCAGCCCTATCAAATTACAGGTTGCACACGATACACATGCTTGGGTACCGGCAAAAGAGGACTATCACCGCGCCGTCGCCGCCGACCGCCGGCTTACGTACACGATCACCCCCGCGACGATCAGCGCCAGCAGCGCCAGCGCCAGCAGCTTGAGCCGCGGCTCGGCGCCGGATATACCCAGCACGCCAAAGCTGGCGCTCAGGGCATAGTAGAAGATCACGATCTGGCGGGTGGAGAAGCCCAGATCGCGCAGGCGCAGGTGCAGGTGGTCGCGCCCACCATGGGCCGGCGAGCGGCCAGCCAACGTGCGCGCGACGATCAGCCAGGCCACATCCAGGATCGGCACGCCTAGCACCAGCAGCACCGTCGCCAGCTTGGCCCCGCCGATAATCGCGCTGACGCCGAGCACATAGCCGAGGAACTCCGCGCCGCTGTCGCCCATGAAGATCTGGGCCGGCGGGAAGTTGAACAGCAGGAAGCCAGCGCACGCGCCCGCCAGCGCCAGCGGCAGCAGCGCGATCGTGGCCTGCGGCGGATCTTGCCGCAGCGCGTTGAAGGCCAGCGCCAGCGCGGCGATCAGCGACACACCGGCCGCCAGGCCGTCGATGCCATCCACGAAGTTGATCGTGTTGGTCATCCAGCCGATCCAGAAGATCGTCGCGATGATCGCCAGCCAGGGGCTGAGGTTGTAGAGGTTGACCTGCTCGACGAACGGGAACTTGAACGCGGTCAGGATGATGCCGCGCGCCTGATCGCCGGGCGGGTAAAGCGTATGATCCCAGACAAATGGGCCGACGGCGATCAGCGCCGCCAGCGCCTGGGCCACAAACTTGGGCAGCGGGGGCAGCTCGCGCAGGTCGTCGAGCCACATCACCAGGAAGATCAGCGTGCCGCCGGCCAGCAGCAAGGCCAGGCGCAGCCGCTCGAATTCCGAGCGCGGCAGGAACGGGTCGAGCGCAAAGGTACACAGCAGCGCCAGCACAAAGCCGGCGAAGATCGCGATCCCGCCGACGGTCGGGGTCGGCTGGGCATGTAGCCGCCGGCCGCCTGGCCGCGCCAGCCAGCCGCGCCGCCGGCACAGCCGCATCACCGGCGGCACCAGCAGGGCGGTGGCGGCGAATGCGAGGAAGAACGTCAGCGTGAGAAGAGCAATCGTACCTATACTCATAAACAACGCAACCCTGACAAGATGACAAGATGACAAGATGACATTTGCTCCTTCATCTTGTCATCTTGTCATCTTGTCATCCCTTCAACCAGTCCCAAACTGCCGGTCGCCCGCATCGCCCAGGCCCGGCACGATGTAGCCCAGCTCGTTCAGCCGCTCGTCCAGGGCCGCCAGGTGGATGGGCACATCCGGGTGGGCGGCTGAGAGCGCCGCAACGCCCTCGGGCGCGGCGATCAGGCCCAGGAATTTGATCTTCTCGGCGCCCCACTGCTTCAAGATATCCACGGCGGCGATCGCCGAGCCGCCGGTGGCCAGCATCGGGTCGAGCACCAGGCAGAGATCGACCTGAGCGGCCGGCGGCAGCTTGTTGTAGTAAGTTACCGGCTCCAGCGTGGCGTGATCGCGGTACAGGCCCAGGTGCCAGACATGCGCGGTGGGGATGAGATCCAGGATCGGGTCGACCATACCCAGGCCGGCGCGCAGGATTGGTACCAGGCCAAGCTGAACGCCGATCTGACGGCCGGTCAGCGCGGCCAGCGGCGTCTCGATCTCTAGCGGATTGAGCGGCAGGTCGAGCGTGGCCTCATACAGCAGAAACTGCGCCAGCTCGCGCACCAGTTCGCGGAACTTCTTCGGCTCGGTGATCGTGCGGCGCAGCAGCGTCAGCTTGTGCTGCACCAGCGGGTGTTGAGAAACCTGCACATGTGGCATTGGGCGTCCCTTCCCTCGATGGAATCCGCCTAATATTATAGCCGATTTAATCATGTGTGCAGCTACATACAGTGCTATGATTTACGCATGCAATCGTTTCACCGACACAAGGAGCACAGCGATGGCCGAGATTAGCACCACAGCTCATTCCGAGACCCTCCTGCCTTTTGTGAAGGCCGACCCAGCCGCGAGTGCCGCCACGCTACGGGCGACCATGGCCGAGCAGGGTTATCTGTTCTTCCGCCAGCTAGTGCCGATCCAGGATGTGATTGCTGTGCGCCGAGAGGTGCTGGAGCTGTGCCATGCGGCTGGCTGGCTGGATAGCTCGCGCGATCTTTTGGATGCCGTGGTTGCATCGGGCATGCCGCCGACGACCGAAGGCCAGCCGGCGTATATGGCGGTGTACCGCAAGGTGCTCAAGCTGCCCAGCTTTCACAATTTCCCGTGCCACCCGGCGCTCATGCAAATAGCCCAAGCGCTGTTGGGTGACCAGGTGCTGGTGCATCCGCGCCGAAATCGGACAGGTCGGGCTGGGCCTGGCCGTCTCGGTCGTGGCGTCGCTGATCAACTTTGGCGTGGCTAGCGTACTGAAGCGCGCCGGCCGGCGCTATAACTCGATCACGCTCGAGGCTGATTCGGCGCACCTGATGACCGATGTCTGGACCTCGGTCGGAGTGCTGGTTGGTGTCGGCCTGGTGGCGCTGACTCGCTGGGAGCGGCTGGACCCGATCGTTGCGCTGGCCATCGCAGCCAACATCATCTGGTCGGGCGTTCACCTCTTGCGGCGCTCGGCGCGTGGGCTGATGGACACCGCGCTGCCAGAGGATCAGCGAAATGCAGTGCTAGCGATCCAGAAGCGCTATACGGCCCAGGGTATCCAGTTCCATGCGTTGTGAACGCGCGAGGCCGGGGCGTGCGCGTTCGTCTCGATGCATGTGCTTGTGCCGGGCGAGTGGACGGTGCGGCAGGGCCATGCGCTGCTCGAGTGTCTCGAGGCCGACGTGCGCCAGGCACTGCCGCGCGCAACGGTCTTCACGCATCTCGAGCCGCTCGGCGACCCGGTGTCCTGGGATGATACGCAGCTAAGCCGGGGTGGTTCAGCTGGATAGGCATCCATCGATCCAGGTGGACCAGCGCCCCGCCGTCCGCAGATCGGATGCGGCAACGCTACGTTTGTAGCGTGCGGAGGCCTTGCTGTTGGCGTATAACAACAGTATCGGATGCCTGCGCGGGTGACGTCCCCTTTGGACAGCCAAGTCAGCTGGCCAAGCACCTCCTAGAGCGTCGGTCAAGTACTGATCTCACGCCAAGCCGCCAAGTTTGCAAAGGCATCGGAAAGCCACTTCTGCGCGTCGCCCGGCGGCTTGGTCTAAGCGAATCTCGCATATTTGACCGATGCTCTAGCCCCAACCACGGCATCGCACCGGCGGCCGCCCCCGTGGACGAGGCTTAGTGCGGTCTCGAGTGACGAGTACCGTCTTCCGCATCCCAACGCGCTCGATGGCGCTTGATGGCCAATCAGGTCGTCTGGAAATGCACTATCTTAATCATTTCGACAGAAAGGAGCAGAAGCATGGACAGTCAGACCACCAGCTCGGAGGCGCGCCTGCAAGGCCTTGCGGTCGGCGATCTGCACGTGCTTGACACACTGGTGCGAATGCACGAGGGCACATTCCACTGGCCGGGGACGCACCGGCGCGGCTTTCTTGACCACAGCGTCCATCACCCCGGCGCGGTGGGCGGCTGTGGCGTGCCGGTCGATCCATCCGAGGCGACCTGGCACACAACCGACTTCGCGCCGGGCGACGCGCTGTTCTTCCATGCCTTCACGATCCACAAGGCGCTGCCGAATCTCTCGGGCGACCGGCTGCGGCTCTCGACCGATAACCGCTACCAGCGCCACGGCGACACGATCGATCCTGGGGCGCTACTGCCGCATTTTAATCTCACGTGACACTAAGAAAGTAGCAGATCCTCTACCGCTTGCACCAGCAGCGCTAGCAGGGCCTCGGCGCGCGCCAGCTCGCGCGCGCGGCCCGGCTGGTCGCCGCTCAGCGCCGCTGCCATGGCCGCGTCGTGCGCCGCCGCGATCGGCGCGTAGCGCGCGGCCAGATCGTGCTGGGCTGCGTCGGCGACCAGCGGGACCTCGACTTGGAGCAGCTCGTCGGCGCTCAGGTTGGCGGTGCCGACGCCGTTCTGGAGCCGCAGCAGCTGCGCGCGGCCGGCGCGCGAGATCAGAAACATGTACAAAAAAACCGGATCTGGCCGTTGGATACGCAAAATCAGCACATCGCCGGTGCAGGATAGCCCCGGCGCGTGCGTGATCAGGCAGGCCCGCCCGCGCCCTGCGCCGCCCATGCCCGCGCAGGATATCAGAATGTCGTGCCGTTGTACGGCGGTGCGCCGCAGCCGGCGATAGGCGCGCTCGTCGCAGCGCTCGATCGCGGCGTAATTATAGCCGGTAGTCATGAACTCGCGCGTCTGGTAGTACTCGTAGGGCAGGCCTGGCCCTTTGGCCTCGCCGCGCGATGGCCGGACATGATCCCCAGGGATGAGGTCGCCCTTCCCTTCGTCAGGATTCCGGCGCCGCTCGATCAGCTCGCCGAGTGGGCGCAGCGGGTGGCGCGCGGCCAGGCGTTCCAGCAGCGCGCGCTCGTCAGGCCGCCAGAACGAAGCATCCAGCCGCCGTGCGAGAGCCGTAGTCTGTGGCAGTTGAAACGTTTTTGAGATGCTATGTAGTAGACTATGGGTTGGCGATGAAGATTCATGTTCGGTGATTTGCAATTGGCTGTGGTATGCTGTCGCCACGCCTGGAAGATCCTCGAGCTGCTCGGGCAGGGCAAAGAAGACCAAGTGGCCTGGCAGGGCCGGCGCGTTGCGCAACAGCACGATGCTACAGTCCGCGCTGGTGCCGGTATGCCGAAATGTCTCGCGCGGCAGCGCGATCACTGCCAGCAGCGTGTGGCGCGCCAGCAGGCCGGCTCGCAACGTGAGCAGCCGCTGGTTGGCCAGTACGCCGCTCGGCAGCACCAGCGCCACCTGCCCGCCCGGCCGCGCCAGCTCCAGCGCGCGCAACAGAAAGCGCACCTCGCTGGCTGGAGCCGTGCCGCCATTGTGCGTGCCGCCGACGCCATAAGGCGGGTTGCCGATCACCAGATCGAATGAAGCGGTCGGCAGGCTGGCCGGGTCGAGCCCATCGGCGGCGCGGACGCGCGGCAGACCGGCGATTGTGAGCGCATCCGCCAGCGCCGGATCGAGATCGCAGCCGCTGATCCGATCGCGATCGCTGAACGCATGCGCCGCCGCGTAGCGCAGAAACGCGCCATCGCCACAGGCTGGGTCGACGATCTGTGGCATGGCCGGCAATCTCTCGGCGCACAGCTGATAGCAGCAAGCGACGACCGGCTCGGGCGTGAAGAATTGACCATACGCGCGCCGGTGCGCTGTGACGGATGTGAGCGACATACTATTCACCCAATCAGGCGATTATCCACATTTTGTGGAAAATGTGGAGGAAATACACAATATATGCCCTGGACTGATTCAACGCCTCTGTAGTACTTGTTCGTGTATGATAGAAGTGTCACATTCCACTACACCAACACCTCATCAGGCTATTCCTGGCATATATCAATAGCACGTTAAGCCCAAAAGTAGTATATACTATCCACCTACGGGCATAAAGAAGCAGAGTACGAAGAACGACGGGAGGGGCGTCCGCTCCCGATTTGCTTTCCCAAAAAAGATGTTGTAAACTGTTTCTCCTTTCAAAATATTTACGGGGCGAATGTGTTTTGTCACGTATTACTTGTGTATACGCGATAAACTAATTATTCATGGTAGTACGACGAAGGTTCGGCTGAGGCGATATTCGTGGCTGGCGCTGAGCGCTCGGTGTCGCCGAGTTGTTGCCGATTGACATATCCAGGCCACCGTGATCGGTCGAAACTTAATCAACAGAGTGGAGTGATCTATGAATACTTCCGTCCACGTACGACGATCGCCCAGCCGTTTGTTGCTGATCGCGCTGCTGGTAGCCGCAATGCTGCCTCTGAGCGGCCTGTTCGGCATTCCGATTGCCGCGGCGGCGTACCAGCTGCGCTACAGCACGATCACCAACGGCGCGCTGACCTTTACCGGCAATACGCTCGGCCTCAGCAAGCAGGCGGGTGCCAATGCGCCTGGCACTGTCGACGGGATTGGTACGTTTATAACCGCCAACCCGGCCTTGCGGGAAACGACGTATCCGCTAGAACCAAATGGACGCGGAGGCACCACGGGAACGTGGACGCTCAACGGCTCAGCGGCCACCCTAAATCTCCCGCCCGGCAGCACCGTGCTGTATGCCGAGCTGATCTGGAGCGGCAGCTATAGCTACGGCGGCGAAGATGTCAGCGCCTTCCTCAATAACTCGGTCACCTTCACCACCCCAGGTGGAACAACCTTCCAGGTCGCGCCGGACCCGGCGACGGCCAGCACACTGGGGACCAAGGGCCCCAATGGCACTTGCGCATCTGACCCCGACAGCAATCTGCCCCCGATCCCAGAGCCTTGCTTCTACGTACGCTCGACCAACGTCACGGCGCAGGTACAGGCCGCCGGCGCCGGCGGCTACGTGCTTGGCGGCGCGCCAGGAACCCAGGCCGATACACCCGGTACGTTCCAGGAGACGCGTAATAACGCCGGTTGGACGTTGGCGGTAGCCTATCAGAATTCCAGCCTGCAGGCGCGCAACCTGACGCTGTTCGTCGGCGCCGAGGTCACAAATTCCTCGCGCACCACCGATGCCCCGATTAGCGGCTTCTGCACGCCGATTACTGGTGGTCACTCCGGGCGCTTACTGGTGAGCGCCAGCGAGGGCGATTCGGCGCGCACTGGCGATCAGATGCAGTTTGGGCGGACAACCGCCAGCCTGGTGCCGATCTCTGGCCCGAATAATCCAGTTGGCAACTTCTATGCATCGCAAATCAACGGTGATACCGGCGTCCGCGATACCAGCGGGACATTTGGCACCATCAACCACACGCCCGGCGGCAGTACCAACGCTGGTCGGCAGGGCTGGGATATCACCAATGTCGATATTACAAATCAGCTACAAAACTCGCAGACCAGCGCCGTGGCCCGCGGTACGTCGACGGGCGACCAGTATGTGATCAATGCGCTTGGCACACAGATCAACGTCGGCGCGCCAAACTTCCCGCCAAATGTGAAGACGGTCGATAAGGCTCAGACATATGTCGGCGATTTTCTGACCTATACGATCCGGGTTGATAACCGCACCGGCACTGCTGATGCTGACAATTTGATTTTCAAAGATACGCCCCCGGCCGGCACCAGCTTCGTGCCGGGCAGCTTCACGATCGATACGGTGGCCCAGCCGGGCGCCGATCCAGCCGCCGGTGTCCCAATGGGTACGATTGCCTTGGGCACGCAGAAGATCGTCACCTTCCGCGTGCGGGTGGACGCGCTGCCGGTCTCATCGGCGATCCAGTTCGATAACAGCGCCAGCTGGACGTACGATTATATAAGCTGCGCCGGCCAGCCACCGCTCAGCGGCAGCCTGGTCACCAACCAGGTTCGCACGAGCGCGCCGCTGCTCCAGCCATCCAAGAGCGTCACGCCGATCGGCCCAGTTGCGGCAGGCACACTGCTGACCTATACAATCAATGTGCCGAACAACGGCACCGCCGGCACGATCGGCACCACCTTGCAGGATAGCATCCCGGCCGGGACAACCTATGTGCCCGGCACCACCACGCTCAACGGCTCGGCGGCTGGGCTCGGCGGCGCGGTCATGCCGTTCACGACGCCGCGGCTGATCAATAGCCCCGGCGCAGCACTCGGCGTGATCGCGCCCGGCGCGGCAGCTGTGGTGCAGTTCCAAGTCACCGTCAACCCCGGCGTCACATCGTCGATCGAGAACGTCGCCTCGATCGACCAGGATGGGCCGGGCGGGCCGATTCCCTCGACCCCCACGCAGACCAGCAACCCGGTGGTGCAGCTTGCATCCACCAAGGCGGCCGCGATTGTGACCGATACCGCACCGCCCGGCGGCTCGCCCGGCGACACGATCGAGTATACGATCAAGGTTGTGAACAGCGGATCTGGCCCGGCCACCGGCGTGAGCTTCAACGATAACATCCCGGCCAACAGCGCCTATGTGCCGAATAGCACGACGCTCAACGGCGCGGCGGTTGCCGATGTCGGCGGCGCGATGCCGTATGTCGCCGGGCAGGCGATCAACAGCCCGCTCGCGGCGCTCGGCACGATCGCCGCAGGCGCGACCGCCACGATCACCTTCCGCGTCCAAGTCGACAGCCCGTTGGCAGCCGGCGTGACCCGAGTGGTGAACCAGGGCACCGTCAGCAGCAACGAGGTTCCGCCAGTCAAGACCGACGACCCGAATACGCTCACGCCGGGCGACCCGACCGTGACGCCGCTAACATCGGCGCCGCTGCTCTCGGCCGAGAAGGCAGTTGCATTGCAGGTCGACGCCGACAACAATGGCGCGCCCTCGCCTGGCGACACGCTGCGCTACACCGTCACGATCATCAACAGCGGCAATAGCGCCGCCACCGGCGTGATCTTCAACGACACGCCCGACGCGAACACCACGCTGGTGAACAATTCGGTGACGGCCACCCAGGGCTCGATCGCCGGAGGCAACGCCGGCACGCCGCCGGTGATTGTCAACATTGGTACGATAGCCGGCGCTGGCGGCAAGGTGACGATCACCTTCGATGTGCGGGTCAATACTCCGCTGCCAGCCGGTGTGAAGCAAGTGGTCAACCAGGGCACAGTCGGCAGCGACCAACTACCGGCCGTGCCGACCAACGACCCGGCCACGCCCGCGCCCGGCGACCCGACGATCACGCCGCTGGCCGTACAGCCGGCGCTGGCAGCCACCAAGCAGGCCACCTTGTTCGTGGACGCCGACAAGAACGGCGTCGCCTCGCCTGGCGATACGATCCTGTACGAAGTCACCATTCGCAATACCGGCAATACGGCCGCCACCGGCGTGACGTATAGCGATACGCCCGACAGCAACACCACACTGGTCGCGGGTTCGGTGCAGACCCTTGTCGGAGCGATCACCGGCGGCAACACCGGCACGCCGCCAGTCACCGTCAATATCGGCACCATCCCCGGCCTGGGCGGCAGCGCGACGATCAGCTACAAAGTGACGATCAACAATCCGCTGCCGGCCGGCGTGGTTCAGGTGGTCAATCAGGGCATCGTCAGCAGCAACGAGCTACCGCCGGTGCCGACCAATGATCCTACTAATCCGATCGGCGGCCCAACGACTGTGCCGGTGGTGGCCACGCCGGCGCTGTCGGCTACCAAGACCGACTCGCTGCTGATCGACACCGCGCCGGCAGGCGCCTCGCCCGGCGATACGCTGCTGTACCAGATCACGATCGGCAATAGCGGCAACACGGCTGCTACCAGCGTGGTCTTCGACGACGCGCCCGACAGCAACACCACGCTGGTGAATGGCTCGGTTCAGACCAACCTCGGCGCCGTGACCAAAGGCAACACTGCCGGCGACACCAGCCTGAGCGTCGATATCGGCACGCTGCCGGTTGGCGCGAGCGTCTCGATCAGTTTCCGTGTCACGATCAATACACCGCTGCCGGCCGGTGTCACCCAGGTGGTCAACCAGGGCATCGTCAGCGCGGGCAACTCGCCGACCGTGCTGACCGACGACCCCGACACGCCCGCCCCCAACGACCCGAATGTCACGCCGATCTCAGCCTCGCCGATCGTCGATGCCACCAAGACCGCGCAGCTGTCTACCGATGTGGATGCTGATGGGGTGACATCGCCCGGCGATATTCTGCTCTACAGCGTCACGATTCGCAACAGTGGCAATACTGCCGCCACAGCTGTGGTTTTCAGCGACATGCCTGATGGCAACACCACGCTGGTGGTCGGCTCGCCGCAGGCCAGCCAGGGTACGGTGACCAAGGGCAACACTGCCGGCGACACCGCAGTGGGCGTGAATGTCGGCGCCATCCCCGCCGGCGCGAGCGTGACGATCAGCTTCCGCGCGACGATCAACGACCCGCTGCCGGCCGGCGTGACCCAGGTGGCCAACCAGGGCATCATCAGCGGCGGCAACTTCCCATCGGTCCCAACCGACGATCCGACGACGCCTGCGCCGGGCGACCCGACGGTGACGCCGATCACCCTCGCGCCGCGGATTATCGCCAGCAAGATCGACAAGCTGTTTGCTGATGCGGATAAGAACGGCGTGCCATCACCGGGCGACACGCTGCTCTACCAGGTGACCATCCAGAACACCGGCAATGGCGCGGCATCGGGCATGAAGTTCAGCGATGTTCTCGACCCGAACTCTAAGCTGGTAGTTGGCTCGGTGCAGACCAGCCAGGGCGCGGTGACGAGCGGCAACACTGCCGGTGACACCAACCCGAGCATCGATATCGGCACGATCCCCGGCGGCGGCGCGAGCGTGACGATCAGTTTCCTGGTGACGATCAACAATCCGCTGCCGGCTGGCGTGGTTCGCATCAGCAACCAGGGCGTCGCAGCGCCCGCCAACGGCCCGGCGGTGCCGACCGACGACCCGAGTACGCCGACGCCGGGCGACCCAACCGACACGCCGATCACGGCGGCGCCGGTGCTGACGGCCGACAAGGCGGTGAGCCTGTTCGCCGACGCCGATCGCAACGGTGTGCCATCAGCCGGCGACACGCTGCTGTACCAGGTTATCATCGAGAACACCGGCAACACCCAGGCCACCGGTGTCACCTTTAGCGATACGCCCGACGTCAACACCACGCTGGTGAACGGCTCGGTAAGGGCTAGCCATGGGACGATCACCGGCGGCAACGCCGGCACCCCACCCGTGACGGTGAATATCGGCGTGCTGCCAAGTGGCGCGAGCGTCACAATCAGCTTCCAGGTGACGATCGTCAACCCGCTGCCGCCGGGCGTCACACAGCTGCTCAACCAGGGCACGGTCAACAGTAATGAGCTGCCGCCGGTGCCAACCAACGATCCGACCACGCCGCAAGGCGGTGACCCAACGATCACGCCGATCGTCGCCGCGCCTGTATTGGAGGCTTCAAAAGCTGATATACTATACGCTGACGCAAACCGCAACGGTGTGCCGAGCGTCGGCGACACGCTGCTATATGTGATTACGATCGCCAATAGCGGCAATGTCGCCGCCACGGGTGTCCTGTATAGCGATACGCCGGACGTAATCACCACGCTCGTAGTTGGCTCGGTGAAGAGCAGCCAGGGCAGCGTGACCAAAGGCAACAGCGCCGGCGACACCAACCTGAGCATCGATATCGGCGTCATTCCAGCGGGCGGGCGCGTGACGATCAGCTACCAGGTGACGATCAATAGCCCGTTTACCCGCTCGGTCATTCTCAACCAGGGCACGGTCACCAGCAATGAATTGCCGCCGGTGCCGACCGATGACCCGAGCACGGCGCAGCCCGGCGACCCAACCACGGCGGTCATTCCGCCGGGCCAGACGGCGATCAGCCTCTCTAGCTTTACGGCTACGCGCCGGCCAGGTGGTGTGTCGGTCAACTGGGTCACGGCGTCCGAGATCAATACCTGGGGGTTCCACCTCTACCGTAGCGCCGATGGCAGCCGCACTGGGGCGGTGCGTGTGACAGCGATAATCATTCCGGGCCAGGGCCGCGGCCAGGGTGGGGCGGTGTACAGCTGGTTTGATCACGATGCACAGCCAGGCGTGACATATAGCTACTGGCTGCAAGAGGTCGAGCTCAACGGCAGCACGCACGAGTACGGGCCAGCGACGGCGGGCAGTTCGTCGGCATCGCAGCACAGCATCTTCCTACCAGTCGCATATCGCTAGCAGCAGCGCGGGGCCGGGCAGATAGCCCGGCCCCGCCCAAGGAGCACGCTCCATGAAGTACGGTCTTCCGAAGTACGTTCTGCTGGCAATCGGCGCCATTTTGCTGATGATAGCCGGCGCATCGGTCGGCACAACCGGCACGGCGGCAGCGCCGCTCATGGCAATCACCAACACGGCCGAGCCGCCGACCAGGACGCCGACAGCTGGGCCAACCAATACACCCCGGCCGACCAATACGCCTGGCCCCACACCAACCCATGCCCCATCATCGAAACCCGATCTTGCCGATCCGGCGATCACCAAATCCTCCAGCGTCAGCGATGCGAACATCGGCGACGAGATCACCTTCACCATTCGTGTGACCAACAAAGGGCCAGGCACGGCCGAGGATGTCGTCGTCACCGACCCGATCCCCGATTATTTGGATGTGATCGAGGCCACCACCACACGCGGCAATGTCTCCAGCAAGGGCCGCACGGTGATAGTCACGATCGGCAAAGTCCCCGCCGGTGATGAGGTGAACATCCACATTCGGGTGCGGGTAAACGAGCGCGCTGCGCCGCCCGGTGGCCGTAATAGCGTCTCGTTGACGACCAGCAGCCCCGGCGACGACCCAAGCAATAATAGCAGTGATGTCACATTCGGTATCATTGGGCCAGTGACGCCGACCGTGCCGGCGGCGACGCCGACGGCTACCCCGGTGACACCGGCCATCCTGCCCGTCACCGGCGCGGCCGAGGATACCGGCAGCCGCACATTGCTGTTCGCGGCGCTTGGAGTGGCCGCGCTGTTGCTGAGCCTGTTGTTCCGTAGGAAAGCGCGCGGGTAAGGCCGCGAGAAGGCCAAGCAAACACGCCTGTCGAAACCAATCATTCGGCAGGCGCGTTTGCGTTGCTTTCGATATTGTTAACCCGAAAGCCCTTGAGTTGAAACAAAGCATGTCTAATATTACATTTACCCTTGTACCACGGTCACTCCCAGTGCCCGGTATGCCGCCAGCGCGTTTTCTGCCACGCTGCGCTCGGTCACCAGGTGCGTCAGCTCGCTCAGCGGCCCGACAATGTAGGGTGCGGCGGTGCCGAGCTTTTCGGCCGATGCCAGCGCCACCACCTCGGCTGCGCCAGCGATCATCGCGCGCTTGACATGGGCCTCCTCCAGATCCGGCACGCTGATCCCGGCCTCGGGGTGCAGGCTGCACACGCCAAGCATGCAGATATCGGCGCGCACCATGCGCAGCGCCTCGACCGTGGCCGCGCCGATCGTCACCAGCGAGCGCTTGTAAAGCCGCCCGCCGATCAGAATGATCTCGATTTCGGGGTGCTCGGCCAGCGCCACCGCGATTGGAGGGCTGTTGGTTATCACCGTGGCGCGCAGATCGATCGGTAGATGCTGCGCGACCTGCAGCGTCGTCGTCCCACCATCGAGCAGAATGACCTGCCCATCGCGAAGCAGCCTGGCCGCGGCTCGCGCGATCGCCGCTTTGGCCGAGGGCGCCTGCTGCTGCCGCGCGGCATAGCTGGCCGCCGCAGGCGAGCTGGGCAGTGCGCCGCCGTGAACTCGTTGCAGCAAGCCTGACTCGGCTAGCTCGCGTAGGTCGCGCCGGATGGTATCTTCCGACACATGCAGCGCCACACTCAGTTCGGTCGCCAGCACCTTGCCGTCGTGCCGTAGGGTTTCTAGAATGTGCTGCCGGCGCTCAGCGCTCAACATATTGTTGCGCCTTTCTGCGTAATCGTACGTTTTCTCTATTGACATTGCGTGTTTATGCGTGTATTATCGTGATAGTGCATAGTATCGCACGGTTGGGGCAAATGTCAAGTACAAAGGAATGAAGAAATAGTGATGAACCAGCTATCCGCCCGCGGCACGATGGCCGCGTCGTGCATGAGCTTTTTCGCGCTGGGGCTGATCACCGCCGCGCTGGGGCCGGCGCTGCCAGATCTAGCTGCCAATGCGTCGAGCAACCTGGCGACGATCGGGGCTATTTTCACTGCGCTATTCCTGGGTGGCTTTATTACGCAGCTGATCGCCGGCCCGCTGAACGACCGGCTCGGCCAGCGCCCGGTGCTGCTGGTGGGCATTGGGCTGCTGGCGGCCGGTATCTGCGGTATCGCCATTAGCCATGCCCTACCTCTGACGCTGGCCTGTGCGCTGGTGGCCGGCCTGGGCCATGGCGCTATCGATGTCAGCACCAACGTACTTATCGCCGAGGTCTTCGCGGCGCGCAGCGCTTCGGCGCTCAATCTACTCAATGTCTTCTTCGGCGTCGGCGCCGTCGCTGGCCCGGCTATCGCCGGGCTGACGCTGCGGGTCTGGGGCACGGCGCTGCCAGTGCTGTGGCTTGGCGCGGGGCTGATGCTCGTACAAGCGCCATTTGTGCGGCGGCTGGCTAGCGCGCCAAGCGTGGCGCACCACGACGATCTGGCTACACCGGGCCTGGCGCTGCTCCGATCGCCGCTGCTGTGGGTGTTCGGCGGCCTGCTACTGCTGTATGTCGGCACCGAGACGGGCATTGGCGGCTGGACCACCACCTACATGGAGCGCACCACCACGATCGGTGCGGCGGCGGCGGCGCTGGTGACCGCCGGCTTCTGGCTGGCGCTGACTGGCGGGCGCGTGGCGGGCGCACTGATCGGCGCGCGGGTGGCGGCCGGTGTGCTGCTGCGCCTGAGCCTGGCCGGTGCGCTGGCCGGCGCAGTGCTGCTGGCGATCAGCCCTGGCAATGCCGCGCTGACGGTTGTGGCGGTGATTCTGATCGGGTTCTGCTTTGGCCCAATCTTCCCGACCGCGCTCTCGATCGTGACCGCCACCTTCCGGCGCGCGCCCGGCACCGCCGCCAGTGTGGTGGTTGCGATGGGCAGCCTGGGTGGTATGCTGTTGCCATGGGCTCAGGGCACGCTGCTCGAAAGTCGTGGTCCGTCTGCCAGTACAGTGCTGGTCGCGGCCGGCGCCCTGTCGATGCTGGCGATCGAGCTTGGGCGTGGGCTGCTGAATGGTCGGCAGTCGACAGTTGTCAGTTGTCAGTTGCCGCATGCCACTGACAACTGACAACTTTCAGGCCACTTCCAGCCGTTCGAGCCGCGCCGCGCCGAACGTCAGCGCGCCCCAGACCACCCCAGCAGTCAGCGCGAGGAAGATCGCCCAGCCCAGCAGCGCCAGTGCGGTCGCGAAGCCGGGCGCTAGGAAGGCCAGCAGCGGCAGCCCCAGCATCGCGCCCAGCGCCAGCGCCAGGTAGGCAACATAGAGCACCGGCGCCAGGCAGCCGGCCTGGATCGAGCTCTGCTGGCGTGGGTTTTCCCAGTTTAGCTTGGGAAAGGCTGCGCCAATGCCCAGCGTGATGCTGGTGG
>WNGB01003989.1_pt1 | contig 22832 bp, 21 predicted proteins | sample 5400681 | NCBI WGS metagenome assembly WNGB01 (sample SAMN13153367, study PRJNA577476) | soil metagenome | isolation source: 115 cm soil or saprolite under grassland replicate 2 | place: USA:California | collected 2016-06-15
TACTTCGGCTATGTCGCGCTGACGACGAACGTGGCTGCCGCTGCAGGCGCGCTCGGGGGAATCGTCTCAGCGTGGCTCATCATGCGCAAGCCGGACATCTCGATGATGCTGAACGGCGTCATCGCCGCGCTGGTGGCGATCACTGCCGCCTGCGGTTTCGTTGCGCCCTGGGCTGCCGCGGTGATCGGCCTCGTCTCGGGCTTCATCGCGGTCGCGGGCGTGCTGTTCGTCGAGCGGATCGGCATCGACGACCCGATCGGCGCCGTCGCGGTACACGGGATGAGCGGCGTATGGGGAACGCTCGCGACCGGCCTCTTCGCCGTGCCTGCGCTGGCGGGGACGCTCGGCGTCGGCAGCGGCGGGCTCGTCTACACCGGCTCGTTCCACCAGCTCGGAGTGCAGGCGCTCGGCCTTGCCGCCGTAGGCGCCTTCACCTTCTCGGCGTCGTTCGGCTGCCTGTGGACGATGAACCGGCTGTGGGGGATCCGCGTCGAGGCCGAGGTCGAAACCTCAGGGCTCGACGTCTCCGAGCACGGCATGTGGGGCTATCCGGAGTTCTACATCCCCGTTCCCGGGGGTTACGGCACCGAGGCGCACAGCCATCTGCTCGGGCACGTGCACGCGCATCCGCACGCAGAACCTCCGGCCGAGCCCGAGCCCGAAGCCGAAGCTGCCTAGGCTCTACTGCTCGTAGCCCTCGACGGTCTCAGGATCGCGGACCCGCGCTACCTCCGGGTCGTAGCCTGCTTCGCGAAGCGCGCGGCGCTGGCGGAGGAGGTCCCAGTACTGGTCGAGCCGGACCTTGATCTCCTCGAGGCGGCGGTGCTCGCTCTCCGACAGGCCTCCTTGCTCGCCGCGTTCGTACAGCTCGTGCTCTTCCGCGACGAGCTTCTCGATGTGATCGTGGATTCCGGGGTCGTCCATCTCAGGCTTCGTCGCCCGGCGGCTTGGGGAGAGGGGGCGCGTCGATGCAGGCGACCTTCGCAGGCTCGTCGCCCAGAACCTCGTAGCTGTGCGCGACTCCGGCCGGCGTGATGATGACGTCGCCGGGCTCAGCGTCCATGCTCTGACCTTCGACCGTCCAACGCATACGCCCCGAGCGGATCATGATGATGTGATCCTGCGGCGGGTCGTGGGTATGGACCTCCTTGACCTGGCCGACCGGGTGCGTCACCAGGTGGACCTCTGCGTGGTCGAGCCAGATGCCTTCGTCCTCGTCCCCGGGGCGGGCGAAGGGGTGGTAGCCGCTTCTGTCGGTGATCTTGACCATCAGAGGGAGTTCTGCTTGAGCCAGGTGAGAACGGTATCGGCAACCTCGCGCCAGCCGTGGTCGATGCAGAGCGAATGGCCCCGGTCCGGGAACTCCTCGAGCTCGGTCACGGCCGGTGACTTGCGGTAGAGCTTGTACGCCGCTCTCGGAATCGCCGGGCCGACCGTGTGGTCCTTGCCGCCCAGTGTGAGGAGCAGTGGCCCGCGCGTCGCGTTGTCCGTCGCGACCTTCGCGGGGGAGTGGGGAAAGAAGTTTGCGAAGGCGGCCTCGAACAACGGCTTCCCAGGCGAGGGGGTCGCCCAGCGGTCGTAGAGCTCGTCGGACTCCTCCGCTGAGATCGCGTTTCCGAAGCCGTAGCGCCACTGCGCACGCGTCAGAGAAACGGCCCGGTTTCGGTTGGCCGGGTTGCGGAGAGCGATCGAAGCCACACGTAAGGAGGACACGGGAAGGATGTAGATGCCCCTCGTCGGCGCTCCGTCGATGGACGCTGCCGCTGAGGCGTGGCCCTCGCCGAGAAGTCTCTGGACGATCAGGCCGCCGAAGGAATGGCCGATCACGATCGGCTTGGAGGAGAGCCCGCGCATCGCGTCGACGTAGTGCGCGACGATGTCGTCGAGCCCGTGGCCGGCGACGCGGTCGGGGCTCTTGCGGGTCTCCTCGATGGTGGCCGATTCGCCTGGCCAGCCCGGCGCGGTCGGCTCGTAGCCGGCCTCGCGGAAGAGATCCATCCAGGGCCCCCACGAATCCGCATGCAGCCAGAGGCCGTGGACGAACATGACAGGCGTGGCCGGGGAGGTCATCTGCTCCTTCCGAAGAGGGCCGGGCGATCCTATACCTCTGCCAGAAATGCCCCAATGAGGCGCGCGAGACGTTCTGGCTCCTGGGCCATGAACGCGTGGCCGCAGCCGGGAAAGAGCGCGACGCGTGCGCCCGCTGCGCCCTTGGGGAGTCACTCGCTCCCTGAACCAATCAGATGTGGCTTAGGCGGCGGCCGCGCCGAAGGCTTCGAGGTACGGCTGCCAGCGCACGGGGATCTTGGGCGCGGCGAGTCGGATGAACAGCACGGGCGTCGGCGGTTTCGGTTGGTAGTGGAGCGTCATCGCCACCTCCTCGGGAAGGCGGTCGCCTTTCCGTAAGTTGCACGGCGCGCAGGAGGTGACGACGTTCTCCCACACCGAGTCCCCGCCGCGGCTGCGCGGGACGACGTGGTCGAGCGTGAGCCGGCCGCCGCTCGAGCCGCAGTAGACGCAGCGCCAGTTGTCCCGCGCGAACAGCGCGCGGCGGGAGATCTTGCGCTGAACGGCGCGCGGCACCCGGACGTACGAGACGAGACGGATCACGTGCGGCCACGGATACGTGTCGCTCGCCGACCGGAGCGGCTGGTCGAGCTCCTCGATCAGCTCGGCCTTGCCCTTGAAGACGAGCACGTACGCGCGCCGCACGGAGGTGACATTGAGCGGCTCGTAGCTTGCGTTCAGGACGAGGACGTTCTGCATGAGCGAAAAATTTACCGCAAGAGCGCTAATGCGCCATGGCGCGCTCAACTGCTTCCAGTTCCTCCGGCGACAGCGCCACCGTGGCCTTGCCTCGTTCGAGCTCCTTCATGTAGATCCGCGCATAGTCTCGGCCCTGGATCGCGCTCACGACGAGCCCGCTCCGGCCCCCGTCCAGCAGGGCGATCGAGGACGACTGGTGCCCGCCTACGTCCTTGTACGCGTCGTAGCGGACTATCGAGCTGTTGGAGATGCAGCCGTCGATGCGGCGGTCGACGCGCGCAAGCCCTGCCGCGATCTCGTCCACCGCTCGGTGCAGGTCGTCGATGCGTCCCTGCAGCGAGACGGCGAAGTCGACCAGATCGCCCTTGCCTCCACCCAGCAGCACGAGCTGGGCCGCGCGGACGCGCCTGAGCTTGAGCCAGAGCCCGAGGACAGCGAGCAGGGCCACGCCGGCAAGGCCGCCGACCCCGATCGCGATCCACCCGGCCGTTGAGCTGGAGAAGTTCACGCGCTAGGTTCCGAGGGAGAAGATCACCGGGTATTCGGCGGTGTTGTTGGCGGTGTTCTGCTCGCCCGGGACTGGGGCGACGTCGACCTTCACCGACGTCCGCTGGCCGAACGGCGGCTGGCCGAGATCGTGGAACGTCACCGTCTTCGTCTCGCCCGCCTGGATGATGTCGATCGTCTGCTTGCGGACGATCGGCGTCGGCGTCTTCTGGATCGTGAGCGTCACCTCGATTGAGACCTCCTGCGAGTCGCCGCTGTCGAGGACGGAGACCTCGAACGCGAGGTTCGGCGATGCCGTGATCGTGGTCTCGGTGTCCTGTGACAGTTCGGTTCCGGAGGGCAGCGCCTTGACGATGCCGAGCGCCGTCCCGTGGAGGCCGGTCGGCTGGCCCGTTGCGGCGCCGTGGATGCGCTCCCAGATCGGCTTCATCGCGATCGTGCTGGCCAGATCCGGTGTGGGAAGGAACGTCGATCCGGGAACGCGGACTCCGGACACCCCCTCGCCCTTCAGCACCGCCACGGCGGGCGCTTTGAACAGGTCGGCCCAGATCACGTCGCTCGCGACGAGCCGTTGCGCCTGGGAGGAGAGCAGCTCGGCCGCCCGGTCGGCGTCGTCGGACGTCTCGGTCTTCCTGAACGCGTTCTGCAGACCGCGCAGCCCGCTGACTCTGAACTGCAGAGCCTCGACCACCGCCTGCTGCTCGTTGCGCAGCTGGCCGGGCGGAGAGATGCCCTGCGCCTGGGAGACGATCTGCTGCTCGCGCTGCGCGAGGCCGTTCAGCTGAGACTCAGCGTCCGTCTGCTTCACGCCCGGCTCGGTCAGCAGCTTCTTCAGCTCGCCTCCGACCGCCGTCGAGGCGGAGCCGACCTCCGAGACCTTCGACATATAGCTCGCGAACGAGTTGTGCTTGTCCGATCCGCGGCAGCTCTGCACCCAGAACACGAACAGGACGACGAGAAGAATTGCGAAGGCGATCAGCCCGACGAGGCGGAGGAGAGGCGTCAGTCCGGTAGGGGCTCGGGGCGGACGGGGAGGGCCCGGAGGACGCCGGACGATGCGAGGCAATCGCTGAGTGCCGGCCGCCTCCTGCGTGGCCGGCTCCTCCTCGAAGAACTCGAACTCGAGGTCCTCGTCGTACTCGCTCATGGCGTGCAAGAGCGTATCGGTTCGCCCGGACCGACCTAGACCGCTAGAGGAACTCGGTCCGTCCGGACGAATCCACAAGCTGGACGCGATGCAACGAGCCTCGACCGCCCTTTCCCAAAGCGAGCTCGTCCTGGGCCGCTACCGCCCGCTCCGGCCTCTCGGAAGCGGAAGCTCAGGATCGGTGTGGCTTGCGCGCGATGAGAGCACGGGGCTCGATGTTGCGCTGAAGGTCATTCCCAAAGAGGGCAGGATGGCGGCGCGGGCCGAGCGCGAGGCGGGCGTCGCCGCTCGGCTCCGACATGTTCGCTGCCAGCGCATCTACGAGCGGGCGAGCGACCAGGGGCACGTCTACATAGCATACGAGTACGTTCCCGGCTGCACCCTGCGCGAGGCGATGCGAGCCGGGCGCCTCAGTGATCAGGATGCCATCGAGGCCGCCGCCCAGATTCTCGACGGCCTCGCCTACGCACACGGTCACGGCGTCGTCCACCGTGACGTCAAGCCGGCCAACGTGCTGCTGGCGGACGAGCCCGAGATCTCGATCCGGCTGCTCGATTTCGGCCTGGCTCGATTCGCCGAGGCCGACACGCTGACCGACGTGGGCGACGTGCCCGGGACTCTGGCCTACATTGCGCCCGAGCGGCTGCGCGGAGAGCCGGCCACGCCGGCCAGCGACGTTTGGGCGGTCGGCGTGCTGCTCTGGGAGGCGCTTGCCGAGCGGCATCCCTTCTGGGCGGCCTCGCTTCCCGCAACGGCGGAGAAGATCGAGCAGGGAGCGCCGTCGCTTGCGAAGGCGCGACCCGATCTGCCTCAGGGGCTCGTCCAGCTTGTCGGCCGCGCACTTCACGGCGACCCTGCGCGCAGGCCCACCGCCTCCGACCTGGCGAACCGGCTCAGGAGCGTGGCCGCCGCCCGCATTCGGAAGAAAGGGCGCCGGATCGCTCCCCCGAAGTCGCCCACCGTGGCCGCGCCGCCGATCGGAAGGCTCGTTCCGGCCGCGCTCGCCGCGCTCTTTGCAGGCTGGACGGCCGCGGCGATTCCGTTCTATCCCGCTGCCGGGTCCGTGCTCCTGGCGCTCGCCGCGGGACTCCTCACTTTCTTCCGTCCACGGGCGGGCCTCGCTCTCGCCCTGTTCGTCCCGATCCTTCCGCTCGGGAATGCGTCCCTCGGGCTCGCGCTTCTCTACGGCGCGCTTGCCGCCGTCTGGTTCCTCTTCCATCTCCGCAAGCCGAGCGCAGGCCTGGCCTTCGCCGCCGGGCCGCTGCTCGCGCCGCTCGGGTTGCTGGGTCTGCTACCCCTCCTTCTCCAGCCGGTCCGGGGAAACGTGCGGCGGGCGATCCAGGCGGCAGCAGCCGTCCTCGTCGCTGCGATTGCGGCCGGGATTCGGGGCGCCGCTCTTCCCTTCACGGGCTCGGCGCCGCCAAGCCTCGGGCTCGGCGCGACGGAGAGCCCATTCGTCGCCGCCCGGGCGCTCCTGCATGCCCTCTCGTCCCAACCCGCGCTCGGGCTGGAAGCGCTGATCCTTGCGGCCGCCGCCGCGGCCTGCCCCTTCGCTCTCCGTCGCGGCCTGTGGGGGATCGCCGGCTTCGGCGCCGCCCTGCTTGCCGCAACGCTGTTGGCGGCTCCCGACGCGTCGGCGCTTCCTCTCGTTGCCGCGGCTTGGCTCACCTGCGCGGTTCTGCTGGTGCAGGATCGCGGCTTGCGCCTGCCGTCCGTGGGGCTCGCGCGCCTCGGCTTGGAATAACGCCCTCCAGCGGTACGCTACGCCGAGTTCCGTGACGGTTCTGCGCACCATCGAGCGAAAGATCGAAGGCCTCTTCGAGGGAGTTTTCGGACGCGCCTTTCGGGCGCACGTCCAGCCAGTCGAGCTCGCCCGCAAGCTGGCCAAGGAGATGGACGACCACCGCTCCGTCTCGGTCTCGCGCACTTACGTCCCGAACGAGTACACCGTCTACCTCTCGACTCCCGACCGGGAGCAGTTCGAGGGCTACGAGGAGTCGCTGCTCGGCGAGTTGCAGGATTACCTCGCGCAGCACGCGCGGCGAGAGCAGTACGCACTGCTCACACCGCCCAAGGTCCTCATGGAGACGGACGATGACCTCGCCTTGGGCGAGTTCGGGATCGCGACGCGGATGGTGCAGAGCGAGCGCGGCCCGATTGAGCCGGACGAGCCCCCGTCCCAGCCGCGTCCGGGCGAGACGATCGTCTACAAGCCTCCGCCCGTGCCGACCGAAGAGGTCTCGCGAGAGGAGCTCGGCCTCGAGCCGGAGCCGGCGAGCCTCCGGGTGGGGGCGGACCGGTACGAGCTCGACCGCGAGCGGCTCGTGATCGGCCGTTCGCGGGAGTGCGAGATTCGGCTTTCCGATCCGAACGTCTCGCGGCGCCATGCCGAGGTGCGGAACGAAGCCGGTGGGCACTGGGTGGTCGACCTCGACTCGACGAACGGCATGGAGGTCAACGGCCGACGGCTGAAGCGCGCGCGCCTGGAGCCCGGGGACGTGATCACGGTGGGATCGACAGAGTTGGTTTTTGAGCAGACGTGATTCTCGCGGACTCGGTTCAGATCGAGGAGCTGCTGCTCGCGCTGAAGATCGCATTCCTGGTCCTGCTCTACCTCTTCATCTGGCGGATTGTCAGGGCCGCCCGCCGCGAGGTGAGCCTGCCGCAGGACAGCATGCTCCTCACTCCCGACCAGGCTCGTGAACTGCGGGCGCAGGCGGGTGTCGCGGCCGGCCGTGTGGTGATCGTCAGCGGCGCAGGGCACCTCGAGGGCATGGACTACACGCTCGACGCGGGCCCGATCACGATCGGCCGCGACGCGAGCAACGACATCGTGGTGAAGAACGACGAGTTCGCCTCTGCGACCCACGCGCGCTTCGAGCCGCGCGGCAACGGGGTCTGGCTCGAGGACCTTGGATCGACGAACGGCACCTATCTCAACGGCATCCGGCTCAAGAAGTCGAAGAGGCTCGAGCCGGGGGACGAGGTCAAGGTCGGCGAGACGGACCTGAGGTTCGAGAGATGACTCGCCTGATTTCACCAACACCGCCATGCGCGTCGCGCGGCGAGGGGCGCGCATGAGCCTGGGTCAGATCGTCAGCGTCACCGACACGGGCCGAAAGCGCCGCCACAACGAGGACGCGTTCGTTCGTGAGCCGCCCCTGTTCGCGATCGCCGACGGCATGGGCGGCGCCCAAGGGGGGGAGGTCGCCTCGCGCCTCGCCGCCGAGGCCCTGCAAGAGGGCGGGGCCGAGGGAAGCGGCGAGGAGCGCGTTGCCGCGTTGATCCAGAAGGCCAACCGGCGTGTCCACGACCGCTCGGGAAAGGACGCGTCTCTCGAAGGCATGGGCACAACGATGACAGTGGCCCTCGTCGAGGACGGCACGGTCGCGATCGGGCACGTCGGCGACTCGCGTGCGTACCTGATCCGCGACGGCAAGCTCGAGCAGCTCACCGACGACCACTCCCTCGTCGCAGAGCTCACGCGAGCCGGGAAGCTGTCGGAGGAGGAGGCCGAGTCGCACCCGCAGCGCTCGGTCATCACCCGCTCGGTCGGCACGGATCCCGACGTGGACGTCGACACGCTCTCGGTCACGACGCAGCCGGGCGACATCTTCCTGCTCTGCTCCGACGGACTGACCGACATGGTGGAAGACGAACAGATCCTCCGGATCGTCAACTCGAAGCGCGACGACCTCGCTGCGGCCGGTAAGGCGCTCGTCAAGGCGGCGAACAAGCGTGGAGGCCAGGACAACATCACAGTTGTCTTCTTCGAGATCGCCGAGGCGGAGATCGAGGAGACGAAGGAGTCCGCGGCACCGGAGCCGCCCGCCGAGTCCGACGAGGAGGACACGCTTTCGGGGCTCGAGGGCATCCCGGTGATCGGAGCGGACGAGCACGTTGACGAGTGGTCGGTTCGCGAGCGGCGCCCGGCGCGGGCGGGACCGGGGATCCCGCGGCCCGTGCGCCGCCGGCGCCTCTACGGGGTGGCGATGGGGGTCGTCGTCCTGGTCGTGATCGGCCTGCTGCTCTACGGCGTCTCACGGGCTCACTTCGTCGGCGCACAGAAGGACGGGCACGTCGCCGTCTACCAGGGGCTTCCCTGGAATCTCGGCGCAGGCCTCCATCTCTACCGCGTGGTCTACGTCAGCCCGATGCGCGCCACGCAGCTCACCGAGGCGGAGCGCCGGAAGCTGTTCGACCACGACCTCGGGAGCTACGGGTCCGCGCGCTCGAAGGTGCGGCACTACGAAGAGGAAGTGGTTCCGTGACCGAGAGAAATCGCGAGCTCGCGGGGCTCATAGCGGTCGGGGCGCTGACCGCGATCGGTTTCGCCAGCGTCTACATCGCCCAGGAGTCGGTGGTCTCCGCCGCGACGCTCTCCTACGCGGGCGTGTTCCTCGGTCTCTACGTCGTGGCGCACCTGGTCGCCCGCCTCACCGTCCCGTACGCCGATCCCTACTTGCTTCCCATCGCGGGGCTCCTGACCGCGATCGGCGTGACCGAGATCTACCGTCTCCACCCGGCGGATGCGTTCCGTCAGGGAGTGTGGATCGTGATCGGGGTCGCCCTGTTCGCGCTCACGCTCCTCCTGGTCGGCCGGGACTACCGGCGCCTGGAGGGCTACAAGTACCTGTTCGGACTGGGCGCGGTCGGGCTGCTCCTGCTCCCGGCGCTGCCGATCATCGGGGCGACGGTGAACGGTGCCCGGCTCTGGATCAAGCTCGGGCCGCTCCAGTTCCAGCCCGGCGAGCTGGCGAAGATCATGCTGATCCTCTTCCTCGCCGGCTACTTGCGGGAGAAGAGGGAGGTGCTCGCGCAGGGCAGGCTCAAGGACTTCGGCCCGCTGCTCGTGATCTGGGGCTTCGCCATGCTCGTCCTCGTCGAGACGAACGACCTCGGGAGCGCGCTTCTCTTCTTCGGGATCTTTCTCGCGATGCTGTACGCGGCGACGGCCAGGGTCCTCTTCGTCGGGATCGGAGCCGGGCTCTTTCTCGGCGGCGCGATGGGCACCTACGAATTTGTCTCGAGGGTCGGCCAGCGCGTCACGATCTGGCTCCATCCCTGGACGGATCACGCGGTCTACTGCGCCCAGACCGGGAAGCTCGATCTGCGGCAGAACTGTGCGAGCTACCAGCTCGTCAAGTCGCTCTACTCGATCGGAAACGGCCACTACGGCGGCACGGGGCTGGGCAAGGGAACGTTCACCACGACCGGCGGGCAGGACCTCATCCCGTACCTGAACACGGACTTCATCTACTCGGCGATCGCCCAGGAGATCGGGCTGATCGGCGCGGCGGCGCTGCTCCTTGTCTACATGGTGTTCATCGCGAGAGGCTTTCGCGTTGCGCTCACGGTGGACGACGGCTTCTCGAAGCTTCTCGCGGTCGGCCTGACGTTCGGTTTCGCGCTTCAGACCTTCATCATCGTCGGCGGAGTCCTCCGGCTGATTCCCCTGACGGGCATCACGCTTCCCTTCGTCAGCTACGGCGGCTCGAGCGTCGTGGCCAACTTCATCCTCTTAGCCGGGCTGATGCTCGTATCCAACCGCGCAAACGCCCCGAGGCACTAGTGCGTCCCTGGTCGCCTTCGGCTCCCGTGCGGCGAAGCCGCCCTTCGCCGAAGGCTGCCGCCCCTGGCGGCGGGATGCTTCGCCCTCGGGCCTTGGACGTACCCGATGTACTGTCCTGCGGCCCTCGGGCTTGCCTCCCTTGCCGGCGACGGCCCAGGAACGCACTAGGCAGTAGAGCATGAACAAGGAAATCAGCCGTCTCGGGCTCGTGGGCCTCTCGCTGATCATCGCGCTGATCGTGGCGACGACCTACTGGCAGACGTGGGCTGCGGCGAGCCTCGCGGCCAAGCAGGACAATGCGATCCAGCGTGTCGCGCAGTTCCAGATCAAGCGGGGCCTGATCCAGACCAACGCAGGCCGCGCCCTCCTCGCCGCGAACGTGAGGAAGAAGGTGAACGGCCAGACTCTCTACTTTCGGCGCTATCCGGCACGCGGGCTCCTCGCCCAGACGGTCGGCTACTCGACTCAGGTTCGCTCCCAGACCGGGCTCGAGAAGTCCGAGAACGACTACCTGACCGGCGCGAACGCCAACCTGGACACGGTCCTGCGAACCGTCCTCGACAAGCTCAAGGGAGCGACGATCACGGGCAACAACCTCTTCCTCACAGTTCGCCCGCGCGCACAGCGGATCGCTCTCGACGCGCTCGGCTCCCAGTGCGGGGCGGTAGTCGCCCTCGAGCCCTCGACGGGGAAGGCGCTCGTGATCGCCTCGAGCCCGACGTTCAACCCGAACCTCGTCGAGCACAATTTCGCCGCCATCGGGCGGATCCGGGCGGGCTGTCAACCGGCGTCGCCACTGCTCAACCGGGCGACGGCGGGCCTCTACCCGCCCGGGTCGAGCTTCAAAGTGGTCACCGCCGCCGCGGCGCTCGACACAGGCAGGTACACACCGGACTCGAGCTTCTACGATCCGGGCTACTGCATCGAGTACGGGAAGCACGTGAAGAACTTCGGCGATCAGTCGCCTGAAGCCTTCGGGACGGTCGACTTCTCGTTCGCGCTCGAGCACTCGATCAACGCCGTCTTCTGCAATGTGGGCAAGGCGTTGGGGGCGGGCACGATCCTCGACTACGCGAAGCGGTTCGGCTTCTACGATCCGCCTCCCCTCGAGACACCCACGAACGAACGAGCCGCCAGCGGCCTGTACAAGGACGGCAGTCTCTTCTCGCCGAAGCACGACTACCAGGTCGACCCCGGGCGGCTCGCGTTCGGCCAGGAGCGGATGCTCGTCACCCCGCTGCAGATGGCGATGGTGGCGGGGGGCATCGCCAACGGGGGCGTCGTCATGAAGCCCCACGTCGTCGACCGTGTCGTCGCCCCGAACGGGTCGGTCGTGACGAGGACGAAGCCGAAAGAGCTCGGGCGGGTGATCAAGCCGAAGACGGCAGCGGAGTTGAACTCGATGATGCAGCTCGTCGTAGAAGGGGGGACCGGAACTGCGGCTCAGATCCCCGGCATAGCGGTCGCCGGGAAGACCGGTACCGCCGAGACTGGGAACTCCAGCATCAACACGACCTGGTTCATCGCCTTCGCTCCCGCCGAGGCGCCGAAGGTCGCGATCGCAGTCGTGCTCCAGAACCAGAGCGGCGCCGGGGGCACGACCGCCGCTCCGATCGCGAAGACCGTGATGCAGGCCCTCCTGTCCTCCTCCTAACCTATGTGCGGGCCCTGAACAAATGGCGGTTTCCGACACCCTGATCGACACCCTGTTCGACGGGCGTTACCGGATCGTCCGCAAGCTCGGGACCGGCGGGATGGCGAACGTCTATCTCGCCGAGGACCAAGAGCTCGACCGGCGTGTCGCGATCAAGATCCTCGACGAGCGCCACGCGAGCGACGAGCAGTTCGTCGAGCGCTTCCGCCGTGAAGCCAAAAACGCAGCCGGTCTCTCCCACGGGAACATCGTCTCGATCTACGACCGCGGCGAGGCCGAGGGCACCTACTACATCGCGATGGAGTACCTGGACGGGCGGACGCTCAAGGAGCTGCTCGTCCGCTTCGGCCCGCCGCCGATTCGCATCGCGATCGGCTACGTGCGCCAGATCCTCACCGCGCTCGCCTTTGCCCACCGCAACGCGCTCGTCCACCGGGACATCAAGCCGCACAACGTGATCGTCGACTCGTCGGGCCACGTGAAGGTGACGGACTTCGGCATCGCCCGCTCCGGCACGAGCCAGATGACCGAGGCGGGCTCGATCATCGGCACCGCCCAGTACCTCTCCCCCGAACAGGCGCGGGGAGCTCCCGTCGACCAGCGCTCCGACCTCTACTCGGTGGGCGTGCTGCTCTACGAGTTGCTCACCGGCAGCGTGCCCTTCACCGGCGACACGCCGGTCGAGATCGCGATGAAGCACCTCTCCGCGATCCCGGAGGCGCCCTCGAAGAAGCGGAGCGACATTCCCAGAGGGCTGGACATGATCGTCATCCGCGCGCTTGCCAAGGACCCCGAGGAGCGCTACCAGACCGCCGAGGAGATGGACGAGGACCTCGCCCGCATCGAGCGAGGGCTCCGGGTCAGCGACGAGACGACCGAGGCGGCCACGGCCGTGCTGTCAGGATCGGGGATCGACGCGACCGCCATCCGGCGAATGCCGGCCGTGACGACCGGCGCCTACCGTGCGCCGCCCTACACCGGCTACCCCGAGACGATTCGCCGGCGTCCCCGCTGGCCGTGGCTGCTCGCGCTCCTGCTCCTCGTCGCCGCGGGCGTGGGCGGGTGGTACGCCTACACCCAGATCAACAAGCAGCTGAACGCGAACAACCCGGTGCCGGTGCCCGGCGTGGAAGGGCTGGTCGAGCGGCTGGCTGTCAAGAAACTCGACAGCGCCGGTCTCAGCCACGACGTGAAGCGCCGGTTCAAGGCGAACATTCCTCAGCAGCAGGTATATGACCAGAGCCCGGCCCCCGGCGAGAAGACCCAGAAGGGCAACATCGTGACGCTCTACGTCTCCCGCGGGATCCCCATCGTGGTGGTCCCGGACGTGCGCGGCAAGTCGGAGTCCGACGCGACGTCGGCGCTCGCCGACGTCGGGCTGAGATGGATAACGGTCCCAGTCCACTCCGACCAGGCGGAGGGAACGGTGCTCGCCCAGCGACCGAGCGCGGGAGAGAAGCTCAGAAAGGGCGAGACGGTACGGCTCAACATCTCCAGCGGCCCACAGCCCGTCGCGGTGCCCGACGTCACGGGCGAGTCGCTCGAGCAGGCGAGTACGGACCTCGCGAACCTAGGTTTTGCGGTCAGGCGCAGGGACGTCGACTCGACCGAGCCCGCGGGCACTGTCGTCGACCAGGATCCAGCGGCCAGCACGGTGCAGCCGAAGGGATCAACGGTGACCCTGTCCATTTCTAAGGGCCCGTCGACGACGGCTGTGCTCGACGTCGTCGGCCTCGACCGCGACACGGCGACCGCGCAGCTCGAAGCCGCGGGCTTCACCGTGTCGGTCAAGGAGCAGGACACGAGCGATCCAACCGAGGACAACGTCGTTCTTCGCCAGAGCCCGCGCGCGGGGGCGCAGCGAAAACGCGGCTACCAGGTCACGATCACGATCGGGCGGCTCGTCGAGCAGACCATCACTACGCCTACGGTTCCACCCCCGCCTCCACCGCCATGATGACTGGAAACCCCCTCAACGGAAAGATCCGCGTGGCCGTCCTGATGGGCGGGCGCTCGAGCGAGCACGAGATCTCGCTGGCCTCGGCGCGCTCGGTGCTGGAGGCGCTCGACCCCGAACGGTATGAGGCCGTCACCGTCGCGATCGACCGCGAGGGCCGCTGGGAGCTTGGAAGCGGCGAGCAGCGTGCCCTCCACGAGGGCGCGGAGCGGCCTGCCGAGACTCTGCCCGTCCCGACCTCGTCCTCGGTGCCCGCGACGCTCGGTGAGGTGGACGTCGTCCTCCCCATCCTGCACGGCCCCTTCGGCGAGGACGGGACCGTCCAGGGGCTGCTCGAGCTGGCGCGCGTTCCCTACGTCGGCGCGGGCGTAGCAGCCTCCGCGGTATGCATGGACAAGGACTTCTTCAAATCGGTCATGCGGGACAACGACATCCCTGTCGCGCGCAACATCGTGCTGCGCGAGGGAGATGCGATCGAAAACCCGTTCGGCTACCCCGTGTTCGTCAAGCCCGCCAGGCTGGGGTCGTCGGTCGGGATCTCCAAGGCCTTCTCGCCGGAGGAGCTCGAAGAGGCGGTGGCGCTCGCCTTCAAGCACGACGACAAGGTGCTCGTCGAGGAGTTCGTGCCCGGGGTCGAGGTCGAGTGCGGCGTCCTCGGCAACCGCAATCCGATCGCCTCGCTGCCGGGAGAGATCGTCTCGCACGGCTCCTCCGGTACCGACTGGTACGACTACTCCGCCAAGTACGGCGAGGGCGGGATGGACCTGTTCATTCCTCCGCGGATCTCGCAAGAAGCGATCGAGCGCGTTCAGGAGCTCGCTGTCCGCTCGTTCGTCGCGAGCGAGTGCGAAGGGATGGCCCGCGTCGACTTCTTCGTCCGCGAGGGCGGCGATGTCATCGTCAACGAGCTGAACACGATCCCGGGCTTCACCTCGACGAGCGTCTACGCGAAGCTGTTCGAGGCCTCCGGGATCTCATACCCGGAGCTCCTGGACCGGCTCGTCCAGCTTGCCCTGGAACGACACGAGCGGCGGGCCCGACTCCGTTTCTAGCCTCGGCGCCGCGCCGCAGGCGCAGGCCGATCAGCGGAAAAACGAGGGTCGAGATGATCGCGACGCCGACCAAGGTGGCGTCGATCCCGCCCACGGCGCGACCCTAACGGCCCTCGTGGAGCCTCGTCTAGGTTGCGGCGGGCACGCGCTCGCCGACGCTTTCAAGCCGCTCGAGCCATGGGGCAGCCTCGAGACCCTCGAACGTCTTGCGCGCCTCCGCAAGCGCCGCCTCGTCGCCGGTCGCCTCGCCTTTCTCGAGCAGCGTGACCGCAAGCCAGAAGGGAAGGCCGAGCTCCCGCAGGATGCGCGCCGACTTTTCATATGCCTCTTCGTCGCCGTCGAGGCGGGCGCGGAACCGGTGGGCCTGAGCAACGAGGAACGGCGCTCGTCTTCCCGGCGGATCGCTGTCGATGAGCGCGAGCAGCTCGCGCACCTTCGCCGAGTCACCGAGGGCCGTTGCTGCGTCCAAGGCCGCGACGATGCCTTGCTTGGTCGCCTGCTGGCCGTAACCGAGCGTGCGCGCCGCCTCGATCGCCGCCTCGCCGTCGGCGAGCGCCTCCGGGAGCCTCCCTTCGGCTCTCTCCAAGGACGCTTTGGCACCGAGATAACACGATCGGTCCTGCTGGTCGGTCGACGCCTCGAGGTGCGAGAAGAGCGAGAAGATCTTGCGCGCCCCGTCGCTCCGTCCGCGCTGCAGATGGATTTCGAGCAACGAAGTAAGGAGGCTGAGGACGACCCCGCCTGATCGCGTCTGCTCCTCGGTCGGCTCCTCGATCATCGAGAGAGCCTCGTCCCAGCGGCCCAGCATGTAGAGCGGATAGGTCATCTCGGCGAGCGCGGCCCACTCGAACGGCCGGCTCCCGAACTTGCGGGACTGCGCCAGAGACTTCTCCAGGTAATCGAGCGCCTGGAGGTAGTCGTCGCGGCGAAACTCGCGGTCTGAAAGGAGGAAGTAGGCCGTGGCCGCGTCGTCGGCGAGGTCGTGCTCGAGGGCGATCTCGAGCGAGTGCTTGATGAGCGCGGTCGCCTCCTCGACGTGGCCGCGGCTGAACACGATCGCGGACTTGCGTCGCAGCGCGAGCGAGAGCACCTTTGGATAGTTATTTGCCTCGGCGATGTCGAGCGCCAGCTCTGCCCGTTCCGCGCAGCGGTCGAGGTCGCCGCCGAACCAGTAGGCGCCGCTCAGGCGGGCCGCGAGCAACGCGAGGTCCTCGTCGGGCTCGTCCTTCGAGATCACCTCGAATGCATGCTCCATCCGGGCGATTGCCTCCTCTCGCCGTCCGGTAAAGCCTTGGATTACCCCCAGCCTGGCCGCGGTTCGGGCGGCCGCATGCGTATCGCCCTTCCTTTCGAAGATCCCGATCGCCTCCTCCAGCAACTTGCCCGCTGCATCCGGATCCCCTGCCCTCCCGGCCATCTCGCCGGAGCGGTCGAGGAGGGCTGCGCGCTCCGGGGGGTCATCGGCCAAGGCGGCGGCCTGTTCGAAGTAACGGCGTGCCTCCCCCGCTGCGGCGAGCGAGGCGGCATGCGCTCCTGCCCGAGTCAGCATGTCGCGGGCTTTCTGTTTAACCTCGGCCGCATCCTCTGCGTCCGGTACCTCTTCGAGCGCATCGAGGTAATGCGATGCGACCACCTCGACGATCTCGTCCTCTTCGACGGCCGTCAGCAGATACTCGGCGGCGGCCAGGTGCTTGTTCCGTCGCTCGCGCCGTGCGAGCGTCTCGTAGGCGACGCGGCGGACGAGCTCCTGCAGGAACCCGTACTGACCGTGCTCGGGCGAGCGAGGGTCGGCCTGGAGACTGAAAACCTCCTTCCGGACCAGTGAGGCAAGGAGTAGCTCCAGCTCCTCCTCAGCGAAGCCCGAGAGGGCCGCGAGCGCCTGTTTCGTGACCGTCTTGCCGAGAACGGAGGCGTCCTGCAGCAGCCGGCGCTCGTCGGGCGAGAGACCATCGAGGCGGGCCGCGATCAGCGCGTGGAGGGTCTCGGGCACCTCGAGCTCCTCGACCGTGCTCGTCAGCCGATACGCCGAGCCCTCCTGCACGATCAGCCCACGGTCGAGCAGCATGCGCACCGTCTCGACGGCGTACAGCGGGACACCCTCGGCCCGAGCGAGGATCTGGCTGCGGAGCTCGCCCAGCAATCCAGGGACGAGCCCCTCGAGCAGCTCGCTCATCGCCTCCTCCGAGAGGGGCTCCAGGTAGAGCGAGGTGAAGCTGCGCTGGCCTGCGCCCCACGTGGGCCGCTGATCGAGCAGCTCCGGCCGGGCGAGGGCCACCACCAGCAGCGGGTGGCTGCGTGCCCAGTCGAGCAGGAATTCGACGAAGTCGAGGAGGCTCGAGTCGGCCCACTGCATGTCCTCGAAGACGAGCACTATCGGATACGTCTCCGCGAGGCGTTCGAAGAACAGGCGCCAGGCCGCGAACAGGTCCTGCTTGTCGTGCGTCTGGTCCGCGGAGAGACCGAGAAGGTGGCCGAGGCGAGGCTCGACGAAGCGGCGCTCTTCCGCGTCGAGGATGTGCTCCTCGAGCGTCGAGCGGAGCTTGTCGGCGGCGCTGGCGGGGCTCTCGTCCTCGGCGATACGGCAACGCATCCGCACCATGTCCGCCAGCGCCCAGTAGGTGACCCCCTCCCCATAGGGGAGGCAGCGGCCGCGGTGCCAGTACGTGAGGTCGGCGATCCCCTCGAGGTACTTGTAGAACTCCCACGAAAGCCGTGACTTCCCGATCCCTGCAATACCCGTGACGGAGACGAGGTGCGCCTTCTTCTCTTCCGCGGAGGCATGGAAGAGGTCCTTGATCTGCCGCAGCTCGCGGTCCCGTCCGACGAAGGGCGCCTCGAGCCCTTCGGCCTTGAGCGAGCCGCGCAGGCCTGAGACGACGCGCCTCGCCCTCCAGAGCGGAACGAGCCCCTCTTTGCCCTTCAGCTCGAACGACCCCGCCTCCTCGTACACGATCGTCTGGTCGGTCGTGCGACGAGTCGACTCGCCGACATAGACCGTGCCGGGCTCGGCGACGGATTGCACGCGCGAGGCCGTGTTGACGAGATCGCCCGCGACCATTCCCTGACCCTCGGCACCGACTGTGACCGCCGCTTCGCCTGTGAGGACGCCTGCCCGCGCGTGCAGCCCACCGGCGCCGAGCTCGTCTCCGAGTGCCGAGATCGCGGCGACCAGGTCGAGCGCCGCCCTGACGGCGCGCTCGGCATCGTCCTCGGTGGCGGCAGGCGCGCCCCAGACGGCCATGACCGCATCTCCGATGAACTTCTCAACCGTGCCGCCGTAGAGCTCGATCAGCCGCTTGCAGGTCTCGAAGTAGCGGGAGAGGAAGTCGCGTACCTCTTCGGCATCGCTCTGCTCGGACAGGGGTGTGAAGCCGACGAGGTCAGCGAAGAGAACGGAGACCAGACGGCGCTCGGCAGCCGGGGCGGTCGCCGCCGCGACGGCAATGCCGCCGTCACTTGCGAGAGCTACACCGCACTCGCCGCAGAACGCATCGTCAGGCTCGTTCGCCGCGCCGCACGCCGGGCAGGCGCGTGCCAGCGGCGCGCCGCAGTGGGAGCAGAACTTGCGCCCAGGCCTGTTCTCGGTACTGCACGCGGGGCAAATCATCGCCAGAAGGGTACTCCGGTCCATTCGATCTGCAAAATTTCCCGCGATGAGCCGAGGGACGGCAACGGCGCTCTTCGCGATGTGCCTGAGCGTCGTCATCCTCGCGAACGACTTCACCGCGCTCAACGTCGCGCTCCCCTCGATCGAGAAGGCGTTCAACACGGACGTCTCGACCGTCCAGTGGGTGATCAACGCGTATGCGCTCGTGTTCGGGATGCTCATCGTCACGGGCGGCCGGCTCGCCGACGTGTTCGGCCGCCGCCGCGCGTTCTTCGTCGGCACCACCATCTTCATCCTGATGTCGCTGCTGGGCGGGGCGGCTCAAAACGAGTACTGGCTGATCGCAGCGCGGGCGGCCATGGGGGTCGGCGCCGCGCTGATGTGGCCCGCGATCCTGGGGATGACCTTTGCCGCGCTTCCTCCGGAGAAGGCAGGCCTCGCCGGCGGTCTCGTCCTCGGCGCCGCCGGCGTGGGGCAGTCGATCGGGCCGATCTCCGGCGGGCTGCTGACGGAGTACCTGAGCTGGCGCTGGACGCTGTTCGTCAACCTCCCGATCGGAGGGTCGCGATGCTCGTCACCTGGCTGAAGCTGCATCAGCCCCGCGAGCGTGCGGAAGCCGAGCGGATTGACTACGGAGGGATCGTCACGCTCTCGATTGGCCTGTTCGCATTCCTGTTCGCGCTCGACCAGGCAGTCGATTGGGGTTGGGGCGACTGGCGGATCCTGTCCGCGCTCGTCGTCGCGGCCGCTCTGGTCGCGGCGTTCCCGTTCGTGGAGCGGAGGATGGGGAGGAGCGCCCTCGTGCCGCGCGACGTGATTGGCAACCGCCGCTTCACCGCTGCGTGCATCGCGATCCTCCTCGTGTCCGCGGCGTTCATCACCTCGATGCTGTATCTGCCGCAGTTTCTGCAGAAGATCCTCCACTACTCGCCGCTCCATGCCGGAGTGGCGATGCTGCCGATCATGGCCGCATTCGCCGCGCTGTCCTTCGTGGCCGGGCCGCTCTACGAACGTCTGGGCGCAAAGCTCGTCGTCACCGCCGGCACGGCCGCGATCGCTGCGGGCACGCTCCTGATCGGCTTCCTCGGCGAGAGCTCGGGCTATCCCGCGCTCATCCCGGGGATGGTCGTCATGGGGATCGGCTTCGGCCTCTTCTACTCGTCCGCGACCACCGCCGGAATCACCGCGCTCGAACCCTCACGCTCGAGCCTCGCGGGCGGGATTGCGTACATGTTCCAGATCGCGGGCGGCGCCGTCGGCCTCGGGGTCTCGACGACGATCTTCACGACGTGGTCGGAACGAAAGCTCGACTCGGCGCTTGCGCACAGTGGGCCTTCGCTGACAGATGCTCAGGGCGACGCTGCTCACGGCGTCCTTGCGGGCACGGACTCCGGCGTGCGTGTCCTGCACCAATTCCCCGCTGAGGCCGACCGGATTGTCGCCGTCCTCAGGGACGCCTTCGTCAGCGGATTCAACGCCGCGTTTCGCGTCGACGCTGCCTCGCCTTCGTGGGAGTTGCGGTTGCCGCTCTGTACGTCGGGGGCCGCGTTCAGCGGCGGCGGATAGCGCCGTCGGAGGCGAAGCGCGCCCCTGCGCGGCCGAAGTCGTCACGCGACAGCTGAGAGACGAGGTGCAGGCTCGACTTGCCCCCGTCGAGCTCGGGCAGGCCGGGCCCGGTGAGCAGGACCGATACCCAGCGGCCCTTGACGAACGAGCCGTCCGGCAGCAGCGTGACGCGGAAGATCGCGCTCAGGCTCAGGACTCCGCCGAGGCCGAAGTTGTGGTAGCCGGCGAAGTTTCCGGTGGAGTACGCGATCAGCCGGCCGTGGTGCCACTGGACTCCGCGGACGACGTGCGGGCCCGAGCCGACGACGAGATCGGCGCCCGCGTCAATCACCGCCCGCGCAAAGGCGCGGGAGTTGCCGCGATTCTCCCCGAGGTAGTACTCGGTCCCGCGCGGGACGTGCGTCGCGTCCGATCCTTCCGCTCCCGCGTGGATCGCGGCGACGACGAGGTCGGCCCGCTTGGCGGCGCGCTTGACCATCTTCGTCGCAGTCGTGATGTTCTCCAACCGGGAAGCCCAGGGGTAGGGCGCAAAGCCGAGAAAGGCGACGCGCACGCGCTTTTTCTGCAGGACAACGATCCGGCCCGAACTGCCGGTCCACGCAACGTGGACGCGGGCGAGCGCGGCGTGGGTCTGCTGCCGGCCGGAAGTGCCGAAGTCGTTGGCGTGATTGTTGGCCAGGTTCATGATCTCGAACCCGGCCCGCCTCAGCAGCCGTGAGTACGAAGGCGGCGCTTGGAAGGCGAAGCACGTGCCGGACGACGATCCGGCGCACTTCGAGACGCCGCCGCTGGACAGCGTCTCCTCGAGATTGCCCCAGGTGAAGTCCGCCTTGCGCAGGCTTGGCGTGACGGCCCGGAGCGAGTCGCGGCCGCCGTTCGGGGGCAGGCCGTAGGAGGAGCCGAGGACGGTGTCGCCGACCCACTGGATCGTGACGGGCTCCGTCGGCGCGGGCTGCGTCTCGGTCGCGGTTGTTGCAGGAGGAGCCGGCTGCGGCTGGGACGCATGGCTGCCGGCCGAGCCGCCCCGGGACGTCGTGTAGAAGAACACTCCGGCGCCGATCAGCGCCACGATCGCCAGCACGACGATTGCGCCCACCCGCGTCTTCCGCCGGGCGCGCCGCCTCTCCAGGCGTCGCTCGCGCCGCCAGTCCTCGATGCCCAGATCGTGACCCTGCACCAATCCATCCTAAGCCGCTGCGCTAGATTCGCCTAGTGCAGACGACAAGCGCTTTGGGAGAGTCGCAGCTGATCGAAGCACTGCGCGCCGGCGACGAAGATGCCTTCGTCGAGCTGACACGCGCGCTCCACGCCTCGCTCGTCCGCGTCGCGCAGATCTACGTTTCGAGCCGCTCGGTCGCCGAGGAGGTCGTGCAGGAGACCTGGCTCGCCGTGCTGGAGGGCCTCGACCGCTTCGAGGGGCGGTCGTCCTTGAAGACGTGGATCTTCCGCATCCTCGCCAACAGGGCGAAGACGCGCGCCCAGCGCGAGCGGCGCACGATCCCCTTCTCGGCGCTCGAGCCGACGCGGATCCAGGAGCCGGCGCTCGAGCCTGAGCGCTTCCGAGGGGCCGACGATCCCCGCTGGCCCGGCCACTGGGCCATTCCGCCGCAGCCCTGGCCGGACGAAAAGCTGCTCTCGGCCGAAATGCGGGAGAGGCTGGCCGGGGCGATTGACGCGCTGCCCGGAAGCCAGCGGGCTGTGATCAGCCTCCGCGACCTCGAGGGCTGGAGCCCGGAGGAGGTCTGTAACGCTCTCGAGATCAGCGAGACCAATCAGAGGGTGCTTCTGCACCGCGCACGTTCGAAGGTCAGGAAAGCGCTCGAGGAGTATTTGGCATGAGCTCAGTGGAAGCCTTTAGCTGTCAGGAGTTGGTGGAGCTGGTCACCGACTACCTGGAGGGCGCGCTCCCTCCGGAGGAGCGCGCCCGCTTTGAGAGCCACCTCGAGGAATGCGGTAACTGTCAGCTCTACCTGGAGCAGATCCGCCGGACCGTCGAGCTGAGCGGAAAGCTCACACCTGAGTCGCTAGACCCGGAAGCCGAGCGGGAGCTACTGCACGCGTTCCGCGACTGGCGTTCCGGCGCCTAGACCTCGTAGACGGCGACTTCGTACCGCTCGACCTGCGGCGCCTCGGTTGCGCCCATCTCGCCGGAAGCCTGCGCGCGAAGCGCATTCGCCCGCTCTTCGCTTGCCTGCATCGCCTGCTCGTCTTCCCAAAGTGTGATCGCGATCCCCTTGCCCGTCTGGCGATCGACCAGCAAGAGCGCGCCCTTACCGCCATCCTCCTCTTGGAGGGCGGGCACGACGTTGTCGCGGAACCCCGCGACTCCCTCATCCAGCTGATCGGTCGACCCGCTTATCGTGGTCACGCGTGCGTGCATCTCGAGCTCCTCCCGTTCGGTGGCTTCTGGCGGCGCAGACTATATGCCCGGCGGAGACCCCAGCTCGAGGCAGCTCGCGCCGCTGAGGTCGATCCAGACGCGGCCTCGTCCCTCGACGATTCGCAGCACCACGGACCCGCAGTGCGGGCAGCGCGCGACCGCGCCGGGCGCGTTCACGTAGACGTCGAGGCGCGCCACCTGCTCGGCCGCGCCGCAGGACGCGCAGACGCCGGTCGCGACCGTCATCTCCACGCCGAAGAGCTCGTAGAGCGTTCCACCGAGCGCGTTTCCGTCCAGTCGTTCCATCAGCCGGTCGCCCCGAAGCGCTCGGTCTTGATCGAGAGAGGGTCGTAGCCGAGCTGGACGAGCCCGTCCGCGGCGGCGTCCACGAACCGTGTCGATCCGCAGACGAACACGGCCGCGTTCTTGCCGGGCGGCCAGGCCACCTCCCGCAGCAGTTCGGCATCGATCCGCCGCGCGTAGCCGCTCCATCCCTGCGGCTGTGCGCGCGTCAGAGTGTGGAAGACCTCGAGCCAGTCCTCGGCCGCGAGCCGCTCGAGCTCATCGCGGTAGATCACGTCGTCATACGTTCGTGACGAGTAGAGGAGGCGAAAGGGCGCCTCG
>WNGB01007926.1_pt1 | contig 22832 bp, 34 predicted proteins | sample 5400681 | NCBI WGS metagenome assembly WNGB01 (sample SAMN13153367, study PRJNA577476) | soil metagenome | isolation source: 115 cm soil or saprolite under grassland replicate 2 | place: USA:California | collected 2016-06-15
ACTTGCGAGCGGCGCGCAGCTCGGCGGCCAGCCTGAGAATCAGTCGGTCGCCGTTCTCGCACTGTGCGGCGCTGTGGTCCCGATGCCGGGCGTAGTCGCTGGCGTGGTCCAGGTCGACCGGCCTTGCGGGCGTGGCGGTGGCCGGGTCAGGCATGGCGGGGTTGCCTCCTGGAGGTCGTCGAGGTCGTGGTGGGGGCATCGGTCAGCTCCTTTTGCGGGCTGGGGCCAGGCGGATGCGGCGTTTGCGGGCGACCTGCTCGATCAGCTCCACGCGGCGCAGGCAGCGGCCGGTGGAGCGGGCAGCGCGCATGGCCACGGCGTTGTCCAGCAGCCGCCGCCAGGCCCAGTACTCCTCGCGGAGCTGCTCAGCGGGCATGTCCAGGTAGCGCGGCGGGCGGCCATGGCGTCACCGTCCCTGGCGGGTTGTGTGCTGGCCGTCTGGGATGGGCTGGCCGGCTCCCCTGCTGCTGGCCGGGGTCGTGCTACTGGCGGCGATGCGCTGTAGCAGGAGCAGCAGCCGGTCGGGGGTGCCGGGCGCCAGGCACTGGATGAGCGTGCGGGTGTGGGGGTCGAGCTGGCCGCGCCACCTGGTGGCCAGCTGGTGCACGGCCACCGCGCGCACGTGGTCGGGGACCTGCAGGTGCGGCTGGGCCAGCTCGTCTGTCTGGAAGTAGTCCGGGAGGCGCTCGTGTGGTGCGGCCATCGCGAGCTGGTGGAGGTCGTTGGGGCGCCACATGAGCAGGCGTCGGCCGAGCACCGCCCCGTGGATGGCGGGCGCGGCGTCCTCGCGCGCGAGGGCGCCGTCGGGGACGTGGTGGGCGCGTGGGCCGACCAGTCGCACCAGCAGGTCCACCAGCCTGGTGCCGTCCAGGTCGACCGCGCGGACGCGCGCGGCGGTGGGTGGGCGCTGGCGGCCGGCTGGGGTGGGCGGCGGGACGGTCAGGTCGACCTGGATGATGGCGGCGTCGTGCCAGCCGAGCAGCTGGTGGGCGCGCTCGGCGCAGGCCAGCCGCGTCTGCTGCAGCTCGGCCTGGCGCTGGCGCAGGAGCGCGACGTGGCGGCACGCCGGGCACAGCCGGCGGGGATCCTGCTGGCTGAAGGGTGGCAGGGGCCGCTGGCAGCGGGCGCCACAGTCAGCACAGGTCCGCTGGCGGGCCGACCGGCTGGCCGCGGCGACCAGCTGGCGGGCGGTGGCTTTGGTCGGCGGGCACGCGTGGGCGTCGTACAACGCGACCGTATCGTGCCTACCCTGCCAGTTCTCGCGCACCTCCACCCACGCGACCGGGTCGCCAACCGCGACGCGGGGGTACTCCAGCTCGCCGAGCGCGGTGGCCGGCAGCAGGTACGGGGGGACCTGCCACCAGCCGGCGTAGATCGTCATCGGTGCATCTCCTCCTTGATGGTTGCCGTGCGCGGTCCCACGCCAGGTGCCGGCGTGAGGTCCTGGCGGCCGAGCACGTAGCAGCTGTCGCCGACCTGCACGCTCCAGGCGTCCGCGGGCGGCGCCGTGGGCACCTGGCCGACGGCCGCGCGGGCCCGCCGGGCGACGTCGACCGCGGCCGCGGCGGTCGCCGCGATCGCGTGCTGGTCGAGGAGGCCAACCAGGTAGCCGCGCGCGTCCGGCCACAGCGGCGTGGTGTAGGTGAAGCGGCCGCCGGGGCGCACGCGGGCGACCGCGTACAGCACGGCCATCAGCGGCGCCGCCTGTGCTGGCGTGCGTGCTCGCGCATCCGCTCGCGTGCGACCGCCTTGGTCGCGCAATAGTCCGCGACGATGTCCAGGCAGCGCAGGCAGTGGACCTCGTAGACCCGATAGATGGTCCCCGGCTGCCGGCAGATGTACAGCCACCGCTCCATCAGCCGCGGTCCTCCTTCCCCGCGGCCGCGGTGGGGCGGTCGCCGGCGAGCTGGCGGGCGCGCTCGAGCACGCCGAGCACGGCCAGGAAGGTGGGCGTGTCCGTCCAGCGGCACAGCCAGTCCAGGGCCTTGCGGTCGTAGGCACCCAGCCGCACGCCCTGCAGGGCCTCGGCCAGCATCGGCTGGCGCTCGCCGTGCAGCAGGGCCGGGCTGCGGGGTGGCTTGCTGTAGGGGCCGTGCGCGCCGGCGCCGGCGGCGGCCGCGGGCGTGGTGGGCGTGCTGGTCCGGCTGGTTGGTGCACGCCCCTGGCCGTCCGGGGGGACGGTGGGGACGGCGGCGAGCCGTTTGCGCGGGGTTGCGCTCATGCCTGGTCCTTTCTGGCGTCAGGCAACGGCGCGGGCCCGGGCGCGGTCCAGCGACCGCGGACAGCACCGGGCCCGGGCGGGAGCGTGCACCACTCCCCCGCCGTTGCGGTCCATGCCGGTCAGCGCTTGCGCTTGGCGGCCTGCTGTGCGGAGCGGTACTGGTCGATGACGCGGTTCGCCTCACGTCCGGAGATGTTGACCCCCCGGGCGGCGAGCGCCTCCACGACGCTGGATCCGGTGGCGACCTGCAGCGCGTCCGGCGCGAGTCCAGAAAGGTACATTTCAGCCATGGCTCGTTTGGTGACGTCGTCGGTGGCGGTGCCGTTCAGCTCTCCAGCGCCGTTGCCGGGATGCCCATTTGTCGACGTCGCTGAGCTGGGATCGGACGGTGCGGGGCTGCCGAGATGCGCGTAGGGCGCCCACGGTGGCGGCACGGCCCACTCTGGCGCGCCGTCAGGCCGGCGGATGACCGCCGGGCCGTAGCCCGGCATGGTGGTGGGAGAGAGCGCGGCGGCACTGTTCAGGGGCCGACCGAGGTGCAGCATCACCCAGCGCGTCAACGCGATCAGGACCTGGAACGAGATGATCATCAAGACAGGAGGGAGCGAGGCGACGATGCACCGCCAGACGGTCAGGCTGTCGTGGCCGAGGGTGAGGGCGTGGCCGATGTTGAAGCCCAGCGTGCCGAGCCCGCAGACCAGCATCGCGGTGTAGGGCCAGCCCTTGGTGACGTCGTCGGAGTTGGTGACGGCGCGCATGATCCCGCCGAGCACCGCGGCGAGCTCGGCGATGATGAACGCGGTGTCCAGCAGGATCGGGAACGCGCGGGTGATGCCGGTGTCGTACAGGCCGAGCTGGTCGACCAGCCGCAGGATGGCGTTGTAGGAGGTCGCGCAGGCGATCGCGGCGACGCCGAGGACGCCGGCGCCGACCGCGATGATGATCAGCCTGCCCACTGGGGGCAGGTGGCGGAACTTGGTCATGCCGTTCTCCTGGTCGGTGGGGCGGAGGAGCGGGGCGGGCCGGGCTGGCGCGGGACCTCGCGCCAGCGCCGGCGTGGTGGCAGGTGGCTGTAGGGGTCGGTGGTGGCTGGGATGGGCGCCTCCTGGGGGTCGAACAGGCCGGGCTGGGCAGGTTCGGGCCCGGGCCCGGGCGCCGGCGGGGGTGCCGGCCGGGCGCTCGGGCGGGGTGGGGTGGGGTGGACGTCGAGGACCTCGAGCGGGCCGAGCTCGCGCTGCAGGACCTCAAGCGCGGCCGCCAGGTCAGGGGCGAGGCCGGGGTGGCTCACCGGATCGGCCCTGGCAGGAGGAGCTGGTAGTTGATGACGACGACGTACGGCATGCCGAGGTGCCCGCGCAGCCACTCCTCGATCCCGCGGACCTGGTCGATGCGGGTGATCGGGGCGGGCAGCTGGATCTCGCAGTTGCCGATGCCGGCCTGCTGCGGGCTGGCGCCGAGGTGGAAGCTGACGAAGTCGGTGAAGCCCTGCTGTCGCGGCATGGCCCCGGTCACCTCCGCCGGCCGGCGACGATGACGCGGGCTGCCTGGTCAGGGCCGAGCGCGTCGACGAGGGTGGCGAGGTGGTCCAGCTCGGCGGCGATCTGGTCGGGGTTGTGGCGCAGGGCTGCCACGACCCGGCGCACGCCCTGGTCGTGGCGGCCTGCCTGCTCGAGCATGGCGGCCAGGCGTCCGGCGGCGGGGCTCACCGGGTCGGCCTGTGGGTCGTGGTCGTGGGCGCCGGCTGGTCGGCGGTGAGCTTGTCGTGCAGCCGTTCGAGCTGGTCGCAGAAGGCGCCGGCGACGTTGCGGACGACCGTGGGGCACAGCTGCCCGGTGGCGCCTGCCCGGGTGGCGGGTTGGGGTGGTGCGGGGTGGGGACGCACGCCGGTGGCGATGACCACCAGGGCGACCAGCAGCGCGACGACGGCGTACTCGCAGACGATGCGGGCAAGCCAGCGCAGCCCGCCGCCGCGGTGCGCGCCGATCAGCGCGACCAGCAGCCAGCCAAGGCCGATCGCCAGCCAGCCGGCCCGGGAGCTGGTCAGGCCGGTGTACCAGCCGGCCACCGCCAGGCACAGGCCGATCACGGCTTGGCGGCGTAGCCGGTCGCGTAGCCGGCCCTGCTGGGTGAGCTGGTGGGGGAACGGCGCGGCCGGGCCCTGGCCGGGCACGCCCCACCCGGGGGGCTGCCACTGTTGCAGGCCGGGCGGCAGCCACTGCTGCAAGGCCATCAGCGCCCACCACCTTCCCCGCCCGGGCTGGAGCTCGGGCTGGCCGGGGCGGGGGCGGGCCCGGGGATCCACTGGCCGCACGGGTCGGTCGCCGGTGGACCGGCCACGGTCGGGACGTAGCCCCCCGCGGCCGCGGCGGCCGTGGGGGTTGTGGTCGACGTCGCCGGTGCGGAGCTGGCGCGGCTGGCCAGGCCCGCCACGGTGAACATGAAGGCGAGCGCGGCCACCACCAGGACCACGACGACGATGGCCAGGCGACGCAGCGGCCTCCTGGGGGTGCGGCCGAGGTGGGTGCTGCCGGTCGGGGTCAGGGCGTAGCGGTCGGTGGGGTAGCCGCCGGCGTGGTCGCAGGCGTGCGAGCGGGCCAGGCGCAGCGCCGCGCGCCAGCGCAGACCGTCGGTCCATGCCTGGCAGCGGCGGCAGGTGAACGCGCTGGTGCGGTCGCGGTAGCGGATGACCAGGCCGGCGGTTCCGACCTGGCGGCTGGTGGGACGAGACATGCGAGGTCCTTTCCTGGTGGTGCGGGTGGCGGGGCGCGGGTCAGGTGGTGGCGGGGGCCAGGTCGGGAGGGTGGGGGTGGTCGGGGGTCGGCTGGTCGCGGTGGCGCTGGTCGTGGATGGCCATCCAGGCGTCGGTGGGGTGGGCCGCGAAGTCGGGCACGCGGGCGGCGTGCACGTGGGCGAGGTGGTCGCGTAGGCGCCGCCCGCGGCCGATCAGGCGCAGGTCGTGGGCGAGCTGGTCGGCGGCGGCGGCGAGCTGGTCGGCCTTCTGTGCCTGGTAGTCCGCGTCGGCGTGGTGGATGTCGAGCCGGCCGGTGAGCTGGCGCACGCGCTCCAGCAGCGCCCGGGCGCTGTCGAGGTCGGTCGGGCCGCTCATCGCCCGCCTGCCTGCCGGTGTGGTGGGCGGCCAGGGGACTGGTCGGGCCAGCGGCCGGCGGTGCGGGCCACAGCGGTCGCTGCCCAGCCGACGTCGGTGGTGGGCGCGGTCCAGTTGTAGGCGGGGCCCCACACAAACACCGCCACCCTGGCGCGACCGTCGCCGCTGGGTAGGGGCTGGCCGGCGGCGACGTGCCAGACGGTGTCCAGCGGCCGTGGCCTGCCTGGGCGGGTGTGGTCGAAGAGGTTGACGCCGGGTACGCCCGCGATGTCGACCGGGGCGGCCGAGATGTCGATGTGGCCGCGCCGGTAGCGGCGGTTGATGGTGTCGGCGAGCTGGCGCAGCAGCGTGGCCGCGGTCATGCCGCCGACTCGCCTTCGGCCAGCCGCGCCAGCCGCAGCCCCTTGTCGGTGGGCGCGACCGGGCGGCCCAGCCCGTCAGGCAGGACGGTGGTGGCGTAGCCCTGCTCGGTGAGCCATCTGACGGTCTGCCAGTAGATGGTCAGCCGGTCGGCGTCGGGCGCGCTGGTGGTGTTCGACACATACGCGGTCTGGCCGCGCTGGTGGGCGGCCAGCAGCACGGCCAGGCCGCGGCGGCGGGCCGGGGTCAGGACCAGCCTGGACATGTCGGGTCTCCTCTCGGGTTGGTTGCGGGGCGCGTCCGTCCTTGGGCGAGGCCGGCTTCGCGCGGGTCCGGGTTGGCGCCCCGCACGGGTCCGGGGTCGGTCAGCGGCGGGTGGCGGTTGGGCGGCGGGGCAGGGGCGGGACGGTCAGCGGCCGGCGACGATGCGCAGGACCTCACCGACCACCAGGCCGATGACGACGGCGACGGCCAGCAGGACGAGCTGCAGCAAGCGGGATCACCTCCTCTCACGCGGGTTGGGATGGGCGGGACTGGTCAGCGCAGCGGCGATCACCTCCCTCCGTGCGGGTGGGCTGGAGGGGGGGAGCGGCCGGGGGCACCCCGAAGCAGTCGGGGCACAGCCACACGACCCAGTCGGCGGCGCGCAGCCACGCGGGCCACGGGCCGTAGGGGGGCAGGTGCGCCTCGACCAGCTCGGCACGCACGGTCGGGCGGCCACACCAGGCGCAGGGGCGGTAGGGGCGCATCAGCGACCACCGACCTGGTAGGAGCTGGCGAGCGTCAAGACCTGGTCGACGTACCAGCAGGCGTGGTTGTAGGCCATGACCGCCTGGTGCTCGCCGGCCGTGCCGACCACGCCGGGACAGGGATCACCGCTGGGTGGGGAGCGGTCGCCGATGCCGTTGGCGCACAGCAGCCTGGCGGCTGCGGGGATCGCGTCGCGGGGGTCGTAGACGTTGCCGCCGCGGCCGTAGCGGTCCCAGGTGGAGGGTGGGCCGTTGCGGATGTTGAACTGCATCGGGCCCGAACAGCACCCGAAGCCGTTCACGCCCCAGCGCACACCGGGCGCGCTCGAGCGGCCGTGGTCGGACTCGACCTTGCCGATGCCTGCCAGCACGTTCCACACAAGGCCCGGGCAGGCCTTCCCGGAGGCCCTGTACAGCGTGAGGTAGTTGCCGGGGATGTCGGCGAGCGCCGGCCTGCTCGGCGCCGGCGGGACAGCCGCGCGTGTGGCCGGGGGCGTGGCCGTGTGGTGGTGGGGTGGGGGCTGGCCGGCGTCCAGGCGGAAGTCGATGACGCCGTGGTGGCCGAGCGTGTAGACGGCGAACACGATCGCGGCCAGCGGTGCCAGGCCGAGCTTGGCGCGCACCGGCAGCTGCGGGTAGCCGCGCGGGATCACCGGCGGTTGCTCCCCGGTGTGACGTAGACGACCCGGCCGGTCCGGCGGCTGACGACCCTGCCGCCACCATGGCCGTAGGCGACGAACCAGCGGGCATGTGCCTTCGCCGCGGCGAGGTCATCGCAGGCACCGACATTGCCCCATGGGCCGTTGGGGACGCCGTGCCGGTCATGGCTTGAAGCCATGCGCGTCTCCACGCGGTACCTCGGGTTCTGGTACGACATCAGCGGCCACCTCCCGCTTGGGTGGGACCGGCGAAGCCGACGTGCAGGTGGTCCTGGTGGCCCGGGTCGGTGAAGAAGGGGCGAGGGCCGTCCGCGGCGGGGGAGCCGACCTCGCTGGGCTGCACGCCGGCCCGGCCCTCACCGATCCACAGGGCGAGCTCGCGTGCGGCCTGGTTGGCGGGGCTGACCGGGTGGCCGTCGACCTGGTTCATGTCGACCGCGCGCCACACGCTGTGGTTGGAAACCCGCGTGGTCCCGCGGACGTACCACGAGTGCCCGGTCCGCAGGCACGACACCCGGATCTGGTAGTGGCTGGCGATCGCCACCAGGAGCTGCCGCACGCGCCGGTCGAGCCGCGGCGAGCGCCAGTCGCCGGCGGGCCGGCAGCCGGCCAGGTCGGTGAACGACAGGCCCGCCGGCGCCGGCGCGCTCAGGCCCGGCAGGGTGGTGGCGCTGGCACGCGGCCGCGTGGTGGTGGTCGGGCTGGCGGGCTGGGCGGGCTGGTGGGTGTCGACCAGCCACACCAGCGCCACGATCAGCACCGCGAGCACCGCGCCGCCGCCGCCGCGGCGCTGCGCCGCCGGCCGGGCGATCACCGCGCACCTCCGATGATGCCGGCGGAATCACCCCGGGGACGGGCCGTCGGCAAGGTGCGGGAACGCGGCGTCCCACTCCGCGTCGGCGTCCCACAGCTCCGGGTCATGCACCAACCGCCGCGGCCGCGGCAGTGGGGGAGGGTCAGGCAGGTCGGGGTAGCGGCGCCACCAACCGGCCGGGCTGCACAGCGGGCACAGCGGCCGAAGGCTGCGAGCGGCGCCGGCGCGCAACGAGCCGGAGTCGGGCTTGCGGCGTTGCTTGAGCCGCTGCTCCAGCCGTCGGGCCTGCGAGCCGCGCCAGACCCTGACCAGCTCGACCTGGCAGCCGGCGTGGAGCGCGGCGGCGATCAGCCGCGACCCGGGCCCGTTGTTCTTGTGGCTGACCGGGTCGTAGCCGCCCGACAGGTGCTCAGGCCACCGCACGCGCAGGTCGATAGTGCTGCCGAGGTAATGGCAGGCGTGCCGGTAGCCCGGCCACGGGTGGTCCGGCGGCGGCCAGATGTGGGCGAGGTAGCAGCACAGGCCAGCGTGCGGCGCGCAGCCCGCCAGCCACACCGGCCGCACCTTGGACCGGTCCACGCCACACGCCGGGCACGCGCGGCACCAGGGAGCACGGCGGTAGCCGACCCAGCCGCAACCGTCGCATACCACCCGGTGCACCAGCCGCACCGCCGCGGCGGCGGGGGAGAGGAGCTCGGCGGCGGCGGCGGTCATGGCCGCTCACCTGCCCGGCGCCGGCGGCCGGCAACGGCCGCGGTCGCAGTGGTCAGCTCCCAAGGGCGTGCGGGCTCCCGCCGCACCGCGAAGGGGGCGGCCGCGGCGGTCACCGGGGCTCACCGTCCCAGCCGTCCAGCACGACCCGCAGCCAGGCAGCCTCACGCCCAAGCCGGCCGACCTCGACCAGCAGTGCCGCCACGTCCACGCGGGCGTGCGCGATCCACAGCCCGTCGGGGATGTGCAGGCAGGTCGCGACCGTGGTCAGGTCCGCGGCGAGGATGTCGCCGCTTGGCGCGTGGTAGCCCCACGGGCCCGGCGTGGCCGCCGCAGCGCGGCCGCGGATGGTGGCCAGCTTGGCCGGGGTCACCGGGCCCGCCCCCCGAGCTCGGCGCCGCCCTGGCCGCGCGGGGCACGGCGAAGCCGCCGGCGCTGCGGGGCGGTCAGCCCGCCGCGGACACCGTGGTCAGCTTCTGCCGGGCGGTCCAGCGCGTCGGCGAGGCAGGGGGCCGTGACCGGGCAGCGGGCGCAGACACCCTTGGCCCGCTTGCCGCTCCCGCCCGGCACGGGGAAGAACCACTCCGGGTCCACGCCCGGCGCCGCGCAGGCTGCCCGCCGCTGCCAGCCGGCCGGGGCGGGGGAGAGCACGGCGGTCACCGGCCCGCACCGCCCTCGAGGGTGGCCAGGACCGGCCCGGCGGTGGCGTTGATCGTGGCGACCAGCGCCCGCACCGACGCCTCCGCGTCACCCAGGTTCGGCACGCCCGACCGGGCGGGACGGTCGGGGCGGGGCAGGCTGGCGATGGGCAGCGGCCAGCGCAGCACCAGGCTGGCCAGCGCGGTATGGCGGTCCTCGTCCGGCTCGCACCAGTCCTGCCCCAGATACTGCGTCCAGCTCCGCCACGGCGAGCCGAGCCGCAGCGGCAGCGAGGTGGCGAGGGTGACCTGGCAGACCAGCCGGCCCGGCTCTGGGTTGTCGCCGTGGCTGACCTGGTGGTCGAGCACGCGGGGGTGCCAGCCGACGTAGCCGGGGCTCATGACCGGCCCGGTCGCCACCCGAAACGCCGCAACCGCGAACTCGCCCGCATCTTGGGTGATCTGGTCGGGGGCGTCCTGCCAGGGGTCGAACAGGTTGGCGTGGCTGTGCAGGTAGGCGCCGTAGCGGCTGACCCCATCCGACGCCCGCGAGCGGTCCCAGTCGCCGTCGACCCAGCACACCCGCCCGGCGGCGGCGGGGCTCATCGGGCGGCCCTCCCGCGCGTGGGCGGGTAGATGGTGCCGGCGCGCACGACCGAGACCGCCGGCCACGCAAACCACAGGTCCTCGATGCCGTAGCCGTCCTCGGGCACGGACTCGCCGCGGGTCCTGGACACCGACCGGAAGCGCAGCCCGACCGCCGGGTGCTCCTCGGCCAGGAACGTCTCGCCGTCGGCGTCGCGGCCGCCGGTGGGGTGGCCGACGGCGACGTCGCCGGCCTGTGGCGGCCACCATGGCTGGGCCTCCATGTCGGCCCAGTGGCCGCCGATCGCGGCCAGCTCCCCGCCCAGGTCCCTGGCAGCCTTCAGGTCCTCGATCTCGGCCAGCGGCGCCCGAGCGTCGGCGGGGCGCAGCCGGCCAGCCAGGTAGTACACGACCAGGTCGGGTGTCTTGCGGCTGGGGCGGGGGCCGCTGTGCCGGTCGAGGATGAGCAGCCCGCCAACCCGGGTCACCGTCTGCGCGGCGACCTCGGGCGTGCCGATCACGCGGACGTCCACCAGGTTAGCCCGGTCGGGGTGTGGGGCGCTCATCGGCCCTCACCGCCTTGCGGGGTGGCGCCGGCCGCCCGGTCGTAGGCGGCCACGGCGTCCGCCAGCCCCGGCAGCGGGGAGGGCGCGTGCCGGTCGGCGTGGCGGCGGGCCAGCTCGACGACCTCGCGGGCGGCGTGCAGCTCCTCGGCCAGCGCCCGGCCTGCGGTGCCCTCAAGCGCCCGGCGGACCATCGGAGGGACCGGGTCGCAGCCGGGGCAGTCCAACCCACCGTCAGGCTCGTGGCCGCACCCGGTCAGCAGCGCAAGGGCCTGGCGCAGCCCGGCGGCCTCCAATTGCACGCCGGCCAGGTCGACCGCGCGGCGGGCCAGCTCCGGACGGGCGGCACGCAACTCGGCGGCCAACTGCTCGACGTCGGCGGCAAGGTCGGGAAGCCAGTTGACCGCCCGGCAGCGCGCGTCATGGTCGTGGGCGACCGCCTGCACGTCCTGTGCGGCCTGGTAGGCGGCCCACGCGCGCCGCACGTCCTCCCCGACCTGGTCAAGGTCGCCCGGATGCACCGCTCTGACGGCGTGGCAGCGGCGGCCCTGGAGGGTCACCGCCGCGCGGACCAGCGCGACGCGTACGACGCTGCGGTCGGCGTGCCAGGCGGCGGACGCGGTGCCGGCGGTCTCGGCCAGCCGGCTGGCCGCAGCCTCCAGCGTGGCGGTCTGCTCGCACAGGGCGGACCAGTCGCCACGCTCCACCGCCTGGGCGCACCGCCACACCAGGTCCAGCACGCTGACGTACCGCTCGACCAGGCCGATCTCGGTGCCGGTCAGCCGGTCAGACCCGGTCACGCGACCTCACCGCCTGGGGCGGGCAGGAGTTCTGTGGCCTCATCCAGATCGAGCAGGGCGCGCACGGCGCGGCGGGGGATGTAGAACGTGCCGCCGATCTGTCGTTTGGCGTCGGCGAGGGGGCCGTCGTGAAGCCAGGTGTAGATGGTGTTGGGATGCTTGCCGAGGATCTCGGCGACCTCGGCGACGGTGTAGCCCAGGGGGCTCTTTGGCGGCGCGGGCGCCGCGATCGCCTGCCCAGCGGGCAGGCTGGTACTGTCGTGCTGCATCGGTTGCTACTCCCGGTGCGATCTGCGGCCCCGGCGGCGAGGTGCTGGAACACCTCGAAATCCCCGTCGGGGCCGTACCGTGTGGGTGGTTGGGCGATCCTCCTTGGCTGTGTAGGGGGCTAAGCATCATTCACAGTCTGTGTATAGAGGGCTAAGCGGCAACTTGTCAAGCCCCCCTCTACGCTGAAGACTGATAGCGGTCACCCGAGCGGGGGGAGGGAGAGGCTTGAGCACCGACGACGTAAGCGAGGTTGCTGCTATCCCTGATCCAGCAACCCGTGCGCGGGCGGCGACGGAACTACTCAGCAAGCATCAGGAAGCCGTCACCCAGCTTGCGCGCATCCGGCGGAAGGCGCTCGCAGAACTCCGGGCACAGGGCCTCTCACTGGCACAGGCCGGCAGCGCCATCGGTGTGACTCGGGGGCGGATCGCACAGCTCCAGACGGCAAGTCATCTCCTTGAGCAGGAGTTCTTCGGTGGTGAGGCGGTCACGATCACCACCCCGCTTCGCGGTGGTACCGATGCTGAGCGTCCACTGGTTGCGCAAGAAGACGCTGAGGCAGCCGCGCTTCTCGCCAAGCTGCTGGAGGGCTTCGACATCGATACGTCCTTCGGTCACGTCGATCCCACGGGCAAGATCGACCTCAGCCCGGATGGGCTCGTGGCCATCTGCGGCCCCAAGTCATCGCCCACCATGCGCGAGATCATCGAGACAGACCCCATCTACGACTACAGCCCGGACGCAGCGGGGGACTGGCGGCTGGTTGAGCGGGCAACCGGCAAGGAGTACCGGTCACCGATCGACGCGGATCCATCAGCCGACCGCGACATCGCCTACCTCGCCCGGCTCCAGCGCCCAGACGGCCGGCCGTTCCTCGTGATCGCAGGCGTGCATGCGATCGGTTCCCTTGGCGCGGTCGCCTACCTCTCGGACACCGAGCATGTCCGCAACCTGCACAAGACCGTTGGCGGGCAGGGGTTCTCGATGATCATCGAATGCACCTTCAGGCGGACCCCGCTGAAGGTACGCTCCACCGAGGCCCTGACCGAACCTCGGACGCACGGGAAGTAGCAGCATGCAGGTCGCCTTCGCCACCCGGCCGGCCTCCGCAGCCAACCCCAACGAAGACTTCGTCGGCGCGACCCCGCAGACGATCGTCGTCCTGGACGGCGCCAGCGTTCCACCAGGCATGGAAACCGGCTGCCAGCACGGAACCCCCTGGTATGTCACGCAGCTCGGCGCAGCCATGCTTCACCGGTCGCTCACCCGGCTCGACCAGGCCCTTACCGACATGCTCGCGGAGGCCATCGAAGAGGTTTCGACCCTCCATGCCGACCTCTGTGACCTTGACCATCCTGGAACTCCATCGGCCGCCGTCGCCCTGCTCCGCGAACGCCCCGACATCGTTGAGCACCTGGTCCTCGCTGACTGCACGATCGTCCTCGACCTCTACAGCGGGATCGAAGCCATCTCCGACGATCGCATCGACCACGTGACACCGGCCGAACGAGCCGCGCTCCGCCAGTACTCAACCAGCTCGAGCCCGCGCTATGCCGAGCCCCTTTCGCGCCTGGTCAGCGCCCAGCGAGAACGGCGCAACCGCTCCGGCGGCTTCTGGGTCGCCAGCAACGATCCCAATGCCGCTCACCAAGCCATCATCGGCAGCACGCCACGAGAGCAGCTCCGCCGCGCCGCCGTCATGACCGACGGCGCCGCCTGCCTCGTGGATCGCTTCCACCTCGCAACTTGGTCGGAATTCCTCTCGGTGCTTGAACGCCAAGGCCCGAGCGCTCTCATCGATCGAGTCCGCGACGCTGAGGTCTCAGACCCCGAGGGCAAACGATGGCGCCGCAGTAAACAACACGATGATGCGACCATCGCTATCTGCGGATTTAAGCCCGAGTTGTGAAGGTTTCTCGACGGTTTCAAGCCGACCTGCGGGCGGCCGCAAACCACCTACCTAGCTTTGCATCGCGGATAGTGGGGCCCCTTTTCTGGTGCCACTAACTGCATGATCCTCCTGTTAATTAAAGAAAGAGGATTACTGCATAGTTCACGACTCTCGATGTTGACATCACGCTCACGCAGGACTTGATTCTTATCTCTATCAAAAAGCGTCACCCAACCGTCATGGCTTGAGACCACGTAAGCCACATAGTGGTGGCCCCCTTTGACATCAACGTTCTCGACCGGCGCCCAGAGGCCGGAATTGACTATCAGAAAGACGCCGACTGCCCATGTGCCGAGGATTGTTCCTGTCCAGGAATTCGAGAGTCTTAGCCGATATCCATCGGTAATTCCCTTTCGCCTATTCCTCCTATCCGTCCAAGCTCCTGCGATCGTTCCAATTACCGAACCCACGACTATGATCAATGGCACAAGGGCCACCAGTGAAGCCATGATCATAAAGGCAATGGTGAGCATTGCGTTCTTCGCGTCGGCTGGATGCGACTGGAAATTCCATTCCCACAACCGCACGAATAGGAAGGCTATTATCATGGGGGCCAAATTCAGGAAAGCATCCAACACAACTGCCATTGGTGGCGCAGCCTCGATCAGGGCCTGGGCTGTTGCCACGTCTCCCCGAGAAACAACCATGACCTTTATCAGAATGAATGCAAAGATTGCCACGGTTGCAGCGGTGGTAACGTTCCCCACTGTCCAAGTCCGAAGCTGAGCAGGCAAGCCAGCCTTCGACCTTTCAGCAGTCGGGTCTGGGACTGGACCATCTGAAACGATCTCCTCCGGTGCCTTCTTGTACGACGGATTATCTGTTTTTTCTCGTTCACTACCATCGTCCAGCCGAGATGTCATCTCGACATCCTCCAAGAGCAAGGTTGCCCATCAACGCCACGTTCTGAAGAAGAGCCTACTGCGACCCACCGACTGTCCCGCCGGTCAGTCCGTGGTGCTCAGGTGTCAGCGGCGGGGGATTGGGAGACATGAAACACTACATCTGTTACTTTCGCGGCAGCGAAGGTCGCTGTCTTCTTTGTCAAAGAAGCACTAATTAATAAGCAATTGTGGCTGCAAGTCGGACTTTTCCCATTTCGGATGCCACGATCCGTAGGCACCCATGACAGGGGGCCAGACCTTGGTGGACCCAGACGCGCACTCGAACACCATGAGCGAGCTGCGCAAGCGTGCGCAGCAGCTCGGCGTGAAGGGGCGCTCGCGTATGAAGAAGGCCGAGCTGGCTGAGGCGGTCGCGCGCAAGGAAATGGACACCCTGTCGATCACATCCCCGCAATCGGCGGTGCAGGAGAGCACGGAGCAGGGGGTGCAGTCGGCAACGCAGCAGGTGCGGACGGCAGTGCGGACGGCTGCGGAGCAGGGGGTGCAGTCGGCAACGCAGCAGGTGCGGACGGCAGTGCGGACGGCTGCGGAGCAGGGGGTGCAGTCGGCAACGCAGCAGGTGCGGGAGGCAGACCGGTCAGCCACGCAAGTATCAGGGCAAGGAACTGTACAACCAGATCGCGCCGCCCGGCGGAGGTCAGAATCAGGGTGGCGGCGCATGGGTCGCAACTTGAGAAGAGCAATTTCTACAGTTCTCATTGCATTGCTAACGTCGTTGGTCACTAGCCTCGATATTTCACGAGGGTCGTCCAAGATGCCCGCTGACCTGGGCTGATGCGGGTGATGGCTTGCACCCGTTGGGTGAAGCCCCTGGTGGGGCCATAGGGCGTCGGGCTGTCGCATCTCCGCAGGTCAAGGTGGACAAGCTCATGTCAGTTTCGTCCGGACCTTGATGAAATATCGAGGCTAGCAACTATGTCAGCTCTAGAGTCATTGAAAGAGGAGAGTCTCTGGCCGGAACCCCTCCCGTCTCAACCAAAGTGTTCTTTGACCGAGACAATGGTATCCAAGGACTGACATGGGCGCTTCATGGCAGCGTGCAACCATTAAGCGTTAATGACAGACTATTGCTAAAGAGGGCAGCCGGCTCCGTCACTGAATTCAATGAGTGGATGCGTGGCCGAGGAGGCGTCGATGTAGACGTCTCTTTCATGAAGCTAATTGTCACCGGTCAGCGGCAAGCCGGGGTCGCTATCATAGACATGCGGGCTAAGATTGACCATTGCGGGGCGCCCCTCATCGGCGCGCTCCTCTATGGCCCACCCGAAGGCGAACAGGGAAATACTCAAATAGGCTTTGACTTAGACGACAGTGTGCCGGTTGCACGGCAGGTAAACTCTGACAAGAGTTTCGGAGATCGTGACTACCTAGGGCGCGACTACTTCAAGACTAATACAACTCCGCTTGCTCTGGGACAAGATGAGGTCTTCAGTATAGTTGCCACGACCAGAAGTCGTTACTGCGTTTGGTATATAGACCTGGGGGTCTTTGTAGATGGTCACAGGCAAGATATAACAATCGGATACAAGCCGGAAGGAAACCAAGGGCAAAAGCCATTTGAGGTAACTGCTCGGGCGGATCTGAGAAATGGAGAGAAGGGCAGTTTCTCAATCTACAGAGAGCTGTACGTATTGGATAGGAGGCATGATCCTGCCGGCTTTGTTCCTGCCGACCCTCGCACTTATGCTCCATAGGGTGAGTTCGTATCCCCGTAGCCAAGCCAAACATACGTTGCTCTTGGCAGCAGAGCCGTCCTTCGCTGTGCAGCCAGCGCGCAGCAGTCGGGCTTGTGGGGGAGTGGGAACAACTGTCGGGAAGCCATTCGACAGGTGAACGACTGGGTACCAATCAAGCCCTTGAGCTGCGGCTTTGCCACCCTCAACCACGGGCTCTCAACCAGGTTCACAGTTCCTTGGTGCCGTTGGCCTCTGGATGGCATGCAAGAAGTCAGGGGTTCAAATCCCCTCGGCTCCACCCCAGGTCAGCGCCTGACCAAGCCGGAATGAGCCGGGGTGACATTCGCCTCCGCGAAGATACATCGCCGGGCTGAAGGGACCCCCTTCGTCGGTCCACCCGCTATGAGAGCTTTGCTGATTAAGAGGGGGAAGCGACCTTCCAGAGGTAGCCGTCCGGGTCGCTGAAGTACCCGAAGTACCCACCCCACGGAGAGGCTGCTGCTTCCTTCACCACGCCGCCACCGGCCGCCACGGCGTTGCCCATGACCTCGTCCACAGCTTCGCTCGACGGGACGATGAAGTGGAACGAGACACCCCGGAATCCGGATCCCTCGGAGGAGACGCCGGCATCTTGGGCCGCTGCCTCCCATTCGTAGAGGGCCAGCGACGACGATCCGTCACCCAGGTTGAACGAGACGAAATTGGGATGGTCCTGGTCGATCGTGCAGCCCAAGCCTTCCCCGTAGAACTTCTTGGAGCGGACCAGATCCTCGACACCGATCATGATGGCGGTCACCTGCAGAGGCACGGTTGTCTCCCTTCTACGTTGCGTTGAACACCCCAACCTGGATGACGAAACGAAGCAACAAAGTGTAACGACTTGGTGTGCGATAGCGATGGCTCATCGCGGCATCGCCCGGCGGCCACAAGCGAACGTTTCCTCGCCATGAATCGAGGGCTTCGCACGCCTGGTTCGGGGGAGTTCTCAGCCGCCCGGATCGAGCAGCCCCCAGTGGCGGCGTAGGCCGCTGCCGGTCCGAGTCGTCGATCAGCGGCCGTCGTCGGTCACGCGGCGAGCGCCTCCAGCATCTGGATGCGAGAGGGACTGGGTGGGAGCGCGGTTCGCTTGCCCATTCCGCGGAAGATATCGAGGGCCAGCTCATGGAGGTCGCGGTTCTCCTCCAGCCAATTGGGCGGGTCGAGCAGATCGATCCGCCGGACCACCGCGCGAAGGAGCCGCGGGTCGGCACGGGCGACCCTGTAGACCACCGTCCGCAGGAACAGGGGAAGGTTAGCGGCTGGGTCGGTGACGTCGACCGGCTCACCCCGCCAGAGACGAGCCCGGTCCCGGTCCTCGTCGGTGACCGCCTGGTAGCGGCGCTCGAGATCCTCGCCGACCGCCTCGTCGAACCGCCGAGCCAGATTGTCGTGATCGGCCGCGGCCGCGAGAAGGTCGGCCAGCCTTGAACGCGTGGTGCAGCGAGAGCGAGGCGCCGAAGGCAAACGTCGGGTTGGTGTGGCAGAGCGCGTCGCCGATCGGTTGGAGACCGGGCGCGACCGAGCCGGCGATGGTCATGTAGCGCCGGACTGCGTTGGTCACCTGGCCCATCGGCAGGACTGGGGTGATCGGCAGGGCGACGTCACCATCCGTCCAGGCCGCGACACCAGGTAGGTGGCTCGCCGCCCGCATGAACGCATCGGGATGGCGAAGGGAGCGGAACTCCCGATCCCAGGGCGGCGGCATGATGCACAGGCAGAAGGTGCGATTGTCCCCGACGAAGACGGCGTAGGCGAGGTAGCCAAGGTCGCCCCGCGGCCCCGCCAGCACCGATGCGTAGGGCGGGTCCGGCACGCCATCGCGGAGCTGGAAATGCCGGCTGTAGTAGATCAGCCCGCAACTGGACGTCCGCTCGGCGACCGGGCCCAACCCCGCGGCCGTGAGCCATGCCGCCGTCCGGCTGCTGCGGCCGGACGCGTCGACGACCAGGTCGGCGGCCACCACCTCCCCGCCGGCGAGGACCGCGCCCTCCACCTGCGGTGAGCGGCCGCCAGCCAGCGCCAGGCCGGTCACCCGGCAGCCCGCCCGCACGTCGACCGATGGCTCCGCCTCGACCGCGCGTCGTAGTACCGCCTCGAAGACGGGCCTGCGGCAGCCGATCGTGGCCAGGTTCTCATCCCCGAGCTGCCGCGTGGCACCAGCCAGGAAGCGGAACTGCTCGACCTCGACCGCCCCGGCCGCCAGCAGGTCGCAGGAGACGTCGGGCGCGCGGTCGCGAAGCAGCCGACGGCCCAGGCCGACGAAGTTGTGCGGCTGCTGGAACTGCGCCACGCCCGTCCGCTGCCAGCTCTCGAACACCTGGGCGGCGTCACCGCCCGCTGGCGCGCCGGCGTCGCGTTCCAGCAGCACCACCTCATGGCCGCCGCGGCTGGTGGCCAGCGCCGTAGCCAGGCCCGCCATTCCGCCTCCCAGTACCAGCAGCTTCACGACCCTGCCTCCCGATATCGATTGCAGGGTTCAGTCTGCGCGCCACCGGCTTCGGGAACATCAGCCGAACGCTCGGGAGGACGTCTTCGCTCACCACGGCCCCGTGACGCATAGGTGACGGCCTCCTCGGGTGACAGGCGCCCGCCGTCGGCGACGGCACGCTCGGCGCGATCGTTGCCGAGCGCCGCCGCTGCCCGGGTGTGCAGCACACGGATCTCGTCTTCATGGGGCGAGTGACGGCGAACCTGGCAGCGATCACGCCACGCGTCGGCCGTCCCAGGCGTCCGAGGTGGGTGAGGGTTCGGGGCAGTGGCAGCGGCTGGAGCGCCGCGCGTTGCCCGGGCCTCCTGGAGCGACCGGTGGAGCAGTTGCTCGGCCTGGTCGAAGTCACCTGCGTGGATGGCGACGAAGCCGAGCCCGGCGAGGGCATGGATCACACGTGGCAGCTCGCCGCGGACGCGATAGCCAAGCCGAACACATGTTCGAGATGGAAACCAAGCCGGGCGCAGGCGCCCCGCAGTGAGGTCACGCCAGCCGCCGGACCCACCAGACGCAGAGCCCGAGCAGCGCCAGGGCCAAGGCGACGAAGATCGCCGTCTCGAGCCCCTGGAACAGCCAGTATCGGTTCCCCGGCTGGTAGGTCGTCTGCACGTGCAGCCCGATGCGCTGGACGCATGCCTGGACCACGGCCTGGCTCGGGAGGGCGCCCTTGGAGGGGACCAGTCCGGGGCACCTGGGTCCGAGCACGTCGAGGTTGAGCGACTGGCCGTTGGCCAGGACATGGCCGGCGCCGTCCACGGTGTTGGTCGACAGGACCCAGTCGCCCAGGCCCGAACGCGGGCTGTCGCCGGGGAAGAACGGGTAGCTCAGCGTTCTGGGACTGGCCAGGTGCGGGCGCAGCCACAGCTCCACCGCCAGCCGCACGGTGGCATAGACCCCCAGGGTGGCGGCCATCGCCGCGACCGTCCGGCGGATGAGCGTGCCGGCCGCCACGCCGACCGCTAGCCCGAGTTTCGCGGCTAGTTCGACCTTGATGTCTTGGGGTTCTGTCAGCGAGTGGGCTGAGCTGGGCTTCTTCGGCGTGTTGGCTTGACTTCGACCTCGTATGCGCCTATGACCTAAAGGTATGGCGAGCCTGTACAAGAAGGTGATCAGCGGGAAGCCGTACTGGTACCTGCGGGAGATGGCGTGGGTGGACGGCAAGCCGAAGCTGGTCAGCGAGCGGTACGTGGGATCGGCGGCCGACATCGCCGCGCTGCTGGCGGCCCGCGAGACGGCGATCATGCCCCAGCGGACCCGGCATCTGGCGTTTGGGGACGTGGCCGCCGCGTGGGGCATCATCACCCGGCTGGGTGTGGTCGACACCATCGACGAGGTGGTCGGGTCGCGCCGATCGGATGCGGGCGCCTCGGTGGGCACCTACCTGGCCCTGGCGGCGCTGAACCGGCTGGTCGACCCCTGCTCCAAACGGGCGTTGGTCGACTGGTGGAAGACCACCGCCGCCGACCGGTTCACCAAGATCAGCGCGTCGGTGCTGGACCACCGCAAGTTCTGGAAGGCGATGCGCGCCGTTGCCCTGCAGGAGCTGGCCGACGTCGAGCAGGCTCTGGCCCTGCGCATGATCCAGACCTTCGGTCTGGACATCTCGGCCCTGGCGCTGGACATGACCAACTTCGCCACCTACATCGACACCAGCAACGACAAGGCGGGCATCGCCCAGCGGGGCAAGGCCAAGCAGAAACGATCAGATCTGCGGCTTGTCGGGCTCGGCCTGGTGGTCACCCGCGACGGTGGGGTGCCGTTGCTCTCCCACGCCTATGCGGGCAACCGGCCCGATGTCACCCAGTTCGCCGCCATGGTCGATCTGCTGGTGGGGCGGCACACCGCCCTGGTCACGCGCGCCGACGCGCCCACGGCGGCCGAGATCACGGTGGTGTTTGACGCCGGGCAGAACTCGGCCGCCAACTTCGCCCACCTGCAGCGGACCGGGCTACAGTTCGTCGGCTCGGTGCCACCGTCGGAGTGCGCCGACCTGCTCGCCCGGCCCGCCACCGACCGGCACGTCGTGGACGCCGGCCGGTTCGGCGCCCTGACCGCGCTGGAGACCCGGCGTGAGGTCTATGGCCACCAGCGCCGCACCGTCCTGACCCACTCACCCACTCTGCACCAGGCCCAGTCCCGCGGGTTGGACCAGACCCTGGCCAAAGCCGAGGCGAAGCTGGCAGCGCTGGCCGATGTCCTGGCCCGGGGCAAGACCCGCCGCAGCCGCGCCAAGGTCACCAGCGAGATCAACCACCTCATCAAAGACCCCTGGGTCAACCGTGTCATCAGCGTTGAGCTGGCCGGTGCGTCCCCGCCCCAGCATCGGCTCACCTGGCGCATCGACGAGCAGGCCCGCCAAGACCTGGAAGAAGAGGTGTTCGGCAAACGCGTGCTGATCACCGGCCGCAACGACTGGCCGATCGCCGAGATCGTCGCCGCCTACCGCTCACAATCAGCAGCCGAGTTTGCCTTCCGCCAGATGAAAGACTCCCACGTGGTCTCCTTCTCCCCGATGCACCATTGGACCGACCACAACATCCGCGTCCACGTCTTCGCCTGCGTCCTCGCCCTCCAGATCGCCTGCCTCATGCGCCGCCACGCCGCCACCAACGGCATCGACATGAGCGTCCGCGAGCTCCTGGACACCCTCGCCGGCATCCAGGAAACCGTGTTGATCTACCCATCTACCGGGGGACGCCCCAAGGCCCGCCGGATGCTCACCGAGACCACCGCAACCCAGGACCACCTCGTGGAGATCTTCGAGCTGGCCCAGCGGGCACCCCGGACTTAGGTCATAGGAAAACCGAAGATCAAGACCCCCGATGACCAGCGGGAACAACAACACGGATCACGCTAGCCGCGAAACTCCCGCTAGATCGGCAAGGAGTTGCTGCTGCCGTGCGATGAAGGCGGCACGCAGATCGAACCGTGGCAGCCCAGACGGCTCGCCGGCGACTTCCGCAACCGGTTTCTGCGTGTTCGATTCGCCCTGCTCTGCTGCGGGCATCGTTCTCCTCAGGGCTCCGGACCAGAATGGCTCTGTGATGGGAAGAGTGATCCATGTCGGTCAAGCCGCGCGACGCGGAGGCGACCTTGGCACGCGACGCGGACGTCGAGGCGGCCGCCGGGCCGGTGGATGAGCAGGGCGAGCGGCTTGGCGTATTGGCTGGAGGCGCGGCACAGAGATAGTTCATCGGTCGAGCTGGCGTCCAGCATGGCGGGATGGCTGTGCCAGTCCCCGACGTAGCCGAGCCATGGGTGGCCGAGATCACGCAAGGCAGCCTCCAGCGTCGCTTGTGCAGCGTCCTCGAGGCGCGTCCAGGTGTTGGTGGTCGCTTCTGGGTCTGGGACCTCCACAGCGTGCCCGACGATCACGGTCGTGTCCTCCCACCAACCCAGCAGCAGGCCGCCGGTCTCCTTGGGTGCGGTCTGCTCGGCTCTCTCCGCGATGAGGTCTGTGGCGTCCGATGCCACCACGACGCGCACCAGCCGTCGGGTCATATTGCCCCCGCCGCGGGGCGGGCAGGAGTGAACAGGCCAAGGCGATCGTAGGGCGGATCGTCCTGGGCGATCAGCACATCGAGCATGGTCGCAGGCAGGTGGTGGTCTTCGCGGAGCTGGTCGAGAACCAGACGGCAACCCAACTGGGCAGCGGCATAAACAGCCACTGGCGGGGTGAGCGACACCGGGTCGCCGCAGCCCCGCTCCCTGGGCAGTGGCGGCCCAGGCGAGAAGGGGACCGGGGCGAGATGCTGCTCGTCGTCGCCGAGCGGGAACCGGTCGGCGCGGGCGATCGCGCCCTCCCGCTGCAGGCAGACCGATACCATCGGGTGGCCGGTCTGCTCGGCGGCCCAGCGCAGCAGCGCCGTGGTGCGGGCGTCGGCGGTCGCGTCGACGACCAAGTCGTACTCGGCCAGCAGGTCGATCGCCTCAGCCGGTGTGGCGACTCGCGTCACCCGACAATTCACGCTCGTTACGTCAAGGCCGAGAGCTTCCAGGTGAGCCTTGACCGCGTGGACCTTGGGGTACCCGAGGAAGGCATTGCCGACGAGGTGTCGGATGAGGTTGCCTGGACGGAGCCGCTCTGGATCCAGCAGGGTCAGCCGCCGTAGACCGGACCGGTACAGCGAGTCGGCTAGAAACGACCCAACGGCGCCCATCCCGACGACCGCAACCGGCCGCTCGGCCAGCGCGTCAGCGGTGGGGCCGGCCCGCAGGGTACGGGCGGCCATGCTGGTGTCGGCGCTCTCGCACGCTTGCACCGTCGGGTCCGCTGGAGGGCGCCCAGGGCCTAGCG
>WNGB01005748.1_pt1 | contig 22827 bp, 25 predicted proteins | sample 5400681 | NCBI WGS metagenome assembly WNGB01 (sample SAMN13153367, study PRJNA577476) | soil metagenome | isolation source: 115 cm soil or saprolite under grassland replicate 2 | place: USA:California | collected 2016-06-15
TACTACATCCCGAAGGGGTGAGTCGGTGGCTTCGGGGGTGATCCGACTCGCGCTCCCGCCGGGGCTCCGCTACGTCCTCGGCCGCATCGCACAGCTCGTGCCGACCCTCGTCGGCGTGTCGTTGTTCGTGTTCATCCTCATCCGGCTGTCGGGCGATCCGACGTCGGTGCTGCTGCCGGCCGACGCCAACGAGGTGGAGCGCGCGGCGTTCCGTCAGGCGTATGGCCTCGACCGTCCAATCCTGGAGCAGTACGTCCGCTACGTCGGCCGGCTGCTCCAGGGCGACTTTGGTGTCTCGCTGTTCCAGGGCGAGCCGGCGCTGAGCCTCGTGCTCGGACGGCTCGCCGCCACCGTCCAGCTTGCCGCCACGGCGATCGGAATCGTCATCCTGGTCGGCATTCCGGTCGGCGTCGCCGCGGCCGTCTGGCGCGGCACGATCGTGGACTACATCACGCTGTCGCTCGTGGCGCTCGGACAGTCCGTGGCCACGTTCTGGCTCGGCTTGATGTTCATCCTCCTCTTTGCGGTGAGCTGGCGGCTCGTGCCGCCGTCCGGCTACGGTTCGGCGGTGCAGCTGATCCTGCCAGCGATCACGCTGGCCGCGTACTACCTGGCGGTGGCCGCGCGCCTGACGCGCTCCGGGATGCTCGAGGTGCTCGCGCAGGACTATATCCGGACGGCACGCGCGAAGGGGCTTTCGGAACGACTGACGGTGTTCCGCCATGGGCTGCGCAACGCCGTGATTCCCATCGTCACCATCCTTGGTCTGCAGATCGGCGAGCTCCTCGCCGGCTCGGTCGTCACGGAAACGGTGTTCGCGTGGCCGGGTGTCGGCACGCTCGTGCTGGACGCGATTTTGCGCCGCGACTATCCGCTCGTCCAGGCCGTCATCATCGTCGTTGCGGTCATCTATGCCGTCGTCAACCTCGCGGTGGATCTGCTCTATGCCTGGATCGATCCGCGGGTGCGCTACCAGTGAGGAGCCCTTCGTCCCGGGTCGTGCGCGCGTTCAGCCGCAACCCTGTTGCGCTGGCGGGGCTCGTCCTGCTCGGCACGATGCTGGGGGTCACGGCGCTCGCGCCGCTGATCGCGCCGGATTCCTACGACGATCAGGAGATCCGAGAACGCCTGAAGCCGCCGCTCTGGGAGTCCACGACGGGCCGCGTGTACCTGCTGGGCACCGACGCCCTCGGTCGGGACGTACTCAGCCGGATCATCTACGGCGCGCGTGTCACGGTCTCCGTGGCTGCGACGGGCCTGGTTCTCGGCGGAGGCGTCGGCGTCGGGCTAGGGCTCCTCGCGGGCTTCGGCGCGCGGTGGGTGGACTCGCTCGTGATGCGGGCGGCGGACGTCCAGCTCGCGTTCCCGTCGTTGCTCCTGGCCATCGGCCTGATCGCGGCGCTGGGCACCAACGTGTTCACGCTCCTCGCCGTGCTCGCGCTCAGGAGCTGGGCGATTCACGCGCGTACGGTACGCGGTTCCGTGCTGCTTGTGCGCGAACAGGAGTCGGTGCTGGCCGCGCGCGCGCTCGGCGCGGGGCCATTCAGGCTGGCGTTCAAGGAAGTGCTGCCGAACGTGCTCGCGCCGCTGATCGTGGTGGCGACGGCGCAGCTCGGCGCGCTGATCTTGCTCGAATCTACGCTGTCGTTCCTCGGGCTCGGGATCCAGCCCCCGCGACCGAGCTGGGGAAACATGCTGAGTGCTGGGCGGCCCTACATGTCGGTCGCCTGGTGGGTCGCGACGATGCCAGGTCTCGCGATCCTCGCGGCCGTGCTCGGGGCGAACCTGCTCGGGGACGGCCTGCGCGACGCGCTCGACCCGCGATTGAAGGTTTGAGGCACAGTCCTGCGAGGCGCGATAGTGCGCGACGAGACAGATTGGAGGAGACCATGACGGAACGTGTGGACGCGGTGGTCGTCGGGGGCGGAATCGTGGGCTGCGCCGCAGCGTACTACCTCGCGCGTGCGGGCGTCGCGCGCGTCCTGCTCGTCGAGGCGGACGTGCACGGCGCCGGCGCCACGGGCGGCTCGTTCGGCGGCGTGCGGCAGCAGTTCGCTCATCCCCTTGAGATCGAGTTCTCCCGCCGTGGGCTGGCCTTCTGGAAGACGGTGGAGGCCACGCTTGGCTCGCCATGCGCGTTCCACCAGGACGGTTACCTGCTCGTGACGGGCGACGAAGGCGTGGCGGCGGGCCTGACGAAGGCGGCGGAGACCCAGCGGGCGTGCGGATTGCCCAATGTGCACATTCTGGGACCGGACCGGATCAGCGAGGTCGTCCCGTGGCTCGTCACCGACGGCTTGGTGTGCGGGTCCTGGAGCCCCGACGACGGCCACGTGATGCCGATGGACGGCGTCTTCGCGTTTGTCAAGAGCGCGCGCGCGCTCGGCGTGCGGTTCCGCGAGCACTGGAAGGTCGAGCGCGTGGAGCGCGGCGACGGTTGCTGGCGCGTCGTAGGGCCGCAGACGGTCGAAGCGAAGTACGTCCTCATCGCCGCGGGCGTGCGCACGCGCGAGCTCCTCCGGCCGCACGGAGTGGACATCGACATTCGGGAAATCACTTATTACGCGGCGCTCACGGAGTCAGCCTTTGTGGGCCAGCGTGTGCCGATGATCATCGACGTCGACAGCGGGCTGTGCGTCGAGCGGGAAGGCGACCAACTCCTCCTCGCGATGCTGAGCCGCGGCCGCGTGCTGTCCAGCCCGGACGACCTCACGGAGGAATTCGCCAGGGCCGCGGACATCCGCGCCCCGATCTTGAAGGACCTGCGCATCGTGAAGCACGTCGTCGGCCACCCGACCGTCGGGGGCGACGGCATGCCGTACGCGGGCGAGGTGGAGCCGGACCTGTGGACGACCGCCTTCGTCGGGCACGGCGCAATGCACGGACCGCCACTCGCCGAAGTTATCGCGAAGGCAATGACCGGCCGCCCCGATCCCATCGACATCTCGCCCTGGAATGTCAGGCGTACCCCAGGTCCGTCGACCGTCTGGTGGCGTCGGGACGGAATGACGGAATGACGACGTGTGACGTCCTGATCATCGGCGCCGGCATCGCCAGTATCTCTGTCGCTTACGAGCTTCGCGGCCGCGGTGCCGACGTGGTCGTAGTCGACCGCGGGCGGATGGGAGCCGCGTCGAGCACGCTGAACGCGGGTGGCGTGCGGCACCAATTCCTCCACGAGCCGAACATTCGGGCCGCTAAAGGCGACGATCGCGCTAGTGGAGCGCTTCGAGGACGTGTTCGGCGTCGTTATCGACTTCCATCAGGTGGGCTATCTCTTCCGGTACTCGCAAGAGGCGCAGGAGGCGCGCTTTCGCAATCCTGGACTGGAGCTGCGTGGAGAACGTCTACACCGCTGCCGGCTTCAGCGGCCACGGGATGTGCATCGCGCCCGGGCTGGCACCATCGATCGCGGCAGACGTCGTGAGCGCGAGGCCGACGATGCCGGTCGACTTCTATCGTGACGCTCGGTTCGCGCGCCCGGAGAGTCTCATGCGCGAGAGCCTCTGGCTGACCGATCGCTTGACCGAGGTGAGCCAGTGGACCACCTCGACGGCGCGCTGACCATGGCGCCCAAGTCAGCCGCGAAGGCGCTCGACAACTTGGTGATCATGTTCGACGACCTCGACGACGCGGTCGGGCGCTCTCTTCAGGCGACTACCGCTTCGCCTTGAGGTACTCCGCGACCCACGAGCCGTCCACCGCCGACTTGCCGTCGATCTTCGCCTTGATGATGTCCTGCGTCAGCAGGAAGTCGCCTACCTGCTGGATCATCCCGGCGGCTCCAGGATTGCCCGGCCCCGGGAGAAGCGAGAGCTCGAACTTGGGGTCGACCACCTGCTGCAGCGAAAGCGTCGGGTTGATCTCCACGATGTGCTTGGCGACCGCCTCGGTCACGCCTAGGTTCTCCGCCGTCGCCCGGATGGCGACGCTCTTGTCCTTGGTGAATGCTTCGTAGGCCAACTCCACCACGCGCACGAGGCGGCGCATCCCCTCTGGGTTCGCCTTGGCCCACTTCTCACGCACCACCCAATGGTCGGAGGTCTTAAGGCCGAGGTCGATGGTGCGCGTCAGCACCTTGCCACCGGCCGCCTCCATCTTGGAGATCCACGGCTCCCACGCGTAGGCGCCGTCCACGTCCTTGTTGGAGAAGGCCGGCACCATGTTGGTGATGTCCATCGTCACCATCTGGACGTCGGCGGAGCTGAGCCCGGCCTTCTGGATCGCGGTGACGAGCCCGATGTGAGCGCTCGTGCCGCGCAGGAAGGCGATCTTCTTGCCTTTGAGGTCCTTGAGCGTCGCGATCCCGCTGTCCGGCCGGACCACGAGGCCGTCGGCGTACGCCGAGATGATCTGAATGTAGAAGTTCTTCAGGTCGAGCCCCTGCGAGAGCCCGACGACGTAGCCCGCTGTCCCGAACAGGCCGGCGTCGATGCTCTCGCTCCGATAGGCCGCAAACTGGGGTGGGCCAGCGGTGAACTTCACCAGCTCGGCATCCAGGCCCGCCTTCTCAAAGAGCTTGAGGTCGCGGGCCGTGTAGAAGAGGACGGCGTTGTAGGGCTGCCAGGCGAAGCGGATCTTGATCGGGGCCGGGGCCGCGGCAGGGGCTTGGGCTACGGCTTTCGATGCGAGCCCGACCAGGAGCGCGAACAGGATGAGCGTCGCAAGCGATCGTTTCATGGCATCTCCTCCTCCCGAAGGGACTTGATCAGGGAGTACTTGAGCGCGGCGAACTCGGCCGAGCCCACAAGATCGAGACTCCGAGGCGTCGCGAAGGGGACGGTGAACATGAGCTTGGTGCGCGCCGGGGGTCTGGTCATCACGTAGACGCGGTGGGAGAGCAAGATCGCCTCCTCCACGTCGTGGGTGACGAGCAGGAGCGTCGGGTGGTAGAGCCCCCAGATCCGGAGGAGTAGCTCCTGCATCCGGGCGCGCGTCTGGGCGTCGAGCGCGCCGAACGGCTCATCCATGAGCAGGACCGCGGGCCGGTTGACCAGCGCCCGGGCGAGCTGGACCCGCTGGCACATCCCGCCCGAGAGTTGGTAGGGGTAGTGGCGCTCCCATCCTTCGAGGGCGACCGCGCGGAGCAGCTCGCGGGCGCGCGGCAAATAGTCGGCTGGGGGCTCGCCGCGGTGCTTCGGGCCGAACACCACGTTCTGCTCCACGGTGAGCCAGCCGAAGAGCGCCGGCGACTGGAAGATCAGCCCCCGGTCGGGACCGGGCGGGCCGAGCGGCTGGCCGCCCACTCGGATCGCCCCCGCGGTGGGTCGATCGAACCCGGCCACCAGGTTCAGGAGGGTCGTCTTCCCGCACCCCGACGGACCGATGACCGCTACGATCTCGCGCTTGGCCACGGCGAGATCCACGTCCTCGAGCGCACTCACCGGCGCCTGCCCCCGGTGGAGCGGTGGGAAGACCTTCCCGACGCCGACGAGCTCGATGTGCGCCGTCATCGCGGCGGTCCCGTCATCGTCCCTGCCAGTGAAGGAAGGAGACCTCGAGCGCCCGGGTGATCGCTTCCAGGGTGAGCCCGATCAGTCCGATGATAATGATCCCAATGTAGACGTCGGGCACCCGGAAGAAGGTGGCCGCATCCATCACCATGAAGCCCAGGCCGGCCTGGGCGGCGATCAGCTCGGCCGCCACCACGATTGCCCACGAGATCGCCGTGGCAGTCTTCACGCCCGTCATGATATTGGGCAGCGCCGCCCAGAAGATCACGTGACGGAAGATCTGCGCTCGCGAGAGCCCGAGGTTCTGCGCCGCGCGGAGGAGATCCCGGGGGACCGCGCGCACGCCCGCCGAGGCGTTCAGCACCACGTACCACAGCGCGGCCATGAAGATGAGGAAGACCTTGGAGAACTCGCCGATGCCGAAATAGAGGATCATCAGTGGAATGAAGGCGATGGGCGGGATTGGCCGCATGAAGGAGAAAACAGGCGACAGGATCGCATAGAGCGTGCGGCTCGCACCCATGAGGAGGCCCAGGGGGATCCCGACGGCGAGCCCGAACCCCAGGCCCGCGAAGGTGCGGGCTAGGCTCGACAGGATGTGTTCCCTGAGCGGCTTCTGCGCGTACCCCTGGGCAACCAGCACGAGAAACTCGCGGCCGAGGTCGCCGGGCGACGGGAGCATGAACGGCTTGACGAGCCCGAGGGCGGTCACCCCGTACCACAGGAGGAGGATGCCGGCGATCGTGCCCCAGGACAGAAGGGTGTAGCGGCCACGCTTCATGACGGTCACCCCGCTGCCGCCGAATAGAGCACCGGCCACCGGGGCGGGTCAAGCCGTTTCTCCCCTGCCAGGCGGTCCTCCCCGATTCTGAGTCCACGCCGACTCTCGGTTTGAACGGGGCCGCGGTCCACACTCCTGGGGTTTCCAGAAATCTCGGGGAACCGGTTCACGCTAAGGGTATGATTCGCAATTTCCACCGCGGACAGGCCTCAGGGGATCTGAAAGAAATGAAACTGACACGCGCCTATTCTATCGACTGGCAGACAAGAGCTGCCCCCGGTGGATCTAGCGGAAAATTCCGGACTTGCCCAACTATCGTCGTCGGACAACGTTTAAATGGTCATCGTGGAAGTGGCCTTTGATCCGTCGAGGCCATCCCGCCTTACTCCGAGCGGCCTGACGCGATAGAGGTTCAAGAGAAAGTGGCCCCCAGGAGGGCCGGTATAAGGCGAACCTGCCGTTCCTGCCCCTCGGCCGCGAGTGCCAGGACCAGAAGGAAGGAGGCCGAGGTCGCTACGACCTCGGAGTCGATTGGGCGGATCAGACGCATGCGGTCTGGGTGGTGGATGAGGGCGGGAGGAAGATCGCCGCGCGCACGGGGCCGCACACGGCGGCGGGCGTGAGCGAGTGGGGCCGGGAACTTGACGAAGTGGCGGGCGCAGGGGATCGAGCGGTGGGCGGCGATTGAGCGGCCCGATCGGTTTCGGCAGAGTGAGGCGAAGAGTGATCCGTTTGACGCACGGGTGTTGGTCACCCGCTGGCCCCGAGCTATCCGGCGGCGATCCGGCTCCCTCGTCGTGCCTGCTTTGCCGCGACGCCCTCGATCTCGACGAACCGTGACGCGCTCTTGTCTACCAGCGCGAAACGTGCAAGACTCCGGCCGCTTCCACACCAAGGAGGGCTCAATGATGAGCACGCGCTCTCTGGCCGCCGCCGTCACCGCCGCCCTGCTGCTCCTCGCCACGTCCGCCCATGGCGCCGACAAGAAGGTCATCCGCCTCTGGCAGACGGAGACGGAACCCCAGACCATGGCGGTCCTCAACCAGATCGCCGCGGACTATGAGAAGACGCACCCTGACGTGTCGATCAAGATCGAGGGACTCGCCTGGGGCGATCTCGAGAAAAAGCTCACCGCCGGGCTCGCCGCGGGGGCGCCGCCGGACGCCAGCCACGGCCAGCCCATCACCTGCGTGTCCTTCGCGGCCAAGGGGCTGCTGCGCCCGGTCGAAGACCTGGCCGACTCGCTCGGCAAGGACAACATCGTGGACGCCTTCCGTGACCTCTGCCGGTGGCAGGGGCGGACCTACGGCGTCGGCCACTCCCCCGCTTCTTCCGTCTTCGTCTACCGCAAAGATCTGCTCGCTCAGAAGGGCCTCAAGGTGCCGAAGACCTGGGACGAGCTGATCCAGGTATCCGAGGCGCTCAAGGAAACGAAAGACGGCCAGGTCGTCCGCTACGGGCTCACCATGACCGGCGCGCCGCTGTTCATCAACATCGGCATCGGCGAGCTGCTGAAGACGAACGGCGGCCGGCTCTTCGACGAGCAGGGACGGCCCACGCTCACGTCCAGGCAGGTGATCGAGCTGCTGGACTTCTACAAGAAGCTGAACGGGGTGCTGCCGCCGGGCTGGACGGGCCACGGCTACCTCGACACCTTCGCCAACCTCGCCAACGGCAAGGCGGCGATGCTGTATCAGGCCTACGGCCGCGGCGTCGGCTACATCGAGAAGTACGCGCCCAAGGAACTCGCCGACCCCGACCACTACGCCGTCGCGGACAAGGTCGTCGGTCCGTCGGGGAAGTCGCCGGCGGCGCAACTCGACTGCGAGCCCTGGATGGTCTTCAAGGACGCCAAGGGTGGCGCTGAGGCCGTGGACTTCCTGAAGTTCTTCTTCCGGGACGAGAACTACATTCCGTACCTGCACTCGGTGCCCATCCACCTCCTCTCCATCAAGAAGTCCACGTACAAGAACGCGAAGTATGCCGACAACGCGACCATCGCCAAGTGGCGGCCATGGGTAGACATGCAGGAGAAGTACTTCCGCAACGATTGGATCAAGCCCGTGCTCGTGACGGACTGGAGCGACATGCAGAAGCCCTACCTGCTGGAAGTCATGGGCTCCGGTATCCTCGTGGACATGGTGTTCGACTCGGTCAAGGGCATGCCCTCGGCGGAGGCGGCCGCCAAGGCGCAGAAGCGCGTCGAGGAGCTGCTGGTCCAGGGCGGCTACCTGAAGAAGTAGCGTGCCAAGCATTGCCGACGCGGCCGCGCCGGGCGCTCCCGGGGTCCTGGCGCGGCCGCGCCGCCGGCTCTCCCCGGCGCTCCTGGGGCTCTGCGGCATTTTCCCCGCTCTCGCCCTGATCGGCGTCCTCATCCTCTACCCCGTCGCGTACGCGATCTGGCTCTCCTTCTTCGACAAACATTCGTTCTTCCCGGCCGAGCGATGGGTCGGCCTCGGGAACTACGCGCGCCTGATCCGCGACCCGGAGTTCTGGGACAGTCTCTGGAAGGGGACCGTCTACGCGGCCGGCACGACCGCGCTGCAGCTCGGCTTCGGCCTGGCCTCCGCGCTCCTGCTCCACCGGGCCTTCCGCGGCCGGACGGTGGTGCGCGCCCTCGTGCTCTTTCCCTACATGATCCCCACCATCGTCGCGGTCATCGTCTGGCGGTGGCTGCTCAACGAGACTTTCGGCCTCGTGGACTACGTGCTCGTCGCTTGGGGGCTCGCGCGGCAGCCCATCGCCTGGCTGGGCGTGGACCACATCATGACGTCGCTCATCGTCATGAGCGTCTGGCAGTTCGCGCCCTTCGTGACGCTCTCCGTGCTGGCGCGGCTGCAGACCATCCCGCTCGATCTCTACGAGGCGGCGCGGGTGGACGGCGCCTCGGCCTGGGCCCGGTTCCGTTTCATCACGCTGCCCCAGCTCCGGGCCGTGATGTTCGTCGTCATCCTGCTACGTGGGATCTGGATGTTCACGAAGTTCGACACGGTGTGGCTGTGGGGCGAGGGCGCGGGCGCCGGGGCCGGGATCCGGACCCTGCCGATCTACACCTTCATGCGGACGTTCACGTACTACCAGGCGGGCTTCGGCGCGGCGCTGTCGGTCATCATGTTCCTCATGCTGATGGCGGCGACGGCGCTGTACTTCCGGCTCTTCTGGCGTGACGAGGAGAAGGCGTGAGGACCGTTGGCGCGCGCCTCGGCCCGGCATGTCTCTACCTCGGCGCCCTTGGGCTCTGCGCCCAGGCCATCCTGCCGCTGCTCTGGATGCTCTCGACATCGCTCAAGCCGCCGCGGGAAGTCCTTGCGACCCCGCCGACCCTCATCCCCGCGGCGCCCACGCTCGAGAACTTCGCGCGGCTGCTGACTCAGACGGCCTTCGTCACATACTTCCTCAATAGCGTGGTCGTGTCCGGCCTGACCGTGCTGCTCACGATGGCGGTGGGCGCCGCCGGCGCCTACAGCCTCACGCGTTTTCCCTTCCCGGGGCGGGAGAGCATCGCGCGCTTGATCCTCTGCACCTACATGTTCGCGCCGATCATGATCGTGGTGCCGATCTACATCCTCGCGCGCCGGCTCGGAATCGTGGACACCCACACCGCGCTGGTGCTTTCCTACTCCTCCTTCTGCCTGCCGTTTTCGCTGTGGCTGCTCCGCGCTTTCTTCCAGTCCATTCCGATCGAGCTGGAGGAGGCGGCGCAGGTGGACGGCGCCGGACGGCCGCGGGCGCTCATCTACATCGTCGCCCCCCTGGCCCTGCCGGGCGTCATCGCGACGTCGATCTTCACCTTCACCCTGGCCTGGAACGATTACATCTTCACGCGGATCCTGATCGTGTCCGACGAGCTGAAGACGCTGCCCGTCGGCGTCCAGGATCTCTTCGCCGCCGCCGTCGTGGACTGGGGGCTCGTCATGGCGGCCGGCATGCTGATCACCATCCCCGCGCTCGCCTTCTTCATGGCGGTGCAGCGCCACCTGGTGGCGGGCTGGGGCACGGGAGGACTCAAGGGATGACGGTACGCTTCGGTTTCTCGGTCCAGGGTCGCGGAGCGCTGGCGGATCGCGAGAGCCTCGGCACGCTCGCGCGGCGCGCCGACGCGCTCGGCTACGATTCGATCTTCGTCACCGACCGGATGCTGATTCCCGTCGCGAGCACGTCGGGCTATCCGTACTCGCCGACGGGCGCCTTCCCGCTGGGGCCCGACGAGCCGTGGCTCGAGGCGCTCACGGCGGTGACGTGGCTCGCCACCATCACCCAGCGCATCCACGTCGGCACGAGCGTGCTGGTCGTCCCGTACCGGAACCCGGTGTTCACGGCCCGGGCGTTGGCGACCGCGGACTACCTCTCGGGCGGGCGCGTGATCCTCGGGGCCGGCATCGGCTGGTGGCGGGAGGAGTTCGAAGCCGTGGGCGTGCCGTTCGCGGAGCGCGCAGCGCGCACCGTCGAGAGCCTGCGGATCATGAAGGAGATCTGGACCAAGCCGCGCGTCGCCTTCGAGGGGCGGTTCTGGCGCATCGCCGAGGCCGGCGGAGTCCGGCCGCACCCGACGCAGCGCCCCCACATTCCCATCTGGATCGGCGGCCACACCGAGGCCGCGCTCAGGCGCGTCGTGGCCATCGGCGACGGCTGGCACCCGCTCGGGCTCCGCCCGCCGGTCGCGCTTCACCCGCCGGAGATGGAGTCCGCCGTGCGCCACCTTCGGGATCTCGCGGTCGCCGCCAAGCGCGACCCGCGCGGCATCACCATCACCTTCAAAGGGCCCGTGAAGCTCGACCCCGCGGCCCCGAAGAACCGCTCGCCGCTGACCGGCTCGCCGGCCCAGCTCGTCGAGGACCTGTCGGCTTATGTCGCGGCCGGGGTCGAGCACTTCGTCCTCGATTTCTCGGTGCCCACTGTGCCCGAGATGCTCGACGTCCTCGAGCGCTTCGCGGCCGATGTCCGGCCGAAGGTCGGGCGCTGACGGATTGACTCCGGCTCGGTACGGGTATATTCGGGCAGCGCGTGTCAGCGGGACAGGGACGGCAGCGAATCGAGGCAACCTAAGGAGGACAGCATTCATGCGAACCAGCGTGCGCAGTCATCGTGTCGTCGCCATCGTGATCGCCTGTGCGGCGCTCGGGATCGGCGACTGGCCGGCGCCGGCCCTAGCCCAGGCGCCGATCGTCATGAAGGTCGCGACGGTCAACGCGGGGGAGAGCCCCAGGAACTCCGCCGCCTACGAATTCGCCAGGGTCGTCGGAGAGAAATCGAAGGGGCGCATCAAGGCGGAGGTGTACATCAATAACCAGCTCGCCCGGGGCGAGGGGGCGACCCTCGAGGGCGTCCAGCTCGGGACCATCGACGTGGCGCCGGTCGGCAGCGCGCCCATCGGCGGCGTCTTCGAGCCGGCCTATCTGCCGCTGGACCTCCCCTTCCTCTGGACGAGCCGCGAGCAGGCGTGGAAGGTCATGGACGGGCCTATCGGGCAGGAGCTGTTCAAGAAGATGGAGGCCAAGGGGGCCAAAGGACTCTGCTTCGGCGGGGGCTGGGGCTTCCAGAACATGCAGTCGAACAAGCGGCCGATCTACACCCCGGACGACATGAAGGGGCAGACGGTCCGGGTGCAGGAGTCCCCGATCTACGTGTCCATGATGAAGCAGCTCGGCGCCAACCCCGTTCCTATGCCCTGGGGCGAGGTGTACCTGGCCATGAAGCAGGGCACCTTGGACGCGATGGAGTCGCCGGTCTTCACGGTGGTCTCCGACAAGTTCTACGAAGTGACCAAGTACTACTCGCTGACCAAGCACACGTACCCGCCGATCTCCTGGTTCACCAACCTCAAGAAGTACCAGGCGCTGCCGCCCGATCTCCGCCAGGCGATGGACGAGGCGGGGAAGGCCGCCTGCGCGATGGACCGCAAGGCCGAGCTCGAAAAGGAGAAGGGTGACCTGGAGTTCATCAAGAAGTACGGGGTCCAGGTGAACGACGTTAAGGACCTCAAAGCGTTCCAGGAGCGCATGGGCCCCGCCTACGATCTCGTCACCACGAAGGTAGGCAAGGAGTGGATGGACCGGATCACGGCGGCGGTGAAGGCCGCGCAGTAGCCGCGTGCTCGCGACGCTCCTAGCGGGGTCTTCTCGCGGTACGTGCTGGCCAGCACGTTCACGTGGTACGACAAGATCGCGCGGGCGTGCTTCATCTGAGTGGTGTCCCTCGGAGCGTCGGTGGGCTGGCAGCGGGTGAGCAGGCGCCCCACGCGTGCGCGGACGGTGGCGAGGACCTGCGCGACGTCCTCATCGCTTGGCGGCGGCGCGGGGTGAAAGGTGAGGCGGCCTGGCGGCGCGTCGCTGAAGACGCCGTCGAGCACGAGCGTGTGGAAGGGGATGGTGAGTTGGAGGCCGCTCCCAAAGCGTTGGATCACCGTCACCGTGCCGGTCTGGCCGTCCCTGATGCCGTGCGAACGTGATCGTGATTGAAACGCGGGTTCGAATCCCGTTGGGGCCAGCTTCTCCCAGATCGACGATGAGGTCCGCGAGTTCCGCCAAGGGACTCGGGATCTGGACTCGGAGCGCGAATCAGCTTGGTGTACGCACCACCCTGAAGCCGTAGTCCGAGTAGCGAAGTCCCGGGGGCAGGGAGGAGCGATGGGCCACGGGGCTCCACGGGTCCTGATGGCGCCAGGCTCCCCCGCGGGAGACGCGTCGCGAGCCCTGCGGCGGCCCCGGCGGGTTCCGCTTGGGGGACATCGCGTAATAGCCCTCGTCCTCCCAGTCGAGACACCATTCGTGACAGACGCCGGAGAGCGCCACGAGTCCCAGCGGGTTGGCGGCGGTCTCGGAGACTCGCGGCGGCCGGTCGAAGCGGCCGCTCGCCGGCCGCGCATTCCCCCACGGAAACAGCGCCCCGTCGAGCCCGCCGCGTGCGGCCTTCTCCCACTCGGCCTCCCTCGGGAGCCGCCAGTGGCCGCCCCGCTCGCGCGAGAGCCACTCGCAGTACACGCCCGCCTCGAACCAGTTGACGCCGACCACGGGCTGCTCGGGATCGCTGAAGTGCGGGTCGCCCCACCAGGGCGGGGGAGGAGCGTCCGCCGCCTCCAGGAAACGGGCGTACTCGGCATTCGTGACGGGGGCGGCGGCCATGGCGAACGCGTCGAGCCAGACCTTGTGGCGCGGCCGCTCGCCGGGATGCCCGTCCGCCCAGCCCATCCAGAACCAGCCCTCGGGCACCTCCACCAGCTCCATGACGTCGAGTATAATCGTCACCACTATGAACTTCGCCGAGCGCATGTCACGGCTGGGGACCGAGTCAGCCTTCGAGGTGCTGGCCCGCGCCAAAGCCCTCGAGCGGCAGGGCAGGGAGATCGTCCACCTCGAGATCGGCGAGCCGGACTTCGATACGCCCGCCCACATCCGGGACGCGGCCAAGCGGGCTCTCGACGACGGCGCGACGCACTACGGCCCGTCGGCCGGGCTGCCCGAGCTCCGCGAGGCGATAGCCAAGGACGTGGGGTCCACCCGGAACCTTCCCGTCGCGCCCGAGGAGATCGTCGTCACGCCGGGCGCCAAGCCCATCATGTACTTCGTCATCACGGCGCTGGTGAATCCGGGCGACGAGGTCATCTACCCGAACCCCGGCTTCCCGATCTACGAGTCCGTCATCAACTTCGTGGGCGGCGTGCCCGTCCCCATTCCCCTCCGGGAGGAGATGGGCTTCGGCTTCGACATGGCGGCGTTCGAGAAGGCCGCCTCCAAGAAGACGAAGCTCATCATCATCAACTCGCCGCAGAATCCGACGGGGGGCGTGCTCGGGCTCGACCAGCTCGGCCGCATCGCCGAGATCGCCGCGCAGTACAAGATCCCGGTGCTGACGGATGAGATCTACAAGGCCTTCCTGTACGAGGGCGAGTTCACATCCATCACGCGCTTCCCGGAGATGCGGGACCTGGCCATCATCCTGGATGGGTTCTCGAAGTCCTTCGCGATGACGGGCTGGCGCATGGGCTACGGCGTCATGCCGGTGGCGCTGGCCGAGCACATCACGCGACTCATGGTCAACTCGAACTCGTGCACGGCCTCGTTCACGCAGTGGGCCGGCATCGCGGCGCTCCAGGGCGACCAGACGCCAGTCCAGCGGATGGTGGCCGAGTTCAAGCGGCGGCGGGACATCATCGTGGCGGGTCTCAACGACCTGCCGGGGGTCACGTGCCGGACGCCCAAGGGCGCCTTCTACGTGTTTCCCAACATCAAGGCGCTCAAGCGGCCCTCGGCCGAGGTGGCGGAGGCTGTCCTCAAGGAAGGCGGTGTCGCCGTCCTGGGCGGCACGGCCTTCGGCCAGTACGGCGAGGGCTACCTCCGGCTCTCCTACGCCAACTCGGAGGCCAATATCCGCAAGGCGCTCGACTGGATGCGCCCCGTTCTCGCCCGCCTCGCCGGCTAGCGGGTTCCGTGACCTACGACGTCAAGGCAGTCAAGCAGCGGTGGGAGGGGCATGAGACGCCGCTTCGCTGGGGCCGCTATCCGGTGGAGCACGAGCCCATCCGCCGCCACTGCCACATGCTCGACGATGCCAATCCGCGCTTCGTCGTGGACGGCCACTGCCCGCCGGTGATGGTGGACTACTTCGCCTCGCTGGGGCCGTGGCCGCCTGAGGACTACGACATCTTTCCGCTGCTCAAGGCCATCCCGACGCCTGGCGACCGGTTGATCAATCTCAACCAGGAGTTCGAATGGTTCGCGTCCGTGAAGGTCGGCGACCGCCTGGGCGCCAGTCACAAGGTGCTCGCCATCCACCAGCGCGGGACCAAGCTCGACCCGCTCTCCGTCTGGATCCGCACCGAGACGACGATCGTCAACCAGCGCGAGGAGATCGTGGCCAAGCGGACGAACCAGATCCTGATCCACCGCACCCCCGAGGAGATCGCCGAGGGAGCGAGCCGAGCGTGAGCGCCGGGCCGCGGTGGGAAGACGTGCACGAGGGCGAGGAGCTCAAGGGCTTCGCCCTGGAGCTCACGATGACGCGCATGGTGACGCAGGTCTCGGGCACGCAGGACTTCTACCCGATCCACCACGATCCCGCCTTCGCCCGCCAGGCCGGCCACCAGGACATCTTTCTCAACACGGCCTTTATCCGCGGCGCCCTGTGTCGTGTCGTCACGGACTGGATGGGCGCCGGCGGCTTCTTGAAGTCGCTCGGCTTTCAGATGCGCCGTCCCAACTTCGTGGGCGAGACCATCGTGCTGCGCGGGCGCGTCAAGAAGAAGGCGCCCGGCGGGCAGGTGGACCTCGAGGTCTGGATCGAGAACCGCGGCGAGGTCACCGTCCCGGGCACGGCCTCGGTCATCCTGCCCACGAACCCCTGATGCCGACGGTCGCGGAGACCCTGATCGAAGGGCTGCGCCGGGCCGGGGTCACGCGCCTCTTCGGCGTGCCGGGCGGCGGCTCCAACCTCGAGCTCATCGAGGCCGCGCGGGCACAGGGCCTGCCCTTTGTCCTCTGCCACCAGGAATCGGCCGCCTGCATCATGGCCGCGGTGACAGGAGAGCTCACGGGCGCCCCGGGCGCGGTGCTCTCGACGCTGGGGCCGGGCGTCGCCGCGAGCGCCACGGGGCTGGCCCATGCGCTCCTCGACCGGAGCCCGCTCATCTATCTCTCGGACCGGCACCCCGCGGGGGCGCGCGCTTTTGCCACTCACCAGGCGCTGGACCACGCGGCGCTGGTGGCTCCCATCGCCAAGGGCAGCCTCGCGATCACCGCCGAGTCGGCGAGCCACTGGGTTGCCCACGCCGCTCGGCTCGCGATGAAGGAGCCACGAGGTCCTGTTCACCTCGATCTCCCGGCGGACGTCGCCGGGCAGCCGACAGCGCCTCTGGCCGCAACGCCGGCGCCCGCGCCGCCTCCCCAGCCCGCCGTGGAGGACCTCGATCGGGCGGCGGCCATGATCAGAGAGGCCAGGCGCCCGATCATCCTGGCCGGGCTCCAGTGCCGGGGAGCGGACAGCAAGTGGCTGCGGGCCCTGTCCGAGGCGCTGCCGGCGCCGGTGTTGACGACGTACAAGGCCAAGGGCGCCGTGCCCGATCCTCATCCGCTCGCGCTCGGCGTCTTCACCGGCGGCGTCCTCGAAGAGCCCGTGGTCAGCCGCTCCGACCTCATCATCGCCTTCGGCCTGGACACCGTGGAGCTGATTCCGAGGCGCTGGAGCTATACGGCACCGGTGCTGAGCCTGGCCCGAGGCCCGTCAGATGCGCCGGAGCGGCGCGCTTCGGGCGGCGGCGCCTACTTCACGCCTGTTCTCGAGGTCGTGGGTGACCTGGGCGGCATGCTCGAGGAGCTGGCCCCGCGGCTTCACCAGCACCACGCCGACTGGGACGTGGTCGAGGTGGACAGGCTCCGGCGGGAGCGGAGGCTTGCCCTCGAGATCGGCGTGCCGGGCCTGGCACCGCATCGCATCGTCCACATCAGTCGCGAGCTCACGCCGGCCGGGACCATCGCGACGGTGGACGCCGGTGCCCACATGTTCCCGGCAGCGGAGTACTGGCAGGCGGTGGAACCGGGGGAGTTCCTGATCTCGAACGGGCTCGCCACCATGGGTTTCGCCTTGCCTGCCGCCATCGCCGCCCAGCTCGTCTGTCCGGAGCGGCGCGTGGTGTGCTTCACGGGAGATGGCGGCTTCATGATGGTGGCGGCCGAGCTCGAGACTGCGGTGCGTCTCCGGCTGCCCATCACCGTGGTCGTCTTCAACGACTCGGCGCTGTCGCTGATCGAGATCAAGCAGGCGCAGAAGGGCTACGAGGGCGCGTCGATGCGCTATGCGGGACCGGATCCGGCCGCGCTCGCGCGCGCCTTCGGCGTCAGGGCGTGGACCGCCACCGACGAGGCCGGCTTTCGCGCCGCCTTCATCGCGGCCCTCGCGGCGCCCGGTCCGACGCTGATCGATGCGCGCGTCGATCCGTCGGGGTATCGGCAGATGCTCGAGATCGTCCGCGGGAAGCCTCGCGCGTGAGGGTATACTGACCGCATGGGATTCCTGACGCCGCAGGACGAGCAGGCGGTCAAGAAGGAGTTCGAGAAGCTGGCGGGCCCGGTGACCCTCACCGTCTTCGCGTCGGAGCTCGGCTCCGAGAACAACGCCGAGACCGTCGCGCTCATCAAGGAAGTGGCGGCGCTCTCTGACCAGATCGCGGTCAAGGTGCTGAACCCGCACATCGAGCGCGACGAGACGGCCGCCTACGGCGTCTCGGCCACGCCGGCCGTGGCCGTCGAGGGCGCCAAGGACTACGGGATCCGCTTCCTCGGGGTTCCCGCCGGCTATGAGTTCTCGAACCTGATCGACTCGATCGTCGCGGTGTCCGGCGGCGAGGCGCAGCTCAAGGAGGAGACCAAGACAGCGCTGGCGGGGCTGACCGAAGACGTCGTGATCAAGGTCTTCGCCACGCCGACCTGACCGCACTGCCCCCGGGCCGTGCGCCTGGCGCAGCACATGGCGATCGCCTCGGACAGGGTCCGCGCCGAATGCATCGAGGCATCGGAGTTCCCGGAGCTCTCCCAGCGTTACCGCGTCATGGCGGTGCCCAAGGTGGTCATCAACGACCGCGTCGAGTTCGAGGGCGCCTATCCGGAAGGGGACTTTCTCAAGGCGGTGCTCCAGGCTGCTGGCGGCAACGGGAAGGAGGCCTAGATGGATGCGATCTGGACGCTCGTCGCGGTGGTCGTGGGTGCGATCACGTGGATCGCGCTCTCGCGCTGGGTCCTGCCGCGCTTCGGCATCAAGGGCGGCTGAGGCGGGCCCTCCGCAGGCTCCCGTGAGGAGCCGAAGCCAAGCCAGGAGATCCGTCGGCCCTAGACACGGCTCACGCGCCTGCTGAGCCCCGACATCGTGCTGCTGCGGATCGTCGTCTCGATGGCCATCGCCTACGCGGCCATCGCCGTGTGCGTCTGGCTCTTGGCCGACCGGATGATCTTCCTGCCGCCATCACCGCAGTACCGTGATGACGCCGGCATCGTCAAGCTCCGCACCGCCGACGGCCAGAGGATCTCCGCCCTGTACCTGCCGAACGCGGACGCCCGCTACACGATCATCTACGGGCACGGCAATGCGGAAGACCTGGGCGTCGTCCGGCCGGCGCTTCCCGTCCTGCGTGATCTGGGCTTCGCCGTCCTCGCCTACGACTATCGCGGCTACGGCACGAGCGAGGGCCGCCCCTCCGAGCGTGCCGCCTACCAGGACATCGACGCGGCGTACGATTACCTGACGCGGGATCGCGGCGTGCCGGCCGACGGGCTCATCGTGGAATCCGGGTTTGTCACGGCCTTCCGGGTGATGACCGACTTCCCGCTGCTGCCTTTCGACAAGTTCCGCAATATCGACAAGATCGGTCGGGTCCGGGCGCCCATCCTCGTGATGCATGGCCTGGCGGACAGTATCGTGCGGCCGTGGCATGGGCGGACGCTCTTCGAGCTGGCCTCCGAGCCCAAGCAGGCGCTCTGGGTCGAGGGCGCGGGACACAACGACTTCATGTGGGTGGCCGGCGAGCGGTACGCCCGGGCGCTGCGCGAGTTCGCCGAGAGGCTCCGTGGGCGCTGATCTGCCATCGCGGCTCCGGAGCGGCCAGGCCGCGCTGCGGGTCCCCGCTGGGGCCGTCGGCGACGGCCGCGACCTGCTCTTCGTCTATGGCACCCTCATGCGCGGTTTTCCACTCCACGCGCTCCTGGAGGGGCGCGCCGAGCATCTGGGCGACGGCCGGGTCACTGGCCTCCTTGTCGACCTCGGCAGCTACCCCGCCGCCGTGCGCGACGCGCACGCGACCATCCACGGCGAGGTGTATCGGCTCCGGGACGTGGCTCTGTGGAGGGCGCTGGACTCCGCCGAGGGCAGCCAGTATCATCGCGAGGAGGTCGGGGTCCAGATGGCCCCGGGCCGGCAGGTCACGGCGTGCATCTACTGGTACGTCGGGCCGCTGGGCCGGGGCGTTCCGATTCCCGGCGGCGACTACCGGGCGCATTCGCCCGCCAGGTCCATTCATCACCGCTGATCCACCCGAGGAGGCATTCCATGGCTGTGCAGGCCGCAGAGCTGATCAAGTCTGACCAGGACCATCTGATCCACCCGCTGCATCATCCGAGCGATCACCTCGAGCCCATGGTGTACGTCAAGGGCCGCGGCGCCACGATCACGGATATCCAGGGGCGGGAGTACATCGACGGCCTGGCCGGGCTCTGGAACACCAATGTCGGCCACGGGCGGGAAGAGCTGGCCCGAGCCGCGGCGGCACAGATGGGCGAGCTCGCCTATTTCTCGGCGTACTCGGGCTCGTCGAATATTCCCGCGGTCCAGCTCGCCGAGAAGCTCATCTCGATCGCCTATCCGAACATGCAGGGGGTGTTCTTCACCTGCGGGGGCGCGGAGTCGAACGAGTCCGCCTTCAAGACGGCGCGCTTCTACTGGAAGGCCACCGGAAAGCCCGACAAGGTCAAGATCATCTCGCGCGTCAATGCCTACCACGGCGTCACGCTCCAGGCGATGAGCGCGACGGGCATGTCGCCGTACTGGAAGATGTTCGAGCCTCGCGTGCCGAACTTCGTGCACATCCCGACCTGCTACCCGTATCGGCAGGAGGGCGCCAAGCCGGGCGAGACGGCCGGGCAGACGGCGTCGCGCCTGCTGGAGGAAGCGATCGTCCGCGAGGGGCCGGACACCGTGGCGGCGTTCATCGCCGAACCCATTCACGGGGGCGGCGGGGTCATCTATCCGAGCGACGACTACTTCCCGCTCGTCCGCAAGGTGTGCGACAAGCATCAGGTGCTCTTCATCGCGGACGAGGTGATCACGGGCTTCTGCCGGACCGGCCAGTGGTTCGCGATGACGCACTGGAACGTGCTGCCCGACATCATGTCCTTCGCCAAGGGCGTGTCCTCAGGCTATCTGCCGCTCGGCGGCATCATGGTCTCGAAGGCCATCAAGGAGGCCATGGACTCGGTGAAGCCCGAGGACAAGTGGATGCACGCCTATACCTACTCGGGGCACCCGACGTGCTGCGCGGTCGGGCTCAAGAACGTCGAGATCATGGAGCGCGAGCGGCTCTGGGAGCGCTCGGCCATGCTCGGCACGCGCCTGCACAAAGCGCTGCACGCGGCCTTCGACGATCACCCGAACGTGGGCGATATCCGCTCGGGCAAGGGATTGCTCGCCGCCATCGAGCTGGTGGAAGACAAGGCGACGAAGAAGCCCTACGGCGCGGACCAGAAGATCGGCGCGCGGATCCTGCAGGAGATGACCAAGCGCGGCGTCATCACGCGCGCAAGGATGGAGCACGTGTTCTTCTCGCCCGCGCTCGTCATCACCGAGGAGCAGCTCGACCGGATGGTCTCGGTCACCCGGGATGCCGTGAAGGCCGTGACCGGCACGTAAGACGGCCCCCTCACCCTGCCCTCTCCCCCAGTGGGGGAGAGGGATCAGAACGAAGAGAGCAGCGTGGCGAGAGTGTTCTCTTCCCTCTCTCTCGCCGCGGGGGAGAGGGCAGGGTGAGGGGGCCGCCGCACGACGAGAAGTCTCCTTCATGCATAGTTGCGGGGAGGGCGAGGGGAGTCAGGGAATCAGTACCACCTTGCCGTAGCTCTCGCGGGAGGAAATGGCCGCCAGCGCCTGCGCCGCGTCCTTCAGCGGAAAGGTCCTGTAGACCACGGGCCGCACCTGGCCCTTGGCGTACATCGCGTAGAGCGCCTCCATCCACTGGTCCACCAGCGGCGAGCCGCGCCGCTGGTACAGGCCGCAGTGCACGCCCACCACGGAGATGTTCTTGAGCAGGACGCGGTTGGCGGCGATCGAGGGAATGCGGCCGCCGGCGAATCCCACCACGAGGAGCCGGCCCTCGAAGGCGATGCACTTGCTCGAGCCGTCGAAGACGTCGCCTCCCACAGGGTCGTAGACCACGTCGGCGCCGCGGCCGTCGGTCACTTCCTTGACACGCTCGACCCAGTCCTCGCTCTGGTAGTTGACGATGACGTCGGCGCCCGACTGCTTCGCGATCTCGAGCTTGGCCGCGGTGCCCGCCGTCCCGATGACGCGCGCGCCGAGCGCCTTGCCGACCTGGACCGCCGAGAGCCCCACGCCGCCCGCCGCCGCGTGGACGAGGAGCCACTCGCCGGGCTGCACCTGGGCCCGGTGCACGAGGGCGCAGTAGGAGGTCTGATAGACGAAGGCGAACGCCGCGGCCTCCTTGAAGCTCATGACATCAGGGACGGCGAAGACCCGCGCTTCATCCGAGACCACCTGTTCGGCGTAAGCGCCCCAGGCGGTGATGGCGAGGACGCGTTGGCCCGGCGTGACCCGCGTGACACCCGCGCCCACCTCCCGCACGATCCCGGCGGCTTCGTGTCCGGGGCTGAAGGGCAGGGGCGGCTTGACCTGATACTTGCCCTGGACGATCAGGATGTCGGGGAAATTGCAGCCTATGGCCTTGACGTCGATCAGCACCTCGCCCGGGCGCGGCCCGGGATCGGGCACCTCGGTATACTGCATCTCGGACGGCTCGCACCACCGGGTCGCGATCATGGCTTTCATGGTCACCGATCATACTATGATTGGACGCCATGACTGAGAGGCGCGGGCTCGCGGGGCGCGTGGCGATCGTCACGGGCGCTTCGGCGGGGATCGGCCGGGCGACCGCGCGCGCGCTCGCGGACGCCGGCATGCGGGTCGCGGTCTGCGCGCGCCGGCGAGACCGCCTCGAGCGACTTGCCGCGGAGCTCGCGGGTGCCGAGATCGCCGTCCACCCGCTCGATGTCACGGACGCGGGTGCCGTCCACGCGATGGTGGACGAGGTCGCCGCGCGCTGGGGGAGGATCGACGTCCTCGTCAACAATGCCGGGCGCGGGCTGTCCGCCACCGTGGAGGACACCAAGGCGGACGAGTTCCGCGCGCTCCTCGAGCTCAACCTGCTGGCCGTCGCCACGGCAACGCAGTCGGTGCTGCCCTGGATGCGCGAGCAGGGCGGCGGGCACATCATCAATGTCTCCTCCATCGTCGGCCGGCGCGGTGTGCCCTATCGTGGCGCCTACAGCGCGAGCAAGTTCGCGCTCGGTGGGTGGAGCGAGTCGCTGCGCGTGGAGCTCTCGGGCACGGGGATTGCCGTCAGTCTCGTCTATCCCATCGGCACGGCGACGGAGTTCCACGAGGTCGAAGCGCATCGGGCGGGGCGGGGGCCCACGGGGCCCATCCAGTCCTCCGAGCACGTGGCGCGGTGCATCCTCCGCTGCGTGCGGCGTCCACGCCCGGAGGTCTATCCCTTCCGCCCGTCCAAGATGCTGGCGCTGGCGAGTGTCATCGCTCCGCGACTCGTGGATCTCGGGATGCGCCGGCTGCTTCGCTAGCAGGCTGCTGAAAAAGGCCCATCTGCTTCGTTGGCGCCCTCGGCCGCACGCTCAACGTACAGGGAGTACGCCTCGCGTGCGGCCGTCGGGCGCCGCCTCGCATCTGGGCCTTTGCTCAGAAAGTCCCGCGGTGTATGGGACGTGGTGCTCATGCGGCGGGCTCGAGAATCACGCGATATCCCTGGCGTTCCAGGGTCTGCACGGCTCGGCGCTGCGCCCGGTCTGCCTGGCGGCGGTCGAAGTAGTC
>WNGB01003992.1_pt1 | contig 22826 bp, 23 predicted proteins | sample 5400681 | NCBI WGS metagenome assembly WNGB01 (sample SAMN13153367, study PRJNA577476) | soil metagenome | isolation source: 115 cm soil or saprolite under grassland replicate 2 | place: USA:California | collected 2016-06-15
AGAATTACCCGTACCAGCATGAATGCCTACATCGCGCATTGGGTAGAAAAGCCATATACCATCAGGGCCAACAAAGATATGCGGCGCCGCTGTCCAGCCTTTGGCAGCGTAGAAGCGCTGTATGCCCTGCATCGAGCGCAGCCCGGCCCATTCTTGGACAGTAGGATGCCACGTGTGGTGCAATACAATTCGCGACGGCACGGTTGGGCCGAACTGATAGGCCGCGATATAGCTCAGCCACTCAGGGATCGAGAGCCGCCGGCCGATCATCGGTGGAGTACCAGTGGTGGGATCGTTAGTTGGCACGCGCGATCTCCTCCTTTCCAGGTGTACACGATCGTCGAGCCGCGGCACGATCGATCCTAGCATAGCGATCGGGCAGCGTCAAGCCGCAGGACCACGAAAGACGAAGGACGGAAGACGAACGACCCTTCGACCCATTCGGCAGGCTCAGGGTAGGCAAGCTCAGGGCAGCGGAAAGACGGATGACGATAGCGGCTACCCGGCGAAGTGCTGGGGGCGGATGATGGTAGAATAAGGCTCGTTCACATTCAACACGGAAATATGCCATCCGCATAATAACAGCGCGTGATTTGGCGCGCTAAAGGAGATTTCCGATGTCCTACGGTGTTAAGCTCGACCCACACCCGATAGCGCCGGGCCTTAGCGTGCGCGACCTGGTCGACAACCACCTGTACGCCTACAACGCAGCGCGGCTGCGCGAGGCCTGCCAGCTGTTCGCCCGCAAAATCGCTGAGCCGGATGTGACGATCGGCGTGACGCTCTCGGGCGCGCTGACACCGACCGGGCTGGGCACATCCGCGATCGTGCCGCTGATCCGCGCCGGCCTGATCGATTGGGTGGTCAGCACCGGCGCAAACCTGTACCACGATATGCACCGCTCGCTGGGCTTCGAGCTATGGGGCACCACGCCGTTTGTCGATGACCGCGATCTGCGCGAGCGGAAGCTGATCCGGATCTACGACATTCTGTTCGACCAGGATGTGCTGCTGGAGTCGGATGAGTTTCTGCGCCAGTGCATCCGCGGCCCCGAGTTCCAGCGCGCTATGTCCACCGCCGAGCTGCACTACCTGCTCGGCCGCTACACCCAGGCGCGCGAGAAGGCTATCCAGACCGAGTATGTCTCGGTGTTGACGGCGGCGCACGAGGCCGGCGTGCCGCTGTACACCTCTAGCCCCGGCGATTCGACCATCGGTATGAATGTGGCGGCGCTGGCGCTGGCCGGCAACAAGCTCAAATTCGATGTCGAGCAGGATGTCAACGAGACCACCGCTATCGTCCACCGCGCCAAGAAGACAGGTGGCAAGAGCGCGGTGATCATCTTCGGCGGCGGCTCGCCCAAGAACTTTATTTTGCAGACCGAGCCGCAGCTCCAGGAGATCATGGGCATCGCCGAGAAGGGCCACGATTACTTTGTGCAGATCACCGACGCGCGGCCCGACACCGGCGGCCTCAGCGGCGCGACTCCCAGCGAGGCCATGACCTGGGGCAAAGTCGACCCCGAGCAGTTGCCCGACACGATCGTCTGCTACACCGACAGCACGATCGCCATCCCGATTATGGCCGCCTACGCGCTGGAGGTGGCCGGCCCGCGCCCGCTCAAGCGGCTGTACGATCAGCGCGAGGCGATGATGCGCGACCTGCTGGAGGATTACCGCAATGCCAGCCCGCCGCACCACGCCGAGGATCTCTACGGCGGCGGCGGCGGCACGGCGATCGGGCGCGGCACGCCGGATGTGGGGCATTAGTGCGCTTTCAGCGCAGGTGTTGGGTATTGGGGGTTGGGCAAGCAAACACAGTAGGTTCTTTTTCACCCGGCCGGGTGAAAAAGAACCTACATAAGCGTGAAGTACCATGGCGTAACGCCAATAATATAACCGTACGAGCGAAGTAAAGCAAGCGCGTACGGCAGCGCCCTTCGTCCCGTCGGTTAGCCTGCTATATGCAGCACAATCCGCCCGCGCCCGTGGCCGGTTTCACAGAGCGCGTGGGCCTGCGCAACCTGGTCTAACGCGAAGCTCTGCCTGATGGTTGGACGGGCGTGTCCCGCGTCGATCAGCCGAACAATCGATTGTAGATGCGCGCTGGTTGGGAAGACCGCATTCTTGATCGCGCGAATGCCAAGCGCTTGCGCCAGCTCGGCTGGTGGCGGCTCGAGCAACGAGACCAAGGTTCCACCGCGTTTGACCACCTGCATCGAGCGCTGCAACGTCGCGCCGCCGATCGTATCAAGCACTAAATCCACATCACGAACCACTTCCTCAAATGGCGTCGTGAGGTAGTCGATCACTGTGTCGGCCCCCAGCGAGCGCACAAAATCCAGGTTGGCGGCGGAGGCGGTCGCGATCACCTGCGCGCCCTTCCACCTGGCAAACTGAACCGCAAAGGAGCCGACACCGCCAGCCGCCGCGTGAATCAGGACGCGCTGACCAGCTTGCAGTGCTCCATCTTCAAACAGCGCCGTCCAGGCCGTGGTTGCCCCGCCTGAAAGCGTGGCCGCTTCGTCGAAGCTGAGCGCGGCCGGCTTGAGCGCCAGCGGGCTGATTGCGGCCGACTGCCGGTAGCCCACGCTATCGGGGGTAAGCGCTGGCGCATGCGCCTGAACCGTCGTATACTCTGCATAGGTTCCCTGCGGGCTACGGCCACACACGGCCTGCCCGTTCTGGTACGTCGTGACGCCCGCGCCAAGCGCTTCGATCACCCCGGCGAACGCGGTGCCGGGGATGTACGGAAAGGATTTCGGCATTATCGCAGCCATGCGACCCTGGCGGACGTAGCAATCCATCGGCAGAACCCCGGCGGCATAAACGCGAACGAGCAGCTCGCCCGCCTGTGGCTGTGGGCGCGGAATCTGCTCCAGCTGGAGCTGTTCGGGCCCACCATATGCATGAACGCGGATCGCTTGCATAGTGTCTGCTGACATATACGCTCCTTCGTAGGATAGCGAGACTTTCGATGTACCACAATAGCACGACGGAGCGCTCTGGTCGCGCAACTATCGACCAGTCACAGCCTGTACCAATGAGCAGGGGCCAGAAAAAGGCATGCTCTCTGCTTGACACAACATCAATTTCGACATACAATTTTACCATCAAAGTAGTATGTTCTGATGGAGTAGATAGTATGCCTACACGAACCACTGTGTATCTGGATGAAGCGCTGGTCGTGCGCGTGCGGCGACTCGTACCGTCGCGTGGGTTAAGCCAGCTTGTCAATGATCTGCTGGCCGAACGTGTGGCCGAGATGGAGCAGGCTGAGCTCGAAGCGCAGATGCGTGAAGGCTATATCGCGACGCGCCAGGATCGCCACGAATTAAATGCGGATTGGCAAATCACCGATGGCGAGGGATGGCCCGCATGAAACCTCCACAGCGTGGCGAGCTATACTGGGCCAACCTCGATCCGGCGATTGGATCAGAGATAGCGAAAACGCGGCCGGCGCTGATTATCTCGAACGATGTTGGCAATCAATACGCCGATCGCGTGATCGTCGCACCGATTTCCTCCAGCAGCCTTGGCAAGATCTATCCGTTTGAAGTACATTTGAATCCAGGCGAAAGTGGTTTACCTAAAGCATCGAAAATTCTGCTCGACCAAATTCGCACACTGGATAAACCGCGCCTTGGACAACCGATCGGCACCCTTAGCGCTGAGCGAATGGAAGAGGTCAATCGCGCCATTCGTATCAGTCTCGCAGTGTAGCAGCAGCCAACTCTCAGGAGCATCTATGCCGCCGCTTCCCGAACATACGACATTGCTCGACCTGATCGCCGGCGCCGACGAGCACCCGGCGCTGCTGGCGCCCGGCCGACCGGCGCTGAGCTACCGCCAGCTGCGCGCGAATGTGAAGGAGCTGGCCGCGCAGCTGAACGGCTTCGGCCTTGGCCGCGGCGACCGGATCGCGATCGCTATGGGCAACGGCCCCGAGATCATCCTGGCATTCTTCGCGGCCGCGCTGTGCGCCACGGCCGCGCCACTGAACCCGAAGTACAAGCAGGATGAGTTCGCGTTCTACTACCAGGATATCCACGCCAAGGCGCTGATCACCCTGCCCGACACCATGCCGCTGGCCCGCGCAGCCGCAACGCCAGACATGGCGATCATCAGCGCCACACCCCAGGCCGACGGCACGCTGCAATTCAGCTGTGCACAGGGCGTAGGCGCGCCGCATCCGGCCGAGCTGGCCCAGCCCGACGACGTGGCGGTGATCCTGCATACCAGCGGCACCACCAGCCGCCCCAAGCGCGTGCCTATCCGCCACCGCAATCTGGCGGCCTCGGCTTCCAACATCATCGCCACCTACAGCCTCGCGCGCACCGACACCGCGCTGTGCGTGATGCCGCTGTTCCACATCCATGGCATCGTCGCTTCCATGCTGGCAACGCTGGCCTCGGGCGGCACGCTCGTCTGCCCGGATGGATTCAATGCGCTGGAATTCTGGCGCTGGGTCGAGACCTACCGGCCGACCTGGTACTCGGCGGTGCCGACCATGCACCAGTTGCTGCTGGCGCGCGCCGACCGCAACCTGGATGTCATTCGCACGCACCCGTTTCGCTTCATTCGCTCCAGCAGCGCGCCGCTACCGCCGGTGGTGCTGGAGCGCCTGGAGGCGACATTCAATGCGCCGGTGCTGGAGGCCTACGGCATGACCGAGGCCAGCCACCAGATGACATCCAACCCACTGCCGCCCAAGCCGCACAAGGCCGGCACGGTCGGCTATGGTGTGGGCGTGGGGGCGGCGATTATGGATGCGGCCGGCGCGCTGCTGGCGCCAGGCCAGCGCGGCGAGGTGGTCATCCGCGGGCCGAATGTGATCGACGGCTACGAGAACAATCCCGAGGCCAATGCCAGCGCCTTCGTGGATGGCTGGTTCCGCACCGGCGACCAGGGGGTGATCGACGAGCAGGGCTACCTGGCGCTGACCGGCCGGCTGAAGGAGCTGATCAATCGCGGCGGCGAAAAGATTTCGCCACTGGAGATCGACGACGTGCTGCTGCGCCACCCAGCCGTGGCCGAGGCGCTGGCCTTCGCCGTGCCGCACAAGACGCTCGGCGAGGATATCCATGCGGCAGTGGTGCTCAAAGCGCCGGCCAGCGAGAGCGATCTGCGCGAGCACTGCGCGGCGCGGCTGGCCGAGTTCAAGGTACCGCGCGTGTTCCATATCCTGGATGAGATCCCGCGCGGTGCGACCGGCAAGCCGCAGCGGATCAGCCTGGCGAAGGCGCTAGGGTTAAGCTAATTGCAGATTGCAGATTGCAGATTGAGTTATGCAATCTGCAATTTGCAATTCGGAGCAATCACATGAAGATCTGCATCGTCGGGGCCGGCGCGATCGGCGGCTATATGGGCGCGCGGCTGGCGCTGGCGGGCCAGCAGGTCACGCTGATCGCGCGCGGGACGCACCTCCATGCCATCCAGCAGCACGGCCTGACGCTTCAGAGCGAAGATGGCACGCTCGAGGTGGCCCAGCCGGCGCTGGCGACCAGCGATATGGGCGCGGTCGGGCCACAGGATGTGGTGATCGTAGCGGTCAAAGTTCATAGCCTGGCGGCGCTCGCCCCGGCAATGCGCGCGCTATACGGCCCCGAGACGATCGTGCTGCCGGCGCAGAACGGCATCCCCTGGTGGTATTTCCACCGGCACGGCGGGCCATATGAAGGCCGGCGGATCGAGGCCGTCGACCCGGATGGCGCGATCGAGGCGCAGATCGAAACCGAGCGCGTGGTCGGCTGCGTGGTCTACCCGGCAGCCGAGCTGGCCGGGCCGGGCGTGGTGCGCCAGATCGAGGGCAACCGCTTCACGTTGGGCGAGCTGGATGGAGCGAAGACCGAGCGCATCCAGCGCCTGGCGCAAGCCCTCAACCAGGCCGGAATGAAAGCGCCGATCCGCCCGCGCATCCGCGCGGAGATCTGGCTCAAACTATGGGGCAACCTTGCCTTCAACCCGATCAGCGCGCTAACCCGTGCCACCCTGGCCGGCATCTGCCGCTACCCACTTTCGCGTGCGCTGGCGCGGGCGATGATGGTCGAGGCGCAGACGGTGGCCGAGCGGCTGGGAATTGAGTTTGCGCTGAGCGTCGACCAGCGGATCGCCGGCGCGGAACAGGTGGGCGAGTATAAAACGTCGATGCTGCAAGATATCGAGGCCGGCCGCCCAACCGAGGTCGACGCGCTGGTGGGGGCGGTCGCCGAGCTCGGCCGGCTCACCGCTACGCCCACACCGCACATCGACGCGATCTACGCCAGCGTGAAGCTGCTGGAGCAGACGATCGCGCAGCGAAAGGGCTGACGCTGAAAGTGCCGCCCGCATCAGGTCATAGTGAAGCTCGTTTTCAGTGAGGAGGACGCAATGCAAGGTCTGATGATGGACTACCCACTGACCCTGACCCACATCCTCGAGCGCGGGAGGCGCCTGTTCCCGCGCAAGCAGATCGTCACCAAGACGGCCACGGGGCTGCATCGCTACACCTATGCCGACATGTACGAGCGCGCCGGGCGGCTGGCGAACGCGCTTCGGCAGCTCGATGTGAGCGCGGATGGTCGAGTGGCGACATTCGCCTGGAACACCTACCGTCACCTGGAGATCTACTTCGCCGCGCCTTGCTCGGGCCGCGTGCTGCACACGCTCAACATCCGCCTGTTCCCCGAGCAGGTGGTCTATATCGCCAACCACGCCGAGGACGAGGTGGTCTTTGTGGATGCATCGCTGCTGCCGGCGCTCGAGAAGCTGGCGCCGCAGCTCACAACGGTGCGCCACTATGTCGTGATGGCCGACGGCGCGATGCCCGAGACGACGCTGCCGAACGCGATCAGCTACGAGGAGCTGCTGGCGAGCGCGCCGCCGGAGTACAGCTGGCCAAATATCGACGAGAACAGCGCCTGCGCGATGTGCTACACCTCGGGGACGACCGGCAACCCCAAGGGCGCGGTGTACAGCCATCGCTCGATGTTCCTACACTCGTTCAGCGAATGCATGGCCGACTCGTTCGGCGTCCGCGAAAGCGATGTCGTGCTGCCGGTGGTGCCGATGTTCCACGCCAATGCCTGGGGGCTGCCCTACGCCGCCACGCTCGTCGGCGCGAAGCAGGTCTTCCCCGGCCCGTTCCTCGACGGCAAGAGCCTGGCCGAGCTGATCCAGAGCGAGCGCGTGACCATCCCCGCCGGCGTGCCGACGATCTGGATGGGGCTGCTGCAGGTGCTCGAAAAGGAGAGCTACGATATCTCCAGCATCCGCGCGATGCCGGTCGGCGGGTCGGCCGTGCCACGCAGCATGCTCGAGCGCTACCAGAAGCAGTTCGGCGCATATATCGCCCATGCCTGGGGCATGACCGAGATGTCGCCGCTGGGCACAGTCTCGAATCTCAAGAGCCACATGCAGGAGTGGCCCGAGGAGGATCGCTTCGCCGTGCGCGCCAAGCAGGGCACCACCGTGCCCGGCGTCGACGCGCGGGTGGTGGATATCGAGGGGCGCGAGCTGCCGTGGGACGGCCAGAGCTTCGGCGAGCTACAGGTGCGCGGGCCGTGGGTCATCAGCGGCTACTACCACGATGAGCGCGGCGCCGATTCGTTCCAGGATGGCTGGTTCCGCACCGGCGATGTCGCGACGATCGACGCGGAGGGCTACATTCAGATCGTCGATCGCACCAAGGATCTGGTCAAGAGCGGCGGCGAATGGATCTCGACGGTGGATCTAGAAAATGAGATTATGGCCCACCCACAAGTGCTGGAGGCGGCAGTGATCGCCGTGCCGCACCCGCGCTGGCAGGAGCGCCCGCTGGCCTGCGTCGTGCCGCGCCCGGAAGCACAGGACAGCCTGTCGCCGGGCGAGATCCTGGCATTCCTGAGCAGCCGCGTGGCAAAGTGGCAGCTGCCCGATGAGGTGATCTTCATCGAGAGCGTGCCTAAGACCAGCGTCGGCAAGTTCGACAAGAAGGTGCTGCGCGAACGGTTCAAGGATTATCAGTTGCCTGATCAATAATTATTAACTCTTAACTCAATACGCTTAACTACTCCTTGCATGTCGCGCGCCAACATAGTACAATACATAAGCATCGAACCATGAACGACCACCACGGCGCTTGATCCGCCAGCGGATTAGCCCGGGGTTAGGGAGAGGCGAACGAATGACCCACATCGTTTGCAAAGATCGTGGTTACGGCGAGCAGATCCATGCATCCGAGCGTTAGCTATCCGGTGGAGCCCTCGGTCGCCACGCGCGACTGAGGGCTTCGTGCATTCGGCGCGACATATTCTCGAGTGCAGCAGGGCCGCGCCGCCTAGCAGCCGGCCGGTTTGCGCCGACCGGCGGGGAAGGACGAGATCATGGAATTCATTGTCAAGAGCCGCAATGGCAAGGTCACTCAGCGCGAGCAGGAGTACATTAAGGAGAAGATCGGCAAGCTGGAGCGCTACCTCGATCTGATCAGCAAAGTGACCGTCGAGGTCGGCGAGGTGCAGCGCCGCAATCAAGGCAATGTGCACCGCGCCCAGGTGACGCTGGTGGGCGATCATGGTATTCTGCTGCGGGCCGAGGAATACGCATCCGACTTGAATTCAGCGATCGATACCGTCCACGACAATTTGCAGCGCCAGATCCAGCGCTACAAGGACAAGCACTGGCGGCGCGGCAAGCTGCGGCGTCAGGCTGGTGAGATTATCGAGGTTGGGGTCGAGGCGAACGGCGCGGCCGGCGAGGAGGAAGCGCGCCCGCGGATCGTGCGCACCAAGGAGTTCCAGGTCAAGCCGATGTTCAGCGATGAGGCGGTCGAGCAGATGGAGCTGCTAGGCCACGATTTCTTCGTCTTCCGTGATGCTGAGAACAGCCAGATTAATGTGCTGTACCGCCGCGAGGATGGGAACTACGGGCTGATCGTGCCGGGCGAGGCCGAGGAGTAACGGTTGGCCGAACCTAGCTATAATGACAAGATGACAAGATGACAAGATGAGCAGCAGCATCTTGTCATCTTGTCATCTTGTCATTGGGATGCTTTATTTTTGTAAGTCCCTACGCTAGCCAATCATCGACCTGAAGCCCTTGAAACGCCATAAAATCATTCCGGTTGAGCGTAATCAGGGTAAGATGGTTCACCACTGCGGTCGCGGCGATCTGCCCATCCGCGAACGGCGGTGTCTTGCCGACATCGGCCAGGCGAGTGCGCTCTAGCGCATGCCATTCAGCCGCGCGCTGATCATAGGCAAGTATCGGAATGGCAGGCGCGACAACTTTCGTCAGGTATGTTGCGATCGCTGCGCGCCGGGTGGATGTGGGCAAACGGGAACACCCAAAGCATAGCTCGTGCCAAACAATGGCGGCAATCGCAATTTCATCCTGGTGCCGCTCGATATATGCGAGAATCGTGAGATTGGGAGCTGTCCGCAACGGCTCAGAGATGATATTCGTATCCAGCAGGTACTTGAGCGTCACCAATCCACCTCGCGACCAGGCGCAGAATCACGGACTCCGTGGAACACGTTCGGCTCAATGTCGAGCTGTGTCAGATCTACCGAGTTACGAAACGCGGTATACGCCTCCCAGAAGCGCGTCTCTTTTGCGAGCAGACGCTGATACTCTTGCATGGATAGCAGAATCGCTACCGGCTCGCCACGACGAGTTAGCGCAACCGGCGATTGACGCTCGGCCTCATGGACGATCGCTGCAAGATTATGGCGCGCTTCAGCGATCGAGTATGTCTTGGGCATATCTTTCTCCAGATAGCTATCATGATGGCTATTTTAATCTGTCGACCGCCGCTTGTCAAGTAATGGCAGCGCCAGCTTGCACTTTTGCGATCGAGCGGCGCCCAGCAGGCGCCCGGCCACCCCGCACCCCCACTACTGGAGAGTGTTTCTGACCAATACAAAATGGTAAAGAGCCATAGCGTGAATATGCCAACCACGCCGCGCAGGATGAGCGCGATCGAGATCGCCGAGGGCGCGCTGCTGGCCGATATCGCGGTGCTGTTCCAGCTGGCGGCAATATATCTGCCGGTGATCGATCTGCTGACCCGCTTCGTGATCCCGATCGTGCTGGCTGTGCTGGTGCTGCGGCGCGGCCTGCCGGTTGGGATTATGAGCAGTTGTGTCGGCTGCTTTCTGATCGCCATGCTCTCGGGACTGTCGTTCCTCATCCCGATGCTGCTGACATGCGCCGCCGGCCTGTTCCTGGGCGTGACGATGCGGCGACGCTGGCGGCACCTACCGCTGCTGCTGCTGGGCACCACCGGCGGCGCGCTGGCGGTGTGTGGTGTGACTGTGCTGTTCAGCCTGGTGGCCGGCGTGCCACTGTCGATCATCGTGCGACAGCTCGACCTAGCCTACCAGGCCAGCTTCGCGCTGGCCGATTTCGTAGCCACCTGGCTGGGCTATGGCGCGTGGTGGCGACAGGTGGCCTACCCGGCGCTGGCCCCGCTGGCGCAGACGACGCTGGAGTACTGGTGGCTGCTATTCCCGGCTGCGCTTTGGATATTTCTCGTCCCCGTCGTGCTGCTGATGTACTTCACTACGAACTACAGCGTGCGCCTGCTAGGGTACAATGTGCGCGCGTTCCCCGGCGGCACGATCGAGCGCCGCCTGGCGCGCGGCGCTCGCCGGCTGATCGGCCTGGGCCATAAGCTGGGGCTATGGTGAGCAACATCCCACTCATCGATATCGAGCAAGTCAGCTACAGCTACCCAGCAGCTACCGGCAACCAAGTCGCCGCGCTGCACGAGGTAAGCCTGCGGATCGAGTGTGGCGAGTATGTCGCGCTGCTCGGGCATAACGGCAGCGGCAAATCGACACTGGCGCGGCACTGCAACGCCTTGCTGCTGCCCGACAGCGGGCGCGTGCTGGTGGCAGGCAACGACACGCGCGACGAACGGCGCCGGCGCGAGGTGCGCGATCGGGTCGGCATGATCTTCCAAAATCCCGATAATCAGATCATCGCAACCGTGGTCGAGGACGATGTCGCCTGGGCGCTGGCGGTGCGCGGCCTACCCGCGCCGCTCATCCGCGAGCGAGTGGCCTGGGCGCTAGCGGCCACCGGCATCGCCGAACTGCACGACCGCGCGCCGCACCGGCTCTCGGGCGGGCAGCGCCAGCGCCTGGCGATCGCGGGGGTGCTGGCGCTGCGCCCCGATGCAATCATCGCCGACGAGGCGACTGCCATGCTCGACCCGCTGGCACGCCGGGCCACGCTCGATCTGCTGCACGCGCTCAATCAGGAGCATGGTCTCGCGATCGTCCTGGTCACGCATCTGCTAGAGGAAGCCGCGCGCGCACGGCGGGTGGTGGTGCTGGAGCATGGGCAGATTGCATTCGATGGGACGCCGGCCGCCGTCTTCGCCGACCTGGAGCACATGCGCCAGCTGAAGCTAGCAATTCCAGCGCCGATTGAGCTGGCGGCACGCCTGCGCGCCGCCGGAATCCCGCTCGACTCGGCCGCGCTGACGGTTGAGGCGATTGCGGAAGAGGTACGCCGGTACGCTGCATGATACTTGGGAGTTACATAGTTGCTGTGATAGAACGCTCTTCAGCCTGCCCTTCGACCCTTCGACACGCCCTTCGACCGGCCCTTCGACTGGCTCAGGGGGCACCTCAGGGGAGCCTCAGGGCGGGCACGCTCAGGATGTTCGGCAGCATGGTACTCACCATTTTGTGCATCGTTTTTCGCTCTACGAGCGAAAAACGATGCACCCTAAGACAGAAAAGCACCACGGTTCCTGAGCTTGTCGAAGGGCTGCCGAAGGCAAAACGCACGACAGCTACGCTGCCGCAGGCAAACCAATGAACGATCCGATCATCATCACCCGCAACCTCACCCACCTGTACCAGCCCGGCCCACTCCAGCGGCAGGCGCTTGTCGATATCAGCCTGGAGATCGCGCGCGGTAGCTGCGCGGCGATCGTCGGCGTGACCGGCTCGGGCAAATCGACGTTGGTGCAGCATTTCAACGCGCTGTTGCGCCCGACTGCCGGCACTGTGATCGTGGATGGCATCGACGCTGGAGTGACAACCGACCTGCGCATGCTGCGAAGACATGTTGGGATGCTGTTTCAGTCGCCTGAGGCGCAGCTGTTCGCGCCAACTGTCGCCGCCGATATCGCATTTGGGCCACGGCGGCTGGGCTTGGCCGAAACGGAGCTGAATGGACGCATTGCCGCCGCGCTGGAGATGGTCGGGCTGCCGGCGGCGGAGTACGGGCCACGCTCGCCGTTCGCGCTGAGCGGCGGGCAGATGCGGCGGGTGGCGCTGGCAGGCGTGCTGGCCAGCGAGCCGGCGGTGCTGGTGCTCGACGAGCCAAGCGTTGGGCTGGACGCGGCCGGGCGGGATGAATTCTACAGCATCATCCGGCGGGTCCAGCGCGAGCGCGGCGTGACCGTGGTGCTGGTATCGCACGACATGGCCGAGGTCGCAGCGCTGGCCGATCAGGTATTTGTGCTGCACGCCGGGCGGCTGGTGGCACATGGGCCGCCGCGCACACTGTTCGCCAAGGCCGAGCTGCTGACGGCGTGGGGGCTGCTGGCGCCGCCGCTGAGCGAGTTGCTGGCGCTGCTGCGGCAGGGCGGGATGCAGCTGCCGCTGGAGGTGCATACGATCGAAGAAGCGTTCGCGTGGCTGTCGGAAGATCAGCTGGGGCAGCACGGAGCGGAGAAGCGAGCGTAGCCTGTGTTCGACCAACTAGCGCTTGGCGTGTACTACCCCGCCGACAGCCTGCTCCACCGCCTCCAGGCGCGAACAAAGCTGCTGGTGCTGCTCTGGCTGATCGTCTTCGTGACGGTGGCGAACCGACAGGTCAACTGGCGACCCACACCCTATGCCGGGCTGATTGCACTAATGGTCGCTGCTATAGCGCTATCAGGCATCTCGCCCATGCACCTATGGCGGCGGGTGCGGCTGCTGGCGCTGATCACCGCGATCGGCGCGCTGATCACTGTGCTGTTCCTGGTGGACGAGGGCAGGCCGATGTTGATTATCGGCCCAGCGCAGATTCCCGATCAGGCAGCGCTGGCGGCAGCGCTGCTGGCCTGCGCCGCGCTGGCGATCGTGCTTGCGCTGGCGCTGCTGGGCCTGCCGGCGGCGCGCGGCCTCTGGTGGCGGCGCTGGCTGCTGCGAAGCCGGGTCGGGCCGATCGCCCTGCTGCTGCTGGCCGCCAGCCTGCTCTGGCTAACGCGCGCTGGCATGCTTGGCAGAGATATCGCAATCGGGCCGCTGGTGATCACCGAGGACGGCGCGCGCCTGGGCGGGCGATTGTATGTCGTCTTCCTTGCGCTGTATACGCTGGCACTGTTGCTGACGATGACCACCACGCCGGTGGCGCTAATCGAAGGGCTGACCGTGCTGCTGGCGCCGCTACGCCGGCTGCGGCTGCCGATCGACGAGTTCGCGCTGATGGCGCTGCTGGCGCTGCGGTTCATCCCAACGCTGACCGAGGAGGTCGAGCTGCTGATCAAGGCCCAGACTGCACGCGGGGCCGATTTTGCACACGGCACGCTCCGCGAGCGCGCGCAGTCGCTGGCCGCACTGTTCGTGCCGCTGCTGCAAGGCGCGCTGCGCCGCGCTGCCGACCTGGCAACGGCCCTGGAGGCGCGCGGCTACACCGTCGAGGGCCGACAGACGCTGCTGCACGAGGGCCGGCTGGCCGCGCGCGATTATGTCACCCTCGCGGTAGTTGTGCTGGTGACGATCGGGGCGCTGCTGATTTAGTACTCCGTCCGGGCCATTCTGATCGATCAGACGAAGGACGAACGACGAACAACAAAGGTTCGGAGCGCTGGCGTTCGTCGTTCGTCCTTCGTCTCAGGTGTAGCATGCAGCAATCGGGGAAACCATGCTAATGGAACACTGATTGTTCGCCCATCCTCAAGTTGGGCAGCCATCCCAAGCAGATCGCATATTTACGGTGCTGATTTGTACGGCAGGTTCTCCAGTTGAACTTGTCCGGAAAGGGCATCGTATTGCGGATCCTTGTGCAGAAGGATTGCTCGTTCCCGGATAGCACACGCGGCGATGATCGTATCGGCGAGCGATAGGCGATAGGTGGCTTTCAGCCGCGCGGCCATCAATAGCAACGCCTCCTCCAACTCCCAGAGATGTGTAACCGGTAAGGCTTTTAAGAGCGCATAGCGCCGCTCGGCTTCTGCGACCCCGCGTTCTTGTTGGGTAATGTACACCACCTCAAGTGAACACATCCACGGAATGAGCACGATTTCACTCCGCAGCACGTGCTCGACCCGTTCAGCGCCAGGCTCATCCTCAATCAGTGTCAGCAACGCCGAGGTATCCAGCACGTAACGCGCATTACTCACGAGCGCGATCCTCTTGGCGCCGTGCCAGCAGGCGCTCCGTCAATGGTTCGCCACGCCCACTCCCACGCAGCGCCTGGATCGGATCCTGGGCCACCGGGATCACCCGAATCGTCTCTCCATCATCAATCCACACCAACGAGTCGCCTTCATGGATCTGATACCGCTTGCGGATCGGTGCGGGAATAACGGTCTGTCCGCGCTTGGTCACCGCAGTTTGCATGTGGTGCTCCTATTCAAAATATACACGACGTATTAGCATTATACAAGATACTATAACGTATTACAAGACGTTTCACGATTCATATCGCTTTCTCAGTTGATCACATCGTACGGCATGGTCACCCAGCGGAAATTCCGTACTATTCCAGCACCACATTCACCACCCGCCCCGGCACCACCACCACGCGCCGCACCGCGCGGTTGGCGATCGCCTCGCGCACCTTTGGCGCCGCCAGGGCCGCCGCGCTGATCGTTGCCTCATCCGCAAGCGCCATGATGCTAATTCGGTCGCGCAGCCGGCCATCCACCTGCACCGGCAGCTCAATTGTCAGGTCGGTATCATTGGCCGCCGCCACCGGCCAGGGTTGGTTGTGGATCGAGCCGGCACCACCCAGCCGCTGCCACAGCTCCTCGGCCAGATGCGGCGCGAAGGGCGCCAGCAGCGCCACCAGTGTGCGCCGCGCGTCGGCGCCTTCCTTCGCCGTCAGGCGTGCGCCCGGCCCACGCAGCCAGTTGGCGTACTCCATCAGCGCGGCGATCGCCGTATGGTAGCGCTGCTGCTCCAGCTCCTCGGTGACGCGCTTGACGAACGACGAAAGACCAAAGACCAAGGACGAAGACTGGTCACCGATTGCAGCAGGTGTTGCGTGGAGATCGACACTACTTTCGTCTTTGGTCTTTCGTCCTTGGTCGGTTGCGCACAGCTCCCACACCCGGCTCAAGAACCGCGCCATGCCTGCCACCCCACGGTCGTTGAAGTCGGCGTCTTCGTCGAACGGCCCCAGGAACAGCAGTGCCATGCGCGTGACGTCGGCGCCATAGCGCGCGATGTAGGCATCCGGATTGACGACGTTGCCGCGCGATTTGCTCATCTTGCGGCCGTCCTTGGTGATCGTGCCATGCAGCCGCAGCCGCGCGAACGGCTCCTCGACCGGGGTCAGGCCCAGGTCGTACAGCGCCATGCTGATGAAGCGCGCGTACAGATGATGCATCGTGGCATGCTCCGGCCCGCCGGTGTACAGGCCCACCGGCAGCCACTTGCGCACCCGCTCGGAATCCCACGGCACGTCGTGGCGCTCGGTCGCTAGGTAGCGCAGAAAGTACCAGGCGCTGTCCAAGAAATTATCCGAGACGTCGGTCTCGCGCCGCGCCGGGCCACCGCACGCTGGGCAGGCAGTATTGACGAACTCATCGATCGTTGCCAGCGGCGAGACGCCCGAGCCGGTTGGGCGGAAGCGCTCCAGCGGCGGCAGCAGCACCGGCAGCTGATCCTCGGGCACCGGCAACGTCCCGCAGCGATCGCAGTAGACGATCGGGATGGGCGGACCCCAGTAGCGCTGCCGGCTGATCAGCCAATCGCGCAGGCGGTAGCGCACAACCGGACGACCGACCACAGACGACCGACGACCAATGTCGGCTTCAGCCTCTTGGTGGTCAGTGGTCGATGGTCGGTCGTCCGTAGCCGACAGAACATACTTCGCCGCGAACCGCGCATCACGCTCGTCGTGCGCCGGCACACCCATGATCGCGCCGGTGCCGTAGCTTGCCAGCACGTAGTCGGCCACCCAGATCGGCACGCGCGCGCCGGTGGCAGGGTTGACCGCTGTCAGGCCGGTGAAGACTCCATCCGGCTCACCTTGCTGGCGCTCCAGTTCCAGCCGCCCGCGGGCCCGCTCGACATAGCCGCGCAGCGCATCGGCCTGCGGCCCGCTGGATTGGGTCAGCTGCTCGACCAGCGGGTGTTCGGGCGCCAACGCCAGGAACGTCGCGCCGGGGATGGTGTCGGGGCGGGTGGTGAAGACCAGGACTGAGGACTGAGGACTGAGGACTGAGGCCGCATGGTCAATTTCCACTCGGCCCTCAGTCCTCAGCACTCGGAACTCGATCTCGGCTCCTTCGCTGCGCCCAATCCATGTTTGCTGGCGCTTGATCACCGCCTCGGCGAAATCGACCTGACTGAAATCCAGCAGCCGATCGGCGTAGCGCGTGATCCGCAAGAACCACTGGGTGGTGCGGCGCTGGGTCATAGGCGTATCGCAGCGCTCGCAGTGGCCGGCCAGCACCTGCTCATTCGCCAGCACGGTCTTGCAACTTGGGCACCAGTTGACGGTCGCCTCGGCATGGTAGGCCAGGCCGGCCTTGTACAGCTGCACGAAGATCCACTGAGTCCAGCGATAGTAGTGCGGGTCGGTGGTATCGACCTCGCGCGACCAATCGAAGGCCGCGCCCAGATGGCGCAGCTGCTCGCGGAAGCGCGCGGTGGCCTTGGGGGTCAGATCGTGAGGATGCGCGCCGATCTTCAGCGCATAGTTTTCGGAATGGATGCCGAACGCGTCGAAGCCGATCGGCTGGAAGACATCATACCCGCAGCGGCGCATGAAGCGGCCATAGGTGTCGGCCCCGCCGAAGCTAAACACATGGCCGACATGCAGGCCTTCGCCGCTGGGGTAAGGGAATTCCATCAAGTTGTAGAATGGGCGCGCCGCGTGATCCAGATCGACCTGGCCTCGGCGCGCTGCGGCCCAGCGCGCCTGCCAGCGCGGCTCAATCTCGTGTGGGTTGTAACCTGCTTTCATCGTTGTTCTCCCTGCATGGTGAAAATAGTACGACCATCGGGTGTGCATTCGCCGACAGCTGAAGCAGGCGGCGCACGCCAGGGAGAAGGGAGCGGGTTTCTTTCTTGGAACGCATGATGTCCTCATTCATTATCTGTCAATAAGTAAATAAAAAAGCCTTCCCTGGTGGGAAGGCCACACAATTGGCTCGCCGATAGGTCAAGCGATCAGCGAATTTCAGCTTGCGCGCACTTCCCAACCAAGCTTATCCCTCCTGGATCGAGGAGGGCGAGCGGGAGATCGTTGAGAATGTTGCGCATCGCTGTCACGTCTACAGTACTCCATCGGTTACAACATACACCTATTCTACCACAGGCGGCGCAAATCCGGCAATCGGGCGCAAGGCGGAGACTCTACCCCCGCAGCACCAGCGACAGAAACACCCGCGGCCGCACGCTGGTGGCCTGCTGGAGCATCAGGTTGAACGCGCCAAACAGATCGAACAACCCGAACGCGCAGTGGCCGTAGGCGCTGACGGGTATCAGCGTGACATTGCGCGCGCTGCCCACTTTGCTCATATACAGCGTCGCCTGCCAGAACGGGATCACGTCGTCGCCGGTGGTGTGCAGCACTATCAACGGGTTGATCACACGCCCGGTTGTCTGATAGCGCGCCAGCGCCACGAGCGCGGCCGGGTCGGCGCTGAAGCGCTGGACGGCGGCGTTGAGCGCGGCATCGTCGCTGGAGCCGGCGTAGACGCGGCCGGCGTTGCCGTAGGGGTTGCCGCCAAGCTGGGCGTGGGCGTCGTTGGTTGCGAAGATGTTGTACCACAGCAGGTTCTGGGTGGTCGAAACCGTGCGGCTTGCGTTTGCTCGAACGATCTGGGCCAGCGATGAATCGAGCGAGACGCTGATTAGCTGAGTGGCCGAGATCGGGCTGGTTGCGAGCGCGCTGCTGATCGCCGGGTTGGGGTTCGTCCAGGTAGTGAGCAAGCTCGGCGGAATCTCGACCGGGCTGGCGGGGATCTGGCCGGGGTAGAAGTAGTCGAACAGCACGCGGAAATCGCCAAAGTAATCGATCTGCTTGCGGAAATCGCCCAGCGGCCCGCAGGCCGCCACCACGCCACTGAACAGCGTGGGCGAGCGCTCGGCCAGCAGCACGCTGATCAGGCCGCCTTCCGAGAAGCCGATCAGGTAGCTGCGACTGGGCGCTACGCCGGCCACACTGGGGAACGCCGCCACCAGCTCGCGAATATCGTCTACGCCCTCCAGGATGGCCAGGCCAGTGCGGCGGTAGCTGGTGGTCGCGAAGGCGTAGCCGAGCGACTGGATGGTGCTCGACAGCGGCGTGCCACCGAACGCCGGGTCGTCGATCGCGACCGGCAGCGTGGGCGCGACATAGCCATGCGCGTAGACTAATAGCGCGCCGTTCCACCCGCTCGACGGCACGCAGATCCGCGAGAGCGCCGCGCTGGGCAGCGTGCCGTCGACACACGCGCCGGGGATTGCGGCTCGCGCGGGGGTTGGGGGTTGGGAGTTGGGGGTTGGAGCACCAGTACCGCCCCCACGATCAGCCGCTGCCGCGCCACCGCCGCCGCACAGCACCACCAACAGCACGAGATAGGTCAGGGTGCGCGTCATATCTGCTGCTCCTCTGGCAGGCTTTAGGAGACAAGGAGACAAGGAGACAAGGAGACAAGGAGATAATGCATCACCCCGTCACCCGTCACCCGCCACTCGTCACTCGTCATCAAGTCGCGCCGCGAGCCAGGCTGCCACATCGGCCAAGCTTTGCGCGCTGACCTCATGCGCCATAGCATACTCCTGGTAGGTCAGCGCGACCGGCAGCGTAGCCAGGATGGCCCGGCTTGCGCGGCCGTTCTGGATGGGCAGAACCGTGTCGGCTGTGCCGTGAACCACCAGGAACGGCTTGCCTGCCAGCCGTTCGGCAGGGGCGATCAGCGGCCGGATCTCGGCGGGGATGCGCCCGCTCATCAGCACCGTGCCGGCTATGAGCTCCGGCTCGGTCAGCGCCACGCTCGCGCTCATGATCGCGCCCTGGCTGAAGCCCAGCAGATACACCCGCGCCGGGTCTCCGCCATAGGCCGTCAGCACCTCGGCTATGAAGTTAATCAGCAATGCGCGACTCTGCTCGGCCTGCTGGAAATTGATCGAGATGTCGGTCGCCGTCCAGCCCAGCTCGAACCAGGCGTAGCTGCCCGGTGTCAGCGTATACGGGGCGCGGGCGCTTACGATCTGGAAGCGCGGGTGGAGGTACGGCGCCAGCCCAATCAGGTCGTGCTCGTTGCTGCCCAAGCCATGCAGCACAATCAGCAGCGGCGGTGGGCCATCCGATGGCTGGCGTGGTTGCTGGAGCAGGTGGATGAGTAAGCGAGGTGCTGGTTTCGGAGGCATTATGTTCTCGCTCTGCTGATCTTGCACCGAGTTCTCATTCTTTTTCCTGAAGTTATTTGTGTGTGGAAATAAGGCTTTGTCTGCGGTCGGGGACACATGGGCAATCGAATATGACGTACATTGTATCATGAGCAAACGCGACGAGTGCGCAGCCCTTCAAACGGATAGCGGCGCATCAAGCAGCGGCCCTGAGGCATGGAGCAGAACAACGAGATGATCGTCACCGCCACCGTCACTGGCACATTCGACGGAAGTCCGATACAATTCCATTATCACTTTACCATCAGCGGCAACAAGATCGCCGCACTGAGGGTTCGCGTATGACTAGTGAACAGATACAGCACCGTTGCGCGTGGGCGGAGCAGGACCCGCTGATGCGGGCCTACCATGACCAGGAGTGGGGCGTGCCGGAGCACGGTAGCCGGGCGCTCTGGGAAAAACTCATGCTCGATGGGTTTCAAGCTGGCCTATCGTGGATCACGATCCTGCGGAAGCGCGACGCCTTCCGCCAGGCGTTTCAGGACTTCGACCCCGAGATCGTAGCCCGATTCGGCGCGGAAGACATCGAGCGGCTGCTGGCAGATCCCGGCATCGTCCGCTCACGCGCCAAGATCGAGGCGACGATCGGCAACGCCCGCGCCTATCTCGCGATGGCGGAGGCCGGCGAGGATTTCTCGACCTTTGTGTGGGCCATGGCAGGCGGCGCGCCGATCTGGAATACGCGGCAGAGCATGAGCGATCTTCCGGCCAAGACGCCGCTCTCGGAAGACATCTCAGCGGCGCTGAAGAAGCGTGGATTCAAATTTGTCGGCCCGGTCATTGTCTATGCGTGGATGCAGGCCACGGGCATTGTCAACGATCATGTCGTCGGCTGCTTTCGGCGTGGTGGACCTGGTGGAGACATGCGCCCATGATGAAACTGAGCTTGATGCAGGCAGTTGTGGGTACCCTGAACGATACATATGAGAGCCCGATTGCTGATGCTATGTTGGCTGCTTGGGCACACGATCAAGGCCGCGCCCGCTATTTCCGCGCGAGTGCAAACTTCATCTTCATGTTCGAGCGCGAAGGTCAACCCTACATCCTACGCTTTGCCCACACGAGCGAGCGCACGGCCGATCCTATTCACGCTGAGCTTGCATATCTGCGCCATCTCGCCGCACACGGCTTGCCGGTTGCGCTACCAATCCGCTCATTGTCCGGTCGCTCTGTGGAAAGCATAGCAACCACACTCGGCGTGTTTCATGCGGTTGTATTTGAGCTGCTGTCTGGCGAGCAATTTGATATTGGCGACCTATCGCTCGCGCAATTCACGCGCTGGGGCAGCGCACTAGGCGAGCTCCACCAGGCAGCAGAAGGGTATGCCGGCGCAGGACGACCGACCATTCACGATCATCTGCGGATGCTGGAGCAGCAACTGCCGGCGCACGAGGACGCGGCACGACGCCAGCTCGCGCTGCTGGAACGCGAGCTGACGACACTACCCACCAGCGCGCAAACCTTTGGGCTGATTCATTATGATTTCGAGCTGGATAATCTGCTGTGGAGCGACCAGCGCGTGAGCATTGTCGATTTCGACGACTGTGCCGGGTATTGGTTCGTTGCCGATATTGCGTTTGCGCTGCGTGACCTGTTTGACGATCAAGCCGAGCAGATCGACGTTGCGGATGCGCGATTTCAAGCTTTTGTGGCCGGCTATCGTGAGATGCGCAGCGTGACGGATGCAGAGCTGCGCCATCTACCGCTGTTTCTGCGGATACACAACCTGGTAAGCTTTGCGAAGTTGCTGCGCGCAGCCGACATCGACGACACGCTTGCGGCACCTGCATGGGTGGTGGATTTGCAAGCCAAGCTCTTGCGCAAAGCCCAAATCTATCGCGAAAGCTTCGCCACTCTATACAGTTAGAGGCACATTATGGACAGCCGTACGACACGGGAGCCGGCGCTGAAGCCTGAGGATTTGGCACGATTCTTCGTGGAGCGCGCGAATGCCGGCGATGTTGAAGGCATCGTCGCCCTGTATGAGCCAGACGCAATCCTTGCCGGCCCGGAGGGTCAGGTCATGATTGGAATCGACGCCATCCGCGGCTTCTATGCTGGATTGCTCGCGAACCGACCAACGTTTGTGGCCGGAGAACAGCGACCTGCGTTGCGCCAGGGCAATGTGGCACTTACCTCGTCACGCCTTGTGAATGGCATAGTGTCTTGCGACAACGTCTGGCGTGGTCTGTCAATCACGCCAGAGTTACGATCAACTGCTTGCGGACGCGGAGATACCCGATAAACAGGCGCAACGCAGCCATCCCAAGCGCGATCCCGACCTCGTTGCCGCAAAAAAAAGCGATCATCGACCAGTTGACGGCCCATGCGACAGAAATTACGGATGGATCCGTGGTCGTGCTCTCTGGCGATGAATGCCATCTGATCTGGGATGCTGCACGTGGATAGGTAGGGGGGCCGAGGACCCAACGTGTCGATGGTCCTATGACCAATGTTCGTGCGCGACAAACGTATTATGGAGCCATTGATCCGTGTACAGGAACGGTGCATGTGATTCCCAGCGATGCCGCGAACGGAAAGTGGACGATGATCTTTGTCGAATATCTGCGGCAAGAATATCCTGAGAAACGCCTCTTCCTGCTCTGGGATGGCGCAATCGTGTCATCCAACTTTTTAGGCGGTACTCCTCGCTTATACTGCTTACACTGCACAAACCACTTCTCTAAACGAACGCTCCCGTCTACGGTATCTTTGACTTTAATCTCACACTCAATGTCCCGGCCTCGGTCGGAGGGACTACTATCTAGGCCGGTGCCCTTGCGCCAGTCTAGATTTACGAACCCAAGTTCGCCGAGGAGGTCATAACAAAACTCCTCAAATTGAGTATCGGAAAGGTGGTCGAGAGAGAAAGTATCCATCGGTTCTCCTCAAGCAGCAATTATCGCCGAGCATCTTTCAACTTCTCAATGCGGTCAAGGATACGCTTCGCACACCCCGCCGCAAGTTCTGGTGTTCCACAATCACTTGCTGAAATATGCAGGACTTGAACCCCTTCATTTTCAATCATCAGGGTTCGATTGTCTGCCTCTGCTGGTGTTTCATGATGGTACGTGTCACCATCAACCTCAACTACCAACATGACGCCACTCTTCACAATCACGAAGTCTGGCTCGATACGTCGGTATTGCTGACCACCCCGAACGAAAACCGGTAGGGGAGCAAATGAAATACCTGCGGCCTTAAGCGCATTGTAGAGATTGATTTCAGGTTGTGACCGAAAGAGAAGCCCATCGCTAACTCGGGGCGCAACATTATCTGATCGAACCCGACCTTG
>WNGB01003993.1_pt1 | contig 22824 bp, 22 predicted proteins | sample 5400681 | NCBI WGS metagenome assembly WNGB01 (sample SAMN13153367, study PRJNA577476) | soil metagenome | isolation source: 115 cm soil or saprolite under grassland replicate 2 | place: USA:California | collected 2016-06-15
GCTGATCCAGCCGATCGCCATGACCGAGGGGCTACGGTTCGCCATCCGCGAGGGTGGCCGCACCGTCGGCGCCGGCCGCGTCATCAAAATCCTCAAATAGCACCCCGGGCCACGAGCCCACCCGGGACCCCGGCCGCTGGAGCGGCCGGGGTCCGTCGCGTAGGCTCAGTGCCCAAGCTTCGCGAAGGAAGGACCCACCATGGCGACCACCGACATCCGCCCGAAGATCACCCTGGCCTGTACCGTCTGCAAGCACCGCAACTACACCACCACCAAGAACAAGCGGAACGACCCCGAGCGGATCGAGTTGAAGAAGTACTGCCGCTGGTGCGGCCGGCACACCGCGCACCGCGAGACCCGCTAGCACGATGCCACTGAACCAGGCGCTGGTGGGCAGGGAGTACCCGCCCGTCCGCTACGAGGTCGGCCGCGAGAAGCTGCGCGAGTTCGCCGTGGCGCTCGGCGAGACCGACCCCATCTACCACGAGGAGGAGGCGGCAAGGGCGGCCGGCCATCCCGACCTCCCGGCCGTGCCGACCTTCCCGATCGTGCTCGCCCTGCGGGCGGGCCAGATCGTGTACGGCGACCCCGCGCTGGGGCTCGACTACTCCAGGATCGTCCACGGCGAGCAGGAGTTCGTCTACCACCGGCCGATCCACGCCGGCGACCGGCTGCTGGCCGCCGGCAGGGTGGCCGCCGTGGAGGCCAAGGGCCGCCACGAGCTGCTCACCGTCGAGACCGAGGTGACCACCGAGGCGGGCGAGCCCGTCTGCACCGTCCGGGGGACGCTGCTGTCCCGCGGGACCGCGGCCGCAAGGGGGGCCGCGGGATGAGCCCGCGGCGCGACCCGGGCCAGGCGCGGCCGGGCGAGCAGCTGCCGCAGGTCGCCGAGACCATCGAGCGCCTCGACCTGATCAGGTACGCCGGCGCCTCCGGCGACTTCAACCCGATCCACTGGAACGACGAGGTGGCAAGGGCGGTCGGCCTGCCAGGGGTGATCGCCCACGGCATGTACTCGATGGGGGTCGCCGCCCGCATGATCGCCGGGTGGGCCGGCGACCCGGGCGCCGTCAGGCGCCTGCGGGTCCGCTTCTCGGCCATGATCGAGCCGGGCCAGACCCTCACCGCCAAGGGCGAGGTCGCCGAGGTCGATGGGAACCGTGTGGTCGTCCGCTTCCACGCCGAGGACGAGAAGGGCAACAAGGTCCTCTCCAAGGGCGAGGCCGACCTGGACCTGTAGGTGACGCCGTTGCCGGAGCCCCCGCCAGAGGTCCGCGAGCTGGTCGCCGAGCGGCAGGCCGCCCGCCAGCGGCGGGACTTCGGGCGTGCCGACGCCCTCCGGGAGGAGCTGCGGGCGGCCGGCTGGCTGGTCAGGGACACGCCGGACGGGCCAGAGCTGGCCGAGGCGCCCCCCTACCAGCGGGTCGACCCGGCCGCTCTCGAGGCCCGCTGGGCCGAGCCCGACCGCCACGAGGTCTCGGTGGTCGTCCATGTGGCCGGCTGGCCCGAGGACGTCGCGCGCGCCGTCGCCGGCCTCGCCGGCCACTGCGGGCAGGTCGACTACGAGGTCGTGCTGGTCGACGACGCGGCCGGCGAGCCCACCGGTCGCGCCTGCGAGGAGCTGGCAGAGGCCGACGGGCGGTTGCGGGTGCTGCACCTGGACCGGCCGGTCGGGTTCGGCGCGGCCATGAACGCCGGCATGGGCCAATCGTCCGGCCGGGTGCTGGTGTGGCTGGACCCGCACGTGGAGGCGACCGGCGACCTGCTCGGTCCCTTGCTCGGCGCCCTGGCCGAGCCGGGCACCGGCCTGGCCGGCGGCTGGGGTGTGGTGACCACCTCGCTGCTGGAGTTCGAGGCCGACCAGGGCGACGAGGTCGACGCGATCGAGGGCTACCTGCTGGCCGTGCCGAGGACGCTGGCCGCCCGGGTCCAGGTCGACCCGAGGGACCGCTACTACCGCAACGCCGACCTCGACTACTCGTTCGCCATCCGCGCGCTCGGCGACTCGATTGACCGGGGCACCCCTTCGGGGTTCCCCGGACCCCTCCGTGCCAAGCGGGTCGAGGTGCCCGCCGAGCGGCACCGGCACCGTGCCTACCACGAGACCGACCCCGCCGAGCGGGACCGCGCCTCCAAAAAGAACTACGATCGGTTCCTTGCCCGCTGGAGGAACCGCACCGACCTTTTGACCCGCGGCTTCCACGGGTACCACCGGCACCGGTAACCGGAAGGCGGAGACCAGGGTCTAAGGGACGTTGGAAGGGGACCGAAGGTGGAGGTCGACCGGGAGCTCGTCGAGGCCGCCCAGGCCGGCGACCGGTGGGCGCTCGAAGAGCTCGTGCGGCGCACCCACCGCAGTGTGTACACCTGCGCGCTGCGGCTGGTGGGCAATCCGGACGACGCCGCCGACGTGACCCAGGATGTCTATCTCCGGGTGGTACGCAAGCTGGGGGGCTTCCGGCACGAGGCCTCCTTCGCCACCTGGCTGAACCGGGTGACGACGAACGTGGCGATGAGCACCTTGAAGCGGCGCACGCGGCGCTTCGCGGTCGAAGGCGCGGTGGTGCCCGCCGACACCCGCGACCCGGCTCCCGAGCCGGCCGAGCGGGCGGAGGCGGTGGCGCTCGCCCGCCGGCTCGAGCGGCTGGTCGCCGGGTTGCCGGAGGGTCAGCGGCAGGTGCTGGTGCTCCGTGACGTCTATGGCCAGTCGACGGAAGAGGTGGCAAACGCGATGGGGCTGACCCCAGGCGCCGTCAAGGTGCGCCTGTTCCGGGCGCGGGAGCGGCTCAAGGCGGAGCTGGAGGCGGCCGAGGGCGGCCGGGTGGTGGCGCTGTCCGGGCGTCGCCGCGGCACGGGACGGCGATCCTCGTGAGCTGCCACGACATCCGCCCGCTGCTGGCAGCGCGCGCCGAGGAGCTGACCCCGCTGGAGGCCCGCATGCGGGCCGAGCACGTCGCCACCTGCTCCCGCTGCGCGGCCGAGTCGGCCGCCTACACCCGGCTGGGGCTGGCGCTCGCCAGCATGGCCCACCTGGAGGCCGAGCCCGCCGACGGCACGCTCGAGCGCGTGCTGATCGCCATCGGGCGCCGCCGGACCCGGGTCACCGACCCGCGCGTGGTGGTCGCCGCCGGCTCGGCCGGCGCCCTGGTCGCCACCGTCGTGGTCGCCCGCGCCCTGCGCCAGCGCCGCCACGCCCAGGCCCGCGCCGGCGACCAGCGGTCCTGGCGTCGCCTCCCGCTGCCCGGCCTGTCGGTTCCGGCCCCCGCCCTGGCCCGCGCCAAGTAGCCGGCCCGGCGGCCGGACTCCGGCCAGCGGCCACGCTCAGGCAGGCGGCTGGCCGGGCGACGGGCCGGTGTAGAGGGCGCGGGGCCGGAACGGGACGTCGCGCTGGTACTCCTCCAGGGCATGCGCGAGCCAGCCGGCCACCCTGGCGACCGCGAAGATCGCCTCGCCGGCGCCTCGCGTCATCCCCGCGACGTGGGCGAGCCCGGCGAGCGCGAGATCGACGTTCGGCGGGGGCAGGCCCCGGCGCCTGGTTGCGTCCAGCAGGGCGTCGATGACCGCAAGCCTGCTCGACCCGTCCGCCGCATGGTGCAGCCGCTCGAACAGGAACACCGCCCGGGGGTCGCCGTCCGGGTAGAGCGGATGGCCGATCCCCCACAGCCGCTCGCCTCGCCGCAGCCGCTCGCCGACCGCCCTGGCCGCCTGCTCCGGCCGCTCGATCTCCGCCAGCAGTCCCTCCATGGCCAGCGACGCCCCGGCGTGGTGGGCGCCGCTGATCGTGGCCAGCCCCGCCGAGGCGACCGCGTAGGGGTCCGCCCTGACCGAGGCCGCCACCCTGGCCGCCACCGTCGAGGCGGCCAGCTCATGGTCGGCGAGCAGCACCAGGGCGGCATCGAGGATGCCGAGCAGGGCCGGGTCGGGGTCGAGCGGGGAGAGGCCTGGCCACAGGCGGCCGGCGATGCTCGCGTCTGGCGAGGGTGCCCGGCCCAGCCTCGGCAGGCAGTCGACCAGCCCGGCGATGAGGGCCCGGCCCGCCGCGGTCACCGCCTCCGGGCGCAGCTCCAGCCGCAGGTCGTCGCCGGCCGCAAGGGCGGCCGCGACCACCCGGATCCGCTCCAGCGGCAGGGCCCCCTCGGGCAGGGCGGCCTGGGCCCGCCTGGCGGCCTCGAGGGTGGCCGCGCCGGCCCGCCACGCAGCCCGCGGCGCGAAGCGGCCCGTCCACAGCCACTCGGCAACCTCCTCGAAGGTCCGCGTGGCGGCCAGCTCGGTGACCGGCAGGCCACGGTAGTAGAACGCCCCGCCCTCGATGGCGGTCAGCGCCGACTCGACCACCAGCTCGGTCCGCGGGCGCCGACCCCGTCGACCGGTACGGCCGCGGCGGGCCAGCCGCTCGACCTCGCCGGCGTCGAAGGTGCTGGCGCGCCCGTCCGGCGCGCGCTCACGGCCCAGGAGCCCCCGGCTGACGTAGGCGTAGAGCGTCGCCGGCTTGATCCCCAGCCGCGCCGCCGCCTCCACCGCGGTCAGCCGCTCCATCGGGCCTCCCTCCGCCGAGACTAATATTGATCAATATTGATAATTAGCGACGGTGCGTGTCAACCTTATGGCCACCGCACGCTGGAGGCACGCCCATGCCACGCATCCACTTCCTCGACGTGACCAACCGTGACGGCGTCCAGACCGCCAGGATCAACCTGTCCAAGTTCGGCAAGACGATGGTGAACTTCTACCTCGGCAAGCTCGGTGTCGCGCAGTCCGAGGCCGGCTTCCCGTTCCTGTTCCACGAGGTGCCCTACATCCGCGCCAACCTGGCCCTGGCAAAGGCCGGCGCGTTCGGCGACCTGCGGCTGTCCGGCTGGACCAGGGCGGTGGTCGACGACGTGGAGGCGTCGCTGCCCCTCGGGCTCGAGCACCTCAACCTGTCGATCTCGACCTCCGACCAGATGATCCGCAGCAAGTTCAGGGGCCGGCTGGACCGCGCCGCGGTCATCGAGCAGATGGTGGCCGCCACCAGGGCGGCCAAGCAGGCCGGAGTGGTCAGCGTCGGCGTGAACGCCGAGGACGGCTCCCGCACCGACGACGCCTACCTCACCGAGTTCGCCGTCGCGGCCAGGGAGGCCGGCGCCGACCGGGTCCGCTACTGCGACACCATCGGCGGCGACACCCCAGCGCGGATCCGCGAGCGGTTCGCCAGCCTCGCCGCCACCGTGGGCCTCCCGGTCGAGACCCACTGCCACAACGACCTCGGCATGGCCGTCGCCAACTCGGTCGCCGGCGCTCTTGGCGACCTGGACGCCGGCCAGGACGCCTGGGTCAACACCTGCGTCAACGGCGTCGGCGAACGGGCCGGCAACGCCGACCTGCTCGCCTGCATCCTCGCCTTCCGGCACGGCCTCGGCGTCGCCGGCCGGGTCGAGCTTGGCGACGAGCTGGACCTCGCCTGGGCGCGCCGCTTCGGCCTCTGGGCGGCCTACGCCATGGGCCAGCCGCTGCCGCTCGGTCAGCCGGGCGTCGGTGGCAACGCCTTTGCCCACGAGTCCGGCATCCACGCCGACGGCGCGCTGAAGGACCGGCACAACTACGAGCTGTACGACGACCAGACCCTCGGGCCGTTCTCGCACGACTGGTGGACACGCGAGGGCCGGGTCGTGCTGACCGGCGAGTACGGCGGCAGGGCCGGCTTCCGGCACGTGCTGGACGGCCTCGGCCTGGCGGTGGCCGCCGGCGACGAGGACCTCGTCTTCCGGCTGGTGCAGCTCACCAACGCGGCCACCGGTCGCCCCCTCACCGACGACGAGCTGCGGCTGCTGGCCACCTGGCCCCACGAGCTGGCCCTGCTCTACCCTGGTTACCTGAGCTGATGGGGTCGGTGCCTTGTCCGTGCCGGACGATCGCACCTATACTCGTCTGGCTTTGGGCCCAGGGCCCGGGGCGCCCCAGCTCCCTAGGCCAGTAGCTCAATTGGTAGAGTCCCGGTCTCCAAAACCGGTGGTTGGGGGTTCGAGTCCCTCCTGGCCTGCCGTCCCTTGTCGAGATCGGCCGGGCAAGGGTGGAGGACCGACCAGCGCCTCCCGGCGCGAGGAGCAAGTCTTGCGATGAACAGGGAAACCAAGCGGGCCATGGCCCGCCAGCAGCGCACCGCCGACCAGGCGGCGCGCCTGCAGCAGCTGCGCAAGCAGCAGCTGTCACGCCAGCAGCAGCAGACGGCCAAGGACGGCCAGCAGGCTACCCGGCGGTCGCGGTGGCGCAGGATCACGTCGTTCGGCGGCGAGGTCACCAGCGAGCTGCGGAAGGTGAACTGGCCAGACCGCCGGACGGTCTCCGGCTACACGGTGGTGGTGCTGGTCGCAGTGAGCGCCATCACCGCGGTCATCTTCCTGCTGGACACCCTGTTCGGGAAGGCCGTGCTGGCCGTCTTCGGCGACTGAACAGGAGCGTCATGAGCACCGACATCGCCACCGGAACCACCGGCCCCGGCTCCAGCATCGGGGACTGGTACGTCGTCCACACCTACGCGGGCTACGAGAACAAGGTGAAGGCCAACCTCGAGAGCCGCATCTCCTCGATGAACATGGAGGAGAAGATCTTCGAGGTCGTGATCCCCATGGAAGACGTGATGGAGATCAAGGGGGGCAAGAAGCAGGTCGTCTCCCGCAAGGTCTTCCCCGGCTACCTGCTGGTCCGCATGTACCTGGACGACGACTCCTGGTACGTGGTGCGCAACACGCCGGGCGTGACCGGCTTCGTCGGCTCCGGGGCCAAGCCGACCCCGCTGTCGGAGAAGGAAGTCGCCAAGATCCTCGAGACCAAGCCGGTCGAGAAGCTCAAGCCGCGGGTCGAATGGCAGGTCGGCGAGTCGGTCACCGTGACCTCCGGCCCGTTCGCGCAGCTCCCCGGCTCGATCGCCGAGATCAACGCCGACCAGCAGAAGCTCAAGGTGCTGGTCTCGATCTTCGGCCGCGAGACCCCGGTCGAGCTCGCCTTCGACCAGGTCCAGAAGCTCTGACCACCACCAGCAAGCCCTCAAGGAGCGAGCAGCAGACATGCCACCCCAGCCAAGACGCCGGCGCCGCGTGTCGGCGGTCGTCAAGATCGAGCTCGCGGCCGGCCAGGCCACCCCTGCGCCGCCGGTGGGGACCGCCCTCGGCCCCCATGCCGTGAACATCATGGACTTCTGCAAGCAGTACAACGCGGCCACCCAGGCCCAGACCGGCAACGTGATCCCGGTCGAGATCACCATCTACGAGGACCGCACCTTCAGCTTCGTGCTGAAGACCCCGCCGGCGGCGGTGCTGCTGCGCAAGGCGGCCGGGGTCGAGAAGGGCTCGGGCGAGCCGCACCGGGAGAAGGTCGGCTCGGTCACCCGCAACCAGGTCCGGGAGATCGCCGAGACCAAGATGCCGGACCTCAACGCCGTCGACATCGAGGGGGCGATGAGGATCATCGAGGGCACCGCCCGTTCCATGGGCATCACCGTGGCGGGCTGAACGCCCGCCACCACGGCGTGGGAGGGGCCGCCAGCGTGCCGGCCCCGCTGACCACAGGAGGACACACGATGGCCGGCAAGAAGCTCGCCGAGGCGGCCGCCAAGGTCGACCGCACCCGGCTCTACCACCCCTACGAGGCCCTCGAGCTCGCCAGGGAGACCAACCCGACCCGGTTCGACGCGACCGTCGAGGTGGCCTTCCGGCTCGGCATCGACCCACGCCGCGCCGACCAGATGGTGCGGGGCACCGTGTCGCTGCCCAACGGCACCGGCAAGACGCTCCGGGTGGCCGTGTTCGCCGAAGGCGAGGCGGCCCGCCAGGCCGAGGAGGCCGGCGCCGACATCGTCGGCGGCAGCGACCTGGTCGAGCGGGTGCAGGGCGGCTTCCTCGACTTCGACGCCGCCGTCGCCGTCCCCGAGATGATGGGCCAGGTCGGCCGGCTCGGCCGCATCCTCGGCCCCCGCGGCCTGATGCCCAACCCACGGGCGGGCACGGTCACGCCCGACGTCGCCAAGGCGGTCAGCGACATCAAGGGCGGCAAGGTCGAGTACCGGGCGGACCGGCACGGCAACCTCCACCTGATCCTCGGCAAGACCTCCTTCAGCACCAGAGCCCTCGCCGAGAACTACCAGATCGTGCTCGACGAGGTGCTGCGGGCCAGGCCGGCGGCGGCCAAGGGCCGCTACATCAAGAGCATCACCATCGCCACCTCCATGGGACCGGGCATCAAGGTCGACCCGAGCCAGACCCGCGACCTGGTCCCGGCGGCCACCGGCACGCCGGCCTAGCCCGGCGATGCGCGACTCCCCACCCCGGTCGGCCTGGCGGCTCGGTTGGTGGGCGCCCCTGCCTCCGGCGTTGGAGCCCGGCGAGCTGGTCGACCCGGCGGTGCACGGGGCGCTGCTTGCCGCGGTCGCCGCCGGGGCACCGCTCGACCATCTCGGCCAGCACCGGCTGGAAGCCCTCAAGGCGGCAGGGCTGGCCACCGCCGACGGCCGTCCGCGCTTCCCCGTCGCCCAGGCCGCCCAGGCCAAGGCGGTCCGCGAGGCCGCCTGCGACCTCGGCCGGGCGGTCGCCCGGCTGGTGGCCGGCGAGTGGAGCCGGCTCGAGGTCGAGTACGAGCCCGTCCATGCCACCGTGGCCGGCCCCGGCGGCCCGGCGGCCGCCTTCCTGGTCGTCGGCGGGCTGCTGCTCGACCTGGCGGTCCGCCGCCTGCTGCGGCGTCAGGGTCTGGCCGCACCGCCGTTCGGCAGCGCCTTCGTGTGGTTGGCGGAGGGCGATGGGGCGGCTGGCACCTGGTTCGCGAGGGTCACCGGACTGCCCGGCCGGGGCAACCTGATCCGCTTCGGCCGCCCGGACGCTCCTGGCTGGGAGCTCACCGCCGTCGACCCTGAATCCGCCCCGGCCCTGCCCGCCGGCCGCGAGCCGGGCCTGCGCGAGCTGTGCGAGGGCCTCGGCTGGTCGGTGGTCCGGCTGGTCGAGGATGCGCTGCCGGCGCTCGACCCGGTGCGCCGCCGCGTCGCCGGCGGCGACGACGAGGGCGCGTTCCTGTCCTGGGCCTACACGCTGGCGGTCGACGAGGCCCTCGAGCGGCTGGCCGCCAGGGGCCTGCTCGCCCCGCCCGCCACCGGGGTGGTCGCGGTGCGCGTCGCCGACCCCGCCCTGGCCGGCATCTGACCCGGCAGGAGTCAGCCGCGGCCGGTGCGGCGCAGGAGGTTGCGCTCGTAGACCGCGTCGAAGCGGCGGGCGACCAGCCGCCGCCGCCAGTCGGCGGCGGCGGTGCCGGCGGTCGCGAGCGCGACCAGCAGCGTATGGATCACGGAAGCACGAGCAGTGACGGGCGGGGCTCCTGCCCGGGCGGCCGGGCGGGGGGAGCGACGGCCGGCCGGGCACTGGCGACCAGCAGCCCGACCCGGCGGCTGCGGTCCTGGTCCTCGATCGCCCTCGCGACGCTGATGTCGCTCAGCCAGCGACCGCGCTCGAAGCCGCGGTCGAACTGGCGGGCGCCTTCCTCTTCGATGCGGTTGGCGGCCCACATGGCCATGAACGCCCCGCCGACCACCAGGCCGACGAGCGTGCCGATGATGACCGTCGTGGTCATCGTCCTCCCCCTTCGGATGCTGCGATCGTCAACACTGACGAGATCGACGGCTTCGGACCCTATGACAGTAAGGCGCTCGTGAGCAAAATCCGATACGGCCCGAGGATCGTAGGTCGCCGTCCCGGACGCCGCCGCCGGCCGTCCACAGCCCCCCTTGTGCTAGCCTGCTGTGCGCCAGAGACCGTCCGGTTGCCGCACGGCACGAAGGCCCCCCCGGGGGCGCCGGCGTAGGCGAGCACCTCCAGCAGGTGCGCCAACGCGTGGCGCGCGCCAGGCGGGCGGTCCCGGACCGTCCGTCTTTCTGCATCTGGAGGTGAGGCCGTGCCGAGCGCGAGCAACGTCGCCGAGGTCGAGGCCATCAAGGGACGCCTGGAGGGCTCGGTGGCGGCCCTGCTCACCGACTACCGGGGGCTCACGGTCAAGGACCTGGGCGAGCTGCGGGCGTCGCTGCGCGGATCGTCCACCGAGTACCGGGTGCTCAAGAACACCCTGACCAGCATCGCGGTGCGCCAGGCCGGTTACGACGACCTGATCCCGCTGCTCCAGGGCCCCACCGCGGTCGCGTTCATCCACGGTGACCCCGTCCAGGTGGCGAAGGACCTGGCGGACTTCGCCCGCACCCACCCGGCCCTGGTGGTCAAGGGCGGGGTGCTCGACGGCAAGGTGCTCGACGCCGACGAGGTCCGCCGGCTCGCCACCCTCGAGTCCCGCGAGGTCCTGCTGACCCGGCTTGCCTGGCTGCTGCAGGCCTCGCTGCAACAGACCGCCACGCTGCTGGCCGCCCCGCTCCGCCAGGTGGCCACCATGACCAGCGCGCTGCGCGACCAGCAGGCGTCGTCCGAGTCCGAGTCCGAGTCCGAGTCCGAGTCCGAGCCCGAGCCCGAGCCCGAGCCCGAGCCCGAGTAGGAGGAGACCCACCCGCCATGGCCAAGATTTCCAACGACCAGCTCCTCGACGCCTTCAAGGAGATGACCCTCCTGGAGCTGTCGGAGTTCGTGAAGCAGTTCGAGGAGACCTTCAACGTCTCTGCCGCCGCCCCGGTGGTCATCGCCGGCCCGGCCGCCGCCGCCGCCCCGGCGGAGGAGGCCGAGGAGCAGACCGAGTTCGACGTCGTCCTGACCGCCGCCGGCGACAAGAAGATCCAGGTGATCAAGGAGGTCCGCGCCCTCACCAGCCTCGGTCTCAAGGAGGCCAAGGACCTGGTCGACGCCGCGCCCAAGCCGGTGCTGGAGCGCGTGCCAAGGGACCAGGCCGACAAGGCCAAGGCGCAGCTGGAGGGCGCCGGCGCCAGCGTCGAGCTGAAGTGACCGTTCGGCCGTCCAACCCTTGACACGCAAGGGAGTCGGCGGCAAACTCGGTCGGACGAGACGAAGTGAGGTGCCCACGCAGACCCTCAGTTCGACGTTGTTGACAGCGGTGTAGATAGGCGCTACACTGCTCCTTCGCATGTCTTCGCACGCCTTCGATCCCGCTGCCCGCAATTTTGGCGTGCCCACTTTTCACTCACCCCGCTTCCCGCGAAAGGGGAGGGACGCCTGTTGAGCGACCCGCGTACCTCGGCCTCTCCACGACTCTCCTTCGGCAAGATCCCCGAGATCCTCCCTATCCCCGACCTCATCGCCATCCAGCGCCAGTCCTTCGAGTGGCTGATCACCGACGGTCTCAGAGAGACCTTCGACGAGATCAGCCCGATCGAAGACTTCACCGGCCAGATGGCCCTCACCTTCGGTGAGCACCGTTTCGAGGAGCCAGAGCACTCGGTCGAGGAATGCCGGGAGCGTGACAACACCTATTCCCGCAAGCTCCACGTCCAGGCGGAGTTCCAGAACCGGACCACCGGCGAGATCAAGTCCCAGTCGGTCTTCATGGGCGACTTCCCGGTCATGACCGACCAGGGCACCTTCATCATCAACGGCACCGAGCGGGTGGTGACCTCGCAGCTGGTCCGCTCGCCCGGCGTGATCTTCGAGCAGGAGCCCGACAAGACCCTCGACAAGCTGCTCACCTCCTGCCGGGTGATCCCGGCACGTGGCGCCTGGCTCGAGTTCGACGTCGACAAGAAGGACACCGTCGGCGTGCGGCTGGACCGCAAGCGCCGCCTGCCCGTCACCGTGCTGCTGCGCGGCCTCGGCATGACCGACGCCGAGATCCGCGAGCGCTTCGGCGAGTCCGAGACGATGATGGGCACGCTCGAGAAGGACCACACCCGCACCGAAGAGGACGCGCTGATCGAGATCTACCGCCGCCTGCGTCCCGGCGAGCCACCCAGCGCCGAGTCCGGCCGCCAGCTCCTGCACGGCCTGTTCTTCCAGCCGAAGCGCTACGACCTGGCGAAGGTCGGCCGCTACAAGCTGAACAAGAAGCTGGGCCTCGACCCCGAGCAGGACCGGGCCCTGACCCTGACCACCGCCGACGTGGTCGCCACCGTCGACTACCTGGTCCGCCTGCACGAGGGCGACCCCACCACCAGCACCGACGACCAGGACCACTTCGGCAACCGGCGGCTGCGCTCGGTCGGCGAGCTGATCCAGAACCAGGTCCGCATCGGGCTGTCGCGCATGGAGCGGGTGGTGCGCGAGCGCATGACCACCCAGGACGCCGAGGCGATCACGCCCCAGACGCTTATCAACATCCGGCCGGTGGTCGCCGCGATCAAGGAGTTCTTCGGCACCTCGCAGCTCAGCCAGTTCATGGACCAGACCAACCCGCTGGCCGCGCTCACCCACCGTCGCCGCCTGTCGGCGCTCGGGCCGGGTGGGCTGTCGCGCGAGCGGGCCGGGTTCGAGGTCCGCGACGTCCACCCCTCCCACTACGGCCGCATGTGCCCGATCGAGACCCCTGAGGGTCCCAACATCGGCCTGATCGGCAACCTGTCGACCTACGCCCGCATCAACGAGTACGGCTTCGTCGAGACCCCCTACCGCAAGGTCACCGGGGGCCGGGTCACCGACAAGGTCGACTACCTCACCGCCGACGACGAGGACCTGCACGTCATCGCGCAGGCCAACGCCGCCGTGGACGCCAAGGGCCACTTCGTGGAGGACCGGGTGCTGGTCCGCCAGGGCAGCCGCTCCGCCGTCTCCGGGCAGCGGTCGGCCGCCAGGGCCGAGGCCGGCGCCGGTCAGGGCATCGGCGCCAGCGGCGAGATGGCCGCGGTGCCGCCCGACGAGGTCGACTACATGGACGTGAGCCCCAGGCAGATGGTGTCGGTGGCCACCGCGCTGATCCCATTCCTGGAGCACGACGACGCCAACCGGGCCCTGATGGGCGCCAACATGCAGCGCCAGGCCGTGCCCCTGCTCCGCTCGGAGGCGCCGCTGGTCGGCACCGGCATGGAGCGGCGGGTGGCGGTCGACGCCGGCGGCGTGGTGGTCGCCGACGCGCCGGGCACGGTGGAGGACGTCACCGCCGACCAGGTCACCGTCCGCCACCCCGACGGCTCGGCCCGGGTCTACCGGATGCGCAAGTTCGAGCGCTCCAACCAGGGCACCTGCATCAACCAGAAGCCGATCGTCACCGAGGGCACCAAGGTGACCGCCGGCGACGTGCTGGCCGACGGGCCCTGCACCGAGGAGGGCGAGCTCGCCCTCGGCAAGAACCTGCTGGTGGCGTTCATGCCGTGGGAGGGCCACAACTTCGAGGACGCGATCATCCTCTCCGAGCGGCTGGTCAAGGACGACGTGCTGACCTCGATCCACATCGAGGAGCACGAGGTCGACGCCCGCGACACCAAGCTCGGGGCCGAGGAGATCACCCGCGACATCCCCAACGTCTCCGAGGACGTGCTCAAGGACCTCGACGAGCGGGGCATCATCCGCATCGGCGCCGAGGTGGACCCCGGCGACGTGCTGGTCGGCAAGGTGACCCCCAAGGGCGAGACCGAGCTGACGCCGGAGGAGCGCCTGCTGCGGGCGATCTTCGGCGAGAAGGCCCGCGAGGTCCGCGACACCTCGCTGAAGGTGCCCCACGGCGAGACCGGCAAGGTCATCGGCGTGCGGGTGTTCTCCCGCGAGGCCGGCGACGACCTCAACCCGGGCGTGAACCAGCTGGTGCGGGTGTACGTCGCCCAGAAGCGGAAGGTCTCCGACGGCGACAAGCTCGCCGGCCGCCACGGCAACAAGGGGGTCATCTCCAAGATCCTGCCGCAGGAGGACATGCCCTTCCTGGCCGACGGCACCCCGATCGACGTCATCCTCAACCCGCTCGGCGTGCCGAGCCGGATGAACATCGGCCAGGTGCTGGAGACCCACCTCGGCTGGGTGGCCGAGCACGGCTGGTCGTTCGACGCCATGCCGGCGTGGGCGAAGCAGACCGACTGGCCGAAGGACCGCATCCGCCAGAGCGAGCGCCTGCACCTCGGCACCCCGGTGTTCGACGGTGCCGACGAGGCGGCCATCGAGGACCTGCTGACCGCGACCCTCGGCACCTACGAGGACCCGGCCAGCGCCGAGACCCGCAAGCTGGTGGACGCCGAGGGCAAGGCCGTCCTGTTCGACGGCCGCACCGGCGAGCCGTACCCGACGCCGGTGACCGTCGGCTACATCTACATCATGAAGCTGCTGCACCTGGTGGACGACAAGATCCACGCCCGCTCGACCGGCCCCTACTCGATGATCACCCAGCAGCCGCTGGGCGGGAAGGCGCAGTTCGGCGGCCAGCGCTTCGGCGAGATGGAGGTCTGGGCGCTGGAGGCCTACGGCGCCGCCTACGCGCTGCAGGAGCTGCTCACCATCAAGTCCGACGACGTGCTCGGGCGCGTGAAGGTCTACGAGGCGATCGTCAAGGGCGAGAACATCCCCGAGCCCGGCATCCCCGAGTCGTTCAAGGTGCTCATCAAGGAGATGCAGTCGCTCTGCCTGAACGTCGAGGTCCTCTCGGCCGAAGGCCAGGAGATCGAAATGCGCGAGACCGACGAGGACGTGTTCCGCGCCGCCGAGGAGTTGGGGATCGACCTCTCCAGGCGGGAGCCCTCTTCGGTCGAGGAGGTCTAAGTTGCTCGACGTCAACTACTTCGATGAGCTGCGGATCGGCCTGGCCACGGCCGAGCAGATCCGCATGTGGTCCAACGGCGAGGTCCGCAAGCCGGAGACGATCAACTACCGCACCCTCAAGCCCGAGAAGGACGGCCTGTTCTGCGAGAAGATCTTCGGGCCGACCAGGGACTGGGAGTGCTACTGCGGCAAGTACAAGCGCGTCCGCTTCAAGGGCATCATCTGTGAGCGCTGCGGCGTCGAGGTCACCAGGGCCAAGGTGCGGCGCGAGCGCATGGGCCACATCGAGCTGGCCGCGCCGGTCACCCACATCTGGTACGTCAAGGGGGTGCCGAGCCGGCTCGGCTACCTGCTCGACATGGCCCCCAAGGACCTCGAGAAGATCATCTACTTCGCCGCCAACACGGTGACCTGGGTCGACGAGGACCGCAGGCACGACGACCTGCCGAGGATCGAGACCGAGCTGGCGCACGAGCGTGAGCAGGCGGAGGTCGAGAAGCAGAAGCGCGAGGAGGAGATCAAGGCGCAGCTCGAGGCCAACCTGGCCGAGCTGGAGGCGCAGGGCGCCAAGTCCGACCAGCGCCGCAAGGCCCGCAACGAGGCCGAGCGGGCGTTCAAGGACGTCCGCGAGAAGGCCGCGGCCAGGGTGGAGCTGCTCGAGCGCGTCGTCGACATGTTCAAGAGCCTCTCGCCCAAGCAGCTGCTCGCCGACGACCAGTACTACCGCGAGCTGCGCGACCGCTTCGGCGAGTACTTCTCCGCCGGCATGGGCGCCGACGCCATCAAGGACCTGCTGCTGCGCGAGGGCATCGAGGAGGAGCAGGCCCGCCTGCGCGAGACCATCGCCACCTCCAAGGGGCAGAAGCAGCAGCGGGCGATCAAGCGGCTGCGGGTGGTCTCGGCCTTCATCGGCCGGCGCAACTCGCCGCTGGGGATGGTGCTTGACTGCATCCCGGTGATCCCGCCGGACCTGCGCCCGATGGTGCAGCTGGACGGCGGCCGCTTCGCCACCAGCGACCTGAACGACCTGTACCGGCGGGTCATCAACCGCAACAACCGGCTCAAGCGGCTGCTCGACCTCGGCGCCCCCGAGATCATCGTCAACAACGAGAAGCGCATGCTGCAGGAGGCGGTCGACGCGCTGTTCGACAACGGCCGCCGCGGGCGCCCGGTCACCGGCCCGGGCAACCGGCCCCTGAAGAGCCTCTCCGACATGCTCAAGGGCAAGCAGGGCCGGTTCCGTCAGAACCTGCTCGGCAAGCGGGTCGACTACTCGGGCCGCTCGGTGATCGTGGTCGGCCCTGAGCTCAAGCTCCACCAGTGCGGCCTGCCCAAGCAGATGGCGCTTGAGCTGTTCAAGCCGTTCGTGATGAAGCGGCTGGTCGACCTCTCCTACGCCCAGAACATCAAGTCGGCCAAGCGGATGGTCGAGCGTTCGCGGCCGCAGGTGTGGGACGTGCTCGAGGAGGTCATCCGCGAGCACCCGGTGCTGCTCAACCGCGCCCCCACCCTGCACCGTCTCGGCATCCAGGCCTTCGAGCCGGTGCTGGTCGAGGGCAAGGCCATCCAGATCCACCCGCTGGTCTGCCAGGCGTTCAACGCCGACTTCGACGGCGACCAGATGGCCGTGCACGTGCCCCTGTCGGCCGAGGCCCAGGCCGAGGCGCGGGTGCTGATGCTGTCGGTCAACAACATCCTGTCGCCGGCCAACGGCCGCCCGATCGCGGTGCCGACCTACGAGATGGTGCTCGGCATCTACTTCCTCACCTACAAGCAACCGCCTCCGGCTGCGCCTACGGCGGGTAGGAATGGCAAGAAGAAGAGCTCCGACCCGAAGCCCCTTCGGGCCTTCGGGTCGGTGGCCGAGGCAGTGATGGCCTACGACTTCAAGGCGGTCGGCCTGCAGGAGCCGATCATGATCCGCCTGCCGGAGGGGAGCGCGCCCGACGCCGACGCGGGCGGGAAGATCGAGACCACCGTCGGGCGCCTGCTGCTCAACGAGGCGCTGCCCGAGGACTTCCCGTTCGTCAACGACACGCTGCACAAGCGGGAGCTGTCGGACCTCGTCGCCCGGGTCGCCGAGCAGTACCCCCAGACCGAGATCGCCGAGGTGCTGAACAACCTGAAGAACCTCGGCTTCCACTGGGCTGCCCAGGCCGGCGTCACCGTCTCCATCCAGGACCTCCTCAAGCCGCCGCTCAAGCAGCAGATCCTCGACGAGTTCGAGAAGCGGGCCGAGAAGGTCGAGTCGCAGTTCCGCCGCGGCATCATCACCGACGACGAGCGGCGCCAGGAGCTGATCGAGATCTGGAGCGAGGCGACCGAGCGGGTCCGCGAGGACATGGAGAACCGCTTCAAGCAGGACCCCTTCAACCCCTTCTGGATCATGGTGTCGTCGGGCGCTCGCGGGAACATGAGCCAGGTCCGGCAGATCGCCGGCATGCGCGGGCTGGTCGCCAACCCCAAGGGCGACATCATCCCCCGGCCGATCAAGGCCAACTTCCGCGAGGGGCTGTCGGTGCTCGAGTATTTCATCTCGACCCACGGCGCCCGCAAGGGACTGGCCGACACGGCGCTGCGCACGGCGGACTCCGGCTACCTGACCAGGCGGCTGGTCGACGTCACCCAGGACGTGATCGTCCGCGAGGCCGACTGCGGCACCGAGCGCGGGATCCCGGTCACCACCGCGGTGCGCCGCCCGCTGCCGGGCAAGAAGGGCGAGTTCGAATGGGTGCGGCCGCGCGCGATCGAGAGCCAGGCGCTCTCGCGGGTGCTCGCCGAGGGCGTGCCCGACCCTGCCTCCAAGGGCAAGCAGGCGCTGTTCGAGGCCGGCACCGAGATCGACGAGCAGGTGATCGACGCGCTGGTGGAGCACGGCATCGACGAGGTGGTCTGCCGCTCGGTGCTCACCTGCGACTCCAGGGTCGGCGTCTGCCAGCAGTGCTACGGCCGCAGCCTGGCCTCCAACCGGCTGGTGGACATCGGCGAGGCGGTCGGCATCATCGCCGCCCAGTCGATCGGTGAGCCGGGCACGCAGCTCACCATGCGGACCTTCCACACCGGCGGGATCGCCGGCGAGGACATCACCCACGGCCTGCCCCGCGTCCAGGAGCTGTTCGAGGCCCGCACCCCCAAGGGCATGACCCCGATCGCCGAGTTCTCCGGCCGCGTCTCGATCGAGCAGGTCGAGAAGGGCGTGCAGGTCACCGTGACCTCGGAGGAGGGTGAGGAGTGGGTCGCGATCGTGCCGAGGCGGGCGCGGCTGCGGGTCGAGGACGGCCAGGAGGTCGAGGTCGGCCAGCCGATCATCGACGGCATCCCGAACCCCAAGGAGATGCTGCGGGTGCTCGGCATCCGCGCGACCCAGCGCCACCTGGTCGAGGAGGTCCAGCAGGTCTACACCTCGCAGGGCGTCACCATCCACGACAAGCACATCGAGCTGATCGTCCGGCAGATGCTCAAGCGGGTCACGGTGCTGGAAGGCGGCGACACCGAGCTGCTCCCCGGTGAGCTGATCGAGCGGGCCACCTTCGAGCGGGCCAACCGGGAGGCGCTGGAGGCCGGCAGCACGCCTGCCAACGGCCGTCCGGAGCTGCTCGGCATCACCAAGGCGTCGCTGGCCACCGAGTCGTGGCTGTCGGCGGCCTCCTTCCAGGAGACCACCAGGGTGCTGACCGAGGCCGCCATCGAGGGCAAGAGCGACTCGCTGATCGGCCTGAAGGAGAACGTCATCATCGGCAAGCTGATCCCGGCGGGGACCGGGATGGTCCGCTACCGCAGCGTCAACCCGGTGCTCACCGAGGTCCCGTCCACCGCCTACGGCATGGACGCCTTCGGCGAGGTCGGCGACGGCTACGAGGGCTACGGTGACATCTACTACGCCGAGGACGGGACCGCCTACCAGGTCCCGCCGGCCGGCGGTGACGGCGACGGCGACGGGGCGGCCGGGGAGCTGGCCGACACCGACGCCTACGCTCCCGAGGACCGCCAGGCCTACGAGGAGCAGCAGTAGGCACCACGCCAGCTCATCGGCCCGGGCCCAACGGCCTGGGCCGATGAGTTTCTCGGCCTCGACCGGTCTCCAGGTGGAGACACCCGACGACGGGAGACAGCCGTGACGCCCCGCATCATCCAGCGCACCTACCGCCTGCTGCTGCTCGGGAACACGCTGGCGGCGTCGCTCATCTGGGGGATCAACACGATCTTCCTGCTCGACGCCGGGCTGTCCAACCTGGAGGCGTTCGCGGCCAACGCCTTCTTCACCGCCGGCATGGTGCTGTTCGAGGTGCCGACCGGCATCGTCGCCGACACCCTCGGCCGCCGGATGTCGTATCTCCTCGGCACGGTGACGCTGAGCGTGTCGACCCTGCTCTACGTGCTGCTGTGGCAGGTCGAAGCGCCGTTCTGGCAGTGGGCGGTCGTCTCGATGCTGATCGGTCTGGGGTTCACCTTCTTCTCCGGCGCGGTGGAGGCGTGGCTGGTCGATGCGCTCACGGCGACGGGATTCACCGGCGCGATGGAGTCGGTGTTCGGACGCGGCCAGGTGGTCGTCGGAGCGGCGATGCTCGGCGGCTCGGTCGCGGGAGGGTTCATCGCCCAGCAGACCAATCTGGGGGTGCCGTTCGTCCTGCGGGGCCTGATCCTGATCGTGATGTTCGTGGTCGCGTTCCGGCTCATGCACGACATCGGCTTCACGCCGCAGAAGGGTGACCGGCTCCTGACCGAGATGCGCAAGGTCACGTCCGCCTCGATCGAGTACGGCTGGCGGGTGCCCGCCGTCAAGTGGCTGATGGTGGAGGCCCTGTTCACCGGCGGCGTCGGCATCTACGGCTTCTACGCCCTGCAGCCGTACCTGCTGGAGCTCTACGGCGACCCGCACGCCTACCAGATCGCCGGCCTGGTGGCGGCGATCGTCGCCGGCGCGCAGATCCTCGGTGGCCTGGCGGCGCCCTGGATCCGCCGGCGCTTCCACCGCCGTACCTCGGCGCTGATCGCGACGGCGGCACTCAGCGTGATCACGCTCGGCCTGATCGGGATCGTCGGCAGCTTCTGGGCGGTGATCGGGCTGATCGTCGTCTGGGGGCTGCTGTTCGCCGCCACGATGCCGATCCGGCAGACCTACCTCAACGGCCTGATCCCGTCGCAGCAGCGGGCGACGGTCCTCTCCTTCGACTCGCTGGTGGCCTCCAGCGGCGGGGTCTGGGCCCAGCCGGTGCTCGGCCGGGCGGCCGACGTCTGGGGGTACGGGCCGTCGTACGTGCTGGGGGCGGGGATCTCGGCCCTCGCGCTGCCCTTCCTGGTCCTGTCCCGACGCCAGAACGCTCCGGCGGACAGGGTCGAGGTGGCCGACGCGCACGCCGCCCCGGCCGGCCCGAGCCAGGAGGAGGTCCGGAGCCCCCTGGAACCTCGGTGACGCCCCGCCACGGCATCGGCGAGCACCTTGTGGACGCCGATCAGGTTGGCGGAGTAACGCGAGGTAGCGTGGCCGCATGACGGTACGCATCGCCGACCTCCCCGAGCAGGATCGACCGCGCGAACGGCTTTGGCTTCGCGGTCCGGACGCATTGAGCCAGCCCGAGCTGATCGCGCTGGTGCTCCGCGACGGCCGCCGCGGCGAGAGCGCGGTGGACCTGGCATCGGCCTTGCTCGCCGAGTACGGGACGCTCGCCGGCCTGGCATCCGCCACGCCGGAAGAGCTTGCCGCCCGGCCGGGGATGGGTCCGGCCAAGACGGCCTCCCTGCTGGCCGCGCTCAGGCTGGCTCATCACCTCGGGGCCGGCGAGGCGCCAGAAGGCATCAGCCGTCCAGACGACCTCGCCGCCATCGCGCAACGTGAGCTGCGCGGCCTCCGCCGCGAGCGTGTGCTGGTGATCGTGCTCGATGCAGGGAACCGGTTGCGCCGGCTCGTCAGTCTCTCGGAAGGCTCGGTCGACCGGTCGCTACTGCCGGTCCGCGAGATCCTCAACGCCGTGCTCCGCAACGACGGCGTCGCCTTTGCCCTCGCGCACAACCATCCCTCGGGCGATCTCACCCCGAGCCCTCACGACCTCCGGGCCACCGCCCAGATTGACGCCGCCGCACGGGTCGTGGGCCTCCGGTTCCTCGATCACCTGATCGTGGCCGGCCAGGGCTGGATCAGCTCGAAGGACAGCGGACAGGGGCGCTGAATCACCTACAGGTTGCCCTGCATCGCGGCATTGGCCACAGACGGCACGAGCGCGCGAAGGGTAGCAACGGACTCATCCGCGCGTTCGCTCAACGCTTGAACCTTCCAAGCGAGACCGCCGAGCCTGCGTTGCTGTTCGAGGGAGGGGAGCGGGACCTCGACCGCGAGCAGCCGGTCGGGGTGGACCCGATCGCGGCGGGCGCCGACACCCTTGGACTGCGTGAGAAGCGACTCCCAGAAACGATCCCAGCGGCACAGCCAGCCAAGGTAGGCCGGTTCGGCTCGCTCCCGGTCGACGTCGAAGGTTGGGTATTCCTGAGACACGACGAACCCATCGAACTCGGCTGGGACGACGGCGACGGCGCCCTCCCAGGCCTTCAGGCGACTGAGGACGAACTGGCCCTCGTGGAGACGGAACAGGGAGGTGTACTTGGTGTCGGCGCCCGTGATGGGAGGGCGGGCGAACAGGCCTCGGCCGAAGCTGTAGATGCCGGCCGTGCGGTAGGTGTGGTCTAGCTCGACTGTCACCTCGTCCCGCACCGGCTTCAGCACCTCACTGAGCATGACGTGCGGTGCCGATCGGGAGCACTGTTGAAGTATTGCACCAGTTAGCGCACTGCCCGCCTTGCTGTACGTGTCACTTAGGGATGCCGCAGCCGCCACCTTGGCCGCGACCCATTCGATGCGATCCGCCAGGCGATGCTGCTCTTCCAACGATGGGAATTGAGGTTCAAAGGACTCAAAGGTACGAAGGTTGAGAGTCCGATTCCTCCCAGCTGAGCCCGGCGAAGCCTTCTCCAACAGCTCGCGTCCTTCCTCCGAGGCGAGGAAGTGGAGCATGTATCGCGGGTCACAGAGCTGAGTGTTGGCTACATAGGTTGGAAAGCGATGAGAGGCGACTTTTCGATGCTGTTCATCATTCGCTAGCGCAACAGCGCCTTCCCAGGCGAAGACAATATTCAGCACTAGGTCTCCTCGATGAATCTCGAAGACTTGCTTGCTTCCCAGGTCAATTCCGAGGACCGGGGTCTTGGGAAAGAAGCCTCTGCCGAATGATCGGATGCCAACTTCCTCATACGTCCTTGTTGGGTCTACCGCTACCGGTCTCCGGACGCGTTGGATAGCGTCGCCGATTCTAATGGTCTTCTTCATCATCGTGCGGCATCGCTAAGCTCGGCCTGGATCTGAAGGAGCAGGTCGTGGATCTGTACTTGCTTCTCGAGGAGGTCGGCCACGAGCTGCTCGGGTGGAAGGTGGGAGAGGTCGTCCGGGCGGTTGGGGTTCTTGCGGTCGAGGTTGAAGCCGTCTCGTTCGATGTCGGCAATGGGCACCCGCCACGCCCGCTCGGTCTCGACTCGGCCTTTGCGAGGTGGACCTCCCCACCAGTCCTGGCAGCCGGCGAACTCCTCGAAGGCGAGCGGCTTCGTCTTTGAGTAGTTCTTGCGCCCCTCTGGCGGGGGCTGCTCGTAGAACCACACCTCCTTGGTCGGCCCCGTCTTGTCGAAGAACAGCAGGTTCGTCGGGATCGCTGTGTACGGGGCGAACACGCCCGGCGGAAGGCGAACGATCGTGTGGAGGTGGCACTCCTCCAGCAGGCGCTGCTTTATGCGGGCGGCCACACCGTCGCCGAATAGGACGCCGTTCGGTACGACCATGCCGCAGCGGCCTCCCGGCTTGAGCGAGCGCTGGATCATCTGGAGGAACAGCAGCGCTGTCTCGGCCGTCCGGGTGCCGGGCGGGAAGTTGGCCTGGATGCCTTGTTCCTCCTCACCGCCAAACGGCGGGTTGGTGACCACCACGTTGACCTTGGCCGACGAGCCGATCTGGCTGAGAGGGACGGCCAGGGCGTTGTCGCGTCGGAGGTTCGGCTGTTCCACCTCGTGCAGGAGCAGGTTCATCATTCCAAGCAGGTAAGGTAGTGGCTTCTTCTCGACACCTCGCAGGTCAGCCTGGAGGTGACGCCACTCCTGGGCGGTCCGGGCCTGCGGGCGGAGATGCTCAAGGGCCTCGACCAGGAACCCGCCGGTGCCTGCCGCCGGGTCGAGCACCACTTCCCCCAGCTTCGGGTCGACCTGCTGG
>WNGB01006380.1_pt1 | contig 22821 bp, 27 predicted proteins | sample 5400681 | NCBI WGS metagenome assembly WNGB01 (sample SAMN13153367, study PRJNA577476) | soil metagenome | isolation source: 115 cm soil or saprolite under grassland replicate 2 | place: USA:California | collected 2016-06-15
CGCGCCGTGACAAGCCCGGGTCAGACGCCGGACAGCTCGTAATGGATGCGGCGCAACCGCGTCGCGCTGTCGCGGAAGGCCTGCACGACGCTCGGGTCGAACTGCCGGCCAGACTCGTGGGAGATCTCGGCGGCTGCGACGTCCCAGCTCCTGGCCCGGCGGTAGGGACGGTCGCTCGTCATCGCGTCGAGGGCATCCGCGACTGCGAAGACGCGCGCGCCGAGCGGGATGTCCGTTCCGCCGAGCGCGTCGGGATAGCCCTTTCCGTCCCAGCGCTCGTGGTGATGGCGGACGACGTAGAGGCCTTCGCCCTGGAGCAGGGCGACGCCGCTCAGGAGCTGCTCGCCGAGGACGGTGTGCGTCTGGAGCAGCCGCCTCTCGGAACTCGTCAGGACGCCTCGCTTGAGCAGAATCCGGTCCGGGATCCCGATCTTGCCGACGTCGTGGAGGAGGAACCCGTACTCCGTGCTCGAGTCGACGAGGAGCGCCGGGTCGAGCTCCCGCGCCAGCTCGACGGCATACCGCTGGACCCGCTGCGAGTGAGCCCCGGTGCCCACGTCCTTCGACTCGAGCGCGCCCGCGAGCGCGGAAACCGTCTCGCGGTAGGCGCGCTGAACGAGAGCGCGCTGCCCGCGCTCGACCTCGAGCAGCCGCCGGAGATCCTGCGCGTAGAGGATGAGCTGCTCCTCCGGCGCTTCGCTTTCCGCGCGGAACGGTCCCTCGTACAGGCCCCCGGCGAGACGCTCGACGGCGTTCAGGAGCTCGAGCGGGCTGAACGGCTTGCGCACGAAGGCGTCCGCTCCGGACGCTCGAGCAGTAGCTTCGGACTCGCCCTCCGAGCCGGTGAGGAGCACGACGCCCACGTCGGCGGTGGCAGGATTCCGCTTCAGCTGCCGGCAGAAGGTGAGGCCGTCCATGCCGGGCATGCCGATGTCGAGCACGACGACGTCCGGCGCGCGGGCCGCGATCTTCTCCTCGGCAGCCTTGGCCGAGTCAGCCTCGTCGACCTCGATGTCCACGACCTCGAACGTTGTCCGCAGCAGGATGCGCAGCGTCGGATCGTCGTCCACGATCAACAGGCGCAGCCCTCGGTCTTCGTGCCGGGCCGGCCGGGGCGTCGAAGTGCGCTCGGGAGTCGGCCTGACCGTCGCCGGCTCGCCGCTGTAGATCTGGACCCGGTCCTTGCCGGCGAACTTCGCCGCGTAGAGGGCGATGTCGGCCTTCCCCAGCAGGTCCTCGGCGTTGAGCGCATGCGTCGGGAAGGTGGCGACGCCGGCCGAGATCGTCGGCAGCGAGTGGCCACGGCGCTGCTCGGCGAGGGCGACGCGGACGCGCTCGGCCACCTCTGCGGCCGTCTCCGCGGATCCCTCGATCACGATCGTGAACTCCTCGCCGCCGACGCGGAACACTTCGTCGTCGGCGCGAACGACGCGCAGCAGGACACGCGCGACCTCGCGAAGCACTTCGTCGCCGACGAGGTGCCCCTCACGGTCGTTGATCTGCTTGAAGTCGTCCAGGTCGAAGAGCACGAGCGAGACATGCTCCCTGCCCAGCTGAGCGCGGGTGAGCGTGCCCTCGAGCAGCTCGTCGAAGGCGCGCTTGTTGGCGAGACCCGTCAGCGCGTCGCGACGCGCCTCGGCGTGCGTGAGCGCGAAGCGGCGCTCGTTCGCAAGCGACGCGGAGGCGAGGTCGGCAACCGCCGAGACGAGCTCGATGTCGACGGACGCCTGCACACTCGCCGGCATCGCGACGAGAAGCGCCCCGAGCGCCTGGCCGTCGGCCACGAGCGGCGCCGCGACGGCATCGGAGCAGGCGGCGCCGAGCCGGTAGAGCTCGGCGAGCTCATGGGGGTCGGCCTGCTCGAGGCTCAGTTCCGAGAACGCCCGCCTGACGATGCCCGGCGCGGAAGCGAACCACTCCGGCGCCTCCGGGCCGGCGAGTCCGGCGAGTGAGAGACCGACCTCGCCTGTCACGAGATATGTCGCCGCGACCGCCGCGCCGGTCAGGTCGGCGAGCTCGCGCGCGAGGAGCTCGGCCGTGCCGCCCCCGTGGACCGATCGCGCGAGTGCGTGGGCGAGCCTGACGAGCGGGTCGGTCGCGCCAGCCACCGCGCGCTCGAGCTCCCAGACGGGAGCCCCTTTCACGCAGTATGCGTCGGCTCCCGCGCTCATCATCGCCATGACGTCCGCGCTGTCGTTCGAGCCGGCGTAGGCGACGATGCGCGTCTTCGGAAGAAACTCGCGGATGCGCCGCGTGGCCGCGATGCCGTCGAGGACCGGCATGCGCACGTCCATGAGGACGACGTCGGGCTGGGCACTCGCAGCAAGGGCCACGGCCTGCTCACCGTTCTCCGCCTCGCCGACGATCTCGATCTGCGGTTGATCGGCCAGGCTCACGCGGACGGCCTCGCGCGCTTCGGGCGAGTCGTCGCAAATCAACAGTCGAATCGTCGAGCACCCCCTCACGGACGGCTGAGGCACGTGGAACTTGTCTCGTTATCGGCACGCCGCAGGAATCCTTGACAGGATAGTTACAAGCAGAATCGCGTGGGTTCTGGAAGATTTTCTCCTCGAAACTTCCCCGCTCCCCTTCGCCACCCGCGGGAGAAATCCCTCACGCGAGGGGGCTGCCTCAACCGATGAGACGGCCGAGCTCGCGGGCGACGGACGCGGCGTCGCGGGCACTGCGGGCGATCGCGATACAGGTGTCGTCTCCCGCGATCGTCCCGACGATCTTCGGGTGCTCGAGCCGGTCGAGCGCGCGTGCGACCGCCGGGGCCGAGCCAAGCTCCGAATGGACAACCACGATGTTCTCGGCGGAAAGAGCGCTTCGCCCGAACTGGGAAAGGACTCCGGTCAGCGCGTCGCGTGGATCGGCCGTACGAGCTGCCTGGGGAGCGACGTAGCGCGGGCGGCCGAGGATGTCGTGGGTCTTCTCCAGCCCGAGCTCGCGGATGTCTCGCGAGATCGTCGCCTGTGTCACCCCGCAGCCGGCCCTCGCGAGCGCATCGAGCAACTCGTGCTGAGTGCCCACGCGGCGGCGCGAGACGATGCTCGTGATCAGGCGCTGGCGCTCGTCCTTCTCGAAGGGTCTCGGCTCGGTCCGCATAGCAGAAGAATAAGTATGCAGAGGCAGCCGCTCGCACGTTTCGCGGGGGTGCCTTCGCGGTACGCTTGCAGCGATGCTGCGCAAACTCCTGTGGACCGGGCTCTACGGGGTCTTGGGCGCGACCGCGGCCCTGGCTGCGCGCCGGGCGGCTTCGAAGATCTGGCGCGTGGCGACGGGAGAGGAACCACCGGTGAAGAAATGACGAAAGCCGACCAGATGGTCGACAAGGCGGCGGCCCGCCTTCAGGAGATGGCGGAGAGAGCCGCGGCGGAAGGCGGGGTGGCCGCGAAGCTCGCGCAGCCGCTCGCCGACGATGCGGCCTTCCTGCGCAAGCTCAAGCCGAGCCTGATCCTCGCCCGAGCGAAGGGCGAAGCGCCGACCGACCGACCGCCTGCGCGCGGGGCGGTCTCGCCGTCCGGCCCTCAGCTCGGTAAGCGGCGCAAACAAGGCCCTGGGGGGCCGAACCCGTTGCTCCTGGTCGGCGTCGCCTTCGCCGTCGGGATCCTGCTTGCCAAGGTCATCGACTGGAGGAGCCATGCCCACCCGCGAGACTGACGCCCACCCCGGCCTCGGGGCCAGCGCGAAGGACGTCGCCGAGCACGCGAGCTCGCTCGTCAGGCTCGAGCTCGAGCTGGCGACGCTCGAGCTGAGGCGGAAAGTGAGGGCGCTCGGCCTGGGCATCGGCCTGGGGCTCGGCGCCGCGGTCGTCGCTGTCTTCGCGCTCGGATTCGCCTTCGCGACGATTGCGGCCGCTCTCGCCACAGCCGTCTCCACCTGGCTGGCGCTGCTGATCGTCACGGTCGGGCTCTTCGTTGTGACTGCAGTGCTCGGCCTCCTGGCGCTCGGAAGGATCCGAAAGGGCACGCCCCCGGTGCCCGAACAGGCAATCCGCGAGGCGAAGCTGACCTCGAACGCCATTAAAGCCGGCCCTCCCGGCGAAGTCGGAAGGGCCTCTGAGGGCGGCGTCGCAAGCGAGCGCCTTGGATCGAATGGCCGGTAACAGCCGCACGCTCGAACAGATTCGGCGCGAGATCGAGGCCGAGCGCGACCAGCTGGCTTCGGCCGTCGACACCCTGCGTTCCGAGATCGGCGAGGCGACCGACATCCGCGCGAAGATTCGCTCGAACCTGCCGGTCGTCGCCGCCGGCGCGCTCGGCGCGGGCTTCATCCTCGCGGGCGGAATCGGCGCGGTGATGCGCTTCGTTGCCCGCAGTAGCCGCTAAGGCCGGGAGAAGGCTCGGGTCGACCGCTTCTCCCTTGTCGACCGCGACTAGACCACGCGACGATTCCAAGGCACCGCTTGCGGTGCCGACCTCAGGACGCCGGGCTTCGCCCGGTGTCCGTCGGAAATGACCGGTCGACCCAATGGACCTCATTCCGAAAGCGCCTCTAAGGCCGGCCGCGCACCCGCCGGGCCCGAACGGCTGAGCGCGCGGGACTGGCTGGCCGTCGTCAAGCGCTCGTTCAAGCAGTTCCTGGCCGACGACTGCATGGGCCTCGCCCAGCAGGTCGCGTACAGCTCGCTGCTCGCCTTCTTCCCCGCCATGGTCTTCCTCGTCGCCGTGCTCGGGCTGATCGGCGCCTACGACTCGCTGCAGAGCTTCCTCGACCCCGTGGCGCCGAAGTCGGTCACGGACATCATCGAACAGCTGCAGCGGGATTCGAAGGGCGGGTCCGCGGCGGCTGCGGTGCTCGGCGTATTCGGCGCGGTCTGGGCCGGAAGCGGCGCGATGGGCTCGATCGTGAAGGCCGTCAACCGCGCCTACGACCGGATCGAGACGCGGCCCTTCTGGCGCGTCCGCCTGATCTCGACCGTGCTCGTCGTCGCGTCGGGCTTGGTGCTCGCGGGAACGCTGCTGCTGATCGTCCTCGGCGGGAAGCTCGGCGACGCGATCGCTCGCAAGGCTCACCTCGGCGGAGCGTTCAACTGGCTCTGGGACATCGCACGCTGGCCGCTCGCCTTCGTCGCCGTCCTGCTCCTTTTCGCACTCATCTACTACCTGGCGCCGAACGCCGAGCAGCGCAACTGGAAATGGGTGACGCCGGGCTCGCTCGTCGGGAGTTTGATGTGGCTCGCCCTCTCGGGCCTCTTCGCCCTCTACACCGCCTTCTCGAGCTCGTACTCGAGGACGTACGGCTCCCTCGCCGGCGGCATCGTCCTCCTGCTCTGGCTCAACTACAGCGCCTGGGCGGTGCTCTTCGGGGCCGAGCTGAACAGCGAGCTCGACCGGCAGGCCGATCTTCGCGCTGCGGGAGGCCCCGGCGCCGGCCTGGTCAAACCGGTCAGGCGCACGCGGACCTAGCTCATGGCCACCTTCCTCGTCGTCCTTCTCCGCTCCGGCCCTCAGTGGGATCTGTCGAAGCCGCTCGAGGAGCAGAGCGGCTGGCCCGCGCACGCGTCCTTCATGGACGGCCTCGTGGACGAGGGCTTCATCGTCCTCGGCGGCCCGCTCGCCGACGAGCACCGCACGGCACACGTCGTCGAAGCCGAGTCGGAGGAGGAGATCCGCGCCACGCTCGCGCGCGACCCGTGGAGCGAGACGCATCTCCGGGTCGGCTCGATCGACGCCTGGACGATCCGGCTCGACGGTCGGCTGAATCAGAGCTAGCTGGTTGATGCCACGATCTCGCGGCTCCGGATGCGCGATCTGGCGCGTCTGGGCCGCTCCCGCGCTGGGCCCCGGCCCGCAAGCGGGCCGCCGCCCGTCGCGTCCGCTTCGCGCCGTCGAGTCGCCACCGATGCTACGAGCATCGGCGACGCCTCGCCGCCGCGCCCCAGAGCGGCCTGCTCACGCCCCGAAGCGGTGTTCTCATGGCATCAACCAGCTAGCCCGGCGGGGGCTTCGCCTTGACCGTGATCGTGCCGCGCAGGCGGCGGTTCCTGTCCGAGCGGTAGACGTACTTCCCGGGCACGAGCTTCACCGTCCACGTTGTGGTCGGCGTTGCGGCGACGCCCGTCTTCCGGTTCACGCCGGATCCGATCAGGTGGAAGTTTTGCTTCTTCGACCGATCCGCGATCTTGAAGCGGTAAATGCCCTCGATCAGCGAGCGGACGCGAACCCCGCCCTTCGTGACGGTGATCGCCGTGCTCGTCACCTTCCCGTTCACCACGGGCGGGTTCGGCGGAGGTGCGGTCCCGACGCCGAAGCTGCCCCTCATGAAGCTCGAATGCGGGTCGCACATGAAGGCGTAGGTTCCGTCGCGGAGATCGACGTTCCAGGTCGTCATACCGGTCGTCTCGACAGCCGTGCTCAGGTCGACCCCGGGACCGGTGAGGTGGAAGTTGTGAATGGTCGAGCGGTCGTCGATGGAGACGATGTACTGAGCCGGATCGAGATGCGTGACCGCCGTCCCGTCCGCGTTCTTGAGCGTGATCGTGAACCCGGGCCCGACCACGCCGCTCAGGATCGGGGCCGGAGAGCCGGTCGCCGCCCCCGGCAGAGAGATCGCAGCCAGAACCAGAGAGGCCGTTAGTAGCAGTCGCAACATGAATCCTCCTTGGTGCCTGTTCTACGCGTGTGGCACTGACCCGGTTTTACCCAATTCGGCGCTTTAGACTCACTCGGCGTGAAGCTGAGAAAGGATGCGAAGACAGAGCTGATCAAGGGCGTGCCGCTCTTTGCGCACTGCTCGAAGCGCGAGCTGGAGGCAATCGGGGGAATCGCAGACGAGATCGACCTCAACGAGGGCAGGGAGCTCACCCGGGAGGGCGCGCCCGGCCGGGAGTTCTTCGTTCTCATCGAGGGGCAGGCGGACGTGTTGAAGGAGGGGCGCAAGATCAACACCCTCGGGGCGGGCGACTTCTTCGGCGAGATCGCGCTCGTGCATCACAGCCCGCGGACGGCGACCGTCAAGGCGACGTCACCGGTGCGAGCGCTCGTCGTCACCGAGCGCAACTTCCGCCGTCTGCTGGAGCAGAACCCGGAGATCCAGCGCAAGGTTCTGCTGGCGCTGGCGGAGCGAATCGCTCCGACAACGCTGTAGACGACCCTAGGCAGCTCTGAGCTCGGCGCCGAAGCGCTGCGACAGGGCGGTGACGATCTTCTCGCGCAAGCCGGCCGCGTCCTCGTCCGAGAGCGTCCGCTCGGGCGACTGGAAGCTGACGGCGAAGGCGACCGACTTGCGCCCCTCCCCCACCTGCCCGCCGCGGTAGACGTCGAAGACCCGCATCTCCCGTAGCTCCGGCCCTGCGGCTTCGCGGGCGGCGGCAATCAGATCGCCGGCCGCGACCTCCTCGGGCACGGCGAACGCGAGATCCTGGCGCACGGCGGGGTACGTGATCACATCTTCATAGGTGACCGGTTCTCGGGCCGCCTGCAGCAGCTCGCCGAGATCGAGCTCGAATGCGCCCCACTCTCCTTCGAGGAGCCCCGGTCGCACCTCGCCGAACACTCCCGCCGGCGTGCGGGCGGCCTTGCCTGGATGAAGCAGGGGATGCTCGGCGCGCTCCAGTGCCGGCTCTGCCTTCAGCGCCGAGTAGATGGTCTCGACGACGCCCTTCGTGCGCGAGAAGCCTCCCTGCGAGAGGCCCGCCACCCGCAGCCGTTCGTCGGGCAGGTCGCCGCCCGGCAGGTAGACGCGCGCGATCTCGAAGAGCGCGATCGCGTGAGCGCCCGCATCGACGTTCTTCGCCGCAGCCTCGAGGAGGCTCGGCAGGAGGCTCGTCCGCAGCGCGGTCAGCTCGACCGAGATCGGCTCGGGCAGCTTCCAGGGAGTCTGGTCGTCGGGGAGCAGGGAGGGCGTGTACGTCTCGGCGAAGCCGAGGCCGACCAGCACGTCCTCGACTCGCCGGCGCACCTGCTGGTCGCGCGTCAGGGTGCCGAACATCGCGCGCCGCGAAGGCAGCGTGAACGGAACCTCTTCGAGCCGGAAGCGCGCGATCTCCTCGATCACGTCGACCTCGCGGGTGACGTCGCGGGCGCGCCAGGTGGGAACGGTGACTCGCTCGCCGTCGACGTCGAAGCCGAGCCTGCGCAGTACCGCATGCTGCTCCGGCGCGGGAGTTTCGACCCCGATCAGCTCGTCGGCCCGCTCGGGACGGAAGCGGACAACCGGCCGCTCGGGGAGGTCGCCCTGGACGTCGGTGTGCCCGACCCAGCGTGCGCCGGCGAGCTCGACGATCAGCTGCGTGGCGAGGATGGCCGCCTGCTCGGCGAGATACGGGTCGACGCCCTTCTCCCAGCGGTTCGAGCCCTCGGTGCGGAGCCGGAGGCGCTCGGACGACCGGAAGATCGAGAAAGGCTCGAAGTTGGCCGCCTCGAGCAGCACGTCCGTGGTCGATTCTCCGATCTCGGTGTCCTCGCCGCCCATGATCCCGGCCAGCGCGATCGAGCGCTCGGCGTCGGCGATCATCAGGTCGTCGGGCGTCAGGTCTCGCTCGGCTCCGTCGAGCGTGCGGAGCTTCTCGCCCGGTCGGGCCCTGCGGACCACGACTCGGCCTCCGCGCAGGGTCGCGAAGTCGAAGGCGTGCAGCGGGTTGCCGAGCGCCAGCATCGCGTAGTTCGTGACGTCGACGACGTTCGAGATCGGGCGCATCCCGGCGGCGTGGAGGCGTGACCTGAGCCAGACGGGCGAGGGCCCGATGCGAACGTTCCGGAAGAGGCGACCGATGTAGCGCGGAGCGCCGGTGAGGTCCTCGACCTGCACGTCGACCGGCTCGTCGCCGGCGCGCTCCGGGTCGAAACCGGGCGGCGGAGCCAGCTCGAGGTCGTAGTGGGCGGCCACCTCGCGGGCGATGCCGTAGACGGCGAGCAGATCCGGCCGGTTCCCGGTTGCCTCGACCAGGAGCACGTCGTCCACGATCGGGAGCACGTCCGCGAGCGGGGTCCCGGGCTCGAGGCCGTCGTCGAGCACCATGATCCCGCTGTGGTCGGTGCCGAGGCCGAGCTCGTCCTCGGCCAGGATCATCCCGTGGGAGGTCTCACCGCGGACAGGCCTCGCCTCGAGCCGCAACCCGTCCGGCAGCACCGCCCCCGGTAGCGCCACGGCGACGGTCGCGCCCGCCCCGAAGTTCCAGGCGCCGCAGACGATCTGCCTCGGCTCGCCCTCGCCGACGTCGACCGCGCAGAGCTGGAGCCGGTCGGCGTTCGGGTGCTTGGCCGCCTGGAGCACGCGCCCGATCAGGAAGAGCCCGAGGTTCGCGTCCTCGTCCGGCACGCCGAGCCGCTCGATCCCCTCGACCTCTGCGGAAGAGACCGAGAGCCTCGTCGCCAGGTCGTCGAGAGGCATCTCGAGCGGCACGTAGTCACGGAGCCAGCTGACCGGGACGCGCATCAAAACTGCCTCAGGACGCGCAGGTCGCCTTCCCAGAGCAGGCGGATGTCGGGGATGTCGTGGCGGAGCTGAGCCGCGCGCTCGAGCCCGCAGCCGAAGGCGAAGCCGGTCCACTCCTCCGGATCGAGGCCGACGTTCTCGAACACGCGCGGGTCGACCATGCCTGCCCCGCCCATCTCGATCCAGCCCGAGTACTTGCACGTGCGGCAGCCCTCGCCGCCGCAGATCCCGCACGAGACGTCCGGCTCGATCGAGGGCTCGGTGAAGGGGAAGAAATGCGTTCGGAAGCGGACGCGACGCTCGGGCCCGTACAGAGCCCTCATCACGTGCAGGAGCGTGCCCTTGAGGTCGGCGAGAGTCAGTCCGCGGTCGACCGCGAGCCCCTCGAACTGGTGGAAGATCGGGTAACGCGTGGCGGTGATCGCGTCCCGCCGGTAGACGCGGCCGAGAGAGACCATGTAGATCGGCGGTGGCTTCTCCTCGAGCACGTGGATCTGCGACGGCGAGGTCTCGGTCCGCAGGACGCGCGTGTCGTCGAAGAAGAACGTGTCGCGATGCGAGCGGCTGGGGTGCGTCGGCGCAAACGCGAGCTTGTCGAAGTTGAACTCGACGGTCTCGACCTCGCGGTCGTCGCGCACCTCGTAGCCGAGGCCGAGGAACGCGTCCTCGACGATGCGCCGCACCTGCGTGATCGGATGGAGCCGGCCCAGCGGCAGCTCCTCACCGGGGAGCGTGACGTCGACGACGTCCTCGGTCAGGCTGCGGTCGAGCTCGGCCCGCTCGAGTGCCTCCTCCCGGCCGGCGACAGCCGTCTCGATCGCCTCCCGGGCGGCGTTCAGGGCCATCCCGGTCTCGCGGTCGCGCACCTGGCGCAGGGTCTGCTTGAGCTCGCTGCGCCGCCCGAGGTAACGCACGCGCAGGTCGTCCAGCTCGGCGGCCGTGGAGGCGGCCTCGATCGCGCTCAGAGCTTCACGCTGGAGCGCTTCGGCGTCCACGCGCGCGACTGTATCGCCTTGCTCTCGCTCAGTCATCGTTCAGATGTGGTTCATGATCAAAAGTTCAATCGGTTCGACCGGTCATTGCAGACGGACGCGCGGGCAGAGCCCGCACGTCCTGATGTCGGCACCGCAAGCGGTGCCTCTGGACTTGCTCGTGAGGATCGGCTGCGCGTCAGCACCGGTCCCCGGCGAGGAGCCGAGGCCCGGTAAAGAAAGAAGACGCGCGCCTTGCAGCCATGCGCACACGATACAGCGAGAATGCGCGCATGAGCGAGTACGACCCCATCGCCGAGATCTACGACGAGTGGGTGCAGCACATGACGGAGGACATCCCGTTCTACGTCGAGCTTGTGCGCGAGACCGAGGGGCCGATCGTCGAGCTGGCGGTCGGGAACGGTCGGGTGGCGATCCCGGTTGCGCTGGAGACAGGGCGCAAGATCGTCGGCATCGACCGCTCGCCGGCGATGCTCGCGCAGGCCCGCGAGCGCGCCGAGGCGGCCGGTGTCGAGCTCGAGCTCCGAGAGGGCGACATGCGCGACCTCGAGCTCGCTGAGCCCGCCGGCCTCATCTACTGCCCGGCTCGCGCGCTCCTGCACCTCCCGACCTGGCACGACCGTCGACGCGTCTTCGAGCGGGTGGCCGCGGCGCTCCGGCCGGGCGGCCGGTTCGCCTGGAATGCATTCGTCTTCGATCCCATGATCGCGGCGAGCTTCGCAGGCAGGCTCCGGCGCCGGCCCGACGGACGGCTGTGGGAGTGGACGGAGTACGACCCGACGGACAGTCGGATCGACCTGACGGCCTACGTCGGCCAGCCCGGCAAGGACGAACGACGCATCTCGCTCTGGTGGATTGCGCGTTCGGAGTGGGAAGGGCTGATCGACGTCGCGGAGCTCGAGATCGAGGCGCTCTACGGCGACTTCGAGCGGAGGCCCTTCGACGCCGAGAGCAGAGAGTTCGTCTGGATCGCCCGGAAACCGGCGTGACCCCGCCTCTCGATTCCTCCCACCCGGGTGGGGGACCCGCGTGCCGCCGGTTGGAGCCTACCGTCGAAATGCGCGCACGTCTGTGAATTGAGTGCGCCAGATGCGTGACATTGCGGCCAGTCCCTACGACGCGATCGCGGAGCTCTACGACCCCTGGAGCCGCAGCGTCGTCGAGGACGTCGGGTTCTACGTCGCCGAGGCGCGCAAGTCGGGCGGACCCGTGGTGGAGCTCGGCGTCGGCACCGGCCGCATCGCGATCCCGATCGCACAGCAAGGCCTGCGCGTGATCGGCGTCGACTCCTCGCGCGAGATGCTCGCCGCCTGCCGTCGCCGCGCCGAAGCGGAAGGCGTTGCCGAGCTCCTCGACCTCCGGCGCGGAGATCTGCGCCGGCCCCCGCTCGACGGGCAGGTCCAGCTCGTCATCTGCCCCTTCCGCTCATACCTCCACCTGGCCGACGACGGCGAGCGGGTTGACGCGCTCACGGCCGCGCGCGCCGCACTGCCGCCGGAGGGGCGGCTCGTCTTCGACGTCTTCGAGCCGAAGCCCGACGACATCGCCGACACCCACCGCCGCTGGCTCGAGCGCGAGCCCGGCATCTACGAGCGGGCCGACTGGGACGAGAGCGCGAGGACGCTCACGCTCTCGGTCCGCGGCCCGGCGGGAGCCGCGACGATGTCACTGGCCTGGATCTCGCGCGCCGAGTGGCAACAGCTCCTCGAGGAGACTGGCTTCGCGGTCGAGGCCTGTTACGGATGGTTCGACCGGACGCCTTACCGGGGCGGCGAGGACATGATCTTCATCGCGCGGCGAGCGGGCTGACCTTTTCGGCCAATTGCTGAAGGCTCGGACGTCTGCAACCCTCCAAGCTTGGACGACGAGCTCCGTATCTCGCGCGAAGAGGCGGAATCTATGATGTGGGCGATGCTCGACATCAAGGCGGATGTGCGGCGAATCCGGCAGCTTCTCGGGGAGGACGATGGCGAAGAAACCGAAGCTGAGCCCTGAGGAACAAGAGCGCCAGGACTTGCTCGAGCGCTACAAGCAGAAGCTGCTGCGCGAGGTTGAGGATGAGTTCATCGAGCGCATGCGCGCCAAAGAGGAAGCCGAGCAGAAGAGAGAATCAGCCTAGGCACCGCTTGCGGTGCCGCCCCCGGACCGCCGTTAGAGCAGTTCGATCTGGTCGCCGACGGCGACCTCGCCGCTCTCGACGACTCGTGCGAGCATCCCGCGCCGCCCGTCGAGCTCGGCGCGAAGACCCTCCCGCAGCTCGTCCATGCGGTGGCACGGGTCGCAGACCATGGTGATCTCGAAGACCGCCCCGCCGGCCCGCACCCGCTGACCGACCGGCCAGCCCTGGACGTCGTCGCCCTCGACCGTCAGGTTCTCGCGGATCGCCCCCGGCTCGACGCCGACCTCGTCCAGATGCTCCTTGGAGGCAAAGAGCACCTCGCGCTTGGGCGGATTCGCGTGAGCGCAGCCCTCCAGCCCCTGACCGGCGATCGCCTTCCTCCGCTCGTGCCCGTCCATGCGGCCGCTCTTGCGGGCCGGTGACGTCCACACTCTTGCGATCCTCGCCACGAGCCCGAGTCTACTGAGCGCGCCGGTGCTCGTAGAGGGCGATTGCGGCCGCGACGGCGACATTCAGCGACTCGGCGCCCGGCGCAAGCGGAATCGTCGCCCGCTCGTCGCACGCGGAGACGATCTCGCCCGGAAGACCTTCCCGCTCGGCACCGAGGACGTACGTCACGGGCACGCCCGGATCGAGACCCGCAAGCGACCGCCCGCCGTCCGCGACGAGCGCGACGCGCGTCCCACTCGGATCGTCGAAGCCGGCGAGCGGGACCCGGAACACTGCCCCGGCTGAGGCGCGCAGGGCTTTCGGGCCGGTCGGATCGGCGCAGCCAGGCGAGAGCGCGACAGACGCGCCGAAGGCATCGGCCGAGCGCAGGATCGTGCCTACGTTGCCAGGATCGGCAACATGCCAGAGCGAGAGGGACACCGGCTCGATGCCCCGTGGGAGCGTGTCCACCCGATAGATCCCGATCACCCGCGGGGGATGGGCCATCGTCGACACCCTGGCCAGCAGCTCCGGCTCGACGTCCTCGCCCGCACGCAGGAGCTCGACGGGGTCGATGCCCGCGTCGTCCGCGGCCTGGACGAGATCCTCGCCCTCGACGGCGAAGAGCCCCTCCTTCTCGCGCTGGCGCCGGGACTCGAGCAGCCGGTGGATGAGGCGCAGCTTGGGGTTGGACGCCGAGGTGATCACAGTTCCCACTGCAGCCAGGCTCCGTGGAAATCGGCGTGCCCGGCGAACTCCCGCTCGCCGCCCGGCCAGTAGACGATGCGCAGGCCCCAGCAGTCGCGCTCGGTGCGCGGCCTTCCGGTCGAGAGAAAGACGAGCGAGCGCTCCCGTCCCGCCTCCTCGAGCGCCGCCCGCACGCGCGTGCGCCCCTCGTCGCCGACGTAGCCGAGAGTCGCGGTCTGGAAAACGACCGTCAGCGCGTCGCGGGGCTGGGCGGCCAGCACCTCCGGCAGGAGCTCGACGAAGTCGCCGCGGATGAGCCGTGGCGGGTGGGCACGAAGCGCCTCGATCGCCCGCTCCAGCCGCTCAAGCCGGTCCTCCTGGCCCGCCCAGACGAAGCTCTGCAGCAGCCGCGCCCCTTCCTCGCTCGTCACGTCGACGGGCGAAAGGTCGATTCCGGTGCGTCCCCGGACACGCGGCTCGAGCTCGAGCAGCTCCGCCGGCACAGGCCGGCGCTCTTCCCCCTCGAAGCGCAAGGACGCGTCCGGCGGCCCCCACTCCCCCGCCTCGTAGCGGTAGCCGTAGCGATCCCAGACGAGGTTCAGGCCCGCGCTCGGGCCGAGCTCGACGAGGTCGAAGACCTCCGCCCCGGTCCGCTGCGCGATGCGCAGGAACAGAGGGACGAGCACCCAGGAGCGTTGCACTTCGTTCGTCTGCACCCCCTGCGACGCCACGAACTCGCGCAGGAAGTCGCGGTGCGCCGCGGGCGGATCGTCCCAGCCGGCCTCGCCGGAGAGGACCAGGTAGTGCAGCCCCCCGAGCATGCGCAGCGGCGCGTCCCAGGCGGGTTCCGGGCCGACGATCTCGGCCGCGACGGGATCGTCCGCCCACGCGCGAAGCAGCTCGGCGTACAGCTGCGAACGGCCCTCACACTGGGCCGCCTGATTCTCGAAAATCTGGCTAGTCGCCAGTGCCCGCGCCGTTGGCGAGCGCCGTCTTCGCCTGCTCGGCGATCTTGCCGAAGGCGGCCGGATCCTCGACGGCGATGTCGGCCAGCACCTTACGGTCGAGCTCGATTCCCGCCTTGCGGCACCCGGCCACGAACTGGTTGTACGAGAGACCTTCCGCTCGGGCGGCGGCGTTGATGCGCATGATCCAGAGCCGGCGCATGACGCGCTTCCGCTTCTTGCGGTCGCGGTAGGCGTGCACGAGCGAGTGCTCGACCGCCTCCTTCGCAACCTTGTAGCGCGAGTGTCGGGTGCCGACGTAGCCGCGCGCGGACTCGAGCACCTTTTGCCGGCGCTTGCGGGAGGCGACCGATCGCTTTACCCGGGCCATGTGACCCTCCCGGTGACATTGGCGAGCTTCTGGGGTGCGAGAAGCAAGCCAGGCAAGGACGCAGGGAGCGCTCGGGCTTGTAGCCCGGGCGCGACTGAGGACGCGGCATGGCGCAGTCTTATCGCGCGCCAGAAGCCGCAGGATGTTGCCGGGAGGGTCACCACCTACTTGCCCCCGAGGAGACGCTTGACTTCGCGCTGATCGGCGCGCTGGACGTCCTGATCTCGACGAAAACTACGCTTGCGCTTGGCCGACTTCTTCCCGAGGTAGTGGCTCTGCATCGCCTTCCGGCGCAGGAGCTTCCCCGCTCCGGTCACCTTGAACCGCTTCTTCGCTCCGCTGTGTCTCTTCTGCTTTGGCATCTTTTGCGACTCCTGCGTTCTTCGTCGGGCCGAGCACCATGACCATGTTGCGGCCGTCGAGGAGCGGTGGCGACTCGATCTGGCCGAGCTCCTTCACGTCCTCCGCCAGCCGCATCAGGAGATCACGGCCCCGCTCCGGATGCGTCGTCTCCCGGCCGCGGAACATGATCGTCACCTTGACCTTGGCCCGCTGGCCGAGGAACCGGGCGACATGGCCCTTCTTCGTCTCGTAGTCGTGGTCTCCGATCTTCGGCCTGAGCTTGATCTCCTTGACGTTGATCGACACCTGGTGCTTGCGCGCGAGCTTGGCCTTCTGCTCCTGCTCGTAGCGGTACTTGCCGTAGTCCATGACCCGCGCAACCGGCGGGTCGGCCTGGGCGGCGACCTCGACGAGGTCGAGATCCTTGCCGTGCGCGTACTCCAGAGCTTCGGCGATGGGCTTCACTCCGAGCTGGCCGCCGTCCTCGTCGACGAGCCGCACCTGCGCGGCGCGGATGTCTTCGTTGATCCGACTCTGCGGGATGACCGGGCGGGACTGCTCGACCCGTCGTCGTGGCCTCAAAGGCGCTTCACCAAGCTGTCAGCTTCCTCCTTCTCGAAACGACAAAACCGCTGCCCAGCAGCGGCTCGATCCTTTCCAACCTCCTCGGTTGAACCTCCGACAGGCTCTTGGGCCCCGGAGGTGAGGAACGTGTCGCCCCTGCTTTGCAGGCTTCAAACCTTAGCAGCGTTCTTCAATTCCGCGACAAGCTCGTCCAGGCTCTTCGTCGACTGCTCCCCCCCATGCTCGCGGACCGCCATCGAATCCTCGGTCTCGCGATCACCCCAGACGACGACGTACGGGATCTTCTCGACCTCGGCGTTGCGGATTCGTTTGCCCACCGTCTCGTCGGAGTCGTCGACCTCGACGCGGAACTCGCCGAGCTGCTCCGCCAGCGAGCGCGCGGCCTCACGATGCCCCTCGCCCACCGGGATGATCCGCACCTGCACCGGGGCCAGCCAGACGGGAAAGGCGCCCGCGTAGTGCTCGATCAGGATCCCGATGAAGCGCTCGAGCGAGCCGAAGAGGGCGCGGTGGACGACGTACGGCGTGTGCTCGGTGTTGTCCTCGCCCACGTAGGTCAGCCCGAAGCGCGCCGGCATCTGCGAGTCGAGCTGAATCGTGCCCATCTGCCACGGGCGCCCGAGGACGTCCGTCATGTGCAGGTCGATTTTCGGCCCGTAGAACGCGCCTTCGCCCTCGCTGACCAGGTAGTCGATCTCGCGGCGATCGAGCGCCGAGCGCAACGCGCCCTCCGTGAAGTCCCACTCCTCGTCGGTGCCGAGCTTGTTGTCCGGGCGCGTCGACAGCTCGAAGCGCGCCTCCATCTCGAACAGGTCGTAGAGATAGGCCGCGAAATCGAGCGCGCCGAAGATCTCGTCCTCGATCTGCTCCGCCGCCACGAAGATGTGCGCGTCGTCCTGCGTCACGTGCTGGACGCGGAGGAGCCCGTGCAGCGTGCCGCCACGCTCATTCCGGTGAAGAGTCGAGGCCTCGGCGTACCTCAGCGGCAGCTCGCGATAGCTGCGCAGCGCATTCCCGAAGAGGAGCATGTGCCCGGGGCAGTTCATCGGCTTCAGCCCGAGCGTTCGCTCCTCGCCGTAGGGCACGAGGAACATGTCGTCTCTGAACTTCTCCCAGTGCCCTGAGGTCTTCCACGTCTCGACGTCGTACATGAGCGGCGTCTTCACCTCGACGTAGCCCCGCTTGAGGTTCTCGCGGCGGCGCAGGTCCTCGAGGGCGTTCCAGATCACCATTCCCTTCGGATGCCAGAACGGCATCCCCGGCGCGTGGTCGGACAGGTGGACGAGATCGAGCTCCTGGGCAAGGCGCCGGTGGTCGCGCCGCTTCGCCTCCTCCAGCCGTTCGAGGTAGGCGTCGAGGTCGGCCTGCGAGAAGAACGCCGTCCCGTAGATCCGCGTCAGCTGCTTGTTGTGCTCGTCCCCGCGCCAGTAGGCGCCGGCGAGGCCGGTCAGCTTGAGCGCCTTGATCGGCTTCGAGTCCTCCTGGAGGTGCGGGCCCCGGCAGAGGTCGGTGAAGTCGCCCTGCGTGTAGAGCGAGATCTCACCCTCGGCCGTGTCGACGAGCTCGACCTTGTACTCCTCGCCCTGCTCGCCGAAGAGGCGCTTCGCCTCCTCGGCGGAGACCTCCTGCCGCTCCCAGGCGCGGCCCTCCTCGAGCTCACGCCGGATCTCCGCCTCGATCTTCTCGAGCGCGTCCTCGGCGATCGGCTCCGGAAACTCGAAGTCGTAGTAGAAGCCGTTCTCGATCGGCGGGCCGATCGCGATCTTCACCCCGGGATAGAGGCGCCGGACGGCCTCGGCCAGGAGGTGCGCGGCCGAGTGGCGTAGGACGTATAACGCGTCGGGATCGCCCGTGTCGCGCGTCGTCAGGATCTGAATCGGCCGGCCGTCCTGGAGCGGCAGCCGAAGGTCCTGGACGCGGCCGTCCGAGCGCACGAGCACGGCCTGCTCGGCGAGCTTCGGCCCGATCGCGGCAGCGGCGTCGAGGCCCGTGGCGCCTTCGGGAAGTTCGAGTTCCGAGCTGTCGGGCAGAACGACTTTCATGGACGATCAGGATACGCTGCGCGAGGACGACCGAAACGAAGAGATCCCGGAGTCGCCGGCACCAGATCCCGAGGAGGGGAATCGAGGCGCCGAGGACGACCCGCAGGCGGACTGACACGGCTCACCGTTCTCGATTCGCGAAGGGCTGGAGGGTCTGACGTGCGCTTCTTGCGCAGGAAACCGGCCGACCACCACGCCGCGGTCTATGACACGCAGCCGCTTCCAGGCGACAAGAACCAATTCGAGCCCTACTTTGTCGCAATCTGTAGCTGCGACTGGCTCGGCGACATCCGCGAAAGTCGCGAGGAAGCGTTCCGCGATGCCTTCGGCCACACGGAGAACGTGGACGAAGAGGTGAAGCGGCCGGTCGGTTAGAGGCGGAGGCCCCCGTCGCTTCGCAGCATGCAGTTTGAGGGCGGCTCGACCGGGTGGCAATCCATTCGGACACGACTCAGGAGGAATGAGAATGGCGAAGAGCATCAGCGACGCTATGACGTCGAAGCCGTGCGCGATCGACGCAGAGAAGTCCGTGGCCTACGCCGCGAAGATGATTCGCGACGAGGATGTCGGCTTCGCGCCGATCGTTGAAGGCGATCAGCTCATCGGAGCCGTCACCGACCGCGACGTCGCCGTCAAGATCGTCGCGGAAGGCAAGGACCCCGAGGTGACGACCGTGCGTGAGATCGCCTCGACGAATCGTCACCGTGCGGCCGGAGCAGAACCTGGACGAAGCGCTCCAGCTCATGGCGCACCACCAGGTGCGGCGGCTGCCGGTCGTGGACGACGGGAACAAGCTCGTCGGAGTGCTGGCGCAGGCCGACGTGGCCCAGGAGGCCGATCCCGCAGACACCGGCCGCGTTGTCGAGCAGATCTCGGAGTAACCAGAGTAAGCGGCTGGAAAGCTGGGCGAAGTGGCAGGCAGGGAGCCTGCCACCCGCCCATGTGACGCTCTACGGCCAGACCGGGCCGTAGGCGAAGAGTGCCGACAGGGCCGCCAAGGCTGCGCCCAAGATGGCGAATCTCGCCTTCACCGGGACCTTCCTTTCTCTTGCTTGCTGCTGGACAGGCCCCGGGCGCCCGAGGAACGTCGTAGTATAGGCACCCCCCAGGACGATGCCTAGACGAAAGTCAACTCATGTCGACGACCCCGTGGAGGTCGGCAGGCGGCTCAGAGAGGCGCGGTATCGGGCCGGTTTGAGCCAGCGCCAGCTCTCGTTCCCCGGCTGCTCCCCGGCGTACATCTCGCGCATCGAAGCGGGCGACCGCATTCCCTCGCTGCAGCTCCTTCGGGAGATGGGAAGGCGACTCGGCGTGAGCGAGGATTACCTCGCGACCGGCGCCGAGCGGCGCGACGAGAACGGCGCGCTCCTGGAGGCCGAGATCAGCCTCAGGCTCGACGATCGCGAGCTCGCAGCACGCCTCTACGAGGAGGCGCTCTCCCAGGCGGCCGCTCCCGACGAACGCGTGCGCGCCCTCGTCGGCCTGGGGCAGCTGGCGTTTCGCGAGGGCAAGCCGCGCGACGCGATCGCAAGGCTCGAGGAGGCCAAAGAAGCCGCGCACACCGACCTGGTCGACGAGCCAGGGTGGGCAGACACCCTTGGGCGCGCCTATGCGTCGATCGACCAGCTCGACGCCGCAATCCGCATCTTCGGGCAATCGCTGGCCACGGCCGAGGAGCGAGACGACGCCGTCGAGACGGTCCGGTTCGCGGTTCTCCTCGCCAACGCCTACATCGACAAGACGGAGTTCGAGGCAGCCGAGAAGCTGCTGGAGCGAATCGTCGACCTGGCGCGCGACTCGAAGGATCCAATCTTCCGGGCCAGGCTCTACTGGTCGCAATCGCGGCTGTATGCCGCCCGCGAAGACCCTCGACGCGCAGCGCGCTACGCGAGGAAAGCCCTCAACTTGCTCGAGCTGACGGAGCACACCTACTACACGGCCCAGGCCCATCAGCTGCTCGCTCACATCGAGCTCGACCGCAAACAGCCCGAGGAGGCGATCGCCCTGCTCGAGCGAGGGCTTGCCCTCCTGGCCGACAGCGGGAATCCGGTCGACATCGCCCGCTTCAAGCTCGAGGAGGCGCGCGCCCTGCTGCAGCTCGAGCGCCACGAGGAGGCGGCATCACTTGCGATGGAGGCATCCGGGCTCCTCGCAGATGCGAGCCCGCAGGACGCCGGCCGGGGATACGGGCTCGTCGCCGAGGTGTTCAGCGAGCTCGGAGACTCGCAGAAGGCGCTGGAGCTCTACGAGCTCGCGGCGGAGGTCCTCTCCGTCTATCCGAGCCGCTACTTGCTCGAGGTCTACGAGAAGCTCGCCCGGCTCCTCGAGGACGAGGGCCGAAAGGACGACGCGCTGGCCGTCCTCAAGAAGGCCGTCGCCGTCCAGACGAGCGCGCCGTAGGCCAGGTTTTCCCGCCCTGCCTGTAAGGGTCGCGGCGGCTCCGCCGGTACTAGGTCCGGAAGGAAGGTTCCAATCAGCACGACCGACCCCCGCTCCGCCCAGGACCAGTTCCGCTGGTCCCCGTTTGCCGCCGCCGCTGTCGTCGCGGTGGCTGCCGCCGCCTGGAGCGTCCAGGCCCTGCCCGGAGCGAGCGTGCGCGACCCGAGGATCTACGCCGTGCGCGCCAAGGCAGACGCCTACGTGAGCGAGGCGAGCCCGCTGCGGAACTTCGGGCGCGAGCGCGACCTCTTCGCAGACGGCTCGCCGATCATCCGCACGTACGTCAAGTTCGACGTCGACCTCAGGCCCGAGTACGTGGGGCATGTCAACCTCTTGCTCTTCAACCGCTCCAACTCTCGTGCGGGCTACAAGGTGCAGCTCGTCTACGGGAAATGGAGCGAAGGCAAGATCAATTTCGTCAACGCGCCTGCCCCTCTTCCACAAGCCGTTGCTTCGGGATTCCTGAGAGCGCGTAGCTGGAAGGCCGTCGACGTAACGTCCCTCGTCGCGGGCGTGCGTGGCGTCACGCTCGCGATCACCACCGACGGCGTCAAGAGAATCGGGTTCGCCAGCCGGGAGACCGGCCGGCGCGGGCCGCGCCTTGTCGTGGAGCGGTTGCCCGGCGACACGCGCTCGACGACGACGAGCACCGGCGCGGAACCCGAGCCTCCCCGGGGCGGCCCGCCTCGAAAACCTAAGCAGCGGGTTTGGAATCAGTTCGGATCGGGTCGACCGGTCAGTTCAGACGGACACCGGGCGGAGCCCGGCGTCCTGAGGTCGGCGCCGCAAGCGTCGCCTTAGAGGCGGTTTCGGAGTAGGTTCGATCGGGTCGACCGGTCAGTTCAGACGGACACCGGGCGAAGCCCGGCGTCCCTCGGCATCGCTTGCGATGCCGATAGAGGCCATGCCGGCTTTGCCGGCGTGGCCGTCCTGCATCGCGGCGCCGCAAGCGTCGCCTCAGGTCGAAGCCTGCTCCGGCTGCGTCCGGATGCTCCACTCGGCGAGATCGCGGATGCTGACGATCCCGACCGCGCGCTCGTCCTCGACGACCGGCAGGTGCCGGAAGCCGCCGTCGAGCATGATCTGAACGGCCTCGACCGGATCTGTGGATTCCGAGACGACCTGCGGGTCGGCGGTCATCCACTCTCGCACCCGAGCCTCGCTCGAGTGAACCCGCCCGGCGACGGCTCGCGTTAAGTCTCGCTCGGTGACGATGCCGATGAGGCGCCCGTCGTCGGAGACGACGATGGCGCTGACGCCCTCCGCGACCATCTTCTCGGCCGCGTGGCCGATCGTGTCGAACGGCTCGATCGTGATCACGTCACGGGACATGACTTCACCGAGGGTTGCCATACGGCCGAGCATATCCGCTCGACCGGCTCACGGAAATGGCTAGAAGGCCGGAGGCGGGCCTGCTTCGCGCTGCCGCCGCGCGAGCTGGCGTTCGAGCTCGGCGAGCTCCACCGCTCGGCGCTCGAGCGACTGCTTCTCCATCGCGAGCATCTGCTCGGCCCGCTCCAGCTCGGCCTCGCGGGCCGAGAGGTCGCTCTCCCGGGCGGTGAGTCGCTCGTCGGTGCGCGTCTCGAGGTCGCGCTCCCTCGCTTCGAGCATGCGCGCCTGCTGTGCCAGCTGATGCTCGCTCCCCACCACGGCCTGCTCACGGCCGACCAGGCCACGGCCGCTCTCCTGAACCATGCGCTCGCGCGTCTCGATCATCTCGGCGCGGAGGGCGAGCTTCGTCTCTCGCTCGCTGAGCTCGGCCCGGAGCTTCTGCTCGCGCTCCCCGGCACGGATTCGCTCCGTCTCGAGCTGCTCCGCGACGCGCTCCTCTCGGTCGCCCAGCTCTGCCTTCGCTCTCGCCAGCTCGTGCTCGAGCTCCTCGATTCGATCGCGCGACTTCGCGATCACGACGTTGCGGTGCTCGAGCTTCTCGACGAGCTCCTCCATTCGCGTCTCGGCCTCCGCGGCTCGCGGGCTGTGCCCCTCGAGATCGTGCAGAAGCTCGGCGAGCTCGCCACGGCGCTCGTCCGTGAGGTCGTCGACGACCTCGCTCGTGTTGCGAACGACGTAGGACTCGAGGCGGCTGCGGAGATTGCTCATAGCGGGCAGGGAACTGCCTTCAACATCGGCGCGGCCGGGCCGCGCCTTGAGTCCGTTTAGCGGCGGCCGACGACGAGCTTGACCTGGAAGCGGCGCGGCCGGACGGCGCCCGCCTGCGGGCTCTGAGCGATCACGCGGCCGACCCGGGGGGATTGGGCTCGCCGGATGCGGCCCACGGAGCAATGCCGGGCCCGGATCCGCGCTTTTGCCCGGGTGAGCCGGAGGCCGATCACGCGCGGGACGACGCAGCGAACGCGAGGCGGCGGAGGTGGCGGCGGCGCAGGCGCAGGCGGAGGTGGCGGAGGCGGTGGTGGTGGTGGAGGCGCTGGTGGAGGAGGAGGCGCTGGTGGAGGAGGAGGCTCTGGTGGCG
>WNGB01003996.1_pt1 | contig 22818 bp, 22 predicted proteins | sample 5400681 | NCBI WGS metagenome assembly WNGB01 (sample SAMN13153367, study PRJNA577476) | soil metagenome | isolation source: 115 cm soil or saprolite under grassland replicate 2 | place: USA:California | collected 2016-06-15
TGAGGAGCGAGCCGTCGGCCATGGCGCTAGCTCTCCACCCGGATGGTCCCGTCGCCGGCTCGCTCGATCCGGAGCACGACGAACTCGAGCGGCTCCGCGGGCGCCACGCCGACCTCGCAGAGGAGCTGCCCGGCATCCACGACGCGCCGCGGGTTCAGGTCGTCGTCGCAGCGCACGAAGAAGGCCTCCGCCTCGTTCGCGCCGGTGAAGGCGTTGGCGCGCCACAGCTCGCGGAGGTACGCGACGAGGACGCCGCGCACGTCGCGGCGTAGCGCCGGGCCGTTCGGCTCGAAGACAGCCCACTGCAGCTGCTGCTCGAGGGTGCGGCGGAGCATGGTCACGAGCCGGCGCACGCTCAGCTGGCGGTAGGCGGGATCGCGCCCGAGGGTGCGGGCGGCGGCGAGGCGCACCCCGTCGCGCTCCTTCAGGAAGACGTTGATGCCGTCGGGGTGGAGCTCGGCGTGCCGCTCGGGCGAGACGCGGTCATCCACGTCCACGACCCCTTCGGCGATCACGTTCGCGGGGCCGTGCGGGATCCCGAGGGCCAGCTCGCGCCGTGCGATGAGGCCGGCCGCGACGGCCGAGGGCGGCACGCGGTGGAGTCCGTCACGCTGGTCGTCGAGGCGCGAGACGCGGAGCCACGGGTGGTAGGCCGCCGCGTAGGCGCTCCCGAAGTCCCTGCGCCAGCGCAGGATCCGGCGCTGGTCGAGCCGGGGTGGAACGTCGAGGAGCGCCACGAAGGTCTCGAGCTGGTCGGCGAGCTCCACCACGCGCTGCTGGAGCGCGACGATGGCGTCGAGGTCGAGCTCGGGGTCGAGCTGCAGCCCGACCAGCGCCGGCGGCGCCGGTGCGGGGACGAGCGGCGCCTGGACGGCGGCGCGTTCGAAGGTGGGCCCGCAGCGCGGGGGCGCGGGCGTCACGTCCTCGCGCCCCTCGAACGGGAGCGGCGCGTACAGGTCGGGCACGCACACCGAGGCGACGTCCGGGAGCCCCACGAGCGCGTGGATCCCCGCGCCAGGGCACTCGTCCCCGGGGACCCAGCGCGCGTCGAAGCTGTCCTCCGGGACGATCGCGCTCCAGTCGTCGGTGCCCCCGGAGAAGGCCGCGATCCGGTACGGGGGCAGCGTGGGGTCGGCGATGCGGACGTCCGCTGCGATCCAGTCCGCGGTCGGGTAGGCGAGGGCGGACTCCTGATAGACGACCTTGGCGAGCCAGCGCGGGTGCGCGGCGTCGAAGCCGATCCCCTCGAGGCGCTCGGTCGACCCGGCGCCGTCGTCGAACTCGAGCGTGCCCTCGACGATCTCCACGCGGGCGCCCGGGTCGAGCGGAGTGGGCAGGGCGTGATCGAGCTCGGCGAGGCGCCACCGCGCCGGCCGCCCAGGGCCGGGTGCCCAGACGTCCCGAACGCCGGTGACGGTGCGCAGCACGGGCGAGCCGAGCGATGGCGTGAGGCGCAGGAGCGTCCCGATCGGCATCGCAAGGCCGGGCTCGATTCGGATCGCGCCGGACCCGTGCGGCTCGCACGCGAGCGGCCGCGTCGCGAACCCGAGCCGCGCCACGAGGCCGTTGCCCCAGGCGCCCTCGCTGCGCGCGCGGAGCGCGATGGGTACGGCGCCGGACGCGTCGGTGAGCGCGACCGGCGGGGGGCCGGCCGCCTGCTCCGCCCGCGTGGCTGCCTTGGCGAAGCGGCCCGACGCCGTGAGCGGGAGTCCCGCCTCGGGCGTGCCGTCGTACTCGGGCACGATCCGCACCACGTAGGCGCGGAGGCCGCCGTTCTCGAAGAACGAGGCGACGGCGTAGGGCAGGAGCCCGGGACAACCCTCGAAGCCGCCGTAGAGGCGCCGGTACTCGTCGAAGCTCTCCACTGGCACGGCCACCGAGCGGGGGAAGCTCGGCGCGTCCCCCTGGCACGGCCGCTCCGCCCAGTCCACGCCCGGGAAGGCGGGCCGCCGCGCCGGGCCGCGCGGGGCCACGCCGACGAAGGCGCAGACGTCCATCCGCGCGCCAGTGAGCGCGCGGAGCGGCTCAGTCGGGATCTCGTAGATCCCGGGTGCGCCGAGCTGGATGCGGACGGGCACGGTGGCCTCGGATCGGCGGCGGGCTAGCTGTACTCGATGCCCTCGTGGACGAGGTGGAGCTCCTCCATCGCCACCTCGCCGCCGCCCTTGGCCGCCAGCGTCGGCCCGGTCCACTTCTTCGGCTGCGCGCGCCGGAGGGTCCAGGTCGCCACCGCGGTGCGCGCCTCGTCGAGCAGCGTGATGGTGACGGTGCGCGCGTCGGCGGTGCCGTCGCGGACGCCCTTGAGCCACACGAACAGGTCGGCGGAGCCCACCAGCCCGCGCTTGAGCGTCACCTCGTCGAGCGTGTGCGTGTTGGGGACCTTTCGGACCGTGTTGAACTTCTCGTTTCCGTTCCGGTACTCGGAGTACTTCACCTCGTAGCCGAGGCCGGACACGTCGGAGAAGCCGCCGATGATGACGCCCTCCGAGCCGTCGCCCTGCGTGCCGCCGAGGGCGACGATGTAGTTGAACGCGCCGTAAGGGTTCTCGCGGAAAGTCGGCATGGCTTCGCTCCGGTTAGCTGGCCTTCGCGTCCGCGGTCCACTGCCCGACGCGGAAGATGACGAACTCGGCGGGGTAGGTGGGCGCCACGCCGACGAGGACGATCAGGCGCCCGTTATCGAGGTCGTTCTGGGTCATGGTGGTGCGGTCGGCGCGCACGAAATACCCCTGCTCCGGCTTGTCGCCCATGAGCGCGCCGTCCTTCCACAGCACCAGCAGGAAGTCCTCGACCTCCCGCCGCACGTTGGCCCAGAGCCGCTCGTTGTTCGGCTCGAACACCGCCCACTGGGTGGCCTTGTCCATGGAGTGCTCGAGGTAGATGAAGAGCCGCCGGACGTTGACGTACTTCCACTCCGGGTCCGACGACATGGTGCGCGCGCCCCAGACGCGGTTCCCGCGCCCCTCGAAGAAGCGGAGCGCGTTGATGCCCTCCGGGTTGAGCACGTCGTTCCGGCCCTTGTTGACGTTGATCTCGAAGCGGGTCAGCCCGAGCACGACCTCGTTAGCCGGCGCCTTGTGCACCCCGCGCGCGATGTCGCTCCGCGCGTATATGCCGGCGACGAAGCCCGAGGGCGGGAGGAGGAGGCGGTCGGGCGGGGCGCCCTGCGCCGGCCGCTGGAGCGGATCGAGGATCTCGATCCACGGGTAGTACAGGGCGGCGTACTTGGTGTCGAAGCGGCCGCGGTACTTCCGGATGGCGTTGAGCGACGCGTCCACGATCCCGTCCACGATGCCGATGCGGTAGCGGAGGCTCTCGCAGTGCGCGACCAGCGCCGAGTGGACCGTGAAGCTCGCGTCCTCGTCGCCCAGGTCGCCCGCGTCCGGTACGGCCACGATGGCGACGTCGTCGAGCTCGCCGAGCGCGGCGAGGCCGGTCGCCTTCATGCTCGGGACATCGGGGTCGGCGTCCACGCCGCCGAAGCTGGTGCGCGTGGTATCGGGATCCGGCATGAGGCCGTCGGTCCCGCCGGCGAGGTCGTGGTTCGGCGTGGCGGTCAACGCGAACAGCAGGTTCACAGGCGAGACCGCGGAGGGGTCGTAGTCGAGCCAAACGACCGCGTCCTCGTCCTCCGGGTTGTCCCGCTGCAGGATCTTCCCGATCCAGCGCAGGTGGCTCTCGCCGGCGCCGAGCTCGGCGTAGAAGTCGCGCCGCTCGGCGTCCACCTGCACCGTCACTTCCATGTCGAGGAGGTAGATCTCGTCGGTCGCCCCGGGAGTCACCGGCGCGCCGCTGTTGTTAAAGAACTGCTGCTCGCCGGTGGGCAGCACCCGGACCTCGGCGAGCAGGGCGACGCTCGCCGGCGGGTCGTCCACCTTGGGCGACGGCACCGGGGGGCCGCCGGCGTGGACCTCGACGATCGAACCGGCCCGGGCTCGGTTCACCTGCACCTTGTTGAAGCCTTTCGGCGGCGGCGGCGAGACGAACGCGATGTTCTTGCTGCGGCGGACCTTCACGCCAACCCACACGTCGCCCATCCGTCCGGGCCAGCGCGCCCTCCAGGTGGCGCTGTTCGGGCCGGAGATGGGGACGAGCAGCGTCGACACGCCGCCGGCGGCGTCGTTCGGATCCGGCTTGTAGACGCGCGAGACGTAGAGGCGCTTCCCGCCGTTCAGGAAGAAGGCCCGCGCCGCGTGCGCGAGGTAGTTCACCCGCTCGCCGGCCACGAGCAGCTCGAGCGAATCGAGCCCGCCAAAGACCCGCTCGAACTCCGTGAAGCTCGTGACCAGCCGCGGTTCGTTGGTGGTCGGTCCGGCGGCCGTCCACACCGGGCCGAAACGGGTGAGCCCGGCGAAGCCCGTGGTGCTGGTCGGCACCCCCTCGATCGACTTCGAGCGGAAGCTCACCTCCTCGACGTAGACGCCTGGGGAAAGATACTCGGGCATCGCTCTGGCTCCTGCATCCGTTACGGCGTTAGAACTCGAACGGCGCGATCTGGCTGGTCATGCAGCGACCGAGGTCGAACGCCTCGGTCCGGGAGACGAGGGTGGAGCCGGCGGGGATGGCCTCCCCCAGCGAAACCGGATCGGCGGCGCCGGCGCCGGTGACGGTCTCGACCGGCAGATCCCAGAGCGGATCGGCGGCGCGCACGTCCGGCGGGACCGCGCCCGGCACTGGCGGCGCGTGCACGTCCACGATCACGCTAACGCCCGCGGCGAGGTCGAGCGGACCGACCCCGCTCGCGTCCGCATTGATGAGGAGCAGGAACTCGCCGCGATCGTCGCCCTGCGCGCGGCCCACCCGCTCGATCCGGGCGCCGGCCGCGTCGTGGGTCCAGGCCTCGACGCGGACCCACCGCACCGGCGTCCCGTCGGCGGTGCGCCGGCAGCGGCCGCGCAGCCCGGTGGCCGTTCCCGAAACGTCGTAGGTCGCGCCGGGCCGAGGAGCGCGGGATCGCCGGCCACCAGGTTGGCCTCGTCGGCCGCGATGATGGGCGTGGGGTCGAGCAGAGGGAACGCGAGCCGGCGCGGGACGAAGCGACGCTGCGGCGACAGGAGCCGCAGCGTGACGAAGGCCCGCTGCGCGGGCGGGGTGGGCGGCCGGTAGAGCCCCTTCGCGTAGAGGAGCGCGTGCAGTCCGCTGTCGTGCCGGTCCACGCGCGGCAAGACATCGGTGATCTCGTAGCCGCCGGCCCGATACGGCGCGCGGGAGCGGGGGAGCGGGTACGGGACGCCGTCGAAGGCGACCGACACCGGGTGGCCGACGCGATCGCCGCGCTCCGCGTCCACCAGTTCGAGCCCGAGCGCGAGGCGGTGGGCGTACTCGTCGAAGCTCTCGGCGACGAAGTGGTTCATGTCGCCGCCAACGTGGGTGCGGTCCCTGAGACGGCCGTGAGCACCGGCGGTGACGGCGTCGCCGCCTTCCCGTCGATGCGCGCGATCCGCGCGATGTACGGGAGGGAGAGCTTGTAGTCGGTCGGGAGCGAGTCGAAGACCCGCATCACCGCCTCGGTGCTCACGTCCTCGAGGACGATCTGGATGGTCTCGTTGGGGGCGAACTCCCCGGCCGAGACGAGCAGCGGGCCGGACAGTATGGGGGTGGTCTCGAGCGCCTGCATCGCGCGGCCGAGCACCTTCAGCTCGGAGTCGGCGTCGTTGGCCCAGGCGGTCACGAGGAAGTGCAGGTCCACCGGGAGGTGCGGGCGCCCGTCGAGGCTGCCGACGGCGGACCAGCTGGCGCGCATGGTCTTGTTGAAGTCCACGCGGTACAGGAACACCGACAGGAAGGGCTTCTGGATGAGGCCCAGGTTCTTCAGGTCGAAGTCCTCGGTGCGCACCAGCCGCGCTCCCGTCGTCGAGCCCGGGACGGGAGGATCGGCCAGGAAGCAGGCGGTGAGGTACCGCTCGATGCTGCGGCCGACGGCCGATACGGAAACGAAGTTCGCCAGACCAACTCTCCTCCAGGAAGCGAGATTGCGCGGATGCGTCCTAGCACGCGCAGTGGACATGGAGTGTATGGCCGCCTCTGGCACCGTCTACGCCCAAGGATGGGCTCGCCCGTGAGTCCTAGTCACAACTCGTCATGGCGAGCGCGTTTCATGGGCCGCGGGTCGCGCGGACACCCGAGCGGCGCGTGAAGGCGGGCCGAAGCAACCATCGGATGGGCCTTTCACCGACGCTGGATGCCCGCGCATCGACGTGCTCGGGCGCTCGCCGAGCAGCGACCACGGCCATCGCCACGCGCCCTGGGAGCCCCAAGCGGAGCCGAGCCGATGTCGGCACCCCATCGAAGGGTTGCGGGGGCCTCATCGACACCACGCACTGCCGCCGATACAGTGTGTTCCTATTGTGTCGGGCGTCGCGATGTTCGCGCAGAAGCCAAAGGCCCGCGTCCAGGGCGACGTCGCTCCGGCGCGCAAGCAGAGGGCTCCCGCGCCCGGATCCGTGTGGAACGCGTTCACGTTCCGCGCCTGCTCGCCTAGTGCACCCGATGCGCCCGCACGCGACGACTACTTCGGCCGCCGCTTCGACCACGACTTCTCCACGACCGCCGCATGTCCGCCGGACCGCGCGGCGATTCAACGAAAGGCTGACGTCGACGTGGGGTCATTCGGGGATCCGCTCGAACGCGAGGCCGATCGGGTCGCCGACGAGGTGATGCGCGGCGCACGAGCGAGCGTTCGCGTGGCGACGACCCGTGTACCCACCCCACGTGCTCGCGCCGCGTTCAGCGCGGATGAGGGGACGGCTCCGGACCGCGAAGAGGCACCGCGTTCGGCTTGCCGCAGGCCGCGCGACGGTGCCCATCCGCCCACTGCCGACACCGGTCTTCACGTCGACCGGCCCCTGGCCCACGAAGGCGAACCGCTCCCCGTCTCCACGCAGACGTTCATGGAACGGCGTTTCGGTCGTGACTTCTCGGCGGTACGCATTCACACGGGTCCAGCGGCGGCGGACGCGGCAGCGGCCCTCCGCGCCCGAGCGTTCACGCTCGGGACGAACGTGGCGTTCGCTTCGAACGAGTACGCGCCGAGCACGGAGGGAGGGCGCCGCCTCGTCGCGCACGAGCTCGCGCACGTCGTCCAGCAGGCGCGCGGCGCCGCCGGAGCGGCCGCCGTCATGCGCAAGTCGGCGCCGGGTGGTCCAACCCTCGTGCCGCAGCCGGCGACGCCGGGGAAAGGCTCGGCGACCGCGAGCGAGCCATTCGCGAGCCAGCCGAAGGACCTGCAGGACGTCTTTCGCGCGACTTTCGGAGGTAATGCCGCCGACGAATTTCGGAAGCTCTGGCACCGTCGACTGGACTTCGTCGCCATCTACAACCGTCTCTCGATGTTGGGTCTCTGGTCGCACGTGCGCGCTGTGTGCTCGGTCGGCGAACGGGAGCGGAGCTTCTGGGGCGGTCTCGAGGCGCCCGGCGCGACGGCAAGCGTCGTCTTCGCAACGGACGAGTCACCGCGCGACCTCATCGCCGCGGCCCTCGGCACGATGCGCCTGTGTGCGGACTCGCCGCTCGGCGCGAGCCAGCATCGGGATCAAGTCTCGATGCGCGAGGTGTCGGACGGCGACAGCCTGCACCTCTCCGTGGGGCCGCGCCCAGGCGACGTGTGCGGCAGGTTCGACGCGCACATCGATCGTTACTCGTCGGCACGCGGTGGAGCAGGGTCGGTCTGCGCGTACGACATCCCGTCCGCGTCGGCGCACATCGGACGCGAGGTGGTCCCATCGAAGGTGCGATCCTGGATGCGAGTCCCGGGAGTGCAGGTCTTGCCCGAGTGGGAAGGTGGAGCCTCGGGGCAGGAGATCGGACGAGGTGGCGCCGGAGAGGCCCCACCGCCGGTGGTCGGGATGACCTGGCGGTTCAAGGGTCTTTGAGCTGCGACGGTCAGGAGGCCGACGGAGCGGAACACGCCCATGCTCGGCGGACCTCCGGCCGCCCGGACGATCTTGGAGGTGCATGGCCGAGAGAGGGGCCGGCAAGGGCGATCGCGTGCGGCATGCACCAGTCCACACTCCGCGTTAGATATCTCAAGCTCGTGTGTTGGTGGCAGGTCCGTCTCCTCGCGGCAGGAGTGGCCGAGCGAAGCCCGGAGGAGGCATGCCCTCGCAGATCTTTCTCTTGCGCCATGCCGAGAAGCCTCACAACGACGACGACCCGGGCTTGTCCTTGCGGGGCCGGCTTCGCGCCGCGGCGGTGGCGATCTACCTGCCGGAGAGCTTTGGCCGTATCGATCACCTGTTCGCCAGCTGGACTCGAAGGAGAGCCGTCGCCCGCGCGAGACTCTCACGCCCTTGAGTGAGGCCCTGTGGTTACAGATCGACACCGCCTTCGACAACGAGCAATTCAGGGATCTCGCGCACCACTTGCTCTCGCGCCCCGAGTTCGAGAAGGCGGCCGTGGTGGTCTGCTGGCATCCCCCACGTGGCGCGGGCCGCTGCGAGCGCCGCATCGTAATCGTCGTTCGCAATCACGGTGAGTGACGACAGATCCAGCGCGGGATCGATGGAGCGCACGAACAGGATCGCCTCGTAGTCGACCGCGTTCGTGGCCGGGTCCACGTACTCCGTTCGGAGCGCCGGCAACAAGTGGAGCGCCAACTGCGATCCCCCGGCCCACCGCTCCGGAGCATCCCCATACCGTTCGATGTCCCGTTCGGCCATCGCCCGGAAGGTTACCTGTCGCACCGACCGCAGCCGGCAGGCCGTACGCGATCGACACCGGGCCGCCGCAGATGGAGTCACCTGTGACGTGGAGATGATCGCGACAATTCGCGGGACGCCGATGGTCCCTGTCCGCGAGTTCTCCGCGAGGTCCAGAGCCGGTGGTGGCTGAGGTGGCGGGTTCGGAGAACCATCCCGATCGCGCCCGGCGCGGCTGAGATCCCGCGTTTCCTTGCGATCGTCTCCAGCCCGAAGAAGATGGTACCAGAATTGGACCACTCCAGCGTTCGATCCCGTCAGATCATGTTGCCCTCCGTAGTTCCAGCGCTCGCGCCAAGCCCCTGTGCTTCAACGAAAAGCGATGATGTGACGCCCGTCTGCCCGTACCCTGTGAAGGGGCTCATAACCCGAAGGTCGCAGGTTCAAATCCTGCCCCCGCAACTCGAAAAACGGCGGCCCCGTCAGCACTTAGCTGGCGGGGCTTTCCGCTTTCCAGGCCGCATCGACTTCGGGCCGCAACCCGAAGGTCGCTGAGCCATCCGCGCCAGGGATCTCCCAGTGCGCGTCGAGGCTTGGCCAGCCGGGCCTTCGTTCGAGGACTCGCTGCGGGCCCATTTCTGTCCCATTTCAGGTCCGATCCGCCGGACGTGGTGGGAGCCGTGGTGGATCTCGCGGATGACGAGGAGCCAGAGTGGCGAGAGGCGAGGGTGACGCTCCTCGCGATGGAGGCGCTCGGCAGCCAGGGGCGCTAGCTGTCATTCGGGCGACGTCACCTCACGTCGGCGCGGCGGAAGGTCAGCGCGCTCGGGCTGCGCGTCTGCTGCTCCGCGCCGATCCAGACCACCTCGACCGAGTTCACGTCGCGCAGCCGCGCGCGATCCGGCAGGAACGCGACGAGCGTGTCCGGCTGGAACGCCCACGTGTCGGCGAGCAACTCGCCGTTCAACACGATGGCGGGCGAGGCGTCGCGAATCTCGGTCGGGAGAGGCTGTTCGGTCTTGACCTCGATGGCGACCGGGTCGCGTGCGTCGCGCAGGAAGGTAGGGCCGGCGAACCGCGCCAGCTTCTCATCCGGGCGGTGGGCGCGGATCGAGACGAGCGCCACCGGCCGAAGGTGGCTCGGCTCGACCGCCGGCGGGCGCCGCTCCTCACGCGTGACGGCGGGACGCGGCGCGTCTGGCGCGATGGTGACGCAGCCCGCGGCCCCCGCCGCCGCCAGCACGGCGAGCCACCGAACCTCAGCGCGAGAACTCGATGTCGTCGACATAGATCTCTCCCTGGCCGGGGTACGAGAACGTGAAGCGCACCGTGTCAACGGCGCCCAGCGTTACGCCCGCGTGGTTCAGGATAAAGGAGTGCAGCGGTATGCGGAGGGTGGTCATCACGTCCTGGAAGAGAGGGCTCGGCCCGAGACCGAGGTGCGCGTAGGGCTTCGGGATCTCGCCGTGGAGGCCCGAGTAGGTGGCCTTGGTGTGCCCTCCGCCGACGAGCTCGACCATGAAACCCTGGGACCCCGTCGCCGGATTGTCGGCGGAGTTGGTCTGCGCGACGCGGAACGACAGCACCTCGTACGCTGACGCATCCCGGAGTGCGGCCGGCAGCGTATAGGTGAGCTGTGCCGTCCCCGCCGTCCATCCCACGCGAAGCGCAGCCGTCTGGTGCGGCGCGACCGCGCTCACCGGCGTCACCGTCGCGCCTCCGCTGGCCGCCCCGGACCCCGCGCCGCTCTCGATCTTCGCGTGCGACTTTTCATGACGCATCGGATACACCTTCCGCCCCGCCCAGGACGGGAAGCGCATTTCGCCGCGAAGGGCGTCCTCATAGACCGCCTCGCCCACCAGATGGACCCGGTTGAACGCGGCGAGGAACGCCTCGCCGAGCACCTGCTGATCCCCTGCGGGGATGTAGTCGTCGCGTCCGGGCGCGCCGTCGTCGCCGTCCGCAGCCCAGATCGTGTTGAAGAAGTTGTGGCTCGCGCCGTACACGTCGATGCCGCTCTTGGTCGTGGCGTCGACCGGAGAGAGCGACCAGCCTGCGCGGTCGAAGATCCGCAGCCCTGCCAGGTTCCACACGTCGCCGTCCGCCGCTGGGAGGATGACGAAGTACGGCACGTCCCCGAGCACGTGGCCGACCGTGTCGACGGGCGCGATCGAGGAGACGGCGATGATGTGGAACGGGTCGGGGCGCGCCGCGTTGCGGACCCAGGCCCCCACCGACGCCTCACCTCCCCGGGAGTGTCCCGAGACGGCGCTGCGGCCCATGTCGACGCGTCCGGCGAACCGCCCCAAGAAAAAGTCCGGGTACGAGGGGAAGGTGGCCGGGTCGTTCATGTGCGACCAGAGCTCGAGGTGCTTAAGGATGAGCTCGCTCCGCTCGGCGTTCAGCTGCGGTACGTTGCCGGTGAGGTCGTAGACGTCAATGGACACCGCGATGACGCCGTGGCTCGCGAGCGTCTCAAGGAGGCCCATGTAGCCCATGTGGTTCTGCGTCCGATCCGGGCAGCCCGTGTGCAGAAGGTCGTACGACGGGTCCCCGTCATAGCCGCTCACGTTGCACGAGCGGTGGTTCCCGTGTTCGATGACGAAGAGGGGGTGCGCGCCGGGTGCGACGGGCGTACCGATGCCCGCCGCCGTCGCAGGATACCTGACCACCGCGCGCAGATCGACGTTCGAGCGGCCGAGCAACGTGGGGAAGAAGTCGTCCTGGCTGTAGCTGTCGCCGCCAACCGCGAACGGCCCGAGTCCGTGCGGATCCTGTGCGACCTCGAAGCCGACCTGGTCCGCGCCGTCGAGGAAGTCCACCGCCTCGTCGTAGTGGCCGTCGGTGACGTAGGTCGCCGGCGTCGCGGCGGCGACGCTCCCGAAGTCGACCACCACGTCGTACTTCCCGTTGACCGGGCCATTCCAGATGACGACGTCGGTGCCATTCACGCAGCCCGCCTTCACCGGGTGAATCTCCACGCCTCCCGAAACGTCGACGAGGTCGGTCGAGCCTCCGGCGGCAGGATCCCACTCCGTCACGCTGCGGTGATTCACCACATAGTACGCCGCATAGGTGCCGCCGGAGTGGCCTGAGGGCACGTAGGTGGGATCGACGGCGCCCCACACGGCGTCGCCGGAGTCCGCGAACGAGTCGGCGAACTCGAAGTACGGCGAGCCGGCGAGCGGCCGTCCGGCGATGTCCATGGTCGGCCCGCCCACGGGGTAGCGCAGGTACAGGATGAAGCCGGTCTCAGCTCCGTAGGAGACGATGTCGCGCTTCCCGACCCGGGCGACCGCCTCGCGTCCCTCCGGGCGGTGCGCGACGACGTCGTAGGCGCCGCGCCGCTGGTCGGCGCGGTCCCAGACCTTCACGGTGAATCGGCCGTCCTTCGCGACCGTGACCCGCCTCGGCGCGGCGTGGAAGCCTGGCCCGGTGAGATCGAAGATGGGATCCCCGACGGACCAGCCGCGCTGGTTCGCGACCATCGAAATCTCGAGCGTTTCCCCTGGATGGAAGTGCTCGCCGGTGACGAACACGTCGTCCGCGCCGGTGAGCTGCGCGTTGAGGAGGCACCCGTCGCGCGTCGACGCGTAAAGCGCAGGGCTCGTTCGCTTCACTATCGGAACGCGCAGCGTGCGTTCGGCCTCGCCGACGTGCAACTGGAGCGGAGGCGTCCTCCCCGTGGGATCGGGGTCGACGGCGTGCGCTGTGACCACCACGGCGCGCCCCACGAGTGCCCGCGCAGCGTCTTCCAGACGCTCGTAGGCGAACGGGTGCTTGAGCAGCGCGGCGACCGCCACGGGCCGCTCGCCGGTCGTCCGCACCGCGCAGCCCGCCACGCCGGACTGGTACCAGAGCGCGACGGGCGCGAGGTTTCCGTTCGTGTCCGTCATCGAACGGGCGAAACTGACGGCGCCCTCGCGCGATCCGGTCGGCACGCCCTCTGGGAAGACCCGCAGCTCGTACATCGTGGAACGGCGCATCCCGGCGAGCCCGACCTGCAGCGATGAGCCGATCTGGAGCTCCTCGACCGGACGGCCGCCGGCGTCGACGGCGACGATGCCCTGCCCTTTCTCCGGTGGCAGGTGGACGTCGCGCCCTCGGAGCGGCGTCAGCCGTTCGAAGAAGACGCAGCCCGAGGAGATCAGAGCTGCCAGGATGACGACGAGCGTGACGGTTCGGCAGCCCACCGCGGCAAGGGAGAGGATCAGGGCCGAAACGACCGGGCGGCGGCGCATTAGACGCTCCTTTGTCCGGCACACAGCCGGACCGCGAAATCCGGGATTCATCGGAGCTCGTCACGTCTCCGCCGGCCGAAACGATCGGCCGGGCTGCCACTGCGAGGGAGTGAGGACGCCGCGGGCTTTCCAGTAAAGCGGACACGCCGCGCGGCATTCCGCGCGCCTCGGACACGTGGCGCACTCCGCTGGCACGCCGTCCACGACCGACACCGCGACGGCCTCGTCCATCCTAGAGTACGCATCGTCCAGGCTCGCGACGTCCTCGACGCGAATCGGCCGTGTCGCAATCGACGTGCATACGGAGCACGGACGCAATATGCCATCCGGGTCGACGACCGTGGATACCCTTCCGGCCGAACACACGGACGGATTGCTGACCACGCGGCCCTGCTTGAGGCACAGCGGCAGGGGGGTGATGAAGGAGAAATTGACGCGCTTGGTCATCGCGTACAGCGTGAGCTGTTCCGCGATCTCGACCACTTGGGGATACTGCAACATCGCGCCGTAGTTTCGGCCCGCACACTCCGGGAGCGTGTTCCCGATGTTCATCTTCGGGACTCCCAGTGCGTCGAGGAAGTCGATCACGTCGAACATCTCGCGGACGCGATCGACGGTCATCGTGGTGTTCGTGATGTACCGGATGCCTCTCTGCTGTGCGTTGCGGATCGCCCGGATCGCGCAATCGAACGCGCCTGCACACCCCACGCGTTCGTCGTGAGATTCGGCGGTGGCGCCCTCGATCGAGAACTGTAGGTTCCACAGATTGAAGTGCCCGACTTCCTCGAAGAACGAGGTATCGGCAAGTCGATGCCCGTTCGTCAGGATGGTGATCGGAAATCCCGCGGATGAAACGGCTCGCACAACGTCGAGGAATCTGGGATGAAGCGTGGGTTCACCGCCCGAGAGCGTCACGTTAAACGTGGCGGGATCGTCCGTCGACGACCTGAGGAGGCGCAGCACCCGTGCGAGCGTCTCCATCGACATGTCTGCCCGACCATCCGCGGCGAGGACGTTCGAGGCGTCGAAGCAGAACTCGCACCGCTGATTGCATCGGTGGGTGATGATCAGGGTGATCTTCTTCAGGGCCTGGACGGTGAAGAGCGGGCGCGTCACTGTGCGTGCCCCTTGACCCTGATCTCGATGGGCTCGATCCCGATCTCCTCGGGCCTGCACGTGTCACAATCACAGGTGTCGCAACAGTAGCCGCATGGACCATCGACGTCACAGTCGCACATGACGCCGCCACCCGGCCCCAGCCTGAACAGCGCCTTCGTGAGCTGGTAGCCCTTCGGAAGGTTCACGGCACGCGAGAGCAGCGCGGTAACGTCGACCTCGAGGGTGTGGAGCGAACCGGGAAGCTTGACCGTGCGCGAAAGCCGATCGCATGCAGGCGCCACGGCAGCGACCACCTCGTCCGGGACGCCGTAGAACCGCGTCGACCGCGCGTCCACCTGGTCGCGGGCGACCGAGAACAGCAGCAGGAACGGGTCGGCGCCGAAGGTTCGCTCTGCGACCAGGAACTGCTCCTTCCCGATCTCGTAGACCATGCCGCCGTCGAATCGATGCAGCACCGACAACGGAGTCACCTCGATCGCGCGTTCCGACACGGATACGCCTCCGAGGTTCGCCGTCCACCGTTCCCGGTAAAACGCCTTGGGGGACGTCCACCTGCTCGCCTGCGCTGCGGGATGCACCATGGCCAGTCTCCTCGCTTTCGGGTTCACGACACGTACGCTGCGACATCGTTCCTACGGTTCCGCGTCCGGGGAGAGTTTGACCGTGGTCAGGCGCACCCGACGTGACTGCTTCGGGTGGGGGATCCCGTCAAGGCGACCCATAGTGAAACCACACGCATAGTAGAATAGGCCACGATGGGTAGGTGCGGCGCACGTGATCGCGCACCGCGGAGGGTCGGCGCCGCACGGTCGATGGCCCGGTTGCGGCCGTGCGCGAAGACGTGGAGTCATTGCCCTGCCCCGACTATCGCGGGTGTTCGCTCAGCGCCACCTCGCCCCCGAGCCCGTCCTCAACGGTCTCCGCCTCGCGCGGCTGCTACTGGGGACGCTGTGCGTTCTGCGTGGTCTCACCCGCGTTCCGGGGAGCGTGGCGACCGCGATCGGCCGACCGCGTCCGCGAGGACCTACGCCTCCTCTGGGAGCGCCACGGCGCGAGGCACTTCACGTTCGGCGACGACGCCCTTCCGCCGCGCATCGTGGCCGACCTCGCGCGGACCGGCCACGGCGTGCCGGCCTCGGCCGCTGGCAGGCCGAGCTGTGCTGGGACGCCCTTGAGACAGCCGCCGATGTCGGCGCCCTCGGCCGCGCCGGCGCCGCGAACCTCGTGTTTCGGGTTCGAGTCGGGCTCGGACGAGGTGCTCGCGCGGATGCGAAAGGGCGCGCGGCTCGACCACGCGCTTGCGATCCTGAAGGGCCTGCAGGCGCGAGGGGATCGGCGTCAACCTCCAGTACTTCGCGGGGTTCCCTGGCGAGACGCGCCGGGGGCTCGCAAGGACGGCCGCGTTCCTCGAGCGGACGCGCTCCCCGCGCGTCACCGTCTCCTGCGGCGTCTTCGAGCTGCAGAAGGGCTCGCCAATCTGGGCTGCGCCGCACAAGTTCGGCGTCCCCATCCACGCGCCTCAGCCTGGGCGCGATCTCGTCTTGAAGGGCGACCACCTGCCACGCCACCCGGGCGGCGACGCGGAGGTGATCCGGCGACGCTTCATCTCGACGACGCCGCAGCTCCGGTGCGGAATCAACGCCCACGCGCTGCTCTGGCTCGCTCGGCCAGACGCGTCGGCAGCGCCGCAGCATCGGCCGCGGATCGCGGAGCCACTCGCTGCCGCCGCGGCGAGCGCGACGCGGCTCTTCGCATGGGACCCGTACCGGCTGCACTCGGGGAAGAGGGGGCCCACCTGGTATGCGTTCGGCGTCGCGAGCGGGCGGCTCGTGACGCTCCGGCCGGTCGCTGCGGCGACCCTCGCCGCGTGCGACGGAACCACGACGGCGGCGGAAGTGCTCGCGCCCCTCACGCCGAACGAGCGCCGGCGCGTGCGCCGCGCCCTCGCGCGGCTCGCGGAGGCGGGGCTCGTGGCAGTCGCCGAGCCCGACCCCCGGCGCGGGCCCCTGCGCGTCGCGCTCGAGCGCGACGTCCGAGACGTCGGCGGGCGCGACGCCGAGCGCGCGGCCCGCGCTCGACACGCCGAGGGGGGGAGCCGGATGCTGATCTACCGTCCGGCGAGTCGGTCCCGCGGATCTGCTGAACGAGGGCCCCGCCCATCGCGGCGTGCGCGCGGTGCTGCGGCATGCGCGCGACCGACTCCTCGGTATCGCGCCAGGGTCCCGGTGCCCGAGCGACGAGGCCCCATCACTCGCGTCGCCTTCGGAGCACGCCGCCAGGGGGCGCACGCCAAGTGTAGCGCGGACGAGGGGGCCCGAGGGACGCGTAGACGCGACTTCGCGCAACGTGAAACCATGCGCAACGTTCGTTCCGGAGTGCGCATGCCGAACAACTTCGATCTGGCGCCGCCGGGCAAGGCCGTCGACGGCCTGGCCGCGGTCACCATCGACATCCAGCAGCTCACCGCGCGGATGACGTTCGACGCGACGATGGCCAGCTGCGCCGTGGACGCGACGATCGACTTCGAGGTTGGACCGGCGGGCGGCTGTCCGATCTTCGACCTGCGCCAGACGATCGGCGCCGCGTGGCTCGACGGTGCGCCGATCGCCGCGACGCAGCTGGCGCACCACGACTTCGGCGGCGGCACCGACGCCCGATTGCGCGTGCTCGCTCAATCCCTCGCCGGCGGCTCCACCCACACGCTGCGCCTGACCTACACGCTGGCGCTCCCCGACGCGCTCAACAGCTCGTCGGGGCCGCCGACGTTCAGCTGGAACGGGCAGCGCCTGACGCTCAAGTTCTGGTACAACCCCAACCTGATCAGGTGCTTCGTCGTCTTCCGGTCAACGTCTGCGCTAGCGAGCGCCTCGGCCACGGTGGCTGGCTGACGCGTAACAAGGGCGTCGCGGGCCGCTCGCCGCAGCCCGGGGAGCCCAGCGAGATCGGCTGCCGTGATGGGGCGGCGCGTCGGCATCCCCGTCAGCGTCCTCGCTCCATCCTTCGGACTTCGATCACCGGTGCAGGAGCCGCTCGGGCACTCCGCACTGCTCTCGACGCAGATCTACACGCATGCGGCGATCTCGAAGCTCAAAGGCGGTCCACGCGGCCACGCACCCGGGGGCGAAGCTGGCGGGGAGCAGGCAGGCCGCCAAGCCGGATCCCGAGGGGGCGGGTAGCGCGCCCGGAAGGGCCGAGGGGGCGGAGGCAGCGAACTCTCCCGAGAACCAGTAAGATGTTTGGTGCGATGAGGGCGCTAAAGGCACACGTGAGGGGGGGGCGGCTCGTGCTCGATGAGCCCACCGATCTGCCCGAGGGCGCAGAGGTGGAGCTCACGGTGATCGAAGATGACGACTTCGAGCCCGAGGAGCGCACCCGCCTCGACGCCGCCCTGGAGCGGAGCATGGCGCAGGCGCGTGCGGGGCAGCTCGTCGATGGAGACGCCGTCATCGGCAAGCTGCTGGCGCGGGAATGAAGCTCGTCTTCACGCCTGAGGCCGAGCGCCAAGCGACCGAGATGGACACATGGTGGCGTGAGCACCGGCCCGGGGCTCGCGACCTCTTCGCTCGTGAGCTCGCCGAGGCGCGGGAGCTGATCGCCGGCGCCCCGACCGTCGGCGCGATGTATACGACCAAGAGCGGCAAGCCTGTCCGGCGCGTGTTCATGCCCAAGACCAGGAACCATGTCTACTTCGCGGTCGATGAGCTTCGGGAGCTGATCATCGTCCTCGCGATCTGGGGCGCGCCGCGCGGTCGTGGCCCGAGGCTGTAGCGGCCGGGGGTGCAGGACGGACCGCCGCCGGCCGGGCGGGATGCTCATTGAGTGATCGGCTACGTCCGAACTCTTCTACGGGAAGCGACGACCCCCGGCAGCACGCGGGGGATGATGTTCACGAGTCCGAAGAAAGCGGTACCAGATGTGGACCACTCCCGCGTTCGGTCCTGTCAGATCATGTTGCCCTCCGTAGTCGCCGCGCTCACGCCAAGCCTCTGTGCATAAACGAAATACGGTGATGTGACGCCCGCCTGCCCGTACCCCTTTCAAGGGGCTCATAACCCGAAGGTCGCAGGTTCAAATCCTGCCCCCGCAACTCGAAAAACGGAGGCCCCGTCAGCGCTTAGCTGGTGGGGCCTTCCGCGTTCCAGGCCACATCGACTTCGGGCCGCTGAGCAGTCCGCGGCAGGGATCTCCCAGTGCGCGTCAAGGCTTGGCCAGCCGGGCTCGCCTTCGAGGCTGCGCTGCGAGCCCATTTGTGGACCATTTCTGGTCCGATCCGCGGACATGCGCATGGCTATAGCCCTGGTCGCTGTCGCAGCAGGAATCGCGTCGAGCGGCTGCAGGCCGCGCCGCCATCGCGACGACGCCCTTCTCCTCCACCTCCGGCGTTTCACTCTCGACCGGAACCGCGAGCACCGGCCGAAGCGTCTTCCCCTCGGCCCGGAGGAGCGTGAGAGTCGTGTCTCCGAACCCGTGGTTCATCCAGTAGCCGCGCGCGCCGATGAGCACCTCGCCCGGCCGCATCCGATACGGGGCAAGGTCCATGCACGGGAACCGGGAGATCCCCTGGGCGAGTACGTGAAGATCGAAGGTGTCTCGTTCCGATGTCGCGAGAACGTCGGGGCGCTCGTGGACCGGCTGTGGAGTGAAGAGTCGGTCGCGCCTCGATGAAGTTCGTCAAGCCGACTTTGGCCGGGCGGTTAGTGCGTCGGTCAAGCGCAGCGATGCCTCACCTCTTCGCCGTCGCGAGGAAGCGCACGCACGGATGCAGGGATTGCGAACGTACCGGCGGCAGCTGGGTCGACCGCCGCAGCGATGCGTGATCGAGATGACCCGGTGCCGTTGCGCGTGCATAGGCATAGCGTGACCGAGAACGCGCGCGAGGGGGTCTCGTGGCCCGGGTGCCCACGCCTGGAAATCCGTTTCCGCTGGGCGCCACGCCGTGTGCGTCGGGCGTGAACTTCAGCGTCTGGGCGCGAGACGCGTCGCGCATGGAGCTGGTCCTCTTCGACCGCGCCGAGGACGCACGGCCGAGCCCCGTGGTGCCGCTCGAGCCGGTGCCGAACCGTACCTACCACTACTGGCACGCGCTCGTTCCGGGGATCGAGCCGGGGCAGCTGTACGGCTGGCGCGCGAGTGGTCCGTTCGATCCCTCCCGCGGTCTGCGGTTCGACGGCGAAAAGCTCCTCCTCGATCCGTACGGCCGCGCGGTCGCCGTCCCGCCGGGCTACGATCGCGGCGCCGCCTGTCGCCCGGGAGACGACGCCGGCACGGCGATGAAGTCGGTGGTCACCGACCCAGCGTACGACTGGGAGGGCGACGCTCCGCTCTGCCGCGCGTTCTCGCGGACCGTGTTGTACGAGCTGCACGTGCGAGGCTTCACGCGCCACGCCAGCTCTGGGGTGGCGGAGCCCCGGCGTGGGACGTTCGCGGGCGTCACGGAGAAGATCCCGTACCTCGTGGACCTGGGCGTCACCGCGGTGGAGCTGCTGCCCGTCTACCAGTTCGACCCGCAGGACGCGCCGGACCGGGTGAACTACTGGGGCTACTCGCCGGTCTCGTTCTTCGCGCCACACGCGGGCTACGCCGCCGCCCGCGAGCCGCTCGCGGTCCTCGACGAGTTCCGTGACATGGTGAAGGCGCTCCACCGCGCGGGCATCGAGGTGATTCTCGACGTGGTCTACAACCACACCGCGGAGGGGAACGAACGCGGTCCGACCTTCTGCTTTCGCGGGCTCGACAACCGCGCCTACTACATCCTCGACCGGAACTGGGCGTACTACGCGAACTACACCGGTACCGGCAACACGCCTGAAGGCGAGCGTCGAGAGCGACCCCCTCCTCGCCGGCACCAAGCTCATCGCCGAGGCGTGGGATGCGGCCGGGCTCTACCAGGTCGGCACCTGGGTCGGCGACGCGTGGAAGGAGTGGAACGGGCGCTTCCGCGATGACGTCCGCTCGTTCGTGAAGAGCGACCCGGGCATGGTCGGGCGCCTCGCGGACCGGCTCTTCGCGAGCCCCGACGTCTACGCGTGGGAGGGACGCGAGGCGGACCAGAGCGTCAACTTCGTCACGTGCCACGACGGATTCACCCTGAACGACCTCGTCTCCTACAACGCGAAGCACAACGAGGCGAACGGGGAGGGGAACCGGGACGGGATGGACGACAACCGCTCCTGGAACTGCGGCGTGGAAGGCCCGACCGACGATGGGGCGGTGGAGGCCCTCCGGGCCCGGCAGGTGCGCAACCTCCTGGCGCTGACTCTCCTCTCGACGGGCGTGCCGATGATCGGGATGGGCGACGAGGGCCGGCGTACCCAGCGCGGCAACAACAATGCCTACTCCCACGACGACGAGCTGTCGTGGCTCGACTGGAACCGCGTCGAGCGCCACCGCGATCTGCGCCGGTTCGTGCGGAAGCTCATCGAGCTCCGGCTGGCGTTCGATCCCTCTGCGCACATCGACACCATCTCGCTCTCCGAGTTCCTCGATCGCTGCCGGCTCTCCTGGCACGGCGTCCGCCTAGGAGCGCCGGACTGGAGCTACCCATCCCGGAGCCTCGCGGTGGGCTTCTCCAGCCTGGACGGCCAGGTCCGGGCACACTGTCTGTTCAACGCGTACTGGGAGCCGCTCGCGTTCGAGCTGCCCGCCGTGCGGGACGGATGGCGGCGCTTGGTGGACACGGCACTCGCTCCCCCGGACGACGCCCGGACCTGGGGCGAGGCCTCCGTCCTCCCCGAAGGTTCGTACGCCGCTCAGCCGCGATCGGTGGTGGTGCTGGGAAGCGTCGAGAGGCCGGCGTGAGGAAAGAGGCGCGCCGGTCGCCGCCGAGGAGCGGCCGGCCTATGCGCCTCGCGCCTCCTGGACCGCGATGACGGTCCAGGGGGCGCGTGCCTCACGCGTGGGTCGGCGTGCCGCGCCGCGGGCATTGCGCGTTCGGCGATCTTGCCCCACCGGCGCAACCCGCATGCCGACGCCGATGACGAGACCCCCGAACAGGATCAGCGAGACGAGCGTCACGTCCGGCGGACGGGAGGCTCAGCATCGGACCGACAGCACGAACGGCCATCCGCATCGGGTTACCGCGATGGGCCGCGACCGGCGCCGTTCGGAGACGAATACCGAGCCTCGCCCCGAGTCGGGGGCCACGATTCCCGGGAAGATGACCGGGCCCACGCCCATCCGCACGGCGAGCGAGAGAGCCTTCGCGAATGCGCGGACGCCGTGCGCGCTCGACCGGGGAACGTGAAACACTGGGCGCAGAAATGCTCCGGATCGCGCACGTCTCGGACCTTCATGTGCTCTCGCCCCACGGCGTCGAGCTGCGGCGGGTCCTGTTCAACAAGCGCTTGACCGGCTACGCGAACCTCGTCCTTCGCCGTGGGCGCATGTACCGGCGCGATTACCTGGAAGCCGTGCTCGCAGCCGCGGCGCAGCGCTCGGATCACGTGGTCGTCACGGGCGACGTCACGAACCTCTCGCTCGAGAGCGAGTACGCCGAAGCGTGTCGACTCCTCGACGAGATCGCGCGCGTCACCGAGGTGACTGTCGTGCCGGGAAACCACGACATCTACCTGCCCAGCACAGCCCGCGGGCGGCGGTTCTGGCGCCACTTCGAGCCGTTCCTGCGTGGTGATCTGCCCGAATTCGCGATCGACCTGCCGGCGGGACGCTTCCCCTGCGTGAAGCTGCGCGGCCCCGCCGCATTCATCGCGCTCTCGAGCGCAGTGCCGAGGCCGCCGTTCGTTTCCGCCGGGTATGTGAGTCGCGCTCAGCTCGACGCGCTCCGGGCGGCCCTCGCGCACCCGGAGGTCGCGCGCCGTCTTGCGGTGGTCCTGGTCCACCACGATCCGATCGACTCGCGCCTGCGCCTCGAGCAGCTCCGGAGCGGGCTCGTGGACGCGAGCGCGCTGCGCAGCGCACTTTCGAATGTCGCGCGCGGACTCGTCCTCTTCGGCCACCTCCACATTCGCCGTCGCAGCCGGCTCACGACGGCGGCGGGCACGCTCGAGGTGATCTGCGCCAGCGGGGCGGGGCTCGATCATCGCGACGAGCGGGTCCGCGCCGGCTTCAACCTCTACACCATTCAAGACGACGGCGAGGTCTCGTCCAGCGAGGCTTGGGTACTCGATCCTGCGACGCTCGAGTTCGAGCGCCGTGAGCTACCCGCCGTGTGAAGGTTCGACGACCGTTGCTGCACCGGGGGCGTTCCGAGGAGCGCGTGTGCGGACAGGCCGCGGGTCATGCCCGGCGGCGATGCCGGCCAGAGCGCGGATCGCCGCCCACGCTCGGTCGGGTGCGAAGGTCGAGGGCGAGGCGCCCCGATGGCGGCGGGCGATGCGGCAGCGCAGGGCGGCCGGGCGGATGCGGAAGCGCAGCGGCGGCTCGAGGACGAGCGCCTCGCCGTCGACGCCGGCGGGCACCGAGGCATGCGCGTCGACCTCGAACGACGGTGTGGTCCACGCCCGCGCCGGCGACTCGCCACCCGGCGAGCCCAGCACGGTGACGCCGAGGACGCCGTCATCGAGGTGAGGTCGCATGCCGGATCCCGGTGGACGTTCGAACCGGTAGCGGTTGTTCGACACGACGATCGCGGCGCCGCCTTCGTGTTCGTCGCCGTCTGGGCCGCGCCACCGCAGATCCGGCTTCCGTCCAGGGCGCAGGACGTCCGGCACCGTTTCGAGCAGCGTGCGCATCTTCGCGGCGCGATAGCCGGCGTGCTGGACCGCCTCCCCGTACACTCCGAGCGAGACGTTGTTGACGAAGGCGCGGCCGTTGACCTCGCCGAGGTCGACCCGTCGCTCACTCCCGTCGACGAATGCGTCGAG
>WNGB01011732.1_pt1 | contig 22810 bp, 27 predicted proteins | sample 5400681 | NCBI WGS metagenome assembly WNGB01 (sample SAMN13153367, study PRJNA577476) | soil metagenome | isolation source: 115 cm soil or saprolite under grassland replicate 2 | place: USA:California | collected 2016-06-15
GTCGCCGCACCGACGATCCGCTCGCTCGAGCCGTCGGTGTAGTTGTTCGCGGTGTCGAGGAAGTTGCCTCCGGCCTCGGCGAACCGCGCGACGATCCGGCGGCACTCCGCCTCATCGGCTCCCCAGCCCCAGTCGGTGCCGAACGTCATCGTGCCGAGTGCGAGCTCCGAGACCCGGAGCCCGCTGCGGCCGAGCAGGCGGTAGCGCATGATCGTCCCCTTTCGCTGCTAACGTTCGAGATTGATCGAATGGCTATGACCGAATTCGTACACGATGCGATGCCCGCTATGCAACCGCTGCGGGTGGAGGTCATGGCCGGCGCCGGCTTCGAGCTCCTGATCGGGCTCTCGTCCCTGACAAGCCGGGAGGGCTCCCTCGAGGGCTCGAGCCCCGGGCTCCGGCGTGCGGTCGAGCGGGTCGGAGCCCGCTCGGGCGAGCTCTGGCTCCACCTGCTCGGCGTCGCCCTCGACCACCCTGACGACGTCGTCGCGGGCGTACAGGCGCTCGACGGCACAGAGCTACGCCGGCACCTCACCGGGGTCTACGTGCCCGCCTGGAGGACGGTGGCCGGCCTGGAGGCGCTCGAGGCGACCGCGGCCGGCGATCCGGGCCTTCTCGACCACGATCGCTACTACGCGGGCCAGGCCCGAGCGTCGCTCGAGCTGCTGCTGCCGCTGACGCCGGCCCAGACGAAGCGGCGCGTGCTGGACGTGCTCACCCGTTATCAGGGCGAGCTCTTCGACCGCGGCGTCGTCGCGGAGCTCGAGCGCGACGCAGCGGCGAAGCGGCGCCTCGCCGTCTCTGCGGAGGAGCTGATCGAGATCGCCGCCGGCGGCTACCGGTACGAGCCGGAGCCCGAGCTCGGAACGGTCGCGCTCATACCGCACCTCGCCGGACGCCCGTGGCTCCTGCTCTGCCAGCACGACCGGACGCGGATCATCTGCTATCCCGTTCCCGAGGAGGAGCGGCTCGAGGAGCGCGCGCTCCTGCTCGGTCGCGCACTCGGCGACGAGGGACGCGTGCGCATGCTGCGCGTGCTCGCGACGCGCGACGCATCGCTCGCCGAGCTTGCCGAGGCCGCGGGGGTTGCGAAGTCGACCGCGCACCATCATCTCGCGCAGCTGCGCCGCGCGGGCCTCGTAACGATGCACGGAAACGCGCGCGCCTACTGGTTCACGCTTCGCGCGGAAGGGTTGGCCGACGCACGTCGTCTTCTCGCCGACCTATCGGCGCCGTAGCCCGAGCACCTCGTCGAGGCTGCGCGTGTTCAGCACGTTCGCCGCGGTCGCCCAGCCGCGGCGCGCTGTCGCGACCGCAAGCCGCATGTTGCGAAGCCCGCGCACCGAGTGCGCGTCAGTCGAGCAGACGATCGGCACACCGGCTTCGACGGCGAGCCGCACCTCCTCGTCTCGCAGGTCGAGTCGATCGGGAAGGCCGTTCGTCTCGAGTGCGACGCCCTCTTCGAGGGCGACCTCGATCACGCGCTCGAGCTGCAGCGCGTTCGGCGGCCGATGGTTGATGATGCGCCCCTTCGGATGGCTGAGGCAACGCACCGCCGGGTGGCGCATCGCCTCCACCACCTTGCGCGTCAGCCTGTCCGCCTCCTCGCGCTGACCGGCATGGAGCGAGAGCTGCACCCAGTCGAGCTCCGCGAGCGCCGCGTCGGGTAGATCGAGCGTGCCGTCGCTGCGGATGTCGCATTCGGTCCCGCGCAGCACGCGGAACGGCGCGAGCCGCTCGTTGACCGCTGCGATCTCCTCGCCCTGCCGGCGGAGATCGTCGGCGTCGAGCCCCGGCACGACGCGCACGTTCGGCGTGTGGTCGCAGATCGCGACATAGTCGTAGCCCAGGTCTCGCGCGGCGACCGCCATCTCCTCGACGCTCGCCTTGCCGTCGGACCATGTCGTGTGGCAGTGCAGGTCGCCGCGAATGTCCGCAGGTGCGACGAGCAGCGGCGGCTCTCGTTCGAGCGGACCCTCGCGAAGCTCGGGCGGACACCAGGGGATCCCGAGCCGCGCGTAGAGCTCCTCCTCGGTGCGCGCGTCCGGCAGCTCGCCGAGCGAGGCGACGTACTGGGGAGAGCCCGTTGCTCGCACGAGCTCCGTGCCGTAGCGCTCCGGCGCGGCGACGACGAGCTCGACGGGGACTCCTTCGACGGTCACGCCGACCGCCCGGTGGGCATCGCGCTCGACGATCGCGAGGACGGTTGCGGATCGCTCGACCCGCTCGAGTGCGTCGGGAGCCGACGTGACGACGGCGAGCTCACACACGACGTCGCGCCACCGCCGCACCTCGCCGGCGACCTCGCCGTCGAGCTCGTTCGCGATCGACTCGGCGAAGGCGCGTGCGCGGTTCAGCAGCAGCCCGCGGCGACGCACCGGCCGCTCTCGCGCGAGGCCGGCCACGATCTTCTTCTCGGTGTGCGGGCCGATTCCCGGCACCTCACGTAGTCGGCCGGCCTGCGCAGCTGCCCGCAGCTCCTCGGCCGTTCGCACGCCGAGTGCGCGTCCGAGCGCCACCATCCGCTGCGGACCGAGGCCGACGAGCCGGCCGAGCGCCACGAGCTGCGGCTCGACCTCGCGCTCCAGCTCCTCCAGCTCGACAAGCCGCCCCGTCGAGACGAGCTCGTTCAGGCGCCGCTCGATGCCGGGCCCGATCCCGCGTAGCTCTCGCACGCGGCCGTCGCGCACGAGCTCTTCGACGGGCACTCTCGTCTCCCGGATCAGCTCCGCCGCACGCCGGTAGGCGCGCACGGTGTAGTGGCCGGCGCCTGCGAGATCGAGCAGGGCGGCGTAGGCCTCGAGGGTCTGCGCGATCTCGGCATTACTCACGTGAGTAGTCTCTTCCCGTGACGACAGTTGTCATTCCGTTCGCCGGAGTGGAGGGTAAGACCCGGCTGCATGCCTCGAGGCGCACCCGGCACGAGCTCTCGCTCGCGATGTTCGGCGACGTGCTCGTCGCGGCGCTCGCAGTCGGCTCGGTGCGGGTCGTGACGCCCGATCCCGACGGGATCGCCCTGGCGCGCAGCGCTGGCGCCCAGGTCGTCGACGACCCCGGCAGCGGCCAGGGTGCTGCGGTCGCCGCCGCGGTCGCAGAGCTCGAGCCCGGTGCGATCCTGATCCTGAACGCCGACGTCCCCTGTGTGGTGCCCGACGACTTGCGCGCTTTGCTCGCCGCGACGCCGGCCGGCGGCATGGCGCTCGTCGAGGCGCTCGACGGGACGACGAACGCGCTGAGCATCCCCGCGCCCGAGGCATTCGCCGACCTCTACGGGCGCGACAGCGCCGCGCGCTTCCGCTTGCACGGCGAGGCGCTGGGCCTGGAGGTGGTGGCGGCCGTGGTGCCGAACCTCGCCGACGACGTGGACACGCTCGACGACCTGCAACGCTTGCACCTTCGGCTCGGTCCCCGCTCGCAGGCCGCGCTCTCGACGCTTCCGGCCGAGGTACGGCCGTGAACCTCGTGGTTCTTTCCGGCGGTGTCGGCGGCGCGCGCTTCGTGCGCGGCGTCGTGGACGTGGTCGATCCCGCGCGGGTGACCGTCGTGGGAAACGTCGGGGACGATCTCGAAGTCCTCGGCATGCACGTCTCGCCCGACCTCGACTCGATTCTCTACGCGCTTGCTGATCTGAACGACGAGCGGCGGGGGTGGGGCCGCGCAGACGAGACATGGAACGCGCTCGACACGGTCGCCTCTCTCGGCGGGGAATCGTGGTTCCGCCTGGGCGACCGCGACCTCGGTCTGCATCTCATCCGCACGGAAGCGCTGCGCGGCGGTGCGACGCTCTCGGCGGTGACGGCGCGGATCGGGCGCGAGCTCGGTGTCGAGTCCCGGCTGCTGCCGGCGACTGACGACCGCCTGCGCACCTGGATCGCGACCGAAGCGGGCGAGTTCACCTTCCAGCAGTGGTTCGTCGCCCGCCGCCACCGGGACGAGGTCGACGCGCTCCGCTTCGAGGGCGCCGAGACGGCAAGGCCTGCGCCGGGCGTCGTCGAGGCGATCGCCGCCGCCGATCTGCTGCTGCTCGCTCCGAGCAACCCGTACGTCTCGATCGCGCCGATCCTCGCCGTGCGTGGCGTCCGCGAGGCGCTCATGGAGAGGCGGGTCCCGTGCGTCGCCGTCAGCCCTCTGATCGGCGGCCGGGCCGTGAAGGGCCCCGCGGATCGCATGCTCCGCCGTCTCGCAGGCGGAACCTCACCCGCCCAAGTTGCAAGTTGTTACTTGGGATTGATCGACTCGCTCGTCGTGGACGAGGCGGACGCGCACGATCTCGCCGGACTCGGGGACGTGAGGCCGATCGTCACCCGGACGCTCATGTCGGACGCGGACGCGCGGCGGCGCCTCGCGGAGGTGGCACTCGGAACGGTGCCCGCGTGAAGGTCGCCGTCGTCGGCGGCACCGGCGACTTCGGGCTCGCACTCGCACATCAGCTCGTCGCGGCGGGACACGAGGTCGTCATCGGCTCTCGCGACGTCGAGCGCGCGCACGCGAAGGCGGCCGAGGCGGGCGCCCGAGGCGCCACGAACGAGGAAGCGGTCCGGGACGTCGAGCTCGTCGTGCTCGCTGTGAAGGCGGAGGCGGCACTGCACACCGCGGCGTACCTCGCCGACGAGATTTCTGCGCCGGTCCTGAGCGTCGCGAGCGAGCTGCGCTTCACGAAGCAGGGCGTCTACCCCGGTGAGGAAGGCCTGTCGCTCGCAGAGCAGACCCAGGAGCTCCTGCAGGCGCCGGTCGTCGCGGGGCTCCATTCGCTCGCCGCAGTGTCGCTCGCACACGGCAAGGCCGAAGGCGACGCGCTCGTCTGCGGCGACGACGCAGGCGCGAAGGAGCTCGCGCTCGCGCTCGCCGGCGAGCTCGTCACCGGACGCGCGCTCGACTCCGGCCCGCTGGCAAGCGCCCGTGCTCTCGAAGGCATGACCGCGGTGATCATCAACCTGAACAAGCGGTACCGCGCGCACGCGGGTGTGCAGATCACCGGCCTGCCGTGACCGGCGGCTTCTCGGTCTTCCCGGTCGCCGGGATCCCGGAGTTGCGCGAGGGCGACGACCTCGCGGCGCTGATCGCCGAGCGCGTCGAGCTCGAAGACGACGACATCGTCGTCGTGGTCCAGAAGGCGATCTCGAAGATCGAGGGGCGCGTCGTCCGGCTCGACGACGTCGAGCCGTCGGAGCGCGCAATCGAGATCGCCGGGAGCGACGGAGATCCGCGCCGGATCGAGTGGATCCTGCGTGAGGCGAAACGCGTCGTCCGCGTGCGCGCGCCGCTCGTGATCTGCGAGACACGCCACGGCTTCATCTGCGCGTCCGCGGGAGTCGACCAGTCGAACACGCCCGGGGAGGGGATGCTCGTGCTGTTGCCGCTCGATCCCGACGCGTCGGCTGCCGAATTGCGAGGTGCGCTGCGCGCCCGAACGGGGCGCGACGTCGGCGTCGTCGTGACCGACTCGTTCGGGCGTCCGTGGCGACAGGGAACGACCGACGTCGCAATCGGTGCGGCCGGCGTCGAGGTCATGCGCGAGCTCAGTGGGGAGCGCGATCCGGCCGGATACGAGCTGAAAGCGACCGTGATCGCAATCGCCGACGAGATCGCGGGCGCCGCGCAGCTCGTCTCGGGCAAGCTCGACCGCGTGCCGGTGTCGATCGTGCGAGGGCTCGACGTTCGAGGTGTCGGGAAGGCGACCGACATTCCGATACCGCCCGAGCTGGATCTATTTGGTTAGTACACCCGGCCGCAAGTTCGGCAGCTTCCCGGCGGCGTCTCGCCGCCCGTGGCCGCGTCCTCGGTCGCCCCGATAGTTGGACTATCGGGGCTCCCTGCGTCCTTGCCACGAACGCCGAGCCACTCGCCGGATAACCCACTGAACTTGCGGCCGGATGTACTAGGGTCGCCCGCACATGAGCGACGACGCGATCGCCGCGGCGAACGCACTTCTGCGCGAGAAGGGCTACGCGCAGCGCGACCTCGCCGTGCATGCCGGCCCGCGCGGCAAGGCGCTGTTGAAGGGGAACAAGATCATCAGCCCGTTCAGCGACGATGCGGATCTCGTGCTCCGCGTCGTTCGCGAGCTCGTGCCCACCGACGCGGAGCTCCGGAACCGCATGCTGCGGCCGGCAGACCTGCGTGCCCTGTTAACGGCGGCGCGTGAAGACGACGAATAGCGCGAGCTGCTCGTACGCGGTGAACCGATGGTCGGCGCCTGCCTCGACGAAGACCGAATGGCCCTCCCGCACGGGAATGCCTTCTCCTTCCACCTCGAGCACTCCCGTGCCCTCGAGCACGAGATAGACCTCGTCGTCCTCGTGCGGCTGCTGCCGGTCGGGCTCCGGGGCGACGAGCACGTAGACGCCGAGCTCGAGGCCGGGGGACTCGTGGACGATCTCGTAGCCTCCACCCGCCGCGCGGAGCTTCTCGACGACGGGACCGACGCTGAACTCGTGCACAACGCGACGCTATCCGGTCCAGCGCAGGCTGAGCCAGTCTCCGTCACGTTCCGACGCGCCGCCGTGGTCGACGGCGATGCGCTCGGCGACGATCGCGTCCAGCGAGTCTTCCGGGACCGGCGAGACCCGTATGCGGCCCGGCGACACCTCGAGGGCGATGTGGTCGGCGCCGCGGGCCGCGAGCAGCAGGTGCAGAACCGCCTGTACGAGCGCTCCCGGCCGGCACGGGACGGCCACCGGCCCAGGCGGGTAGCGCTCGTCGATCTGAAGCGAGCGTCCGATGCCGTGACGTACGAGCGCAACCGCCGCGCGGGCCGCAGCATCGAGCTCTGCGTGCGCCTGCTCCCCCTCGGGGGTGCGGGCAAAGTCGAGCAGGGTCCGAAGCGTCGTCTTCAGCTCGAGCATCGTCGTCTGCAGCAGCTGGAGCCGCGACTCCCCCTCCGAGCCGGGGGTCGCGTCCTCGAGCAGGAGATCCACGAGGCCGATGACGCCGAAGAGAGAGTTGGCGACGTCATGGCCCACGTCGCCGGCGAGCCCGCCGAGCGCTGCGGAACGCGTCAGCTCCACGAGCTCGCGCTCGACGGAGGCACGGCGGGCGTCCGGTAGGGACGATAATGTTGCCAAAAGAGCAGGCATCGCCACGGGGGACAGTATGAGCGAGCGAACGACAATCGTCATCGCGGACGATCATCCAGCGATGCTCAGCGCGGTCGCCGAGACCCTCGCACGCAGCGGGTTCGACGTCATCGGTCAGGCAGCCGACGGACAGCAGGCGCTCGCACTGATCGAGGAGACGAAGCCGCAGATCGCGCTCGTCGACGTGCGGATGCCGCGCATGTCGGGGATCGAGGTGGCGATGCGAGCGGCAGCTGCGTCGCCCGCAACGGCGGTCGTCGTCTACACGGCGTTCGGCGACCGTGCACTCCTCTCCGAGGCCCTCGATGTGGGGGCCCGCGGCTTCGTGCTCAAGGAGGCCCCTCTCGTCGACCTGGTGCGCGCGGTCGAGCGCGTCGCCGCAGGGGAGGCGTACGTCGACCCCGTGCTGGCCGGGGCACTCGTGAGCGGGTACGTCACCGACCGCGCGCCGACGCTCACACAGCGGGAGCGCGAAGTCCTTCGTCACCTCGCCGACGGGCTCTCCAACGAGGAGGCCGGCAAGGCCCTGCACATCTCACCCGAGACGGTGCGCACGCACATCCGCAAGGCGATGAAGAAGCTCGAGGCCGACACCCGGACGCAGGCCGTCGCGATCGCGCTGCGGCAGTCCATCATCTCGTAGGAATGGCTCGCGACACTCCGCTCCGCCGGGGCGACCTCGACCCGGATCCCGTGCGTCAGTTCGCGCGCTGGTTCGCCGAGGCCGAGGGCGTCGTACGCGCACCGGAGGCGATGGCGCTCGCGACTGCGGACGCTACCGGCGCGCCCTCGGTGCGCATGGTGCTGCTGAAGCAGGCGGACGAGAACGGGCTCGCCTTCTTCACGCACTACACGAGCCGGAAGGGGCGCGAGCTCGAGGCCAACTCCCGTGCCGCGCTGCTCCTCTACTGGGACCCGCTCGGCCGGCAGGTGCGGGTCGAGGGCCGCGTCGAGCGCGTACCTCCGTCGGAATCGGATGCCTACTTCGAAACGCGGCCGCACGGCGCGCGCGTGAGCGCGCTCGCCTCACGGCAGAGCGAGGTCATCGAGAGCCGCGAAGAGCTCGAGGCCCGCGTCGCCGAGCTCGCGAGTGGCGACGTCGCGCGCCCCGAATGGTGGGGCGGGTTTCGCCTCGTTCCGGAGTCGTGGGAGTTCTGGCAGCACCGGGAGAGCCGCTTGCACGACCGCTTCCGTTACCGCTGCGTAGACGACGCCTGGGTCATCGAGCGCCTCTCCCCGTAGAGCTGCGGTACCCCTTTTGAGGTATCCGAACGGGCAGCAGGGCGGCCGAGTGTCAACTCATCGCCGAGGTACGCAAATTCGCGTCGTCGCGCCCGGTTGTCTTCTTCGTGGTCAGCCGTGGTCTCGTCTGGCTCGCCGGGATGGTCGCGTTCCTGATCTTCAACCCGAGCCGGAGCGGTAACGAGTACCACGACGCCGGCCTTTCCGACGTGGGATGGCCCCTCGACACCTGGGCGAACTGGGACGGCACCTGGTACGCGGGTATCGCCGAACATGGCTACCAGCGGGCGTCGTCCCCGGCCTTCTTCCCGCTCTATCCCTACCTCGCCCGCGCACTCGGTTGGGTACTGGGCGGCCACGTCGTTCTCGCGTCGGTGCTCATCTCGCTCGCCGCCTGTCTCCTGTCCTTCGTTCTGCTCCATCAGCTGACGTCCCGGCTCGCCGGACTGGAAGTCGCGAATCGCGCCGTCCTCTACCTCGCCGTGTTCCCGAGTGCGCTCTTCCTGCAGGCTGCGTACGCAGAATCGCTGTTCCTGGCGCTCGCGCTCGCAACGTTCGTATTTGCCGAGCGAGGTCGCTTCATGTGGGCCGGCGGAATGTGCGGCCTGGCGCTGCTGACGCGGCCCTCCGGCGTCGCCCTCGTCGCCGCACTCGCAGCGTTTGCACTATCGCGATCGAGCTGGAAGAGGGGCCTCACGGCAATTGCGCTTTCCGCAGCCCTCTTTCTCCTGTATCCGCTTACGCTCTGGTGGCAGCGAGGGCAGCCGCTCGCGTTCGCGGGCGCCCAACATCACTGGGGACGCCAGTTTTCGCTCTTCGGGCCGCTCATCGCAGTCTTCGAGAGCGTCGGAATCACCGTGTTGTACATCGTGAGATTCTTCGCTCCGCCGCCGCCGACAAAGGCCTTTCACGAGTTCCAGAGCGCGGCATTCAACAACGTGATCGCACTGCTCGCGCTCGTTGCGTTCATCGCCCTACTCGCCGCCGTCTACCGGCGGTTCGGAGCGCGCAGTCCGTACTTCGTCTATGCCGCTGTGAGCCTCGCCATCCCGCTCTTCTCGCCAATTCACGGAAACCCGCTTCTGTCGCTGCCCCGGTTCGGCCTCGTGATCTTTCCGTTTTTCATCGTGCTTGCGATGGCCGGCCGGTCCCGCCCAGCGATGCACGTCGCCTACGTGGCCGCAAGCGCGACGCTGCTCGCGATCGCGAGCGCCTCGTTCACGCTCTACGGCTGGGTCTCGTAGGACCACGCGTCGCAAGGGTTCGCCGGAGCTTCGCGAGCCGCTCGTCCCACGTCGCGCCGACATCGACCATCCATCCGACGGCGTCCTCGAGCGGCTCCGGCGTCACCTCGTAGCGGGTCTCGCGGCCGGCGCGGGTCGCGCGCATCAGCCCGGCGTCTGCGAGTGCGATCAGCTGCTTCGCGACCGCCTGCCGCGTCACGGGCAGTTCTGCCGCGAGCTCCGTCGCCGTCGCGCTGCCGCGGCTCGCGACCGCCTCGACGAGCGAGCGCCGGCCCGGATCGCCGAGTGCGTCGAAGACGAGGTCTACGCGACTGCGACCCACGCAGGGAGGGTTTGGCGGAACGGTGCTCCGTCGCACGGGTGCGATGGGCGTCGCGATGCAAGGACGCAGGGAGTCCCGATAGCGGTTGCTATCGGGGCGACTGAGGACGCAGCAGCGCGGCGTCCAGCGCGGCCGGGAGGCCCAGCCACTGTTTCGCCAAACCCTCCCAGTGCATGCAGCTCGAGCGCGGTGCTCCACTCGGGCGAGACCTCGACCACGTGGAGTCGCGTTCCGCCCTCGACCTCTTCGAGCTCGAGTACCACCTGTCCGTCGTCCTCCCAGTCGAGCACGAGGCGCTCCTCCTGCTCGACCTCGCGGACGACGGCGCGTCGCTCGTCGCCGTCCCCCCAGCGGAAGACGCCCACACCGCCGGGGCGCGCATCGAGCTCGACCTCGGATGCGAACCACTCCTCGAGCCGCTCGGGGTCGGTCAGGGCCTCCCATACCTCGGCGGGTGACGCCGGAAAGACGATCTCGCGCTCGATGTGCACCAGTACTCCTCTCACTTGACGCGCAACCCGGGGGTTGCGCTAATATGCGCAACCGATGAGTAGCGCATTTAACCACGTCGTGCCGATGGTGGTCGAGTCCGACGGCCGCTTCGAGCGCTCGTTCGACATCTACTCTCGCCTGCTTCGCGAGCGAATCGTGTTTCTCGGCACCGAGGTCGAGGACCAGGCGGCGAATCTCATCGTCGCCCAGCTGCTCTTTCTCGAGGCCGAAGATCCGGATACGGACATCCGGCTGTACGTGAACTCGCCGGGCGGCAGCGCGTACGCGGGATTTGCGATCTACGACGCGATGCAGTTCGTCAAACCGGACGTGCAGACCTATGCCGTCGGGATGGCGATGTCGGCCGGCGCCCTCATCCTTGCCGGCGGCGCCGAGGGCAAGCGGTACGTGCTCCCGAACTCGAAGGTGATGATCCATCAGGGGTCGGGCGGCTTTCGCGGCACGCCGGCCGACATCCAGATCGCCGCCAAGGAGATCCTGTCGCTTACGCGCCGGTATGCCGAGATTCTCGCCGCGCACACGCATCGCGACGTCGACGAGGTGATGCGCGACATCGACCGCGACCGCTTCCTCGGCCCCGCCGACGCGATCGAGTACGGCCGAAGACTAGGGAGACGCCGCCTCGAGGAGCCGCCCGCACGACTCGGCGCACGCCTCGAGCGCGAGGATCGCCTGGGCCGCGTCGAGGTTGCGCAGCGCCTCTGCGGCGTCACGGGAGGTGTCGCGGCAGAGCCGCGTGGCGGCCAGCACGTACCCCGGTGGCTGGTCGATCATGTCGATCAGGACGCGCGACACCGCCGTCGGCGCGACGACCGCGTCGACGACTCGCTTCTGCATCGCAGCGTCGCCGTCCCGCTGCACGTCCTCGAGCAGCCGCTCGCAGATCTCCGCGCAGCGTGCCGCGTCGACGAGGCATTGAGCCAATTCGTCGGCGAATCCGGTGAACCAGCTGTCCTCCATTCCCCGCGCGCTCGTTCCCCTCTACCCACGCGCCGTTCGGTCCGAACGGACGGTTCCGTCTAGGCTTGCCCTGTGGCCGTTGCGGCGGATCTGCGGGCCGAGCTCCTCCGGCTCCTCCCGGACGAGCGGCGTGTGAACGACGGCGAGTCCGCGCTCGACCAGCACTCGGCCGACCTCTCGTACCATCCCGCCCGGCGTCCTGACATCGTCGTCTTCCCCGAATCGACCGAGGAGGTCGCACGGATCCTCGAGTGGGCCGACGGTGCCGGAGTGCCGGTCGTGGCCTTCGGCGCCGGGACGAGCCTCGAGGGGCATGTGATCCCACTGGAGGGCGGGATCAGCCTCGACCTCACACGCATGAACGGGATCGTTGCGCTTCGGCCCGACGACCTCACCGCGACGGTGCAGCCCGGCGTGACGCGATCCCAGCTCGAGGCTGCAGCCGGTCCCCACGGCCTCTGGTTCCCAGTCGACCCCGGCGCCGACGCGACGCTCGGTGGCATGGCCGCGACGAATGCAAGTGGCACGACGACGGTCCGCTACGGCGGCATGCGCACGCACGTGCTCGCGCTCGAGGTCGTGCTCGCCGACGGCCGCGTGGTGCGCACCGGTTCGCGGGCGGTGAAGACCTCGGCGGGTTACAACCTCACGAACCTCTTCATCGGCTCCGAGGGGACGCTCGGGGTGATCACGGAGCTGACGCTGCGCCTGCATCCGATTCCCGAGCACATCGTCGTCGCGCGAGCGGCGTTTCCATCGGTCGAGGCCGCGTGCCGCGCCGCGGCAGCGATCATCGGCTCGGGCGTGCTCGTGACGCGGTGCGAGCTGCTTGATGCGATGACGATTGCGGCCTTGAACGCCTTCAGCGGCACCGACTTCCCGCCGTCTCCGTATCTCTTCGTCGAGTTCGGGGGCACGGAGGCCGGCGTCGCCGGCGATCTCGCTACGACGCGCGAGCTCGCCGGGGACGAGGGCGCGACGGCGTTCGAGTCCGAGTCCGACCCGACGGCGCGGGCACGGATGTGGAGCGCGCGGCACAACGCACTGATGGCGTCGCTCGCGCTCGCGCCCGGCTCGAAGGCGATGACGACGGACGTCGCGGTTCCCGTGTCGGAGCTCGCCGCCGCGATCGAGCAGGCGCGCCGCGCACTCGACGAGTCCGGGCTGCGCGGGGGCATCGTCGGCCACGTCGGCGATGGGAACTTCCACGTCGCGTTCCTGCTCGACCCGACCGACGCGGCGTCGATCGCGCAGGCGGAGGCGCTGAACGGCCGCGTCGTCGAGGACGCGCTCGCGCGCGGCGGGACGTGCACGGGCGAGCACGGGATCGGGTTCGGGAAGCTCGGCTATCTCGAGCAGGAGCACAGCGATCTGATTCCGCTCTTCCGCGGCATCAAGCAGCTGCTCGACCCGAACGGGATCCTGAACCCCGGCAAGGTCATCCCTTCTTAGGCGACTTCGCGTTGCTCGAGCACGTCGTCGAGCAGCGCGTATCCGCGTGCGATCAGCGCGCGCTTCTGGTCCTCGCTCCAGGGCCTCGGGTTGCGAAGGCCGGTCTCGAGGCTGGTCTCGCCCGCGGTGCTCTGCACGGCGATGCGGGGAATGAGACGGCTGCCCAGAAAGGGGAACTGCGCCGCCTCGAACCGCTTGCCGACCGCGCGGGCGATCCGCTCGCCGCGGCGGCCGCCCTCACGGCGCACGATCGCGTCGACGTCCTCGCGCAGCGCCTCGAGCGCCGCGAGCGCCTCGTCACGGTCCCGTGCGGTTCGCTCCTCCTGCACGGTGTTCTGCTGCACCGCGACGCGCATGAGCCGCACGATCATGTCCCCCCAGTGCGCCGGCTCACCGCGCGCTCCGCGCTCTTCGGCCTCGCGCAGCTCTGCGATGAGCGCCTTGATCGGCGGGAGCTTCGGGAACCGGTCGAGCCGGCGGCGAAGCCGCTCGAGCCATGCGGTGCTGGCCTGCGGGTACGTCGGCAGGTAGCGGAAGCTCACGATCAACTCGACACCGGGCTGGTGGTACGCGTGCCCGAGTGGGAAGTTGCGGACCCAGGCGCCGTCGGTCGCTATCCGATCGTCGATCGGGCGCGGCAGCACGAGCGCGCTCACTGCGGCCGAGGCGAGGATCGCCTGGGCCATCGTTTCCGGCGGCGTCGAGCGCGACGAGTAGGAGAGCTCGTACGCGCGGGCGCCCTCGCCGTGCGCGTCGACGCTCACGTCGGTCGCGCAGACGACCATCTCGACCGGTGCACGGGCGAGGTCACGCGCGAGGTCCTCGAGGTCGCCGAAGTACTCGGCGACCGTCTGCGGCAGGCGATAGTCGTGCGAGCCGAGCAGCGGCAGGCGCCACAGCGAGTGCGGCCGGAACGTCTCCTCGGGCTGGAGACGGAGCATGAAGTCCTCGAGCTCGTCGAGGCGGTCGAGTGCGGCCATCGTCCCGCAGAGCGCGCCGGCTGAGGTGCCGTAGATCCAGCCGATGCGCGGCCAGAGGTCGCTCTCTCGCAGCCGCTTGAGGAAGCCCAGCTCGATCAGCACGCCGTTCACTGCGCCGCCCGAGAGAACAACTGCAACGTCCCGTTCCACTTCTCGCATGCTAGGACGCTGCTGCGGCTTCGTATACCACGCTTTCGGCCAGTATCTCGTCGATGCGCCGCAATGTCTCCTCGTCCAGGACGATGCCCGACGCCGCGGCATTGTCCTCGACCTGCTCCGGCCGCGAGGCGCCGATGATCGCCGATGCGACGTTCGGCTCGTGCAGCACCCACGCGAGCGCGAGCTGGGCCGGAGATATCCCGAGCTCGTCCGCGATCGGGCGGAGCCGCTGCACCCGTTCGAGCAGCGTGTCGTCGTAGCGGCCCATGAACATCCCCATCTCTTCGGACGACTTGCGGCTGTCCGGCGGCGGCTGCTCACCGGGCTTGTACTTGCCCGTGAGGACGCCCTGTGCGAGTGGCGACCACACGATCTGGGAGATGCCGTGCTGCGCGCAGAGCTCGAAGAGCTCCCGCTCGGGCCGCCACAGCATCGAGTACTGCGGCTGACTCGACACGAACGTCTCCACTCCCGGCAGCTCGAGGGCCTCTCTGATCTTGGCCGGGGGCCACTCGCTGAAGCCGAGGTAGCGCGCCTTGCCCGCCCTGACGACGTCCGTCAGCGCCTGCATCGTCTCCTCGAGCGGCGTGTCCCAGTCGTAGCGGTGGCATTGATAGAGATCGACGTGGTCCGTGCGCAGCCGCGCGAGAGACGCGTCGATCTGCTTCAGCACCTGCTCGCGTGAGAGACCGCGATCGGTGTCGGACATCGCGCCGAACAGCTTCGTCGCGAGGATGTAGGACTCGCGGGGGCGGTCGGCCAGCACCTCGCCGAGGAATTCCTCCGCTTTGCCGCGCGCGTAGACGTTTGCCGTATCGATGAAGTTGATCCCGACCTCGAATGCTTTCGCGACGCAGGCTTCCGCTTGCGCCCGCTCAACGCCGCCGCCGTAGGTGAGCCACGAGCCGAGGCTGATCGCCGAGACCCGCAGATCGCTGGATCCAAGCGGTCTGTAGTTCACGCCTTCGACGCTATCCGTTAGCGTATTGGCCATGCCGCGGTTGAACGCGATCGGGATCGCGAGTGCCAACATGTTGGAGTCCGTGCGCTTCTACCGGCTGCTGGGCCTGGAGGTGCCCGAGCCCGACGGCCATCTCGACGTCGAGCTCGGCAACGGCGTACGCCTGATGTTCGACACCGAGGACGTCATCCGCAGCTTCGACACGGAGTGGGCGCGTGCCAACGGGAACCAGGTCGGACTCGCCTTCGAGTGCGACAGCCCTGCGCAGGTCGACGAGATGTACGCGCGCATCGTCGAGGCCGGTTTCGCGAGCCGCAAGGAGCCCTGGGACGCGTTCTGGGGTCAGCGCTATGCGCAGGTCAGCGACCCGGACGGCGTCCCGGTCGATCTCTACGCCTCGAGCTGAACCGGGTAGCGCTCGACGGGTGGAGCTGGTCGACGAGGAGATCGAGCTCGCCGGACGGATGCTTCGACTCCTGCGCCCCCCGCAGGCCGACGCGCTGATCGACGAAGAAGCGTTCGACGAGGACGAGTTCCTCCCGTACTGGGCGGAGCTCTGGCCCAGCGGCGTCGCGCTCGCGGAGGTCGTCGCCGGTCTCCCGCTGCGCGGCGCGCGCGTGCTCGAGATCGGCGCGGGACTCGGTCTCCCGTCGCTCACCGCCGCTCTCGGCGGCGCCGATGTGCTCGCAACCGATTGGGCCGCAGACGCGATCGAGCTCCTGCGCACGAACGCAGAACGAAACGGGATCTCGCTGTCTGCGGAGCGCGTGCGCTGGGACGACCCGGGGCCGCTGCTCCGCGGGACGCCGTGGGACGTCGTGCTCGGTGCCGATCTCCTCTACGAGCGGCGGAACGCCGACCAGCTGCTCGAGCTCCTGCCGCAGCTCGGCGGCGACCTGCTCCTCGCCGAGCCAGGCCGTCCGTTCGCGCAGGCGTTCCTCGAGCGCTGGCAGGTCGAGCAGCTCGCCGACGGGGTCTTCCGGCTCCGGCTACCGTGAGCCGGTGCTCGCCCTCGTCCTCGCCGCCGCGCTCGTCGCGCCGTCGAAGCCGCACGTCGTCTGGAAGCCGATCCCGTACGGCGCGCATCGGAAGGGCGAGATGGCGCAGTACGCCGCCCGCCACTACGGCATCCGCTCGTACGTGCTGAGGCCGAAGGTGATCGTGGAGCACTACACCGCGACGACGAGCTTCTCGTCGGCGTACAACACCTTCGCCGCCGACGTCCCCGACGGCGAGCTGCACCAGCTACCGGGGGTGTGCGCGCATTTCATCGTCGACCGGGACGGGACGATCTACCAACTCGTGCGCACGACGATCATGTGCCGGCACACCGTCGGGCTGAACTACGTCGCGATCGGGATCGAGCACGTCGGCACATCCGACGACCAGGTGCTGAGCGATCGCGCACAGATGCGCTCGTCGCTGGCGCTCACGGCGTGGTTGATGGCGAAGTACGGCATCGTGCTCGCGAACGTCATCGGCCATAACGAGAGCCTGTCGAGCCCGTTTCACAAGGAGCTGTATGCACCCTGGCGGAACCAGACGCACGGCGACTGGGTGCGCGCGGACATGCAGGTCTATCGGGCGCGGCTCTCTGCGCTCGTGAAGTAGCGCCTCAGCAGGCGGGTACGACCGGCCTCGCGCCACGCCGCCACAGCGGGCGGACCACCGTCTGCCTGCGCACTCCCGGTGCCGGCGCCGCCTTGCGGACCTGCGGTCTCGGGAGTGGGCTGCCGACCGACACGGGCACGCCGTAGTGCATGGTCGTCATGAATTGCGTCACATTCATCGTTGTCACCTCCTCACTCGTGAGTCTGCGGCTCGGAGGGGCCTGTCGGCATCGGGGCGACCCCCAAGCACGACCCCAGACTTACGTTGGCCTGCAGACGAGTCGGCGCTATCGTTCCTTGTGACAGTCGAAACGAAGCCGTCGCCGGCCCCAAGGAGCGTCAAATGAGCTCCGAGAAGAACAAACGCCTCCGGCGCCGAACCACCTGGGTTGCCCTCGGCGCAGCCGTCGCGGCTTTCCCGCTCGCAACAGCAGTTGCTGCCGTGAGGGGCAACACGACAGCCCCGGCCGTGTCGCTCGCTCGCGCCGCCGGGGGGCCGATCACCGAGGTCGGCGGCGGCGGCGGGACCCCACCCCAGGAGGCGCTCAACGACATCTGGGGACTCTCGTCACACCGCGCCACGTGCACGATGTGCCACAACGTCCGGCCGCACACGATGAACATCGAGAAAGCGGTCTGGACCCAGCGACCGGTCGTCTTCAACAGGTTCGGCGCTGCATACCGCGACGTTCTCTTCCAGAAGGTCGCGCCGGGATACGTCAGCATCTTTGATGTGCCCCAGCGTCAAAAGGAAGATGCCACGCGATGGCCGGCACTCATCGCGAGCGACTCGGATGGAGACGGCTATACCAACGAGGTGGAGCTTCGGTTCGGCTCGATGCCCGGCCGCCGCAACAGCCATCCATCGCGCCCCGCGGCGCAGCTCGAGCGTTGGCGCGCGATCATCGTGCGGGAACTGCGCGGCACGCAGATCGCCCGGCTCGAGCTCGACACTCGAGTCCGCCGGGTTGGCCCCGACACCGACGGAGACCGCGTCCCTGACGTGCTCGAACGCTTCGTCGGCTCTGACCCGCATAGCCGTAGCTCGACGCCGTTGGTCGCCGCGCGGCGTCTAGCTGTCTACCGCCAGCTACTGCTCGACGCCGGCGTGCCGATTCGCTGATCTGACGTGCGGAATAGCCTCAGGAGCCTCAGGCAGCGGAGCTGATCGCCCTGCGATCGGCTGCCCCGGTGGGCAGGTCGACGCGGAATGTCGTGCCCCTTCCCTCGACACTTCGGACGCTGATCCGACCGCCGTGCGCCTCGACGATCGCCTTCGTGATCGATAGGCCGAGGCCCACGCCCGGAATCGCCTCGTCCTGGGCGCGCGCAGTGCGGAAGAACCGCTCGAAGAGCTGTTCCTGCTCCGCGTCGGGAATTCCCATGCCGGTATCGCACACCTCGATGCGTGCGATACCTCGCCTCGCAGAGGCGCGGACCTCGACGCGGCCTCCCTCCGGTGTGAACTTGAGCGCATTCGAGACGAGGTTGTCGATGACCTGGCCGATGCGCATCCGGTCGCCGTTCACGAAGGGCGCCGTGTCCACGGAGCTCGCGAGGCTGATGCCACGAGCTGCCGCGACCGGGGCGCCGGCCTGGACGGCCTGCTCGACGACTGCGGCGAGGTCGAGATCGTGCTTCTCGAGCGCGAGCGCACCGGCATTCGCCTGCGCCGTGAGCAGCAGATCCTCGACGAGCCGGAGGAGCCGCTCCGCGTTGCGGTCGATCACCTGGAGCCAATCGCGCTGGAGGTCCGGCAGCGCGAGCGTCTCCGGGTCGTCGACGAGGAGCTCGAGATAGCCGCGGATCGACGTCAGCGGCGTCCGGAGCTCGTGCGAGACGAGCGCGATGAACTCGTCCTTCATCCGGTCGAGCTTTCGCAGCCGCTCGTTCTGCGCCTGGGTCTGCGTTAGCAGCGTCTCGCGGTCGCGTTCCGCCTCCTTGCGGGCAGTGATGTCGACGGCGAATCCCTGCGCGTACCACGGTCGCCCCGCTTCGTCGCGGACCGTCGTGTAGCTGTCCTGCAGCCAGACGACCCGGCCGCTGTTGGAGATGATGCGGTACTCGATCTCGAGCGGCTCGCCGTTCTCGCGCGCCAGGCGCTGCGCATCGCGGACGCGGTCGCGGTCCTGCGGGTGCAGGTGGTCGACGAAGAACGACGGGTCGGAATGCCACTGCGACAGCGAGTAGCCGAGGATGTCCTCGATCTGCGGGCTGATGTACGAGGCGGACTCGTCGGCCGAGTAGGGCGAGTCGACATACGTGATCAGCGGCAGCTGCTCGACGAGGGTCCGGTAGCGCGCCTCGGCCTGCTTGCGCGCGGTCACGTCGACGAGGAAGCCCTGCCAGTGAAGGGGGCGGCCGCGGGCGTCGAGCACGGTGACGGCGCGATCCTGGACCCAGACGACAGAGCCGTCCTTGCGCGTCAGGCGGTACTCCGCGTCATAGGGATTGCCCTGCTGCTTCGACACCTCGACTGCGCGGAGCACGCGCTCCGAATCCACGGGGTGGAGGATCTCCTCGAAGAGCCGCGGGTTCTCGCGCCACTCGTCCAGTGAGTAGCCGAGCTGCTCGACGATCGCCGGACTCACGTACAGCGCGTTGCTGCGCTCGTCGAGCGCGGAGATGTAGAGCGAGAGCGGCATCTCCTCGACGAGGTGCTGGTAGCGCTGTTCGATCGCCTCCGTTCGTGCGCCGAGCAGCGTCTGGCCGGCGACGTGCGTGACCAATCCGCCGACGACGGCGACAACGAGAGCGGTCGTTGTGTGATCGGTCGCGAGGCAGACGAGGAGCGCCGCTGCGACGAGGAGCAAATGCAGGGCTGAGAAGCGCCCCAGGCGGACGGGATGGAAGCTCACTGCCAGTGCATCGGCATTTGGGGCGCGTTCTCATAGCCCTTCTGGACGCGTCCCGCCCTCACACGAGGCGTAGAGCGGCCTCCCTCGATCGAGGGAGGCCGAGGTAGGTGTTCATGAAACTCCGGGAGAGGGTTGGTTGAATGGCCGTCGCAATGGTCTCTGTACTGGCGATCGACGTCGGCGGTTCGCACGTCAAGGCGCTCGTGAGCGGCGAGCGCGAGCCGCGCCGCGCGGACTCGGGGCCCGCGTTCACCCCGGAGCAGATGGTCGAGGCGGTGAAGAAGCTCGCCGAGGGCTGGACCTGGGAGGTCGTCTCAGTCGGCGTGCCGACGCCTGTGCACGGCGGACGCATCGTTCACGATCCGGTCAATCTCGGGGCGGGGTGGGTCGGCTTCGACTTTGCGTCCGCGTTCGGCAAGCCAACCCGCGTCGTGAACGACGCCGCCATGCAGGCGCTCGGCAGCTATGAGGGCGACACGATGCTCTTCCTCGGGCTTGGGACCGGGCTCGGCTCGGCGTTCGTGACTGACGGACTGGTGCAGCCGATGGAGCTCGGGCATCTCCCGTACCGCAAGAAGACGTTCGAGGACTATGTCGGCGAGGCCGGGCTGGAGCGGCGCGGCAGGAAGCGCTGGCGCCAGGACGTCGCCGACGTCGTCGAGAAGCTCTCGGCGGCGCTCGAGCCGGACTACGTCGTCCTCGGCGGCGGGAACGCCGACAAGGTGAAGGAGCTGCCGCCGAATGTGCGCCTCGGCGACAACGAGAACGCCTTCGCCGGCGGCTTCCGGCTCTGGGATCCGGGGGCCCCGGCGCGTATCCCGGGCTGAGCCGCTCGTTCAGGTGCTCAGTGGATGTGCAGGTTCACGCCGATCAGGATCAACGGCCAGAGGACGGTGCCCAGGAGCGCCGAGCCCCACGCCTTCAGCGTGTGCAGATTCGACCAGTAATGGTGCGTCGCGGCTACGATTCCGCCGATGATCAGGTACAGCGCGGCGAGCCAATTGACCCCGACCCTGGGGGCAGCGGTGGTTGCTGCATAGCGCATCGGTTTCCTCCTCTCGTCTTTCTCTAGAGGCAACGAGGGAGGTGAGCGGCTGGTTACGCGCTCAGTCGCCGGCCTCGTACTTGAACGAAATTCCCAGGCGTACGCGGTATTCGGCGATCTTCCCGTCCTTGATCGTCACGTCGAACCGGGTAGCCTCGGCGACCCGCAGATCGCGGATCGACTGCGCTGCCGTCTCGACGGCGTTCTGCGCTGCTGCCTCCCACGAACTCGCGCTCGTGCCGATGACCTCGGTCACGCGATACACGCTGTCGCTCATGCTCGCTCCTCTCGACTCGCCGCAGCTCGCGGCTTCTCGTAGTCGGTCGCGGGCACTCTTTCAGATCACGGGCCTGTCACGGCGGGACGTTCGCCGTGACAGGCCCGTGACGTTCGACGATTAGCTGCAGCCGGTGTTCGTCCCGCAGTCGCGGCACGTGTAGCAGGAGCCCGTGCGCACCATGCGGCCGCCGCAGCGGGCGCACTCGACGGCGTCCTCCCACGAGTTGAAGAGGGCCGTCTGGCCGGGCGACGGCGTCTCCCCGGGGCTCGCCGGTGCCGCCGTCTCGCCGCCGTTTGCGTAGCGGTCGGCGAGCATCGCCTTCACCTCGGGCGAGAGGATGCCCGCCTCCTCCTGCTGCTCCGGCGTGAGGAACTTCTTGCCGAACCAGCGGAAGATGTAGTCGACGATCGACTTGGCCACGCGGATGTCGGTGTCGTTGGTCAGGCCGCTCGGCTCGAAGCGCATGTGCGACAGCTTCGACACGTACACCTCGGGCGGCACGCCGTACTGGAGGCCCATCGAGACGGCGAGGCAGAGCGAGTTCATCAGGCCGGCCATCGTGGTGCCGTCCTTCGCGATGTCGACGAAGATGTCGCCCGGGCTGCCGTCGTCGTAGAGGCCGACGTGGATGTAGCCCTCGTGGTCGCCGACCTGGAACTTGCGGCCGATCTCGGTGCGGTCGAGTGGGAGCCGCTTGCGCTCACGCACGTGCACCGGCGGCGTCGCCTTTCCCTCGCTGCCCGAGCTCGACAGAGGCTGCGCGACCTTGCAGTTGTCGCGGTAGATCGCGATCGCCTTGACGCCGAGCCGCCACGCCTCGATGTACAGGTTCATCACGTCCTCGACGGAGGCCTCTTCAGGCAGATTGACCGTCTTCGAGATCGCGCCGGAGATGAAGGGCTGCGTCGCGCCCATCATCTTCACGTGGCCGAGGTAGTGGATCGCACGGTCGCCGACCGCGCAGTCGAACACGGGGAAGTGCTCGGCCTTCACGTTCGGCGCTCCGACGACGCTGTTGCGGTCGTCGACGTATGCGACGATCTCCGCGACCTCGCGCGGCGCGTAGCCGAGCTTCTCGAGCGCCATCGGAACCGTCTTGTTCACGATCGTGATCTCGCCGCCGCCGACGAGCTTCTTCGACTTGACGAGCGAGAAATCGGGCTCGACGCCCGTGGTGTCACAATCCATCATGAAGCTGATCGTGTTGTGGCTGACGAAGCCGTTCGCGACGTACGTGACGTTGTCCGGGACCGATACGTCGTAGGTCGGCTGATCGTCGAGCGTCTCGACGCTTGCGACCGTGTCGTAGTAGAAGCCCAGCGCGTGCTCGAGCTCGGGACTGTCCGTGCGCTCGAGTAGTGCGGTTGCAGCGCGGCGCGAGACGTCGCGGTCCTCGACGAGCTCGCGGCGGACAGGGACGTGGTGCCTGGATGCCTGCGGGTGGTCGCCGGACCAGAGCGACGCTGCCTTGCGCGTCGAGATGAAGTCGATCTCCTCGAGGTAGCGCTCCGACGCGGAGACGTTCAGCAGGCGCAGAACGAAGCGATCATTCGCACCCCAGTTCGACCTGGCCCCATCGACCTTGCGCGTGGTCACGAATCCGAGCGCGAGGAGCAGGCTCTGCACGTCACGGCTGAAGCTCTCGGTGATCGTGCTCCAGGAGACGTAGCCATTCGCGGCCGTCCCATCCGCCTCGAACAGGCCGCGGACGAACGCTGCGTACACAGTGCGATCGTTCGAGTGCAGGATCGCGTCCGGAATGTGGGCATGCCAGCCCCTGCCGTTGTGCTCCGCGGACGGCGGCAGCTTGGCGAAGCCGCACGCCTCCCACCACATGGCGAGCGGAACGGAGTTGAGCGCGACCTCCGTGTAGCCACTCTTCGCGGCGACCGTTGCCTCCAGGCCGAACAGCGCCGCGCCGAGATCGACGAGGTGCTCGACGACGTCCGAATCCTCGCCCGAGACGCAGAAGCGTAGACCCTTCGCGTGCAGCGAGCCGTCGCCCATGAAGTAGCCGACGAGCTCGGCGAGCTCCGGCGTCAGCTCACGCGGAACGCGCGTGCGGAAGTCCGCCGTCCAGTACAGCTCGCCCAGCGGCGGCAGGTCGA
>WNGB01003998.1_pt1 | contig 22808 bp, 36 predicted proteins | sample 5400681 | NCBI WGS metagenome assembly WNGB01 (sample SAMN13153367, study PRJNA577476) | soil metagenome | isolation source: 115 cm soil or saprolite under grassland replicate 2 | place: USA:California | collected 2016-06-15
TTGCCAGGGTCGTACGGTGCCCATCTGATCCGTTCCCCATGTTGGAAGTAATTGGTGCTTGCTTGCTCTCGTCCGTGTAATCATCAGCCAACCACGCTCACTAAGGTTGACAATCCGGCGCATAATCGCCGCGCGATCGAGCTGTGACGGTTGTCAGGCTGTGATGGTCTGGCTGTGCGGGGAGCATTCAGCCTGCAGCGCGGAGCGGCATCAAGAGCAGTTGCTCAACATCCTCCGGTACCCGCACGCGCGCGATCACCTGCGGCCAGAGTTCGAGCGGCGGCGCGCTGGTCAGCGAGCGGGGCAAGCTGATCACCTGAAGGTCGTCGTGGAGGTACGGCCGCAAGCCGCAGTGCTGCGCGTCGCAGCGCAGGCGGACAAAGGGCCGGCAATCTTTCCAGGGGCAGGTGCGTCCGAGATACTCACCCTCCTCCGTACACAGAAATACCTCGCCGCCGCGGTTGCGCTGCTGGGCGTGGCCCTGAAGTTTGCGCCCCAGCATCGCCAGCGGGGCCAGATCGATGCCATCGCGGATCGTGATCAGCAGATCGGCATCCTTCGGATTGAGCTTGTCGGTGGTTAGCGAGCCAATCAGTGCGATCCGCACAACCCCCTCAACGTTGCGCGCCGCGCGCACAAAGCGCAGCACGCCAGCGAGTAGGTACGGCCGGATCGGTGCTGTGAAACGATCAGCCATCGCCACCTCACCACACGCACTCTAGCAGCCGCTGCTCCTTGAGCCGCCGCAGGTCTTTGATAGCGACTCCCAACTCCTCAGTTCGCTTCGCCTGCCAGCGCATCGAGAACCTCGACCAGCCGGCGCTTGCGCCGATTCGCCGCCCGTAATTCGGTCAGGTAGTCGCGCCAGGCCACCTGTTTCCCCTGCCGCACCCAGACCCGCCGCAGCTTGCGCAGGAACAGCGCGGCTTCCCGGTACGCGGCCGGGTTGGTCTGGGCGATGTGCGCCTCGGCCAGCTGCCGCCAAATCTGCGCCGCGCGGTCGGGGTAATCCTGAACGACCGCGTCGGCGACCAGGTCGTCGTTGATACCCGACAGTCTGCCCGTACCGCGCCGATCATACCAGCGCAGCACCTCGGCGGGCCGCCCTTCGCTGGCGGCCAACTCGATCAGCACGCTCAACTGCGGGAACTGGAGCGGGGAGCGCCGCTCCGCTCGCGGCAGGCCGCTCTCGGGCAGCGGCCAGGCTGGGATGGCTGTTCCATTGATGCGACGTTCCTCGCGCCGCAGCAGCTCGCCGGTCGCCAGGTAGTGTAGCGCCGCCGCTCGCACCGCCGGCCGCGCCTGAGCCTGCTCGGCCGCCGCTTCGAGCACCTGGAGCGTCTGCAATGTTGGCCGTTCAAAGAACTCCTCGGCGCGCAATGCCGCCACCATCGCCCAGTCGCCAGCCTGTGCCCGCAGCGTGCAGATCACCTCGCGCAGCCGGCTGGCGATGCCGGGGTACTGACGCTCGGTCGCGACGATCCCTTTGTGCGCCCATTGCTCAGCCTCGGCGCTGCGCCCGGCCGCCAGCAGCCGCTCGACCAGGCGCTCATAGCTGCCGCTCTGCTCCGCCTCGCGCTCGCACAGCGGGACGATCTCGTCGTCGCGCCCGGCCTCCTCCAGGGCGAGGATCGCGAAGTCGGCCAGCTGCCGGCGCCGGTAGCTGTGTGCGAAGCTGTCGCGCTCGGTCGCGACCGATGGGTCGTCCAACCGCGCCAACAGATCGTCGGCGACCGCGCTCCAGGCCTCGGGCGGGTAGGGTTGCTCCAGAACCTCCCGTGCGCCGTGACAGATGTCATAGGGGTCGCGCAGCATGGCGTTCAAGGCCCAGCGTAATTGCTCGTGCGGCGCGAGCGACGAGCGCGGCAGAGCCTGAAAGACGATGGAGAGACAGGCGGCGACCTCTGAGGCGGTCTCGCCGTCATCATGGGTCTGCTCGACCTGGCGGATTCCCGTCTCGAGCAGCTCTTCGCCAAGCCGCATGACTGCATCGGCGTGACCCTGGTCGAGCAGCAGTTTGAGCCCATCGTAGACCGGGCTGTAGTCTGGCAGGTGGGCCTGGTCATCCCAGCGATCCCTCCAGCCGGGCGCTACGCCGGCTTCCAGGATACGCGCCAGCACCTCAGCCTCAAGTTGGTCGCCGTCATCGCTTGCCAGCATCTGGCGCACCGCAAGAGCGTCACGCAGCTCCGGGAAGCGCAGAGCCATGTCGAGCAGCAGCTCGACGAGCTGCTGCTGAGAAAGACCGGTGAGGAATGTACGCAGGGCCGAGTCGCCGGGCGGCACAGCCGGTGTGGGCGGGGGGCTTGTCACTAGCATAGCAGCGACGGCCTGCTGTTCAAGCAGCACCAGCCGTGGGTCGTTCGGCGCGGCGACCGGGAGCGGCGGCGCCTGATCGGGCCGATCCAGGTAGGCCAGAACGACAGCGACGGCGTGCTTACAGGTGCCGCCGAAGGGGCAGGTGCAGCGCGATGTCAGATCATCCTTGCCCAGGGTGACGCTGGTGGCATAGCGCGTGCTGCCCTGCACCCAGGCGAGCAGCCCGCCGGTCGACGTGGCGGCGAGCTCGCGCACCCGTCCGCGCAGCTGGTAATCCTGCCCACGCTTGAAGATCGTCTCGCCAGCCCAGGCGCGGATCGTCTGTACAGCAACTTGGTCGCGACTGCTGGCCTCAGGCATGGTGCTGGTCTCCTGCGTTCAGGTAACGATAGAGCGTGGTATCATGGTCGAACATCGTGGGCCACGACGAGATACTTGCCATTATACTACGGAGATTGGGACACCATCGGGGGAAGTACGATGAGCAAGAAAACGAAACATAGCGCTGCGCCACGCCACACCACCCAGCCGCGCGACATTGACCGCTGGCTCGCCCAGGCGACCCGTCGCCTGGCCGGCACCGACTATCCAGGAGTGAACTCCACCACGCAGCGGATCCTGCGCCACGCGGCCGCATCGCCTGACCAGCGCGCCACCGGCCTCGGCCATCGGGGCGCCGCCCAGCTGATGCTCCAGCAGTTCGACGCCGTCTATGCGGCGCTCTCCCAAGCGCTGGCGCTCACACTGGGCGACGCCTATCTGTGGTACAACCGCGGGCTGGCCAGCCGTTTCACGATCCGCTTCGGTCAGGCAGTGCGCGATTTTGAACGCGCTGCCGCGCTGGAGAGCGATCCTTGCTGGTGTGGAAGCGGGCGCAAGTACAAACAGTGCCATCTGACTGCGGAGGCATCGATGCGTCGTGATCGGTCGTGAGGTGGTAGAATAGCAGCAGCCCGATGATTGAACGTTGGTGCGCTGGGTCAGGCTGTTTGTGGCGTTGCGAGAACCGACCTGGCGGTCGTAGCGAGGCGATACCTGTGGCCAGACGCAAAGGCAAGCAGGTGGCACCTCAGTGCGCGTGATCGGCTCCGCCACGACTCCAGACGACCGGGCGCCACTCGGTGAGTCCAAGCTGGTCGGCGATGCGTCGGTACACGTCGCTCACGACGAAACAATCGAGGCCATCGAGATACTAGTTAACCTTCGTAATTAGGCTGGAGGATAGACTCCCCCTACCCCCGTGGGATGGGCTAACACGGGCAGTGTCGGTCGATCCGGCGATTCACAAGACCGGCGACCGCGCGCACCCGCGCACTATGGTTTTGCCAATGATTGCGATCTGTTTGGCTCAACGATTGATAGCGTCGCATCCGTCCAATGCGGTGTTCGACCACGATCCGCCGCCGCGAAAACGCGCGGTTGTAGGCGATGTCCTCTTCTGGGCGGTCTTTCCCGCGCGGTTTGCGCCGTGGCGATGCACCCAAGCCTTCCGGGTGCAGCTTGTCGATCCCAACGTCGGCCAAATCGCCAATTCCACCAACGCCCGCTGGCAAGCGACCCATCAGGCCCGAGTCCTCCAAGACCTTGATATCGCCTTGCGGCCCAGGCACACTCTCGGCGATATCGACAATTCGGCCACTCTCTTCGTCCACTGCGACCTGGCTTTTGAGTGTATGCTGCTTCTTTTTCCCACTAGAGAGGCAGTCGGCGGAGGCGCGCTCGCGCGGGCGTTGCACGCGCTGTTCGAACGTATCGATCACGATAGCCAAGTCGGGCGTGTCTGCCAGCAACGCATCCAGATTCCGGCGCCGTTTTTTGCCTGGATCGGGCATGCGCATCGTGTCACGACCGGAGGCTTCCACCAGCGGCAGCGTGCTGCGCGTATTGTACAGCCAGTCGGCATGCAGCGTGGAGCGTGGATTGTCGGGCGCGACAACTCATGTTCCGCGGTATAATAGGACGAAGTCGTGCCGTTGTAGAAGCGGGCGCGCGGCGTGCAGTTCTACTTTCTGAGTCATGATAGCCATCTGGAGGTGCTGCGATGAGGCGTAGGCCTACTCCAAGGAGATGTTCCGTGAACTGAGCTCCGCAGATGGAAAGTGATGCACTGGCGCTCTTCAGCCGACGGATCGAACAGGCGCGCGAAACCTGGAAGGTTCTGTTATAATTGCGTGTGAGGGATCGCTAGAAGAAGGTTCGATCTATGAGCCGGATCGTTGAAGTTGATGAGCGCGGGACAATCCAGCTTCCCGCCGACCTATTGATAACAGTGAAGCCTCATACCAGATTTGCGCTTGAGCAGCGTGGCGCAACGCTTGTGTTGCAGCCAATCGCATCACAGCCCTTCTGGGCAACCGCAACGCCTGAGGAGCGCGCAGCAGCCGTACGTCGATGGGCCGCCCTTGATCGCCCTGCCGCACCTCCGCTGAGTGATGCCGCCGTCAGTCGGGAGCAGATGTACGACGAATAACGGCCTATTTGCTCGACACCAATATCTGGCTTCGGAGCGTGCAGCGCGAAGCGCCACACCATCCTATCGCGGTTGAGGCGCTCGCGGCCCTGCTTGCGCAGGGGAACGACGTGTTCATCACGGCTCAGAATCTGATCGAGTTCTGGTCAGTCGCTAGTCGCCCAGCTGAGGCCAACGGTTTGGGCTGGTCAGTAGAAACGGTTCGGCAAGAAATCGACCGTCTGCTGGCGCTGTTCCCGCTGATCGATGATACTGCAGATGTCTTCACTCATTGGCTACAGCTCGTCTCTGCCTATCGCGTCATTGGCCGGCGTGTTCATGACGCGCGACTCGTGGCTGCAATGCTTACTCACGGCGTAACGCATCTGCTGACGTTCAATCGCGACGATTTCCGGCAGTTTGCGATGATTGCAGTCGTCACACCAACCGATCTCCTGGCTTCACCCGACGTGTCCTCAAGCTAATGTCTGATTCCCGACACACAGCGAAACGCTGCTCCCTCCCCTGACCAATTATAACCAACAAGCCCCTTAGAGTCAGCAACTCATATCGCGCAAATAAGCCCATTTCTCGGTGAGTAAGGTGCAGCTTGCTCTCTATAGAGCGCAAAGCAGCAAGGAGGATCACAGGGCAAGCTATGGGTGTGATAGCTTCTCAAGATGCCGCTGGCGAACCCTCATTCAGCGGGCCGCTGTTATCCTGCCGCTCTGACAAGAGCGGCAAAGGCCGATTGACAGATGCGTGAGCGCGGTGTCTCAGCCAGTCACGCCGCCGCCCGCAGGAAGTTGAGTGCCGCTGCGAGCAACAGATGCATCAGCCGTGTCGAGGGTGAAGCCGGCCGCAAACACCGCCAGGCGGCTCAGCAACGTCTGCTCCTCAGCCGTAAGCAGTGTGTAACTCCAATCGATTGCTGCGCGCAGGGTGTGGTGCTGCGGCGCAAGGACACTCGGTTGCACCGAGGTGAGGAGGCGAAACGGTCGTTAAGACGGGCAGCTACTTCTTGGACGGTCATCACGTTTACCCTGGCGCTGGCCAATTCCAGCGCCAGGGGGATGCCATCCAGCCGGCAGCAGATCTCGACATCTGCTCCCGCATTGCTCGCTGTCAACTGAAATGAGCGTTCAACATACCCTCTGTCGGCTTATCTTTCGAAAACGGTGAAGACACTGTATAGTGTCCGCACATACAGCGTACCGAGTAGTACGGATGCGCTGGATTGTAGTGCCTTGTGATCTGGTCTTTCGGAACAACTTCGCTCGGCGCGGCCTGATACCCCTCGGTAGCTAATCGCCGGCCACACTTGGCACAATCAACAGAGAACGGAACTTTCTTATCCATCTGGTACATCCTTATGATCGATGCACGATCGATACACAATCATCGTTGCCGCGTTGTATCAGCCCAGCCGGGTTATGGTGTCTCCTGAGGCTCTGGATTCTCTCACGAGTATATCCCCGGTTCCACCTTTAGAACACGCCAGGCCAACGATCGCATGCGTTCTGGCCTGTTTTCCTTCGTTATGACACATGGCCCACCATGAACGTAACCGTTGTCACGTCCTAATTTCGTGCGAGTCGACGTCTTTCGCGCCCAAGCGGACTCGCTACCCGCATCTGCGGCGGCCCTTTGTCGTGTGCATAGGTATGCACGGTCGCATCCATCGGCATGGCGGGCTTCACTACGGTCACCTTTAACGCCGCGCCGGCCACAAGCCAGTCGGCCTTCCATGGCGTGTGGCCGAAGCGCTCCGCCAGCTCTCCCCCGGTGAGCGCGATCGTCGGCGCAGCCTCAGTCGGCGTGATGTCGTCCGGCGCGATCTGATGCCAGGGATGATCCCCGCCAGGCAGCGCGAAGCGATGCTGGAGATCTTCCAGACCGAGCTGCCCGGGGATGAAGGCGCCCTGCTTGGCAAGATAGGGCGCAATCTGCTCCCAGGTTATCGTACCTGCGATCACAATCGAAGTATATTGCCGGCAATTCGTTTTGTCTGTGTAGCGGTAGCTCATGCGTGTATTCATAGTCAGCCTTTCTGGTGCTATCGTTATCTATGCATCTGATGCAGAGGAAGCGTTCACGCTCTTAGATGTCCCTCCCTCCTATTCGTTTTCCTGATCCTTCGGTGGCGGCGCTTCGAGTTGATCATGAAACATGAGCAGAGGCACCCGATGTCCTACAAAAAGGACGTCGAACAGGTTGCCCGTGTCCGAGACCCGTTGGATCGTGCCCCTGGTGCCTACATGCAGCCGATGCACGCGCTGATTGGTGCAGAAATGATCGCCTGCGCCGAACTGGTATGCGGGGTACGCCATCGCACTCCCCTTGTGCTATCAAAGGGGCTACGGCGTACAGCGCGCCATAGCGGCATCAGAGAGGCTGCCGGCATGCCGGTTCAAGAACCTAGGTGGTGATAGCCCTAGTATATCACGGAACGGTGACGGGTGCGGTGCGCGACACAGCAACGCCTAGGGCCGATGCCAGGGGCGGGGTAGCGTGCTATACTTCTCGCCAGTGGTTATATAGAGAAACGAGCACGCGTATGCCCAAAAGACGAGAATCACGTATGTCACGATCAATACCCGTTTCAGTCGATCTTGACGGTATAACCTATCACGGAGCCTACAACTTGTCGGGGGCATGATTACCGTCTCTAGTGACTACGGAACGAACACAGCGCAGGTTGGCGGAAGGCCCCCAGACGCGCTCGCTCAAATGCTCCTCATGGAGCTTGTTCGCAAGCAGAAACGATAGATTGTTAAGAGGCAATCGAAACGCTCCCGGATTGCTCCAGCGGCGTTGTGGGAACCGATTTTGCCCACGCGCGGAAGTGGCATTAGTCAGCGGCTGTCTGGAGCGCGAACCAGCGAATCAGAAAGCGTACTTTCTCCAGGGCGTCGCGCTGCACAATCTCGGTTTGCGGTGCCGTCGGAAGAATGACTCGCAGGAGCAGATCCACAGCGTCCAAATCGTCGCCGACCAGTGGTCGTTGTTGCCAGAAATGTGCGTCCATATCAAAGTAGTCACGGATTTGGAGCACGATCGTGCGCTGTGAAGCATCGAGCGCCGGCATATTCAGCGGACTGTGTGCCGTCCCAGCAGCATCCACCCACGCGACTATGTCGGGATCGGACATCGCGCACCTCCTTGCCGCTAGTACGACCCGCAATTGATAAACGTCCCCACGCACCTCCCGGAGCGTTCTGACGCGCGGCGTGTTACCCGAAGATTGTTGTATCGGCAGGTGTAGGCGACGATCTTCCGCACTGGTTTTGTCGTTATAACGTCACCTGTACAGTGTGCTCCACACCATCATCACTCAGGAAGATCTGGCCATCCGCCGCAGCCACGCCATCGATGACAACGCTGACGACGCCGGTCGCAACGCTATGTGGATTCACGACCTGGATATAATAGCGAGTCTGTCCGTAGCAGTACCAGACGTCATAGCCCGGCCAATCGGGTGGAATATATGGCGCGATCGTGAGGATGTTTCCGCTGCGGCGCAGACCCAGAATCATATCGATACCTAAGCGATAGAACCAGCCGGCCGAGCCAGTATACCAGGTCCAGCCGCCGCGCCCGGCGTGCGGCGGCATGGCGTAGACATCGGCGGCGATCGTATAGGGTTCGACTTTGTAGGCGTCGGGGTTCGATCGTGCATGACGAATCGGGTTGATCAGCTCGAGCAGCGCGCCCGCCCGCGCCCCGTCGCCAAGCAGCGCGTAGGCCCAGATCACCCAGATCGCGGCATGGGTGTACTGCCCGCCGTTCTCGCGCACGCCCGGCACGTAGCCCTTGATGTAGCCGGGATCGTGGGTCGTGCGGTCGAACGGCGGCGCGAACAGCTTGATCAGGCCGGTCTGTCGATCGATCAAGTGCTCGTCCACCGCCGCCATCGCTTGCCGCGAACGCTCTGGATCGCCCGCGCCGGAGATGACTGCCCACGACTGCGCCAGCGAGTCGATCCGGCACTCGGCGCTTTGGGCCGCGCCGAGCGGTGTGCCATCGTCGTAGAACGCGCGCAGATACCATTCGCCATCCCAGGCGTGCTGCTCCAGCGCATTGTGCAGGTGCCGGGCCTCGGTGCGGTAGCGCTCCGCGCGCGCCGTCGCCGCGCGCCGCCGCGAGCTCGGCCATGCGCTCCAGGTTGACATGCAGGAACCATCCGACCCAGACGCTCTCGCCGCGCCCGGCGTGGCCGACCAGGTTCATGCCGTCGTTCCAGTCGCCCGCGCCCATCACTGGCAGGTCATGCGGCCCCATGCGGCCAAGCGCGCGCTCGATCGCTCGTACGCAGTGTTCGTAGAGCGAGCCGCGCTCCGGCGAGATCGTGGGCAGACCGTAGTACTCGGCCTCGTCGGGCTCCAGCGGCCGGCCATCCAGAAAGGTGACACGTTCGTCCAAGATCGCGGTATCGCCGGTGGCCGTGATGTAGTGGTCGGCGACGAAGGGCAGCCACAGGTAGTCGTCCGAGAATTTCGTGCGGATGCCACGGCCCGTGGGCGGGTGCCACCAGTGCTGCACATCCCCCGCCACGAACTGGTGCGCTGCGGCGCGCAGGATCTGCTCGCGCACGATCGCGGGTTCGGTATGGACGAGCGCCATGACATCTTGCAGCTGGTCGCGGAAGCCATATGCGCCGCCGGATTGGTAAAACGCCGAGCGCGCCCAGATCCGGCAGGCCAGCGTCTGGTAGAGTAGCCAGCCATTGAGGAGCAGATCGAGCTCGGGCTGTGGCGTCTCGACCCGCACCTGCCCAAGCAGCGCCCGCCAGCGATCGCGCGACTACTGCTCTGCGGCGGCGGCCTGAGCCGGGTCGCGGTAGCGCGCGAACAGATCGTGGGCTTCGGCTAGATCCGCACCTTGCCCCAGCAGAAAGACCAGCTCGCGCTCCTCACCAGCAGCGAGCTCGATCGCGCAGCATATGGCGCCGCAGGGATCGAAGCCCGCGCCGACACGTCCGCTCAAGCTGTCTGCCTGGAGCGCGGCCGGCTGGCGCAAATCGCCATTGCGGCCGATGAACTCGACTCGAACGCCACAGACCGTCACCGCCCGCTCGCTGGCGGCGATGAATGCGATTCGCGCGCCAAACTCGGAATTGTAGGCGTTGCGCGCCAGCAACGCTCCGCTCGCGCCGTCGAAGGAGGTGACAACATACGGCGCCATGCTCTCACGAAACACACCCAGCACCCACTCAACATACAGGGTCAGGCTGAGCCGGCGTGTCTCGGCGCCGTGATGCACCAGGCGCAGCCGGAAGATCTTCACCGCGTCATCTGGCGCGACCGATAGGCGCAGCTCGCTGGTGATGCCGTAGCGCTGCTGCGTAAACGCGCTGTAGCCAAAGCCGTGCTGCACGCGCATATGGCCGCCGCCAGCCGGATGCGGTGCCGCCGACCACAGCGCGCCGCTGGCCTGATCGCGCAGGTACAGCACTTCGCCCGGCGGATCGCCGACGGGGTCATTCGACCAGGGCGTGAGCCGGTTCTCGCGGCTATTCTCCGACCAGGTGTAGCCGCCGCCGCTCTCGGTGATCACGAAACCAAATCGCTCGTTGGCGATGACGTTACTCCAGGGCGCCGGCGTCGTCTGGCCGGGCGCCAGGTCGATCACGAACTCGCCGCCGGTCGTCGTAGAGAAACGTGAAGTCCATCGCCGCGACCTGCGCCGTGGCGGCAATCGTGTCGTGACAGGCCAGGAGGGTCGAAGGACGAAGGACGAAGGACAAAGGTTCGGCATCCTGAAAGTTGAAGCTTTCCTTTACATCGGAGCTACTTTCGTCTTCCGTCTTTGGTCTTTCGTCCATGATGGCAGCCAGCTCGGCCAAGGTTGGCGGTACCTGCACTTCCAGATCTGCCGGCAGCAGTGCCTGGAGGTCGGCGAGCAGGCTGCGCGCCTGCGCCGCAAGCCGCGCGAGCCATACCGCCGCGTCGCCGCTGGCCGTGACCGCGCCGGCATGCTGATGGAAGTCTCGTAGCAGTCGCCGGTAGCCGCCGACAGCGGTGCGATACGCAGAGGCGCGTCGGCCATATGCAAACAACGCTTGAGCCGATCGCGAGAGGTATCATGAGGAAGCGCAAGTGGAGCTATACCACTTCTCGCTTTTCTGAGCCGCCAGGTCGCCACGAGCGCCAAGAAGATGAAGAAAAAGCATCTAGGCGTCCTTGGCGACCTGGCGGTTAGAGGGTATGCTTTGACGAGTCCTTAGTAGCGGCTGGTCGAGTTGCGCTGCTGCTGGAAGCAATCCGAGCAATAGACCGGCTTATCCCCACGCGGCACAAACGGTACCTGGGCCTCCTTGCCGCACGATGCGCAGATTGCAGTGTGCATCTCGCGCGGACGGCTGCTATAGCTATCGTCACGGCCTCCGTAACTATCGCGATTGCTATAGCCGCCTCCGCCGCCTCCGCCCGACTTGCGCGTCTGGCGGCACGACTGGCAGCGCGTCGGCTCATTCGTAAAGCCCTTCTGCGCATAGAACTCTTGCTCACCTGCGGTAAACACGAACTCGGTTCCGCAATCTCGGCATGTGAGCGTCCTGTCTGCGTAGCTCATGGCTCGCCTCCTTTAATGGGTCGTACTACAAAGTATCGTGCCCAGTGGAATGGGAAGCGGTGAGCGTAAGAAGAGCATCCTGGGGAGACAGGAGGATCTGAAGCAACTCAGGGAACCCAGCCAATTGAACGTAATGTGGAGCATACCACGTATCGACCAGATGTGCAAGCGCGAGAGTCGCACTCGTGATACAATCAATGCTTAGGAAATATCCGCACCCCTGAGCAATATGCTCGAATACATCGCCCAGCGCCTGATCGCACTCAAGCGGTTCGCGATAGCGAGGATCGCTCGACCCCAGTGCATGACCGGCGCACATTCGCAGTCGCAGACGATGGTTTCAGCGCGATCACATCGGGCTAGCCGCTCATCTGCGGCTGTGCTTGTAGCAGCGCGTGCCATCAGCGAGTCCATGCGTGCGATCGTGTCAGGCCGCCCGGCGGTTGAGCCCGCGCAATATAAGGATACCCAATGAGCAACTATCACCAGCGGCGCGCTGGTAGCATGCAGCCGATACGCATGGCCGCCTTTGAGGTCGGCGAGCGCGTGCGGATTGTGAACGCGCCAGCATCCTATGGCTACAACGGCCGGGCCGGTGTGGTGGAGGCGATCGACGGTTCGCAGATCAGCGTTCGGGTCGACGAACATCCGGCTGATTTCCGCTGCGGCATCTTCTATTCCGAGGAGCTCGAGCGCGAGGTCGCGGTGTGAGCAGGCGACAACCTGCGGTGAAGACGAGATCATACCATGTTGCAATGCCTCGCGCGCCGGTCAAATATTCACGGTATGCTTGGACGCACTTGTCATAGGCTCCCCCATGATATACCGATCAGATGAGCTTGCTATGCCCAACGTTATTCCTGCTGCGTGCCCGCTGTTGCAGGCGTTCGATCTCCGCGAGCACATCTTCGGGCCGAGTTTCCATTTCAAGGTCGGCAAGCTCGCTATCCGCATGGTTTTCGATGCCCATTTTGTCTTGCATGATATCGAGCATCTGCAATACGCGGGTCAGCTCATGCTCGGTCAGCAGGCCGATGTGCAGATCTAAGTCGGCGCGATGCTCAGCTTCCGCGCTCAAGCGATTCTGGCTGATCAGCACAAAGGTGGCCAGGAAAATCGCTTCCAGCGAGACGATCATGGTGAGAAGGCCGTAGGGGAAGGGGTCGAACGGCGGCACGCCGAAGCGCCCGGTGTTCAACACAAACCACAGGCCAAACCACACGATATGCGCATATACAAAGACCATGCGCCCTGAAAACGCGGTGATCGCATCGGCGAGGCGATCTTGCAGGCCGCGCGCACGCGCAGCCTGCTGGCGAAGATCGATAATGGTGCGAATGTTCCGCTCGATCACATCGCTCAGCGCCGGATTGTCGCCCGCATGATCTGCTGGTTCCACTTGATTAAGAGGGCGCGGCTGCATACGAGTGCGCTCCTTCCATTATGCTGTCATTCACCCACCATAACCAGGCCCGCGACGACGATGGCAGAATCAGCGATCACGCTCGACCTCGTGAACCGCCTCTTCCATAGTCACGGCGATGCCGCGGAGATGGCGGGCGAGCGCCTCGATCACGCGCGGAATATCCGCGTTGTGGATGAACACATCGGCGCCGGAATAGCTGATAATCCGCATGCCCGGTTGCGGAGTATCGAGCGATTCGGGCGCTGTAATGACGATCAGGCCATGTCCGTTCCGCTTCATGATCAGGTCTCGCTTTCAGCTGTGCGCATCTCTTGTGATGCTGGTTGGCATATCCACACCCGTGCTCAATCTGAAGAGCGCGGTTGTTCGGCACGCAGCTTGAGCGCCTGACCCATCTCTCTGAAGCCGCGCCGCGTGTCGGTATTACGGCGATGAGCAGCGAAAGACGAGAAGATGCCCGTGAAGATTTCGCGCTGCGTAAAACGCACCCGGCCTGTCTCGAGCGGCTCGATCGTAAAAATGTGTTCGTCGTCGAGCAAACCAGATGCCAGCCACTGCCCACGCCAACGGAGCTCACAGTTCGGCTCAGCCTTCAGCACGATCGGTCGAATGGTCGTAGCGTGTGTCCCAGAAGGCTGGATGGTCACATCAAGCCGTGCCCCGGTGGTGGGTTCGCCGCTCACGCGCTGGATGAACGGGTTCCATTGCGGAAACTGGGCGAAGTCAGTGAGGAGATGCCAGACCCGCTCCGCGGAGGCGTTGATTTCAACTTCGTTGTTCAGCTCTTTCATGAGAGTCTCCTTGTATATACACGTGTATCGATTACCCGCAATATCAGAAAGACAGTTTTTGCTTTACAGTCGGTCGGGTGGGGGTTTGGGGGCGGGGCTGCGCCCCATCCCAAACCCCCACCAAACTGTCAAGCGAGCAAGAACCTTATCTTAGTGTGATAGTCTAGTTTGGAACCGAATACCATGCGTTCTCAAAAGGGTCGCGATCTGCGTATCGCTGGTCAAGAGTGCGGTCATGCGCGCCGCCGCCGCGCGGATTGCGTTATCGTGCTCACCCAGCACACGGGCGCGCATGTCGGGACTATGCTCCGGCGGGTCGGGCTCGAAAAAGTCGATCACGAAAGAAAAACGCTTAAGCTCAACCACGGCCATGATGATAGCTCCTCTTTACGGTACACATCGCGCCGAATCGGCCCCGGAACCGGGTCGGTGTCGCGAGACGATTTACGCTCATTCATCGCAGGATTCTCCCTTATTGGTGCCATCATAGTTCATCAAGCTGCGCTGGCAGGCCGAGCCGCGCGACGCTGATCGCCGCATCGGCCATGCCATAGTAGATATCGACCCGCCCGTTCGCGCGCTTGTCGACCCCAGTCGGGAAGATAACCTTCGGCACGATCCCGGCGCGCTCCTCGTCGGTCTCCGGCGCAAGCACCGGCGTGGGCGAGCGGTAGATGATCGTGCGCGGGTCGGCGATATCCAGCAGCATCGCGCCGGCGCTGTAGCGTACATACGGCTGATGGTCGACATTTTCCAGGATCTGGCCGGCGACGCCGCAGTGGGATGAGCAACGCCAGCGCTGCCGCCAGTGAAAGAGTTCGTCGCATTGCTGTTTTCCTTTTCCTGCCGCTACGATGCGGAGTTCAACCGATAGAGGATGTTACGGCCGGCAGGGAGTCGAAGCAATCCCGAGCCGCTCCCGCGACACAGCTGGGGCGGCTCGGGATTACGTGCTGGAGGGCGCAATTGCTGGAGATAGTTCGCGAAAGCTAGCGCAGGCGCCCGCGGCGCACCAGGTTGACCACGGCCAGCAAAACGATTGCGCCGATCAGTGAGATCACCAGCGCATTGAGATTGAAGACACTCTGGTTGATCGTTGGCCGATTCAGCAGGAACCCTGCGATCAGCGCTCCAACCACACCAACAACGATGTTGACCAGCAAGCCCGAGCGGTCGTGCATTACGACACCGGCCAGCCAGCCGATCACGGCTCCAGCTACGAGCCAGACAATCAGGTTCATCATGGTTCTCGCCTCCATTAACGACGCTCTTTCAACCGGATGCGATGACAAATCACGCACCCGCGAGTCGTTAGGTTCAGCGTAGCAGAGAGGCGCGGGATGCGGTAGCGGGGATACTACACATCGTGTATCCATACTATACCTGACAGTGTAGGGAGAATACGCTTACGCGTCACTTATCACGATTTCATCGCGATAGAGGAACCATTCACGCTCGCGATCCGGATCGCCATCAATGCGTACGAGGCAGCTGCCTTGCGGCACCCGGAAGACCTCGACAATCGTCCCCACCTGGCCCACGAGCTCCGGAAGCAGCGGCCGCCTGCTCGGCCGTATGCGGATCCGATCCCCACCATTGAGGTCCCGCGGTTGTGGCTGCGGTATTGCTGCACCCATGGGTTACCCCCTTTCGTCCTGCCGAACACCATCGGCATGACCCGCTATCGCAGAGCCCGTCGACGGAGAAGCCAGCCACTGATCACCAACAGCACCACGCTGATCAGAACCAGCCAGATCGCACGATCGCCTGGCTCAGCGGTGTTCGGCAGGCTGCGCGGCTGTGGCGGCGCAGCCCCGCCGGCGGGCGCTGCCGTCGCCGCTGCTCCGATCGTGGCCGGCGCGATATCTGGCACCGCTGTCAGGGTTTCGCCTGGCGTGGGGCTAGCGGCCGCTGTGACCTGTTCGCCGGCTACCGCCGTCACGATTGGCTGCTTAGTTGATGCCGGCTTGCTTGGCCGGTGAGTCGGCGGCGGAGCGGCTGGCAGCGGCGTGGCCAGCGGTGCCGGTGCCTCGGCTGGCGTGGTGGCCTGCTCGGTTGGCGGGAGCGGCACGGGCGCCGCGGCCGACCAGGATCCCTGGGCTGCGGCATTTGCCACCAGATCGCGACTCTCGGCCATCACCAGCCGCTGCGTCGGCGTAGTGTCATCAATTTGCGAGAAGACCGTTCCGGCCTCCAGCCGGTATGGCAGCGCCACGCTTACGGTGGACAGGCCAGGGCCGGTGCTCAACACCCAGAAGGTCGCCGCACTCTGCCCATCAAGTGTCACTTTCTGCTGCTGCTGGCCGCTGTTGGTTCCATTCGCATCCGACAACACGGCCGGCCCGTCGACAGAGATCGTCAAAGGGTGCCCGGCATCCTTGGAGCTCGCGCCCACGGTATAGGCTACCACCTGTCCTACCACTGCATTCGCGGTTGGCGGAGCGAGCGTGAGTTCAGGAGCCTCGGTGCGCCGCTGCGGGCAGGGCTTGCCCTGGGCCTCGTTCACAAGCGCGACGGTGCGATCACGTATCTTGACATCCTCGATGGTGGTTGGGTCGACATCGTCTGAGAAGACCCAGATCGCCATCTGGCGCGCGCTGGCCTCGTCGGCGTCCTTGGCGCTCGATGCGGGATATTTGTCGAGCAGGTAGCGGATCTGGCAGCCGTTCGGCAGCGCCAGCACCGGCCCATCGCTGCGGTAGCGATCGCCCGAGCGCACGCGCACGTCGATCTGGATGCAGAAGACCAGGAGCGGTTCGCCGCTATCGAGCTTGAGCTTGAGCGTACCGGCCCAGTCGCTCAGCGGCTTGCCGTGGTGGTTGAACGCCACCTCGCGGCCGGTTCCTTTTCCAAGAAACGTACCCGTAAGCGTCTGCTCGGCTGCAAATGCCCGAGTGCTCAAACAGATCAAGGCAAGCGCGAAGAGCAGCGCTCGCCAGCAGCGGCGAATGCGCCACGGCGCGCCAGTACGATTTTCTTTATTAATCATTCTGTTCTCCCTGACACTTTCTCTGGTTCAGCTATCACAACGCTCTTCATTGGTAATGATTCGACACACTTAACGAACGCGATCGCTCATTACGTATGTTCCAACCCCACCGATCTCGACCATAGCTGGATCGCAAGCATTGGACTGACCGCGACTCTCTTGCTACGCGCTTGGGGATATATCAAGCGACATCAACGCCGGCACGGACGCTACCCCGTTGGACTCCGTCCGTAAACGCTCCAGGTAGCCCTGCCAGCACTCAACCTGGGTGGTGTAATAGGCCAGCTCATGCCGCACGCGCGAATCGCCTGTACCGACCACAAGCGCCGCTTCGGCCTGCCAGCTTTGGAGCGCAGTTCGACACACACCCAATTGATGCGTGGCATAGGCGACCAGTGCCTGCTGTGCGATCGCAACCAGAAAATCATCATCCGCAGTCAGACTCATCGCTGCTTCTCCTGTGCTATGCGTCGCGGCCAAACACCCCAGCGCCACCGTGTCGGGTTTACCCCACGAAGGGCCGTTCAGCTGGCTGACCACAGGTCGAAGCTGTGCCGGCCAGCTACCATCACCAGCTCTCGCTCGATGGCGGCCCCAGTGCCGCCAGCAAGCCGCTGAGCTTCTGCTGCCCCAGGCGAATACGCGTCTTGATCGTGCCGAGCGGGCAACCGAGCTTGCTGGCCAGCTCCGTCTGCGACATGGCGCCGAAGTAGGCCAGCGCGATCACCTGCCTCTGGGGGCGGGGAAGCTGGCGGAGCGCCTCCACGATCACCCAGTGCCGCTCGGTCGCCCAGGCGGCCGCCGGGACATCGGCCTGCTCGTCGACAAGCTGCTGGATGACCGGGTGATCGACATCCGTGTAGACCGGCGCCGGCCGGGCGCGCATGCGCCGCAGCGCGTCGACGCACAGGTTATGCGCAATGCTGAACAGCCACGCAGCGACACGTCCGCGGCTACACTCGAAGCTGACACTGCGCCGCCAGATTCGCCAGAACGTGTCTTGCACCAGCTCTTCGGCCAGCTCAGGGCTTTTGAGCATCCGCAACGCCAGGTGATAGACGCCGGCCGCATAGCGATCGTACAGAATCTCGAGTGCATGGCTGTCCCCCACGGAGATAGCCGCGATCAGCGCCCGATCGCCCGCTTCCACTTGTCTCGCGCCGTCGAGCGGTATGGCGACGAGGGCGTTCTGAGGCGTAACTTCGTCGGTTGGCTCGGTCATGACAGATGTACCTCCGGGCTACGCCGCGGATGTCGGTCAGGCTGTACAGGGCGCCAAGCGTTGATCGACTGCCTGGGCCGGCTGCACGTGGCGGGCGACACAGGCGAGCAGGTCGTCGAGATCGAACGGTTTGACCAGGAGCTCGATCGACTCGGGTACGATCAGCGGATCGATGGCGCGCGGCGCGGTGGTCATCATTACGATCGGCATGGTCGCCGAACCAACCTCGCGCACCCGTGCAATCAGCGCGGCGCCGTCCTTATCGGGCCGCTGAACATCCAGCAGAAGCAACGCCGGCGGATGGCGGGCAATCGCCGTCAGGGCTGGTGCGCCAGGCGGCACCGAGTAGGCGACGTAGCCCGCGTCGGTCAAGATCTCAATCAGGAGATCGACAATTGTCGGCTCATAGTCGATGACCAGAATGGTGCCAGTACGTTGCATTGGGTTGTCCTTCCTGAGCCATGCCGGCCCCGTACGATATGTGCTGGACGGCCGGGTGATCCGGCTGCGTGACCGCAGTCGTCCGGCCCGGATGCGCCATACCTGCTGGGCCAGCCCCAGCCGCTCCATCCCACCAAATAATCGAGACTGAAAGGTCGAACTGCCACCAGAGCAATCCAGTGTGGGTTGATCAGCTATCATCTCCGCACCGGCCCCGCGCTTTGTCCCAGGCATACTGAATCGTCTCCTTGAACTCGTCCCATGTGCCGGGGTTGCGCTCTTCCCAGCGCGGACGGGCCGCCTGTTCGACGGTCGGCCAATTCGCACTACGGAACCGCGGGTCGGTGCCCAGATCGTAGCCATAGCGGTAGACCAGGCGATAGTGCTCATACGGCCCGCTGCGCCGGGCGGCATTCGCTTCGTGGTGGCTGCGGAAGTCGGCAACCAGCGCCGCGTAGCCATCTGAGCCAGGGAGTGTCTCGCTCTCGATTCGCTGGGCGTCGACCGAGGTTACGTTGCGTTCGGCGGCCGGGATGATGTTCTGGCCAGGCGAGGTTGGCCGTTCCGCGGCGGATCCGCGCGTACTGCTCCGTGCATTGCCGCTCGGCGTTCCGGCGCCCAGCTTCCCCGTACTGACCAACTTCTCACAGCTGTGGTTCATACATATCTTCCTTTTCGAGCGCGATGGCGTCGCCAGTAACGTGGCGAAGCAGATCCCGCAGGGTTGCAAACGAAAATGGTTTGGCCAGCATACCGGCGAGGCGGAGCTGAGAAATTCTATCCCGGTATGCCTTTGGTATCGCACTGCTCATGAGCACAATTGGCAGGCCCGGCGCGGTCGCCTGGATGGCATGCGCCGCGTCGACACCATTCACAATCGGCATCACAATATCCAGGATAGCGCAGGCCAGACTGTCGCGATGCGCTTCCACGGCGGCAATCGCCGCCGCGCCATTGTCGGCGAACACGGCGACCAATCCGAGGCGGTTGATCACGCGCGCCACGAGCGCTTGAATCGCCGGGTCATCGTCGGCCACCAGCGCCAGCGGCCGCGCTCGTATCGGCAGAAATGCAGTTACCATCGTCAGCTACCTCCTCGGTTGGGCTTTACGCCGCTCCAGGTTCTTGCCCTCCTCGTGCGCGATCCGAAGCGATCTAGCCGAGCGGAATCGGGCTGTGTGTCTGGGGCCAAAGGATCGTCGCCGCGCCGGACGCGCCGACGTGCCGCGACGTCGCGTCCGGGCACGGGCCATCATTCCCGCTCGCTCCATCACCTACCAGTGTAGCAAGCGTGCGGCGGAAGGGGTAGCGGGGATATTCTGGATAAGCTATCAGCGCTCTCCCGACACTGTCAGGTAAATTACGGATATGCCATACATAAAACACCCGCTATCTCATTCAGCGCCTGCCGGCTATACTGGCAAGTATGGCTCGTTTTTACGCAGCCGCACCGCGCTGCCCGAAATCGCGCAATCCGCCGTAGTGGCGCTTCGCGACTGGGCCGCCGACAACAATGAAGAGGAGCATCATGCAATCGAACTCAAGCGGCGGCGCTGCCAACCCTGACAAACCCACCTGGCAGCAGATGGTAGCAAAGTACCAGAACCCCAGCCTGCAGCGCAGCCTATGGCAGGTCGCCAACACTTTGATCCCCTACGTTGTCCTGCTCACCCTCATGTATGTGAGCTTGTCCTATTCGTACTGGCTGACCCTGGCGCTGGCGCTGCCGGCCGGCGGCCTGCTCACCCGCGCCTTCATCATTTTCCATGACTGCGGCCACGGCTCGTTCTTCAAATCCCAGCGCGCGAATAACTTCCTCGGCACGATCTGCGGCCTGCTGGTGTTCACCCCCTACTACCAGTGGCGCTTCGAGCATGCCATCCACCACGCCACCTCCGGCGACCTCGATCGCCGCGGCACCGGCGACATTATCACGCTGACGGTGGGCGAGTATATGCAGCTGTCGCGCTGGGGCCGCTTCAAGTACCGACTGTATCGCAGCCCGATCGTGATGCTGGGCATTGGGCCGTGGTTCACCTTCTTGATCTCGCAGCGCTTCGTCAACCCGATCTCAAAGAAGCGCGAGCGGGTCAGCGTCTATTTCAGCAACCTGTTCATCGTGGCGCTGCTGGTTGTCGCGGCGCTGACGATCGGCGTCAAGGCGTTCTTACTGATCCAGCTGCCGGTGGCGTTTGTGGGCGGCCTGGGCGGGATCTGGATGTTCTATATTCAGCACCAGTTCGAGGGCACCTACTGGCAGCGCCACGAGGAGTGGGATTACACGACGGCGGCGATCCGGGGCAGCTCGTACTTCAAGCTGCCGAAGGTGCTGCAATGGTTCACCGGCAACATCGGGTTTCACCACATCCATCACCTGAGCTCGCGCATCCCGAACTATGCGCTGCAGCAGTGTATGGAAGAGAACCCCGAGTTCCAGAATGTGACGACAATCACGCTCTGGAGCAGCCTGAAGTCGCTGCAGCTGAACCTGTGGGACGAGGAGCAGCGCCAACTAATCAGCTTCCGGCATCTGAAGACCGCGCGGCGGCAGCGCAAGCTGGCCTGAGCGGTCTACATCCGTGGGGCCGTGCCGGGATACTTTTACAAGCCGGTGGGGGATTCACCCTCCCGCAGTGGAGGTCGCCATCCATTGCGCAGCGCCGCCCGGACGATCAGATCGGTGACGACCTGCGACCCACGCTGCTGGCGCTTCTCCTCAAGAAACGTCAGCGCCGCCTCGACCTCCGCGACCCGGCTGGCCGGCACCGAGATCAACAGATGTCCGCTCTTCCCATTATCGGATCGACGTGTCACCTTCATATCATGCTCCTTGCTGATATCTCGTATATACACTCTAGTATACAATATACCATAATAAAAGCAAAATCAAGGATAAGTCTGTTTGCTTTGTATATACATCTGTGTTACACTGTGTATATACATACTATTGGAGGAATGCCATGAAGACCAATCTCATCACCATGAAGCGCGACGTGCTGATCCCAGATCCGCCGCTGGCCCGCCTGCTGTTCAACACCACCACGTTCGCATGGCTGTGGGCGATTGTCCGCATCTATCTGGGCTACCAGTGGGTCACCGCCGGCTGGCATAAGCTCAGCGGCGGGGGCTGGATTGACGGCGGCACGGCATTGCAGAGCTACTGGACGAAAGTGGCCGCAATCCCGGTGGCCCCGGCCAAGCCGGCGATTACCTACGACTGGTACCGCGCCTTTATTCAGTTCATGCTCGACAATGGCTTCTACAGCTGGTTCGCCCCGCTAGTCGCCGTTGGGGAGTTCATGATTGGCGTTGCCCTGATCCTGGGTGCGTTCGTCGGCGTCGCGGCGTTCTTCGGCGTCCTGCTGAACTGGAACTTCCTGATGGCCGGGAGTGCCAGCACCAACCCGGTGCTGCTGATGCTCGGGATTGTCTTAATCTTGGCCTGGAAGGTCGCCGGCTGGTATGGTCTGGATCGCTTCCTGCTGCCGCTTATCGGCACGCCCTGGACACAACACGGCGAGCAGGCGCCACCCGTCCGCCCGCAGCCGGCGCCATCCGTGTAACACCCACTCCAGAATCGATCAATAGCAACGAAGGGATAACGATGATGACAGCTGATTTTCGCATTCGCCCCCTGGCTGACCGGGTGGTGATCAAGCCCGCGGATCGCGAGGCGCAGACCAAGAGCGGGATCTTCCTGCCCGACACCGCCAGCAAAGAGCGCCCAATGGAAGGCACCGTTCTGGCCGTCGGCGAGGGCCGCCTGGACGACAACGGCCGGCGCGTGCCGATGCACGTCAAAGCCGGCGACAAGGTGCTATTCGCCAAGTACAGTGGCACCGAGTACAAGGTCGATGATGTCGAGTATCTGATCCTGACTGAAAAGGACATTCTTGGTGTTATCCAGGATTAGTCAGAAGCCAGAAGTCAGAATGCCAGCGCAATCAATGCACACACCATGCAACGATGCTTGCACCAACATGCTGACTCCGCACTCCTGAATTCCCGCCGATCCATACGACAATGAGAGAAGGGAATTTCACACATGGCCAAGCAGATTTTGTTCAATGAAGCGGCCCGGCGCGCGCTCAAGCGCGGCGTCGATCAGGTCGCTGACGCGGTCGGTACGACGCTCGGCCCGCGCGGCCGCAATGTGGCGATCGACAAGAAGTTCGGTGCCCCGACCGTCACGCACGACGGCGTGACGGTGGCCAAAGAAATTACGCTCAAGGACCCATTTGAGAACATGGGCGCGCGGCTGCTGGTCGAGGTCGCCACCAAGACCAACGATGTCGCCGGCGACGGCACCACCACCGCCACCGTGCTGGCCCAGGCGATCGTCACCGAGGGGCTCAAGATGGTCGCGGCCGGCGCCAACCCCATGCTGCTCAAGCGTGGGCTGGACAAGGGCGCTGAGGCGCTGGTGGCCGAGCTGAAGAACCTGGCCAAGCCGGTGCGCGACCGCGCCGACATCGCGCATGTCGCCGCGATCTCGGCCGCCGACAGCGAGATCGGCGACCTGATCGCCGAGGTGATGGAGAAGGTCGGCAAGGACGGCGTGATCACGGTCGAGGAGAGCAAGGGCATCGCCTTCGAGA
>WNGB01008632.1_pt1 | contig 22808 bp, 18 predicted proteins | sample 5400681 | NCBI WGS metagenome assembly WNGB01 (sample SAMN13153367, study PRJNA577476) | soil metagenome | isolation source: 115 cm soil or saprolite under grassland replicate 2 | place: USA:California | collected 2016-06-15
GCGCATCAAATCTTTACCAAGCTAGCGGCGGACCACATCGGCGAAGGCTTGGGCGGCTTCGTTGTCGAAGCGACGGCCGCATTCTCGATCTTAGTTTACCTCGCGTTTCTTTGGCTGGCGAGCCGGTGGAATCAGCAGTCTAGCGCGCAGGGAATTTTCTATTCAGTTCTCACCGGGATATGCGTCGGCGCGGGAACGATCGCATTCTTCCTTCTTTTTCAGAAAGGCGGGCCGCTCTCTTCTGTCCCCGCCATTCTGGCCGGCGGCGCCGCGATCATGGCCATTGCTGGCATTTTGTTTTTCCACGAACCGCCTTCGTGGCAACGGCTTCTCGGTGTCGCATTCGCGATCGTCGGCTTGTTCCTCCTGCGACACTAGCGCGGCGACAGAGCGGGTTCGACTTTAACCTCCGCGATTTCTTCCGCCGGGACAGCGGACGATTTTTGTTCGCGTTCAAACCAGGCGTAGAGCACCGGCAGCAGGATTAGTTTTAGAAACATCGAGCTGAGCAAACCGCCAATGACGACGATAGCAAGCGGCTTTTGCACTTCGGCGCCGGCGCCGGTGGCGAGCGCCATTGGGACAAAACCGAAGCTGGCGACTAGCGCAGTCATGAGCACGGGACGCAATCGCGTGAGCGAACCTTCGATGACAGCGTCGCGAAGGCTTTTTCCTTCTTCGCGCAGTTCGTTAAAGTAACTGAGCATGACCAGACCGTCGAGCACGGCTACGCCGCTAAGCGCGATGAAACCAACAGCGGCGGAAATGCTGAATGGCATTCCCCAAATCCACAGCGCGAGCACGCCACCGGTGGCGGCGAGCGGGACGCCGGTATAGATGATCAATGTTTGTCGCACGCTGCGAAATGACATGAAAACGAGAATAAAAATCAGGGCCAGCGTCGCGGGCACAACGACGGCCAGTCGCATCCGCGCTTCCTGCAAATGTTGATACTGGCCGCCGAACTCGACGAGATAGCCTTCAGGCATCTTCACCTGTTCCTTGATTTGTCGTTCCGCTTCGCGCACGAACCCTTCGACATTGCGCGTCTTGAGATTGACCATCAAAGCGGCGCGGCGCTGGCCTTCGTCGCGGCGAATCGGCTCGACCGTTTTGAGAGTTTGAAATTCCACCACATCGCCGAGCGGCAACAGCCCCGCTTCGCCCACGCGCAACGGCACCTTCTTGATCTGCGCATCGTCGATTCGCAGTTCCTCCGGCATTCGCACGACAATGTCGTAGCGGCGATTTCCTTCGATGATCTGGCCCGCTTCCTGACCGGCGAGCGCGGCATTGACCGCCTTGTTTACTTCGCTCGCTTGGAGGGCGTAACGCTGGAGCAGGTCGCGTTTCACATTCATCTGCAACTGGGGCGTGCGCCCTTCGGTCTCGAATTCCACCTGCGCGGCGTCGGGCATTTTTTCGAGGATGCCTTTGATCTGCTCGGCGAGCTTTTCCAGCACATCGTAATCGTTCCCGAAAATTTTCACCGCCAGTTCGGCCTTCGTCCCTTCGAGCAGTTCGTTGAAACGCATTTCGATCGGCTGGGCCGAGAGAATGTCGTAGTTGGGATTCAATTTCTTGAGTGTCGCGCCGATTTGCGCGTTGAGCTCCGCCTTTGCCCGCGGCCGCCCAGCCGTCTTCGGCCACTCACTGATCGGTTTGTAGAAGATGTAAACGTCGCTCTCGTTAGGTGGCATCGGGTCGGTCGCGATGTCGCTTGTGCCGATGCGGGTGAAGACGCGGGTAATTTCCGGAAAATCGTGCAGGAGCGTGTTCTCGACTTCGATGTCGGTGCGGAGCGATTCCTCCAAACTCATGCCGACGGGTTTGTAGAGCATCGAGGTGATGGAGCCTTCGTCGAGCTTGGGAATGAATTCGGCGCCGAGATGATTGAAGAGCCAGATCGAGCCGGCGAACACGGCCAGCGCCGCGATCACCACCACCCAGCGCAACATCAGCGCCGCTTTCAGCACGGGCCGATAAATCGCTTTCAGCCCGCGGATGATGAAATTGTCCGTTTCCCCCATCCGCCCGCGCAGCAAAAACGAGCAGAGCACCGGCATGAGCGTCAGCGTGAGCAACAAAGCGCCGGTCAGCGCGAGCATGACCGCCAACGCCATCGGGTGAAACATTTTTCCTTCAATGCCAGTGAGCGCCAAGATCGGGACGTAAACCATCGTGATGATGACAACGCCAAAGAACATCGGGTTGCCAACTTGTTTGCTGGCGGCGAGAACGACGTGGGCCCGCTCCGCTGTCGTGAGCCTGCGTCCCAAATGGTGTTGTTTCTCAGCGAGCTGGCGCACGATGTTTTCTACGATCACAACCGCGCCATCGACAATGAGGCCGAAATCGATCGCGCCCAAACTCATCAGATTCCCTGAAATACCGAGCCGCTCCATGCCCATGAGCGCAAAGAGAAACGACAACGGAATGGCCAGCGCCACGATTAAGGCCGCGCGCCAGTTGCCTAATAACGCAAACAAGACCGCCACGACTAGGATCGCGCCTTCGAATAAATTATTTCGCACCGTGTGAATCGTGCGATTGATCAACTGCGAGCGATCGTACTGAATCTGGATCTCGACGCCGTCCGGCAGCTTCGTCTGAATGTCCGCGATACGCGCCTTCACGCGTTCGGCCACTTCGCGGCTGTTCTGGCCAAGCAGCATCATGGTTGTGCCGATGACCGTTTCGTGACCGTTCAGCGTCGCTGCTCCGGTGCGAAACTTGGTGCCCAGATCGACGATGGCCACGTCTTTCACCAGCAATGGCTTCACCGCCGCGCCGAATTTTAATGGAAGGTTCTCGATTTCCCCAGTCGTCGCCACGCGACTGACTGCGCGGATGGTGAGCTGTTGCCCATCGCGGCTGATAATTCCGCCGCCCGCATTCTGAACATTCTGCGCGACCAGATCAGCCAGTTCGCTAAACGTCATGTTTACGCGCGCCAGCTTTTCCGGGTCCGGATGAATGACGAACTGTTTTTCGTAGCCGCCGCTTTCGTTGATTTCCGCGATTCCCGGGATGGTGCGCAGCAATGGTTTGATCGTGTATTCCTGGATTTCACTCAGCTCGATCAACTGCTCCAACTCGGTCGCGGGTTTGTTCTTCGCATCGGCGCGATATTGAACGTTGTAATAAAAAATTTCGCCCAAGCCGGTGCTGATCGGCGACAGCTTGGGTCGCGCGCCCGGTGGCAGTTCTTCGAGAACGCCCTGCAAACGCTCGGCTACGAGCTGACGCGCGCGAAAAATATCGGTGCCATCTTTGAAGTTCAGCGTTACTTGCGACAAGCCGAACTTGGTCAGAGAACGCATTTCCTCCATCCCGGGAAGTCCGGCCATTTCGACTTCAATCCGGCGCGTCACCAGCTTTTCTGATTCCTCCGCCGCCAGCGCCGGAATCTCGGTGTTGATCTGCACCTGCACGCCGGTGATGTCCGGCACCGCATCGATCGGCAAATTCACCGCCGACCAAATGCCGCCGACCAGCAGCGCGAATGTCCCCAGCAAAATCATTGCGCGCTGACGCAGAGAAAAATCGAGAATGTAATCAATCATGGCATTACTCCGCTGAGCCGCTGGCATGGTCCAGCCGCGTGCCGGTCAGCAATTCGAGTTCGTCGCGACTCGCCATCGCATCGGCTTGCGCGGAGAGCAGCGCATCGGTCGCGTCGAGGTATTCCTTTTGCAGCTCGATGTAAGTGGTGATGGGCAGCGCGCCGACGCGGTAGTTTTCGTCAGCCAGGGCGGCCGCGTCGCGCAGTTCGTGCAACGCTTCCGGTCGTCGCTTCTCCAATTGCTCGCGCTGAATTCGGTAACCGTTGACCGCTGCGACGATTTTTCGTTCGATTTCGCGCCAGGTCACCGTTAACGAAATTCGCGCCTGCTCCTGGCGCGCTTTCGCGCTGTCGATGTTTCCCCGGTTCGCATTCCAAAATGGCAGCGGCATGGCGAAAGCGATCCCGCCTTCAACTTGCTGGTCGACCGCGCGCTCGCCGTTCGTGTAAGGACCGATTGTGAAACTGGGCCAGCGTTCGTTCAGCGCGAGGCGCACCTTGAGGCCATGTTGCTCCAGCTCGACGATCCGTCCGCGAAATTCGAAATTTCTCGCGCGTGCCCACGTCAGCAAAACCGGCGTTTCCGGAATCGGCACAAGATCGACATCTTTATCCGGCGACTGCCGGACCAATGTCAGCAGCGCATTCATGTTCGCGCCGCGCAGCTGATTCAGTTCGTATGTGGCGGCTGCCGCATCGCGTACGGCCTCGGCGCCGCGGCGTTCCTGCACGATCGTGCTCGCCTGGATGACGCGCATGTCTATCATCGGCACGACTCCCGCCGGCGGTCGTTGCTCCAGCACGGAAAGCAAATCGCCGAGCCGTGCAGAAACTTCGTGTGCCGCCTCGCCTCTTTCCCGCGCGATCAAGACACGATGCGCCGCAGTCCGCACCTTGTTCGTTAGGGCAATCCGAAAATTCTCCAACCCGAGCTCCGCCAGTGCAATCTGCCGGTCGGCGATTGCTTTGCGCAACGCGATGCGTCCGGGATACTCAAACCGCTGCGTCGCCGCCAACGACCAGGCCGGTCCCGTCCCGAGCGAATTACCATTTAGATCGTTGTAATGTATTCCTCCAACGTTTGTGCTCAGCTCGGGGTACGACCATTGCGCCGCCGTGCGGCGTTCGCCCCGCGCAGCCGCGATTTCCGTAGCGAAAAAATTCAATTCCGGATTGCGCCGCAGCGCTTCGGCAACGAGCGCGTCGACTGTCATCTCCGGCGCGCCGTAGCTCGCTGAAACGAGGAACGCTGCAATTGTGATGTGAAGTAATGGTTTCAAAATTTGAATGAATTACTGATAAAACGTCGTGTCGCAGGCCAATCATGTGTGTGGCTCAACGATCCAGAAACCCGAACGCTGTTCGGGATCCGCGACCTGAATCAGATCAACAGCAGCGTGCTGCGATGGAGAGGGGAAATCGAGATCTCGCCAGGCGGCGGACGCGAGTAGGGGAACGGCAGCGGCGGAACGAATGTCCAGCGCGCCGCGGCGATAGCTGGCGAAAAATGAGGAACTAGAGTCAGCGGATTGCTGACCACCGGCGATGACGATTGCTTCGCGGTTGCAGGTCCTGTGATTAGATGAAACACGTGCGCTGGTTGTGACGGCCATGGCGCGAGAGATTGACCCTCATTATCTCCAAGGGAGCCATGACGATCGTGGGCAAGAACTAAATCGACTCCGTCACTGGTCGCATACAAAGAGACGGTATGATCTCGATCGAGCGAAACGATCTGAGCTAACAGTTGCGGCAGGATTTGGGCGCCACAAGCGATTGGAGCGCAGATCAGCACTGCAGCAATAACCTCGCACCATCTTAGTCGCCGGTTCATGCGCTTCAGCACGGCACGAAGCTGCGCAATGAATTGGTGAAGTCAATACTGGAGAGATGTGCTTTGGCCGGAAAATAAATGTAGCGAACGTAATGACGGTCTGATCTCTTAGCGTCCCCACCCAAGAACTATCAAACCACGACCATTATTCATCGAATGGTGAAACGGCTCGATTACGGGACGATTTGGAAGTGGAAATCTCCGCCGGTGACATGCGTATCCGCGGAAGTTATGCGCCAGACCACTTTGTAAGTACCGGGTGTCAGGGCTGGGATTAGGGAGACACACTCCCATGTTTCGATCGTAGAAATAGTCGGGAGCGACAGTTCATCGTTCACGGACGGATCGTCTGTCGACAGCGTGGCGGGAAAAAAACGCGCGCCTGCAAAGCCGTGTCCAGCTGCGGGGTGGGGGAGCGCGAGCCTAACCAACAATAATATGAAGACCGTTGCGCTTTTGAAAAATTTCATCTCATCAAGTAATCAAAAAGCTTTGTTGTAATCGCGACCGCCAGAATGCTCTTAATAGATCGTCACCTATGCAAGACGCGCTCAGGAAACAATCGTGGATCCGCATCACGTTCGTCATTATTGCTCTTGCAGCAGCCGCAGCAGTCGTAATTGGCGATTTCGTGCGCGGCGCAGCGGAGCGCAAGCTGCGCGAGGCGGTTCTTGCGGAGCTTCAGCCAGTCATTTTGAAAAACTGTACGCTCAAACGCTTTGGCAGCGACAACGATGGCGGTTATCTGATGTGCGAGAATCTCATTGAGCCCATCGATGTAGCGTACTCGTATGGCGTTGGCACAAACGACGACTGGGGATGCGAGGTGTCGCGCCGGTATCATGTTCCGGTGCACGAATATGATTGCTTCGATCCAGCGAGGCCAATCTGCGACGGTGGCACATTTGTCTTTCATAACGAATGCGTCGGAAATCGGACCGGCTACAGGGATTCGCGTTTCTTCGACACGCTGGAAAACCAGATGAGGAAAAACTGCGACATGGGCCGGCGTATGATCATCAAGATGGACATCGAAGGCGGAGAATGGGAATCGCTTCTCGCAGCGCCAGACGAACTGCTCGCGTCGATTCCGCAGCTCGCGATGGAAATGCACGGGTTCGACGATCCGAAGATTGTCGAGGCGCTCCGCAAACTGAAGCAAAACTTCTATCTTGTGAATCTCCACTTCAACAACTGGTCGTGCACATCGAAAGCAGCGCCGCTCCCGGCGTGGGCGTACCAGGTACTCTGGGTGAACAAACGCATCGGCATTGTCGATCCGACGGCGCCCGTCCCCGCGCCAATGAGTCCGCTGAACGCGCCCGACTCGCCGACATGGCCCGATTGTCAGTTGGGTACGCGCCGTTAGCGCGATCGCCATCATTGAGGGCGTTTTCCCCCAAGAATCAAACTTGAAAGCCTACGAACAACGACAAGCTGATCGGTCGCGCACGGCTTCCAATCCTTCGCGCAAAATCAGCGGCAACATACATAATGCGGCGACTGGATCGGCCCACCACCAGCCGAAAAGCGCGTTCAGCAAAAGGCCACCGAGGAGAATCGCCGATAAATACGCGCAGATATCTGTCTGTCGCGAATCCGCGTGTAATGCGCGACTGTCGATCTTTGCCGCAACGCGACGTTTTGCCCGAGCTAGCAGTGGCATGACGAACAGGGAGAGGATGGAAAGAATAATACCGACCAGGCTTGTTTCCGGTTGTTCATGGCGCAGCAGTGACTTGCCTGCTTCAAACCCGACGTATAACGCGAGCAGAAAAAAACTGATGCCAACCAGTCTGTGCGCAAGCCATTCCCGGCTTTCATCGCTCTTGCTCGATTGCAAACGCCACAACAGAATTGCGCCAGACAAACTTTCGATGAGCGAGTCGACTCCAAATCCGATCAAGGCAATGCTCGCGGCAAATAATCCTGCACCTATAGCAACTGCTGCCTCGGTCAGATTCCAACCGAGCGTGAAGTATTCCAGCCGTCGCCCCGTGCGAAGCTGCTTGCGATCATTGGTCGGATTCACGGTCTAACATTGATAGGAAAAGTGGGTTGCCCGTTCCCGTTGATCCCTTCGCTCATCTGCAGAATTTGGGAAATTTTGGGTTGGGCGAAAGCACGATCAACTGGCGGCCGTGGCGGTCGCGTGTTCCTCACGTGCTGCATGCCAAACCTTCCGTGCTGCGTCAGCGTTGATGCTCAAAATTCCAAGACCGACGACCAAATCTGGCCAGCCGGACTTCGTGGCCGCCGTAGTAAATCCAGCGACGATAATTGCGATGTTGGCGAGAGCATCATTTCGCGCCGAGAGGAACGCCGCGCGCGTCAGGCTCCCGCTATGCGTCCGGAAACGCGCCAACATGAATGCACAGGAAAGATTCACAACAAGAGAGCCCAATCCTACCAGCGTCAGAGGAATGGCCGCTGGCGGCACCGGCAGCAGGAACTTCTCCCACGCCGTCCAAACAGTGCTCAGGCTAGGGATGAGCAAGATTCCAGCGAGAGCCATTCCTAAACGCGCTCGATTAGTTGCCCGCCAGCCAAGAGCAACGGCAATCAGCAGATTGATCGAAGTGTCTTCTAGAAAATCGACGCTGTCGGCAAAAAGCGAAACCGAACCGATAGCCAGCGCAACGCCAAACTCCACCCCGAAGTAACCCAAGTTGAGCAAAGCGACTGTTATAACCGTTCGGCGCAAGTTCACTTCATGTCGCAACAGCACTGGTCGTAAGTTTTCTTGGTCAGCTTGCAATAGAACTTGCCGCCCTTCATCTCACAGCAGCACTTATCCATCGTCTTGCCCGTTACGCGGCAAGTCATCTTCTGCCCCGCGCCAAATGCGCTAGCTGCGAGTACCGCAAGAGCGACACCAACCGCTAATATTGACTTCTTCATGTCATCACCTCCTTTCAATCATAAAATCGAAATCTCTATCTCTGAATCTGAAGTTTGGACGGAATCAGCGCGGGTGGAATCAAAGGCGCTTCTTCTTCGGTTTGATCCGGCAGTTCGCGTTTACGCCACATGACGTAAATCACCGGATAAATCAGCAGCTCGAGGATTCCCGAAGTATAAATCAGCAGCTCGAGGATTCCCGAAGTAACGATTCCGCCGATCATTGGCGCGGCGATGCGTTTCATTACGTCAGCGCCAGCTTGCATCGTCGGCGACCACATGATCGGCAAGAGCCCGAATAAGATGGCGCAGACGGTCATGACCTTTGGCCGAACGCGACCGACAGCGCCTTCGATCACTGCATCATGGAGATCGTGCATGTTACGCATCCGGCCTTCACCGCGGAATTTGTCCCAGGCGTGATCGAGGTAGAGCAGCATGACCACCCCGGTCTCGGCGTCGAGACCGGCAAGGGCGATGAGCCCCACCCATACGGCGACGCTCATGTTGTAGCCGAGCAACCAAAGGAGCCAGAACGCGCCGACTAACGAAAAAGGAACGGCGAGGAGCACAATCCCGGTTCTCACCACGGAACGCGTGTTGATGTAAATGAGAACAAAGATGATCAGGAGTGTGAACGGAATAACAATTTTTAGCCGCTCTTTGGCAGCTTGCAGATATTGGAATTGTCCGGCCCATTCGATGTAGTAACCGGGCGGATATTGAATTCGCTGGCCGAGCAACTGCGATGCTTTGCGCACGTAGCCAGCGATGTCGCTCGTCGTAATATCGACAAAGACAAATCCGACGAGCTTGCCATTCTCGCTTCGAACTGAAGGCGGACCCGTCTTGTGCTGGATTTCGGCGAGCATCGAGATCGGAACCTGCGCCCCAGTTGGCGTGGGAACAAGCACCCGCTTGAGCGCGTCGAGGTCTTCACGAAAGTCGCGCGCGTAGCGTGTGTTCACGGGATACCGCTCGCGACCTTCGACTGTTGTCGTGATGTTCTTCCCGCCGATGGCTGATTCGATGATGTCGTTTACATCACCAACTTTTAGGCCGTAGCGCGCGGCCGCTTCGCGATTAACGGTGAAATCCAAAAAATAACCGCCGACGGTGCGCTCTGCGAACGCGCTGCGCGTATTCGGAAGCCCAGCCAGTTCTTTTTCGATCTGTTCTCCGAGCTTTTGAATGCCGCCGAGATCAGGCCCGAAGACTTTCACTCCAAGAACGCTGCGAAAACCGGTTGTGAGCATCTCGGTGCGCGTTTGGATCGGCATCCAGAAGATGTTCGCCATGCCGGGCGTTTTGATGTTCGCGTTGACTTCGGCGAGAAGCTTGTCCCATGTCATTCCTTTGCGCCATTCGTTAGGTGGCTTCAGCGCGACCACCGTTTCGAACATCGACAACGGCGCGGGATCGGTGGGCGTTTCGGCCTGACCGGCCTTACCGAAAACGGTCATGGCCTCGGGAAGTTTTTTCAGTTGTCGATCTTGTATCTGAAGAATCTTGGTCGCCTCGGTGATCGACATCCCGGGAATCGCGGTCGGCATGTAGAGCAGCGTTCCCTCATTGAGCGGCGGCATGAATTCGCTGCCGAGTCTTGAGAACGGAAAAATCGTGAGCGCTAGAATAACGAGCGCGCACCCGAGCGTGAACCACCGGTAACGCAGCACGAAATTTACGAACGGCTGGTAGGTCCGAATCAAGAATCGGTTTATCGGATTATCCTTCTCCGGCACGATCTTGCCGCGAATCAAAAGCAGCATGAGCACCGGCACGAGCGTCACGCCCAAAAACGATGCGAAAAACATCGAGAATGTTTTTGTGAACGCGAGTGGCCGAAACAGTCGGCCCTCCTGCGCAGTAAGCGAGAATACCGGAATAAAGCTGACCGTGATGACAAGCAGAGCAAAAAAGAGCGGACGCCCGACGCTCTTCGCCGCACCGACAATCACACCAAAACGCTCGCGGGTGCCCGGTTCGCGTCCATGGTGTTCCCGAAAATGTTCGAGCGCCTTGTGTGCGTTCTCGATCATGATGATGGCCGAATCGACCATTGCGCCGATTGCGATAGCAATCCCGCCTAGCGACATGATGTTGGAGGTCACGTTCATCCACCACATCGGGATGAATGACAGAATAATCGCGATCGGCAGGGTAATGATCGCGACCAGCGATGAACGCACGTGCCAGAGAAAAACCACGCAGACGAGCGCGACGATGATGCTCTCTTCAATCAGCTTTTCGCGGAGCGTGCCTATCGCGTTTTTGATCAGGTCACTGCGGTCATAAGTCGGGACGATCCGCACCCCTTCTGGTAGCGACGGTTTGATCTCCTCGATCTTCTTTTTGACGCCGTCGATGACGTTGAGTGCGTTCTCGCCATATCGCATGACGACAATCCCGCCGACCGTTTCGCCTTTGCCGTCAAGCTCGGCAACGCCGCGCCGGATATCAGCGCCAAGGTGGACGTTGCTGACATTTTTCAGATAAACCGGCGTGCCGTTTTCGACTTTGAGGACAATGTTCTCGATGTCCTCGATCTTTTTGATGTAGCCGCGGCCCCGGATGTAGTACTCGGTCGTGGCGACTTCGAAAACTTTGCCGCCGACATCCGCGTTACTCATCTTAATCGCGTTGACGACTGCGCTGAGCGGGATGTTGTAGGCAACGAGGGCGTTTGGATCGAGATCGACCTGGTATTGCTTCACGAAGCCCCCAACCGGCGCGACTTCGGCCACCCCTTTCACCGAGGAGAGCGCGTAACGCAGATTCCAATCCTGAATGGAACGCAGCTGCGCGAGATCGTGCTTCCCGCTGTCGTCAACCAGCGCGTATTCGTAAACCCAACCCACACCCGTGGCGTCCGGGCCGATGACCGGATTTACACCTTCTGGCAGCGATCCGCGTACCGAGTTGAGATATTCGATAACGCGTGAGCGCGCCCAGTAAATATCCGTGCCGTCCTCAAAAATGACGTAGATGAACGATTTGCCGAACATCGATTCGCCACGGACAAATTTCACTTTCGGCGCAGCAATGAAGACGGTGGAAATGGGATAGGTGATTTGGTCCTCAACGAGATCTGGCGAGCGCCCTTCCCATTCGGTGTAAACGATCACCTGTACGTCGCTCAGATCGGGAATCGCATCGAGCGGCGTATGCATCAAGCCATAGAATCCCGCGGCCACAGCGAAGATCGTGAAGACGAAGACGAGGAATTTGTTTCGAGCGCTGGCCTCGATAATCCGTTCGATGAACGTCGCGCGCTTTGGAATCTCGGCGATTCCTTCTGGCGAAATCAGTTCCGGTTCGGTCATGGGTTTGTTCCAGGCGCAGGGGTCCCTTCAAACGCCTTCAGCGCGCCCTGCACTTTTGACTCGGCATCGATCAAAAAGTTTGCGCTGGAGACGACGCGTTCGTTTTCTTCCAGTCCGCTTTTCACCTCGTAGATATCGCCATACTTGGTGCCAAGCTGCACGATGCGCGGCTCAAGTTTTCCTTCGGCTTTGTCAACGAAGACGACACTGCGCGTGCCAGTGGGCATCACCGCGCTGACGGGAATGGTGAGCGCCGCGCCCATGTCCATTTCCAACTCTGCGTTCACGTACATTCCCGGCCGCAGCTTGAAATCGGGATTTGGAATATCGATGCGCACCTTGGCCGTGCGTTTCGTCGCGTCGAGAAACGGATCAATCAGACTAATCGTGCCGTCGAAGTTCTGGCCGGGATATGACTTTGCGGTGATGGTGAGCTTTTGCCCCACTTGAAGCATCGACAACTCATTCTCGTAAAATTCCGCCCACAGCCAGACGACGCTGAGGTCGGCAACCTCTACAAGTAAGTCTCCCGTTTTTACGCTCTTGCCTTGCTCGACGGGCACTGACTGGACGACGCCGCGGAATGGTGAGAGCAACGTGAGCGTATCGGAGGCTTTGCGCGTTTTTTCCAGATCTGCAATCTGTTGCGTCGTGACGTTCCAAAGTTGTAGACGACGTCTGGCAGACTCGATCAAACGCTGCGGCGTCTCGCGCGCGTCTTTGGACTTCGCCTGGTCACGCATGCGCAACAGTGCGACGAACTCGCGCTCGGTCGTTAATAGGTCCGGGCTATAGATCGACAGAAGAGGCGCATCTTTTTCCACGAGCTCGCCAGGAGCGGTCACCTCCAATTTTTGAACGTAACCATCGACACGCGATACAAATTGCCAGTTGCGTCTCTTATCCGGCACGATCAGACCGACGGCGCGGATGGTATGGCGTAGCGGTTTGCGCTCTACCTTCGCATAGCGCACGCCGATCTGCTGTTGACGCTCGACGGGCACGACAAATTCGTGTGAAGGTGATGAAGTCGCGCTACTATCGGACGGTTTCCCCGCGAGCATGGCCGCGTGATCATGTTTAGGCGGCTGTTTGCTAGAACTTTCCGGGGTCATATTGCCTTTCATGACTGGCACAAGATCCATGGAGCAGATCGGACATTTTCCAGGCTCCTTCTCCCGCACTGAAGGATGCATCGTGCAGGTGTAGTAATCGACGTTGCTTGGTTTTCCCGCAGGGCTTTTCCTGGAGCAGGACGCGCCGCTAACAAGAAGAGTAACAAGCGTGATCAACAGCGTAGTTTGTCGAATAGTCTGTTTCATCGTCATTTTCCTCCTTTCGATAACGCTGGGCGCGCTGCGTAAATTTCGCCGCCGATGACCGCCTCCAACTCAGCGACTGCCATTTGATAGTGCGTCAGATGCTCGCGTCCCATTGCTTCGATGTCGCGCAGGTTGCGTTGCGCGCTGATCCAATCGAGAAACGTAGCTTTACCGGACTCGTAACTCAGCTGCGTCGCCTCGAATGCCTGCTCCGCCTGTGGCACGAGTTTGTCCCGGAACAGTTCGACGTGATGATGAAACGTCTCGATCTTTGCCAACTGATCGCGCAACAGTCGCAAGGCTTCCTTTTGTTCGCGCTCAAGTCCTTGCTCGGTAGCTGCAAGATTCGCGCGCGCCTCGCGCACGCCAGCTGAGTATTTACTGGGATTTACCCATGGAATTGTGAACGACACGCCGGCGTCGAGTTCGCTTACCCCTTCGGCAGCATCATTGTAGCGCTGGCCTTTCACCATCAGCGCCGGGTCGGGAATCCACGCGCGCTGAGCGAGCTGAAGCTTTGACTTCTCGGCGTCGATCTTGGCGCGAGCCATCTGCACTTCGGGGCGTTGTGCAAGTGTGATCGCATGCAATCTACTCGCGGAGAAATGCGCGTGGTTAACGCTTGCCGCGATCGGCGCGCCAAGCGGCGCAAACGCGTCGCGATTCATGACTGCGTTCAGTTGTGATTCTGCGTCGGACAGGTTGCGTTCAAGATCACGCCGGGCTTCCTGCAGCTTGCCGTAGTCTGTCTCGGCGACTAGCGCGTTCGCCGCGCTCTCCAAACCAGCTTCATATCGGGAACGGGTGATATCTGCGATCTGTTTCAGCGAAGTGAGATTTTTGCTGTTGATCTCGAGCTGGTCATAAGCATTCGCCAGTTGGAAATAAGTGGAGCGCGCCTTCGCGATCACATCGAGCTGCACGCGCCGGACTTCTTCGAAGATCGACAACGCTTCAGCGGCGGCCGCACGGCCGCGCACGAGGTTCTTGCCGGTGAGGGGGATCAGCTGCTCAATCGCTAGCGATTGATCCGTGAACGCATTCGGCGGGATATCGACATAGCGCCGTACGCGCGACTCGCCGGCAATGCGGGGATCGTCCCACGCGTTGGCTTGCCGTACCCGATGAATTGCCGCGTGCCAACGACTCTCCGCTTCTTTGATCGCCGGATTATTCGCCAGGACGGCGCGCGTGACTTCGGCTAACGAGAGCCCCGACGAAGCAGCGCCATACTCGCCGCCGTCGACGACGATCTGACTTCCAAATAATAAAGATGTAGTTAATAGGACTGAAAAAATTGTTGTTTTCATTGATCCAAGACTGCGGTTGAAGATTTGCAGCCACACGCCTATGGCGGGTTAGAACGGCCCACAGGGCCGTGGCTACAGGGGACACCCCGGGCGTCAGCGGCCCTGGATCAAATCAGACGGATACAGATCAATGCGAGCGTCGGCGGCGAATGCGCGTCAGACGCGGCGTTGGAAAGTAGTAAATGTTGAGCGCCAAATTCCCAGCTCGGCGAAACAACCGCGGGAACCGCAATCGATGTTGCGTTTAGTTTGTAACTGGAATTGCTTTTCGCCAGCGGCTGTGATGAGGGCGCTGCGTTTTTTGGCGATGTCGCGCAACAGGTCTTGTTAGCGCAGCAACCTGACTGACAAGCCTTCTGACCTGGCGTGGTAGGGAGAATGCACGATCGCGCGGCAACGCCCACCGGTGCCGTGAAAAGCGTGGTGGCCATCGCCATCGAAAGAATGATCCTGCTCAACATTGCCGTCCGTATAACACAAGTTAGACCACACGTCGAGAAGAGCGTTCAGCGCTTTTGTGCTCCTCGTCATCTTCATATTCATGCGTTTCGGTGCGGTGTCCTCAGCGCATCAGGCGGCACGCCCTGTATTTTCCGCTCACAGAGCGGACGCTACAGCCGAGGGTTTTGGTTTGCATTTCTATGAAGATTTTGCGAGGAAGGAGGCTAAAATTCATGTCAGCGAGATAAAGAGAATTATGAAAACTGAAAATTTGGAAACTGTAGCAAAAAAGCTGGTCGCGCCGGGCAAAGGGATTCTGGCAGCCGATGAAAGTTCGGGCACGATCGAGAAGCGATTAAAAAGCATCAATGTGCCTTCGACCGAGGAGAACCGGCGGATGTATCGCGAAATTTTGTTTACCACAAACGGTGCCGGCGAATTCATCAGCGGCGTGATTCTGTTTGATGAAACGATTCGGCAGAAGACTCGGGACGGACGGAGCTTTGTCGAAGTGCTGGAGCAGCAGGGGATCGTTCCCGGAATCAAGGTGGACAAAGGCGCCAAGGCCATGGCCAATTTTCCCGGCGAAAAGATCACGGAAGGTTTGGACGGACTGCGCGAGCGATTGACCGAATACCGGAAGCTTGGCGCGCGTTTTGCCAAATGGCGCGCAGTCATCACAATCGGCGACGGGATTCCCACGCGCGCATGCATCGACTCAAACGCGGAAGCGTTGGCGCGTTACGCGGCGCTTTGTCAGGAAGGTGATCTGGTGCCGATCGTCGAGCCGGAGGTGCTCATGGACGGCACGCACACACTCGAACGACATTTCGAAGTCACCGAGCAAACTTTGCGAAGCGTTTTCGATTCTTTAGCGGAACACCGCGTTACGCTCGAAGGAATATTGCTGAAACCGAACATGGTGCTTTCGGGCAAAGAAAACCCACAGCAGGCTTCGGTGCAGGAAGTCGCTGAAGCTACAGTTCGTTGTCTGAAGCGCGTGGTTCCAGCGGCTGTGCCGGGTATTGTGTTTCTCTCCGGCGGCCAAACCGACCAGCAAGCGACCGAACATCTAAACGCCATGAATCGTATCGGTAACTTGCCGTGGCAGTTGAGCTTTTCCTATGGACGCGCCTTGCAAGCTCCGGTCCTCAAAGCTTGGAAAGGCGACACAGCAAACGTCAGTGCTGCGCAAACGGCCTTCCATCACCGTGCGTGGTGCAATAGCAAAGCGCGGTTCGGCAAATACACGGAAGAGATGGAAACCGCGAAGGCCGCATAGCGCTATAGAGCAGTCTTGTAGCCAAGGCGCTCTGTCGCCGTGCTGAGACACCACCATGAGCGCCTCGAGACACGGAGGCGGCTATGGCGCCAGCGGCTTCAGATGGGAATACTCCTCAGATGCAAGCCGGCGCAATCCTCGCCGATGGCAGCAACGGCATGATGTGTCGGCGTTGGAGTGACGTGAGGTGTCTCGCTCGGATGCGGTGTTACAGAAGGATGCGGAGTCGGGGTTTTGTGAGGTGTTTCGCTTGGATGCGGTGTTGGAGTCGGAGTCACGTGAGGTGTTTGACTCGGGTGCAGGGTCGGAGTCGGAGTCACGTGAGGTGTCTCGCTCGGATGCGGTGTTACAGAAGGATGCGGAGTCGGGGTTTTGTGAGGTGTTTCGCTTGGATGCAGGGTCGGAGTCGGAGTTATGTGAGGCGTCCCGCTGGGATGCGGGGTGGGGCTTTTGTGAGGCGTTTCGCTTGGATGCGGTGTTGGAGTCGGAGTCACGTGAGGTGTTTGACTCGGGTGCAGGGTCGGAGTCGGAGTTACGTGAGGTGTCTCGCTCGGGTGCGGTGTCGGCGTCTGCTGCGGCAATGAACTGGACCGTGGAGTTGGACGCGGCCGTGGTGTCGGACTAAATCGCGGCCTAGGCGTCGGGGTTCCACCGGGGCAACTGCCCTCAACGTTAAACACCATATGCATGTTCGGGAAGCCAATCGACGCCAAATCGACTGGATCAGGGAAGCCACAATCGGGCGCCTGAAAATAACTTGGGCCAGTTTGCCCCTCAGAATTCGAACCGATAAGGAAAACGTTGCCATTAGCTGCACCGTCCGGCGAACTCACTTCCATCACTAACTCGAGGGTCCCAGCGGGCACCGTGGTCCCGTCTAAATCGATAGTCACCATAAACGAAGAACCCTCAATTATCGTCAGGAAAAAGATTGCCAGCGGCTCAAGAGTTCCTGCCGGAAACGGCGCCCCGTTGTTCGTCCAGAGAACGACGTCTAGGTCTTGGAACAATCCATTGCCGCTCGACTCTTCCACACCGAAAGAGATCTCGGAAATGTCATAGGCTTGTCCGCCGGCGAATGTGTTCATATCAAAGGCGCGCCAATAAGTGTTCTCCCGAGTAAAACCAGTCTTATCATCGAAGCATGCCGTTGAGTTGCCTGCGACAATCGCCTGGCTTAACGAGTGCGTAATCGTTGAAGGACAACCATCAGGCGTTTCAATGCGAGGTGAGGCTGACTGACGTTTTATCGTCACGGGCACACGCCGGCGGACCATGCCTTTCTGCGTGAACTCAATTGCGTAAGCTGAGGCGCTGTCCTGATCCGCTGGCGGCAAGGAGTTGCCGGCCGTGGGCTGTCCTGTAACACTGGCTCCTGATTTCTCCGGTTGCCCAAATGCGTTTGAGAACGCGCCGAAGCCGATCAATGCCAAAAGGACAGCGGAGATGAGTGTGATCAGACCGACCAAAACGCGGAAATTAAAAAGTGCGGTCGATGCAGATTTGTTTTTCATGTACGGGTCTGAATTAAAGACTCGGAACATTAGAAGATCGTAATAGCCAAGCAATACGATTCTTTGATGAGTTCAGCGGATTAGATACAGGCGTCCTTGTTTACTACAGATGTGATGGATAAAAGGTTTGAACAGCCGATGGCCGTAAGGCATCTTACGTATGTGATTCGGCGAAGCTCTTTCACGCGCTCAAGCGTAGTCGGTATCACAGCCGCGGCTTGGTTCCTCATTTCGAATCACTGCGCGCTCGCAGTGGTTTCTCCGGTGCCAACGACCGTGGCCGCACACGCGCACTGTCATCAGGAGAAGCCTTTGCCCTCGCAGAAAAGCGGCAATGAACAGTTGCCTTGTTGCAAGATTCTGCGGGCGCTGGTTGTAAAGGAATCGTCGATCGCGCAAGATTTTTACAAGTTCAGCCAGCCTACTGATTACCCGGCTGTCACGAACGCCGTCGGCACAGGTTTATTGCAGCTGTCGGTTATCGCGAACGAACTCGACACCGGACCACCGGTCGCCGCCTCTTTTGCCGAATTGGTTTTGCAGCGGAGCATTCTCGCTCACGCTCCGCCTTTCATTGTTTAACGGCTCCCGCTCTGCCGCGCAGAGCGCGCTCAGCCGTTAATTAATTCTTCGTCGCCGCGCGACAAAATTGCGGCGCAGCGAAGCTCACTACGCAACCGTTCGTTGTTTCAATTTGCACTTAAACCTCAACTAGAAAGAAAGATTATGAAAAAACTCATACTATTAGTTTGCGCCGCGATCTTCGCGACATCGATCGCCGCCTTTGCACAAACGAGTTCCGCTCCATCGCCTGGCGCGACGGCGAGTGCCACGGGCCAGAAATACACTTGTCCGATGCACCCCGAAGTAGTGCAGGACAAGCCCGGCAAATGCCCCAAGTGCGGCATGAACCTTGAACCAAAGGAAGAAAAAAAGCCAGAGGCTAGGAAATGACATGAAACAATCCTCGAAAACAGCAGCACTTACGATCGCGGTCGGGCTGATCGGATGTGCCACCGCGCTGTTCGCACACGATCCGTCGGGAAAAGTCGATCCGATGAATGCTTCGCTTGAGAAATTAAAAGGCGCGGAGTTCGAACAAAGCTTTCTCCAGCAGATGATTCAACATCATCGCAGCGGAATTGAGATGGCGAAGTTGATCAGCGATCACAGCAAACGACCAGAACTTCAGCAGTTCGCCCAAAAGATGATCGGCATGCAACAACAGGAAATCGATCAGATGACCAATTGGCTGAACGAGTGGTACAAAACTTCTCCCAAGGAAGTCGCAAACGAGAAAGCCGACAAAGAAATGAAAATACACATGTCGATGTTGGCCGGGAAGAAGGATGCCGATTTCGACAAGGCGTTCCTGCAAATGATGCCGATGCATCATCACGCCGCGGTCGAGATGTCGGAGCAGGCTGAAAAGAAAGCCACGCATCCCGAGTTGAAGGAGTTCGCAGCGAAAATGGCGAAAGATCAACAAAATGAAATCCAGCAAATGAAGAACTGGGCGCAGGCTTGGTTTGGCCCGGTCGGTTAACTAAAGCGACGTCAAAACACTAATCATGCTCGTCACGGTCATGATCATGAGCACAGACCGGTGAGGCGCTAGGACCCGTGGAATATTTGCACAGATTTCTGAGTGGCCTGCCAATCTGCGGTCTGGCCGCGGGTGTGATCGGGCTATTCTTCGCGATTCATTTTCGGAATCGAACAGCACGACTTGTCGCGTTGGCCCTTCTCATGGTGAGTTCCGCGCTGGTATGGCCAGTCTGCTACTACTTCGGTTGGCATGACGTAGAAATGGTGTGGAATCAGGAGGCGAACAGGTGGATTGAGGAAGAGATCCGGCCGAGAGAAGAATTCGCCTCCCTTTTCTTCGTTGTCGCCGCGCTGTCGGCACTTGCGCTCGTCACTGAATGGAGAGGACCTCGCGCAGCCGCCGTGCCTTTGACCGTGGCAGCGTTATTTTCCAGCCATTGTTGCCGTGGTTATCGGAAGTTACATGGTATTCACTGATTGCCCGATTACCCCTCGCGATTCGCAGAGACTGTCAGTTGCTCCAACGGGGGCGACGGATCAGCAGCCAGAATCGCGCAAGATCAATGGCGTCGACCTGATTCGATAAAGTATGAACTCATTCAGCGTCATTCGAGAGCATCTGAGTGATCCTGAGTATCTTCACACGCTCATCAATCCAATGCCCGTTTACGGGCTCGCGATCGGTCTCTTGGTACTCGCGCTAGCGCTGGTTTTGCGGAGCAAACGCGTGACAATCGCCGCACTTGTCGTTGTTTTCGTCTGCGCATTATCCGCGTGGCCGACTTATCACTACGGTGAAACGCCATACGATCGCGTGAAAGCAATGTCGGATCCCGCGGGCGAGCAATGGCTCGACGAGCACATGGCGCGCGGTGAGAAAATGATCTGGATGTTTTATGTGTTGGCGGGCGTCGCAGCAATTGGAGTCGGCGCAGTCCTGAAATGGCCGCGCACATCGTTCGCGATCGCGATAGGCACACTCGTATTGGGCGCGGTCACTCTCGGCACTGGCGGTTACATCGCCTATGCCGGCGGCCATGTTCGTCACAAGGAGTTCCGTTTTGAACCGCCGCCGCAAGCGCGCGCAGAAGAACATCAGCACGGGGGAGAACAAAAAGTTGAGAGTTCACCGGCTCAACAAATGAAACACGCGGGCCATGAGGAAATGCAGCAGGGTCGCGAGAAGCCGAAGTCAGAGGAAGAGCAAAAGCAACTGGAAGCCAGCCGCCTGCAACTGGAAGCGAGCCGGCGGCAACTCGAAGCCAGCCGAAAACAGCTTGAAGCCGCTGGCGGAGCAAGCCAGTCCCCGAACGCCAGTGGAAGTCCGGGGAGTTCGCCAACTCCGCAGCCGTCGGCCGAACAGCACAAACATGATGAGCACCAGCACGATGAGCACAAACCGTGACCAGATGATTGGCTGGGTTGTTTTATCAATCTGCGCCGCAGGATTTTTGTCGGCCTGCGCGACAAATCCTCCGCCACTGCCACCGGGTAATCCGGCCGATCCGCAGGTGCGCGCACCGGCCAAAATACCGCGCAATCTCCTAGCCCGTGATGAAACGACGCTCGCGATAGAAAAGCAATTGAGCGCGACGGAGGCCTATGCCGAAAGCGCAGAAAAAATGGAGCACGACATGAAGAATATGCCCGGCATGCAACAGGGCGCTATGCAAGGGATGCAACACGAGGGCATGAAGATGGAGGGCGGAAAACAACAGGAACACACCGGCGAGATGAAAGGCCACGAAGGGATGCAGCACGGCGCGCTTGCTCAGCCAGATAAGAAAGCTCTCGCCGATGAAATGAAAAAGACCTCGGACCAAATGAAGAAAACTTCCGACGCGATGAAACAGAAGTCGGACGAAATGAAACCGGCCGCGACTATTTACACGTGTCCGATGCATCCCCAAATCAAGGCCGATAAGCCGGGCAAATGTCCGATCTGCGGAATGACGCTCGTGCCGAAGAAGAAAGAAAAACTACATGAAGGTCATTAGAAACCTTGGTCTCGTCTTGGGTGCTGGCGCGCTTGCGGCTTGTGCGCATGTCGATCCAAATCCGGCATTCGCCGAACTCGCCAATACTGTGAATTTGCGAACAGGAAAACGAGTTCAGTGGAATCGCGGGAGCGCGGAGGATGCGCAGGCTCAGGCAGCAATCACTTCGCTGTTGAGCCGTCCACTCACTGCGAATTCGGCCGTACAAATCGCGCTGCTTAACAATCACAATCTCCAAGCGACCTATGAAGAGCTCGGCATCGCGCAGGCAGATTTAGTTGAAGCAGGCCTGCTAAGAAATCCAATCATCACTTTTGAGCGACGTTTTCCGGGGCAGGCGCTAGAAGTCGATTTACTCAAAGAGTTCATCGACATCTTGTTGCTGCCACTGCGCAAACGTATCGCCGCCGCGCAATTCGAAGTGGCCAAGCTCCGGGTTGGCCATGAAATTCTGAATACGGCAGCGGAAGTGCGCGCCGCGTTTTACGAGCACCAAGGCGATCAGCAACTTGTCGGTCTTCGCAAGACCGTCGCGGAAGCGACGGAACGTTCCGCGGAAACAGCGTTGCGCATGCAGCAGGCCGGCAATCTCAGAAATCTCGAGCTCGCCACTGAGCAAGCTTCGCACGCGCAGGCGAAGATCGAATTGGCTAAAGCGCAAAGTGAAGCGGTGCAAACCCGTGAGAAATTGAACAAGCTTATTGGAGCGTTTGGAACGCAGACAAATTGGACCGTTGCACGGCGGTTGTCTGAATTGCCAGGCAGCGAGGTTTCTACAGCGCAACTTGAGTCGCGTGCGATCCAGCAGCGGCTTGATCTTGCCGCTGCCCGCCAGCAATTCATCGCCGAGGCGCGCGCGCGTGGCATCGCCCGAGCAGAAGCGATATTGCAGGGCGCGGAGTTCGGCGGGCATTACGAGCACGAGATTGAGGGCAGCGTTCACTCGATAGGACCGAGCGTGAATGTGCCAATTCCGATTTTCAATCAGGGACAGCCGGCAGCTGCGCGGGCTGGCGCAAAGATGCGACAAGCCGAACAGCGTTATCTAGCGCTCGCGGCCGACATTCGTTCGGATGTACGCGCGGCGCGTGACAAGATGCTGCTCTCGCGACGGCAGGTTGAATATTTCAAATCCACCGCGCTGCCGACTCGCACGCGGGTGACCGAAGAATCGCAGCTTGAGTACAACGCGATGCAGATCGGACCGTTTCAACTCCTGCAAGCGAAGCAGGAGGAAGTAAAGACCGGCGCGGACTCCGTCGAAGCGTTGCGTGACTATTGGGTCGCGCGCGCAGAACTGGAGAAGGCAGTCGGCGGCAGTTTGGGTGGAAAGTTCATTTCACTGCAAAAAGAAGGAAAAGAATTAGGTGAATAATATGATTACTCGACGGAAGTTTCTCACCAGCGCAGGCGCGCTCGCGGGCAGCGCGGCGGTTTTGCAAAAGCTTGGCTCTGCCCAGGAAGTAAAAACGCGCGAGCCTAACAAGCCACGCGAAACGACCGCGGCAGCGAACAGGAATAAACCGCTGATCGAGCGCGTCGATCCGAAACCAACTCTGCCGCCCGGCGAAGCTGGCAAAGATTACACGCCGGTCATTACGCCGAATAACATTTCGCTGCCGTGGAAAGTTATCGATGGTGTGAAGGTGTATCACCTCGTTGCCGAGGAAGTCGATCATGAGTTCGCGCCCGGCATGCGGGCGAAATGCTGGGGCTACAACGGTCATGTGCATGGCCCAACGATTGAGGCAGTCGAAGGCGATCGTGTGCG
>WNGB01009721.1_pt1 | contig 22805 bp, 16 predicted proteins | sample 5400681 | NCBI WGS metagenome assembly WNGB01 (sample SAMN13153367, study PRJNA577476) | soil metagenome | isolation source: 115 cm soil or saprolite under grassland replicate 2 | place: USA:California | collected 2016-06-15
TGATGTTGCGCGGCGCCATCCAGCAGGGAATACCAGCAGCTTCGAGGGTTGCGCACACGGCGTCCGCCACAGGCTTGTCGTCATCCGCATAACTGATGAATACGGTCATCGTGCTTGCAGCTTGCTGCCTCGGACAATGCCTTATCACTTGCCAGCGAGCACCTTTAGTGTGGCGATGTCATGGACGCGCCACCAAAAGATTCCATTGGATGGACGCGCAATAAACGAGAAGGTGGTGGCAGCCGTGCGAGCGGATGTGACCGAGGGTGACTGGTTCGGGGCCGCGCGGTCGAAGCCTGGGAGTACTCTCCACGGCTGCGCCGCGGCGTACGCTTTTTGAAATCAGCCGGGGCGTGACAATACCGCCTCGACGTTGTGGCCGTCCCGATGGCCCACCCTACGGCCTACGTCCCGTAGCTCTGGATCAGGCTGCCCGCCACCGGCTCCAGCCGTCGACCAGCACGAAGAAAATCAGCTTGAACGGCAGCGACACCACCACCGGCGGCAGCATCATCATGCCCATCGACATCAGCACCGAGGCCACCACCAGATCAACCCGCAAGATCGCTCATCGATGGAACTATCGACCGATTCGCAGGCGTCAGTCAGCTGTTTTGGGTTGCGGTAGGGCAGGCGGTTGAAGACGCCACCCAGTCCGTCGTGGAGTACCCGACAAAGCCGTCGTTTTCCTCGTGACCGGCGCCGAGAAACATCTAATAGTCGCGCGCGTGCGTCGAGGCAATTCGGGCTCTGCCGGCCGCCAGAGTGCAAGCTGTGGTGAGTTGTGGTGGTTTCTCGATGGCGCCGTAGCGAACGGCAAGGAGGGCTGATCAGCTATGGTTGGAGTGGGCGATCGTGGAACCCGGACCACCGAGGCGATAGTCGACCAAAACGTGGTCGAGCCCGCCCGCGCCGACATCGCCGGCGTTCGAACGATCCTCGTGGTCATGGGTGTTTCGGGATCGGGCAAGACGACGATCGCAAAGGCCCTCGCTGATCGACTCGGTTGGGCGTTCGAGGAAGGCGACGAGCTCCATCCGGGATCGGACATCACCAAGATGCACTCCGGACATCCGCTCGACGACCGCGACCGGTGGCCCTGGCTTGAAAAGGTCGCGGACTGGATCGACGGCTGGCGGCAAGCCGGCAAGTCCGGCGTGATTACCTGCTCGGCGCTCAAGCGCAGTTATCGCGATTTCCTCGCTCGCGGGCGACCGGAGGTGCGTCTCCTCTATTTGCACGGCGACATCGAGCTGATCATCGCGCGCCTCACCGCGCGCAAAGGACACTTCATGCCGGCAAGCCTCCTCGACAGCCAGTTGGCAGCGCTGGAGGAGCCCGATCCCGACGAGCATCCGATCTACGCGGACGTGGGTCGGCCGGTCGAGGACATCATCGCCGAGATTGTACGCGATCTGGATGCACGGCTGTCCGAGAGCGGCCCGACGCCGAGTGGCAGCATCGTCGCGGCCATGGGCTCCGACCTGCCGCTTGCCATCGAGGATTATGCATTGATCGGCGATTGCACGACCGCCGCTCTCGTCGGTCGCAATGGCTCCATCGACTGGTTGTGCTGGCCACGCTTCGACAGCAATGCCTGTTTCGCAGCTCTGCTCGGCACGTCCGAGCACGGGCGATGGCGGATCTGCCCAGCCGACCCTGAGCCGCGCATCAGCCGCGCCTACCGAGACGGCACCATGGTGTTGGAGACCATTTTCGATACGGCCGATGGCCGCGTGGCCCTGATCGATTTCATGCCGGTTGGCCAGGCAGGTTCCTCCATCATCCGCCTGGTGGAGGGGCGCCGCGGCAAGGTGGCGATGCGATCGCACCTGACGTTGCGCTTCGACTACGGCACCACGGTGCCATGGGTGACCCGGCTCGAGGACAAGTCCGGCCTGAGCGCAATTGCCGGGCCGAGCCGGGTGGTGCTGCGTTCACCTGTCGCGCTGCAGGGCGAAAATTTTGCGACCATCGCAGAGTTCGACGTTGTCGAAGGGGAATGCGTGCCGTTCGTTCTGACCCACGGCCCGTCCCATCTGCCGGCGCCGGCGGCGGTGGACTGGCAGATGGCTTTGCGGGAGACGGAAGGGTTCTGGCGCGGCTGGTCCGCCCGTTGCTCCTACACCGGTCGTTGGCGGGAGCCGGTGCAGCGTTCTTTGTTGACCTTGAAGGCGCTGACCTATGCGGAGACCGGCGGGATCGTCGCCGCACCCACCACGTCGCTGCCTGAGCAGCTCGGTGGCGAACGCAACTGGGACTACCGCTATTGCTGGCTGCGCGACGCGACCTTGACGCTGTTGGCATTGATGTCCGCGGGCTATATTGAGGAAGCGCAGGCGTGGCGGGCGTGGCTGCAGCGCAGCGTGGCGGGCAGCCCGAGCCAGATCCAGATCATGTATGGCTTGTCCGGTGAACGGCAGCTGATTGAATGGGAGGTGCCGTGGCTGCCCGGCTACCAGGGCGCCGCCCCGGTGCGCATTGGCAACGCCGCCTCTGATCAGCTCCAGCTCGATGTCTACGGGGAACTCATCGATGTCATCTACCAGGCGCGAAAGCACTTGTCCGCTCCGGTCGCCGCGGCCTGGGCGCAGCAACAGAAGCTGATCGAGTACCTGGAACGGATTTGGCAGCAGCCGGACGATGGAATCTGGGAAGTGAGGGGTGGGCGCCGCCACTTCACCCACTCCAAGATCATGGCGTGGGTCGCCCTTGATCGCACGGTGCGTGATGTGGAGCGATTCAAATTGCAGGCTCCGCTGGAGCGTTGGCGACAGGTTCGGGATCGCATGCACGCGACGATTTGCGAGCAAGGATTCGACAAGAGCCGCAACACCTTCACCCAAAGCTTCGGCGGGAGCGAGCTTGATGCGAGCTTGCTGATGATGCCGGTCGTGGGCTTCTTGCCGCCTGACGATCCACGTGTGCGCGGCACCGTCGCGGCGATCGAGCGAGAGCTCATGGTCGATGGCCTTGTGCTGCGCTACCGAACCAAGGCAGGCGTTGACGGTCTCCCGCCGGGAGAAGGCGTCTTCCTTCCCTGCAGTTTCTGGCTTGCCGACAACTACACGCTGCAGAACCGCGACGCGGAAGCGCGCGCCTTGTTCGAACGCCTGCTGTCGCTTCGCAACGATGTCGGCCTGCTCGCGGAAGAGTACGATCCGCAAGCGAAGCGGCAGGTCGGAAACTTCCCGCAGGCGTTTTCGCATCTTGCTCTCATCGGAACGGCTTTGAACCTGCACGATATCGGTCCCGCGCAAAGGCGCGGGCCGGCGAAGACCGAATAGCGCCGAAGTCCGCCGGGACGGCGGAGAGCGAGGCGGTGCTGGTCCCGCGAACGCGCCCATCGCGGATCAGTTCAGCGGACCCGACTGCGGTCGCAACAATTTGTGGTCTGGGCGGCACACGCGTTGCGTCGAACTTCAGCCGCGCCGTCGGCGGTGACCTACCCTGCGCACAACCATGAGGCGCACATCATGCCGTTCAAGGTTCAGGTTGGTCCACCGCAGATTGCCATCCACCAGGGCCAGACGGTGCTCGTCAGCGAGCCGGACGGGCAGATCAATTGGCCGAGCGACAAGGGTCTGTACTTCCTTGACACGCGGATTGTCAGCAGTTGGGCGATTTATGCCAACGGCGAACCGTGGGAGCTATTAAACGGCGGCCCTGTTAACTATTACGCGGCACGTGTCTTCCTCACCAATAAGTCCATCCCTACCGACGACGGTACGATTCTCCCGCGCACCCTCGGCCTCACTATCGGCCGATCGATCAGCGGTGGCTTGCACGAAGATCTCGACATCACCAACAACAGCATGAGACCAGTGCGGTTCCAGCTCGAGATCGCCCTCCGATGCGACTTCGCGGACATCTTCGAGGTGAAGTCGGGCCACATCGTGCGCCGTGGCCAGATCACCACTGAGTGGTCGGAGGCACGGCAACGGCTCCGCACCGCATATTCGAACCGGGATTTCCACCGTGCCGTGACAACGTCTGTGTCGCGCGCGCCGTGCAAAGCTGTCTCTGCCAACGGGCGGCTCAGCTTCGAGGTCGCGCTTGCGCCAAGCGAGGCTTGGCACGCCTGCTTGCTCTACACGCTCGAGGATGGCGAGCAACATTTCCAGGCACCACACGATTGCATCGGGCAGAGTGACAAGTCCAGCCACGCCGAGACGATGGCGGAATGGCTGAAGACCGTGGTCAAGATTGAGACCAGCAACGAAGAATTCTACCGTCTGTTTCACCAAGCGCTGGAGGACATGGCCGCGCTCCGTCTGCCGATCGAGGGCACAGACCAAGTCGTTTTCCTGCCTGCTGCCGGACTGCCCTGGTTCGTCGCTCCGTTCGGGCGCGACAGCCTGATCGTTTCGCTGCAGAATATTCTGATCTATCCGGAATTCGCCCGCGGGGCGTTGGAGATTCTGGGCTCGCTGCAAGCCAAGGAGGAAGATCCCTACCGTGATGCCGAACCCGGCAAGATTCTACACGAATTGCGCTACGGCGAGCTTGCCCATTTCAAGCTGATCCCCCATACGCCCTATTACGGCACCGCGGATGCCACGCCGCTTTATCTGATTACCCTGCACGCCGCCTGGCGCGCGACCGGCGACCAAGAATTGTTGGAACGGCATCTGCAGACGGCAGAAGGTTGCCTCTCCTGGATCGACAAATACGGCGACCGCGACGGCGACGGGTTTCAAGAGTATCAGACGCACTCGTCGGTTGGCTACGAGAACATGGCCTGGAAGGATTCCGGCGATGCCGTCATGTATCCGGACGGCTCGCTGGTGAAGGGACCGAAGGCGCTCTGCGAGCTTCAGGGCTACGTTTACAATGCTTGGGTCCGCATGGCGGAGGTTTTCGATGCGCTCGGCAAGCCCGAGCGTGCGCAGGAGTTGCGCGCCAAGGCCGCTGTCCTGTTCGCGCGGTTCAACGAAGCCTTCTGGGACGAAGAGCTCGGGTTCTATGCCTATGCGCTCGATGGCGACAAGAACAAGGTCCTGACCGTGGCATCCAATGCTGGGCATTGCCTATGGTCCGGTATCGTGCCCCCCGCGCGAGCGAAGAGGGTGGTCGACCGCTTGATGGCGCCGGACATGTCGACAGGATGGGGCATTCGCACGCTGTCAGCCAATCACCCGGCGTTCAATCCCTACAACTATCAGACCGGCTCGGTCTGGCCGCACGACAACGCTATCATCGCCATGGGCTTCAAATTCTATGGCTTTGGTGCGGAGGCGGCGCAGATCGCGTACGACGTTAGCATCGCGGCGAGCCATTTCCTGCTCAATCGGCTGCCGGAACTTTACACCGCTTCCGAACGCAACGAGACCAATTTCCCCGTGCAGTACATCGGCGCGAACGTGCCCCAGGCTTGGGCGGCTGGCTCAGCATTCATGCTGACACAAGCCCTATTAGGATTCCTGCCGGATGCCCCGCGCAACAAGTTGTATGTCGACCCGTTCCTTCCGGCATGGCTGCCTGACCTCACGATACGCAATCTGCGCATCGGCAAGCACAAGCTCGACATCCGCTTCTGGCGCGAGGGCGAGCGGACCGCGTTTGAGGTGATCAAGGGAGACCCCAAGCTGGTGGAACGCTGCAAGCTTGCGTCTAAGGTGGCGCAACTGAGGACTACCTCCGATCTGATCCAGCCGGCTCAAGCTCCAGCGCTCGGTGGCCGTAGGCGAACCCGAAGGCGGAAACGCCTCTGAGCCAAAGCTTCAATCACCGCGGATTCGGCGGCCTCGACGGTTGGGCAAGAGCGCCATTAGCGTTAATCGGGACGATTTGATTACGGTGGCTAACCGATACGAATGGTCCTAACATCTATATTGCGTCGACAGCGAGGATTTTGGGCGTCGGTCGCTGAGGGACCGATTGGGACAGCAGCTCGATAAACGCTACCGGGTCGCAGAATGAGTGCGGCGACAACGATCGCGCCGGAAGCCGCGGTGACCGCGGCAACAACCCTTCCCGGCCACCCTGCGCCGCCCGCCACCCTGACGATTTTCGGCGCTGGCGGCGATCTGACCAAGCGTCTCGTCGTGCCGGCGCTCTACAATCTCGTGCGAGCCGGAAAGCTTCCGGACGACTTCGCCATTATCGGCGTCGATCATGGCGACCAGACCACCGAGGGGTGGTGCCAGAGCCTGACCGAGATGATGCAAGCCCTCACGCGCGTCGGTGCGCGCGAGCACCAGGTCGAGGCGATCGACGAGCAGGTCTGGTCATGGCTCATCGGTCGCATGCGCTATCTGCGTGGAGACTTTACGCAGCCCGAAACCTATAACCAGCTCGGGAAGCTGTTGATGGAGCCAGGGAGGCGGCAGACCGATACGGCCAATGCGCTGTTCTATCTGGCGGTCGCCGAACGGTTCTTCGGCCCGGTGATCGAGCAGCTCGGCCGCGCGGGGCTCACCCGGCAATCGGAGCGAGCGTGGCGGCGGGTGATCGTCGAAAAGCCTTTTGGGCACGACCTTGCATCGGCCGAGGCCCTCAACGCGCAGATCCTCAAGGTGCTGTCCGAAGACCAGATCTATCGGATCGATCACTTCCTCGGCAAAGAAACGGTCCAGAACATCCTGGTGCTGCGCTTCGCCAACGGCATCTTCGAGCCGCTATGGAACCGCGACCATGTCGACCATGTTCAGATCACGGCCGCCGAGACCGTTGGCGTCGAGGGCCGCGGGCGCTTCTACGAGCGAACCGGCGCGTTACGCGACATGGTGCCGAACCATTTGTTCCAACTCCTCGCCATGATCGGAATGGAGCCGCCGATCTCATTCGATGCTGATGCCGTGCGCGCCAAGAAGACGGAGCTGTTTCAGGCGATCCATCCCGTCTCGCTAGAGAACGCAGTGCGTGGCCAGTACGGCAACGGGGTGATACTCGGCAGGAAAGTTCGGGATTACCGGCAAGAGCCCGAGGTCGCACCGGATTCCAAAACAGAAACCTACGTGGCCCTCAAGCTCGGCATCGACAATTGGCGCTGGGCCGGCGTGCCGTTCTATCTGCGTACCGGCAAGTCCCTTTCCGTGCGCACCACCGAGATCGCGGTGCATTTCCGTCAAGCTCCCTACGCGCTCTTTCGCGACACCTCGGTCGAGCGGCTGCCCCCGAACATTCTGACGCTGCGCATCCAACCGGATGAGGGACTGTCGGTCAGTTTCAGCGCCAAGCGGCCCGGCTCCGAGATCGAGATCGACGGCGTGGAAATGGACTTTGCCTACCGGGACTTTTTCGCGCCGCTCGCCGCGGTCGGCTACGAGACGCTGATCTACGATTGTCTGATCGGCGACGCCACCTTGTTCCAGCGGGCTGATACGGTCGAGGCGGCTTGGCGCCCCGTGCAGGACCTCCTCGATTCCTGGGCACGCGATCCGGCCGACGATTTCCCCAATTACGCCGCCGGCACCGCCGGCCCCGACGCCGCCGACCGGCTGCTCGCGCGCGATGGGCGTGCATGGTTGCCGATCAGGGCTAGCCACCCACACACGGCCATCCGCCCTTGATATTGCGGCAACAGTTGCGGTCGAGGTGACACTATGAAAGCAACTCAAACGCTCCATGATCTGGGCCAGAGCCTCTGGCTCGACAATATCACGCGCAGCTTGTTGAAGACGGGCGTGCTGCGCCGTTACGTCGACGAGTTGTCGGTCACCGGGCTGACATCCAACCCGACGATCTTTGACCACGCGATCAAGAACAGCAGCGACTACGATGACGCGATCAAGAGCAAACTTGCGGAAGGCAAGTCGGGGGAGAAACTATTCTTCGAACTGGCGCTGGAGGACCTCACGCAGGCGGCGGACCTGTTCCGTCCGGTTTACGACCGAACCTGTGGCGTGGACGGTTGGGTTTCGCTCGAAGTGTCGCCTTTGCTGGCGCACGACACCAAATCGACGATTGCCGTGGCCAAGGACCTGCACGCCCGGGCACGACGTCCCAATCTCCTGATCAAGATTCCCGGCACGCCGGAAGGCCTGCCGGCTATTGAAGAAGCGATCTTCGCGGGCGTGCCGGTCAACGTCACGCTGTTGTTCTCCGACGCCCAGTACCTGGCGGCCGCCGACGCCTTCATGCGCGGCATCGAACGACGCATCGATGCGGGATTGCAGCCCGATGTCGGCTCGGTGGCCTCGATCTTCATCAGCCGCTGGGACGTCGCAGTGGCGGGCAAGGTGCCGGAGACGCTCAACAACCAACTCGGTATTGCCGTCGCCAAGCGGACCTACAAGGCTTATCTCAACCTGCTGAGTTCGCCGCGATGGATGCGCGCCTACAATGCCGGCGCGCGTCCGCAACGCCTGCTGTGGGCCAGCACCGGGACCAAGGATCCGAAGGCTTCGGAGACCCTGTACATCAAGGCCCTGGCCGCACCATTCACCGTGAACACCATGCCTGAGGGCACCCTGAAGGCGCTCGCCGAACCCGGCGGCGTCGGGGCGACGATGCCGGCGGATGGCGGCGACTGCGAAGAGGTGCTGGCGCGGTTTGCCGGGGCGAAGATCGACGTCCATGCGCTGGCAGCCCAGCTTCAAGACGAGGGCGCCAAGTCGTTCGTCAATTCGTGGAACGACTTGATGGGCGTGATCGGGTCCAAATCCGCCGTCCTCAAGCGAGCGAGCTAGCCCTGTGAACGCGAAGTCGTTGCTCGCCGCCCAGCGCAGGACAGTGCGACAAGATCGAGCTGACATCGCAAAGAAGTCCTCGGTCAAGAACGTGCTGGTCGTCGATGTGGGCGGAACCTCGGTCAAGATCCTCGTGACCGGGCAAGAAGAGCATCGATCATTGCCATCCGGCCCGACGCTGACCCCCAAGCGGATGGTTTCCGAAGTCAAGAAGCTCGCCGGGGGTTGGATGTATGACGTGGTGTCGATCGGCTATCCCGGACCGGTTCTCCACGGCCAGCCGGTTGCGGAACCATACAACCTGGGAGGCGGGTGGGTCGGGTTCGATTTCGCAGCGGCATTCGGTCGTCCCGTGAAGGTCGTCAACGACGCCGCCATGCAGGCCTTGGGCAGCTACAAGGGCGGCAAGATGCTCTTTCTGGGCCTGGGAACCGGGCTCGGAACGGCCATGATTGTCGAGGGCATCGTGGAGCCCATGGAGCTCGGTCACCTGCCCTACAAGAAGGGCACCTATGAGGACTACGTCGGCCGGGCCGGACTGGAACGCCACGGCAAGAAGAAATGGCGGCGTCACGTTGCCGACGTCGTGACACGCCTCATCGCCGCGCTGGAGCCCGACGATACGGTGATTGGGGGAGGCAACGTCGGGAAGCTCAAAGCGCTGCCGCCGTATTGTCGCGCAGGAGACAACGCCAATGCCTTCCGCGGCGGATTTCGGATGTGGGGAGAAGATAACGCTCGCGCGCGCAGCGGGACTCGTTCCAAACGACAAGCTTGAGGGATAAGAAAGGATGCGGCAGATGGCTGCACGATCGGAGACACCTCGCACGCGATCGACGAGCAAACACGCGGTATGGCAGGCCCTCGAAGATCACCATGAGACAATGGGGAGCCTGCACCTGCGAAACCTGTTCGCGGATGATACCTGGATTACTCGAAAAATCGCATCAACGACGAGACGCTCAAGTTGCTCATCGAGCTCGCCGAACAATCCGGGCTGCGCGCCAGGATCGACGCGATGTTTCGAGGCGAGAAAATCAACGTCACGGAAGATCGGGCTGTCCTGCACGTGGCGCTGCGTGCGCCAAAAGGCGCATCCATCTTGGTCGACGGCAAGAACGTCGTGCCGGAGGTTCACGCCGTGCTCGACAAGATGGCCGACTTCGCCAACCGCGTCCGCAGCGGCCAATGGAAAGGCCACAGCGGCAAACGCATCCGCAACGTCGTCAATATCGGCATCGGCGGGTCCGACCTCGGGCCGGTGATGGCATATGAGGCGCTCAAGTACTACAGCGACCGCGCCATGACGTTTCGCTTCGTGTCCAACGTCGACGGCACCGATTTCGTCGAGGCGACGCGCGATCTCGATCCGGCGGAAACGCTGTTCATCGTCTCCTCGAAGACCTTCACGACGCTGGAGACGATGACCAACGCGCAAAGCGCGCGCGAATGGTCGCTCCGGGGCCTTGGCGGCGATGCCAAGGCCGTCGCCAGGCATTTCGTTGCGGTCTCGACCAATGCCGAAAAAGTCGCGGAGTTCGGCATCGACACCGCCAACATGTTCGAGTTCTGGGACTGGGTCGGCGGGCGCTACTCGATGGATTCCGCTATCGGCCTTTCGACCATGCTTGCGATCGGCCCGGATCACTTCCGAGCCATGCTGGAGGGCTTCCATGCGATCGACGAACATTTCCGTACCGCGCCGTTCGGGCGCAACCTGCCGGTGCTCATGGGCGTGCTCGGCGTCTGGTACAACGACTTCTTCGGCGCGCAGACGGCCGCGGTGCTGCCCTACGACCAGTACCTGAAGCGCTTCCCGGCCTATCTCCAGCAGTTGACCATGGAGAGCAACGGCAAGCACGTGACGCTCGACGGGACGCCGGTGGACTATCAGACCGGGCCGATCTACTGGGGCGAGCCGGGCACCAATGGCCAGCACTCCTTCTATCAATTGATCCATCAGGGCACCCGGCTCATTCCCTGTGACTTCATCGCGTTCGGACAGCCGATCAATACCCTCGGCCGGCATCACGATGCGCTGGTGGCGAACGTATTTGCACAGACCGAGGCGCTCGCGTTCGGGAAAACGCGGGAGCAAGTGAAGGCCGAAGGCACGCCCGATTGGCTCGTCCCGCACCGGGTGTTCGAAGGCAATCGACCGTCCAACACCATTCTGATGGATCGTTTGACCCCGGCCGCGTTGGGAAAACTGGTCGCGTTGTATGAGCACTGCGTGTTCACGCAGGGCACCATCTGGGAGATCGACTCGTTCGATCAATGGGGCGTCGAACTCGGCAAGGTCCTGGCTCAGCGCATCATCCAGGAGCTCGAAAGCAAGACCGAGCCCAAACTCGGCCATGACAGCTCGACCGACAACCTGATCTGCCGGTACCGCAAGCTCAAGGGCGTAATGTGACCGAGGCAGTGAAGCTCGCTCCGTCGATCCTCGCGGCCGATTTCGCCCACTTGGGCGATCAAGTGGCCGAGGCTGAGCGTGCCGGAGCGGATCGCATCCACGTTGACGTGATGGACGGACATTTCGTGCCCAATATTTCGATGGGAGCGCCGATCATCAGATCGCTGCGGAAGGCGACGCGCCTGCCGCTGGAGGCGCACCTGATGATTTCGAATCCCGATTTTTTCGTCGACGAGTTTGCGCAGGCCGGGACCGATTCATTTCTGGTCCATTGGGAAGGCAACAACGATCTGTCGCGCACCGTGCAGCGCATCAAAGCGTTGGGAAAACGGGTCGGCGTCGCCATCAACCCGGCGACGTCCGCAGCCGTTCTGGAAGAAATCATGCAAGATCTCGACCAGGTGCTGGTCATGACGGTGAACCCGGGGTTCGGGCATCAGCATTTCCTCCACACGACGCTTCCGAAGATCGGTCAGGCGCGCCAGATGATCGATCGAATCAAACCGGGGTGCGGCCTCGAGGTGGACGGCGGGGTCGATGTGACAACCGCCCCGCTGGCGGTTGCCGCGGGCGCCGACGTCCTGGTGGCCGGGTCGGCAATTTTCAATGACAGCGAAGGCGTCACCGCCGCCATGGAACGGCTGCGGGCCGCAGCTCAGCGCTAACGGAGAAGAATGTCATGCAGCTCGCGATGATCGGATTGGGCAGAATGGGCGCCAATATGGTGCGGCGACTCATCAAGGGCGGCCATCAGTGCGTGGTTTTCGACATGTCGCCGAAGGCAGTCGAAGATTTGGCACGGGAGAAGGCGGTCGGGGCCTCCTCGCTTGCGGACCTGGTGCGCAAGCTGGAGAAGCCGCGGGCGGTCTGGCTGATGGTCCCGGCGGCCGTCGTCGACAAGACCATTGCCGACCTCGTGCCGCATCTCGAGAGCGGCGACATCCTCATCGACGGCGGCAACTCATACTACGTAGATGACATCCGCCGCGCCAATGAGCTGGCGTCGAAGGGGATCAACTACGTGGATGTCGGAACCAGCGGCGGCGTCTGGGGCCTGGAGCGCGGCTACTGCATGATGATCGGCGGACCGGAGGCGGCCGTGCGGCATCTCGATCCCATCTTCAAGACGCTGGCACCAGGTACCGGCGACATCGCGCCTACACCCGGGCGCGAGAAGATCGGCGGCACCGCCGAGCTCGGTTACCTGAACTGCGGGACGAGCGGCGCCGGTCACTTCGTCAAGATGGTCCATAACGGGATCGAGTACGGCATCATGGCCGCATACGCGGAAGGGATGAACATTTTGCGCCACGCCAACGTCGGCAAGCAGCAGCACGCGATCGACGCCGAAACGACGCCGCTGCGCAACCCGGAGCTCTATCGATACGACCTCAATCTGCGGGACATCGCCGAAGTGTGGCGACGCGGCAGCGTCATCGCGTCATGGCTGCTGGACCTCACCGCAGCCGCTCTGGCGAAAGACCCCGCACTCACCAACTTTGCCGGAAAGGTCTCCGACTCTGGGGAAGGGCGCTGGACGATCAAGGCCGCGATCGACGAGGCCGTGCCGGCGCCCGTGCTTTCGACCGCGCTCTACGAGCGTTTCAGCTCGCGCGGCGAGGCGGATTTCGGAGACAAGCTGCTGTCGGCCATGCGCTATGAATTCGGCGGACACCTGGAGAAATCCAAGGGCTGAGTGCAGGCACGACACAACCAGGCGCGCTGAACGCAGCCTGATCAACGTTTCCCCATCGCGATGCCGATGGTGAGCCCGGACCGGAGTTCCTCGCGTGAAGATCGAAGTCCAGCCTGATGCCGATGCGGTCGCCCACAAAGCGGCGGCGATCATCGCCGCCGACGCGCGCGCGGCCGTTCCTGCGCGCGGGCGCTTCATCATGGCGGTCAGCGGCGGCCGCACGCCGTGGTTGACGCTGCGCGCGTTGGCCGACGAGCAGCTGCCCTGGGAGGATGTGCATGTCGTTCAGGTGGACGAGCGGGCAGCGCCGGCAGCCGATCCGGACCGAAACCTCGCTCATTTGCGCGAAAGCCTGCTCGATCATGCACCGCTGCGCCCCGACCACATCTATGCCATGCCGGTCGAAGCGGCGGACCTCGACCGCGCGGCTGGGCAATACGCTCTGACGTTACGGGACGTGGCAGGTTTCCCGCCGGTGCTCGACCTCGTTCATCTCGGCCTCGGACCGGACGGCCACACCGCATCGCTGGTGCCCGGTGATCCGGTCCTCGATGTCACCGACGCAGACGTCGCCGCGACCGGCCCCTACCAGGGCAGACGTCGGATGACGTTGACCTTTCCAATCATCAATCGGTCCCGGCGCGTCCTGTGGCTGGTGACCGGCGGTGAGAAGGCTGCAACGCTCGTGCGCCTGCGCGACGGAGATCCATCCATTCCGGCGTCGCGCGTGCGTCAGGATCGGGCGCTGATCCTCGCCGATCGCGCGGCGGCAATGCGGCTCGGCACCAACGAGACATTGGAGGCGCAAAAATGAGTGCTATCGCCGGCACTGCGGTGGATTCTCCGATGACGAGCGCGCAATTGGACCAATTGTCGATCAATTGCATTCGCACGCTGTCGATTGATGCGGTCCAGCAGGCGAAGTCCGGGCATCCCGGCACGCCGATGGCGCTGGCGCCGCTCGTCTACACGCTCTGGAACCGGGTCATGCGCTTCGATCCGAAGGACCCGATCTGGCCGAACCGCGATCGGTTCGTGCTCTCCAACGGTCATGCCTCGATGCTGCTGTGGTCGGTGCTCCATCTCACCGGCACCCGCGCGGTGAACGCCGCATACGAACGGCTTGGGCAACCCGCAGTTTCGCTCGACGATATTCGTCACTTCCGCCAGCTCGGCAGCAAAGCCCCAGGTCACCCCGAGTACCATTGGGTTTCGGGGGTCGAGGCCACCACCGGACCGCTCGGGCAGGGCGTCGCCACCAGCGTGGGAATGGCCATCGCCGAGACGTGGCTCGCCAACCGCTACAATCGTCCCAACTTCGAGATCTTCGGCTACGACATTTATGCGGTTTGCGGTGATGGCTGCATGATGGAAGGCGTCGGGTCGGAAGCGGCGTCGCTGGCGGGCCATCTCGGCTTGGACAACCTCTGCTGGATCTACGACAACAACCACATCACGATCGAAGGCAACACGCGCATCACCTTTACGGAGGACATCGCGGCCAGGTTCATGGGTTACGGCTGGAACGTTCTGCGCGTGGGCGACGCCAATGACATCGACCGGATCGAGCAGGCCTTGGACATCTTCCGCAAGACCAAGGGGCGCCCGACCTTCATCATTCTGGACAGCCACATCGGCTACGGCTCGCCGCATAAGCAGGATACCGCCGCCGCTCATGGCGAGCCGCTGGGTGAGGAGGAGATTCGCCTCACCAAACGCGACTACGGATGGCCCGAGGACGCGAAATTCCTGGTTCCCGACGCCGTGCGCGAACACTTCGCCGCGGGAATTGGCGCGCGCGGCGCGCAAGCCCACGAACGTTGGACTGGACTGTTCACGGCATACCGGTCGAAATATCCGGAGTTCGCGACCGAGATCGACCTGATGCAGCGGCGTGAGCTGCCGGCCGGTTGGGATTCCGGGCTTCCCGTCTTTCCGGCCGATCCCAAAGGCATCGCCGGACGGGATGCTTCGGGCAAAGTGCTCAACGTGCTTGCGCAGAACATCCCGTGGCTGCTGGGCGGATCGGCGGATCTCGGCCCATCCAACAAGACCACCCTCACGTTCGAGGGGGCCGGAGACTTCGAGCCTGGAACTCCGGGCGGCAGGAATCTGCATTTCGGCATCCGCGAACTTGCGATGGCGGCCGCAGTCAATGGGCTCTCGTTGTCAAAATTGCGGGCCTTCGGCGCCACTTTCTTCATCTTCAGTGACTATGCGCGGCCCGCCATTCGGCTGTCGGCCCTGATGGAGCTGCCCACCATCTTTGTGTTCACCCACGATGCCATGGGCGACGGCGAGGACGGCCCGACGCACCAACCGGTGGAACAGCTTGCTTCCTTCCGCGCCGTACCCGGCCTGGTGGTGCTGCGGCCCGGCGACGCCAATGAGGTCGTCGAGGCCTATCGCTATATTATGCAGCTGCGCCACGAGCCGGCCGTGCTGGCGCTGTCGCGTCAACCGCTGCCGACCTTGGACCGCAGCAAGTACGCACCAGCGTCCGGGATAGCGCGCGGCGCCTATGTGCTCGGCGACGCCCCGGGCGGCAAGCCTGAAGTGATCCTCATCGCGTCGGGCAGCGAGGTCGGCCTCTGCGTCGACGCCCACGAGGAATTGCTCGCCGAGGGCATCCGCTCGCGCGTGGTCTCGATGCCGTCCTGGGATATTTTCGAACACCAGACCCAAGCGTACCAGGACAGCGTGCTGCCGCCCGACGTGACGGCGCGCGTCGCAGTGGAGCAGGCCTCGACCCTTGGCTGGGAACGCTACGTCGGCAGGACCGGCCGCGTCATCGGCATGAAGACATTCGGCGCATCGGCTCCGCTCAAGGAGCTGCAACGAAAATTCGGGTTCGAACCGGAGCGTGTGACGGAGATCGCGAAGGAACTGCTCGGCAAGGGCAAGAAGGGCTGAAGGGTTATCCCAGCACTCCCCGATTTGCTTGTGGGGAACTAACGTTCAAAAAAAGGGTGGAATGCGATGACCAATACGCCCGATGTTGTCTTCCTGTTCGACGTCGACAACACGCTCATCGATAACGATCGAGTGCAGGCCCATCTGAGGGAGCACCTGGAGCAGACGTACGGGGTCGCCACTCGCGACAGGTACTGGGCAATTCTTGAAGACCTGAGGAACGAGCTCGGATACGTCGACTACCTGGGTGCCTTGGAGCGTTACCGGATCGAGGCGATGCATCGCCCGGAGGTGCTGCGGATGTCGAGCTGGTTGGTCGATTACCCGTTCGCCGACCGACTTTATCCCGGTGCTCTGGACGCGGTGAAGCACGTGCAGCAGTGGGGCAACCCCGTCATTCTCTCCGACGGCGATGCCGTGTTTCAGCCGCGCAAGGTGGAACGATCCGGACTCTGGCACGCGTTCGACAACCGTATCCTCATCTACATCCACAAGGAGGAGGAGCTTGAAGATGTTGGGCGTCTCTACCCTGCCGATCACTATGTACTGATCGACGACAAATTGCGCATCCTGTCTGCAGTGAAGGAAATCTGGGGCCAGCGCGTTACGACCGTGTTTCCCAAACAGGGTCACTATGCGTTCGATTCTAATGCACTGGCCGAGTATCCACCCGCGGATATCGAGCTTGCCAAAATTGCCGATCTACTCACTTACGATCTGTCTGCATTCCTCAAGAAGAACTAGGGCGTGAACTCATAAATGCGCCCGGGCGGATGACTCACCACGAGAGTCCGCTTTACCCCGAAAGCCGATAAGTCATTGCATCGCAGCGAAATGACGCGATGTGCCAATTGCCGACTCGTGCAGCGCGGCAAGATGCGTTTATGGATTGACGACAAGCATCGCATGCGCGGAACGGACAGTTCCGTCTCGGCGGCGGTCTTCTGAGCACATGAGCGGTAGTGGCTCACCGTTGGCCTACCGGCCTTGCCAGCGACTTGGCGACCTCGCGGACGCCAATCGATGAAGAGTTGCGCCGCCCGATGCGCGGCCGCCAGCGCGGCTCCGAAGTCTAGAGAATCCCACAGTTCACGGCTGTTGCATGGCCCTGGTCGGGGCGGAACCCACCGTTTGGGGCGTTTCCACCTGGCAGGGTGAGTCGCAAAATACCCCTGAACCTCTGCGGGCAGAGGCGCGACCCATAAGTGTCGAGCGGACTCACAGGCGTGCTCTCGCGCACCCCGCGAAGCCAACTCCATGCCTGATGGCGGAGATGGTTCGTCTATCCTGTCTCGGGCAAGGCCGAGCGAGCGGCCGGCAAAGAACACGAGCCAAACGGGAGCCTACAATGCCTCACACGAGCCAATCTCTTGGCTGCGCGAGTGTCGCAGCTCGCCTGCCAGAACAAGCTTCACCGTCTCGTCGGTCAACCTTAACGAATTTCGCTGTGCGACTGGCTTCGCTGGTCGCGCTGACGCTGCTGCTGTGCTTGAGCGTTCCCGGCGACGTCAAGGCAGATTGGGTGCTCGTCGGGTGGGATATCGGCGATAAGGACGATGATTATTACGACGTCGAACATTTTTGGGACCCCGACACCGGCAAGTATATGAACTGGTATTGGTGGAAAGATGGAACTTCAGAGGCTGTGTTCTCACCTGGCAATCCCGATCCGGATGGAACAAGCAGCGGCCCGAAAGGCGATCTGCAATCGCGCATTGACTTGGCCAAGCAGAAGGGCGGCGGGAACTGGGTCTCGGAGCGGGAATTCTGGGATAGCCCGCTCGGACAGAGCCTGACCGGGAAAGGCAAGGGCCCCAGCCCGGTCATCAACCCTGGCGATGACAATGCGGGCGGCGGGCCTGGCGACCCGAGCCGCGGCAAGGAAAAACTCGGTGACCCGCTGATTATCGACAAGACCGGCACGATCGGGGCGGGCAAGGGCGGTGGATTCCAGTTTGATGCCGGATCGCCGGCCGATCAACTCAACAAGCCGGGCGGTCCCGGCGGCAATCAAGGTGGCGGCGGGAGTGATGACGACGATGACAAGGGAAGCCACAAGCCACCGCCCGGCTCCTTCTACGGACCGGCGGACCTGGTCGATCCGCTCGGGCCACCGATCGCGCGGCCGGCCAAGAAGGGAACTGGCAAGATCACCGTCGGCGCACTCGGCGGGCCGGACACAAAGTCTCGGAAAGGAAAATCCGGCGAAGGGTCTCTCCCTTATGTCGAACAGAAATCGCTGAAGAAAGACAGCGGCAAGACCAAGGGCAGCGAGCGCGGCGTCATCGCCATCATCAAGCCCGGCGCGAAGACCGGCATGGGCAATTCCGATTCGAAAGGCAAATCGAACGCGTTACAGCCCGGGCTCTTGGAAACGAACACGGGATTTGCCGCGCAGGGCCCGTCCGCCATGGGTGCGACCGTGGGCACGCGTGGCAGCCATCGCTGACGAAGCGACTGACAACAACCAGCGCGCACTTGATCGCGATCAAGTGCGCGCTGTCGATTCCGTTGTGCCTTGGCTCGCTCAATCCTAAAATTTCCTTCACCGCCCGCGAGTGCGCACCTGACGATGAGTCCGGCAAGTGCGGCCGGCGTGATCGCGCGCTGATTACGTTCGAAGCCCAATGTCCCCCTGTCGGTCATGGAGAGAAAAAGCTCGCCTTGAGCACGTCTAGTCCGCAGCACCTCAATAACCGAAAATCCCTCGAGACACTGTCTGAAATCGGCGGTCCTGGGACCGAAGTCCCTGCGTGGTCCGTGAGAATCGAATTAAAGTTCCACTTCCTTGACCCAAGCCGCTTGGGCGCGACTAAGAAATGAAGCTGTGGCCGCCGCGTTACACATTCCGCAAAACGAGGTGGGCGCATTGCCGCAGACGCGGCTCTGTGAAACGATCAGCGGGGCCTCTTGAGATACCGGGCTAACCCATGCGCAGGTTGCTCGTAGTGCTTTTATGGGTGGTCGCGACGACATGCGCCGCGTGGGCTGCGGATGAGCCCATTGCGCAGCTAGCGAAAAAGACAGTCGTGAAAAAGGCCGCTGCCAAGTCTGAGGCTGCGGCCAAAGTTTGGAGCGTGACGCAAAGCACGGAAGTCCGATATTTCTCCTGGCAGAGCAATCGGGGCGTTCCGGTCGGGGTGCCGCCGGCCAGCAACGGTGGCCGTGGCGCCCAATTGTATGTGCCCTATGCACTCCAGCTCGTAGGCCGGCCGCACGAAGACGTGAAGATCGAGCTTCTCGGTCGCGGCGGTTGGGTGTGGGCGCGGCAGTCCACCGCCGGATTGACCGGAGAGGTGGCGACCACAACGGATACCGTTGCGTCCGGAACCTTCACCTATTTGGGACTGAATGGGATTCAGCCGTTCGCCGCGCTCAGTCTCAACATTCCGACCGGGCGATCGGCGCTGTTCGGGACGGCTGCAAACGCGCGCATGGATCCGGACATGGTCGATGTCGCAACCTTCGGCGAAGGCTTCAACATGGGGCCGACGATCGGGGCCAATGTGCCGATCACCGCGTCCCTGATCGTGACGGCGAGCGCGGGCTACACCAGGCGCGGACATTATGACCGTGAAAACTCGCTCGCGCTGCCGCCGCAAACACCGCCGACCGTGCAAACCCCCACGTTGGTCGATCCGGGCGACGTCACCACCATCTATGGCTCGATCGGATACCAGGACGATGCTTTTGCCGGCAAGCTCACCGGCTCTATTTCCGAAGAGACGGCGACGACGGAGAATGGCTCACCGCTCTACCGCGCCGGCCGGCGCTACCTGGCGACCGGAACCTGGGCCTTCACCTGGCCAAATGTCGCGACGACGACGCTGACGGCTTCCGCCTCGCATTCCAATCGGAATGACGTCCTCTTCGTGGGCGCACCCGATCTGATCAAGGAGGTGATGAATACCAATTCGAATCTGTACCGAGTCGGTATCCAGACTCTGTTCCTGCTGGACGATTTCGTCATCGGCCCGACCGGGAGCTTTCTCCATCGGGACCGCAATGGGTACGACCCGACCACACTGCAATTCGTTCCAGCCAAGGACCGCTGGGCCGCAGGCTTGTTGATGCGGTTCGCACCGGATGAACATGTGACGTTCAATGCGCGATTTGAACACGTGTGGACCCGGGAGAACGAGAATTTGGCCCCCAACGGTCAGAAGTTCAGCGTGCTCGCGAACGCCTTCGTTGCCGGTTCGTCGGTACCAGTGGTGTCCAGCACCGGATGGCAAGCCGTCGTCGGTGTCACAGGGAGATTCTGAGAGGACAACATGAGAACGATCTTGCATGCAGCACTGCTCGGAACGGTTTGCTGGCTCCTGTTCCCGCCGGCGAGCGCCGGCGCGCAAACCAGCTGCCCCGAGGGCAGGACGGCGACCGGTCAATGCGTCAATGCGTCTCTGGCCACGACCATGCGCCAATCCGGCGTTATCTTCTCTCAGCCGAAGTTGTCGTATACGGAGTTTCCGGTGCTGCCGCCCGACGACCCGCAATATCGCTATCCCAATCAGTTGATCCCCGACCCGCTGAAGCCCGCCCCGACCGGCACGCCATCGCCTTCGCCTTCACCATGAACCGGCCGACCTGCCGGTGGAGCTGCCGACCAAGTTTGAGCTGGTGATTAACCTCAAGACTGCCAAAGCGCTCGGCCTCGCGATCCCGGAATCGTTCCTGTTGCGCGCCGACGAGGTGATCGAGTGAGCGCCTAGTTGAATGACCGCTTTGGGTCAATTGCGTCGAAACTGGAATGTCCGCAACAAGGTCTGCTCTGCCACAAAGCAGACATCGCTAGATCAACTTCAGCCCCTTCAGGCTGGCATGGCCTTCTTTACCGACAATGATGTGATCATGTACTGCGATGCCCAGTGGCTTGGCCACCTCGACAATGACACGCGTCATCTCAATGTCGGCACGCGACGGTGTCGGGTCGCCTCCGGGATGATTGTGCACCAGGATGATAGCAGGCGAAGCGCAAGCCGCGTCGGGTGCTCGTAGCGGTAGCACGCGCCGCAGGCGTCGGCCCGCAGCGAATCGGAATCCGCGATCCGCACGGCCGCGCCTTCGAGCCATCCTTCGACTTCATCCACATTTCGGCGCGGGGGTTGAGCGGGCCGCCATACGGCCGGCCTTGCTCGGCGGGCGGCAGGCTCCACCGGCGCCGAGCCGAAATTGACCGCCTCGACGGTCGTCGAATGGGGCGGTCCCACGACGTCTGCCCGCGGTTCCGAGCGCGGCCACGCCGCGGACCGGCTTGCGGCACTGCTATTGCTGGTACCAGGGCACCACGATCGCGATGTGGTCGCCGGCGCCGGTTTCCGGCCGACCATATCGCGCGTGCTTGACATCCGTACAGGAATGCTGTAATTTGGCGAAATGCGATTCGACGAACTGCGCCCGCCGGCACCCCGCGCGGGTTTTTTGATTCCGGCGGGGCCGCGTTGGCCGCGGGACCAAAGCTTTCATAGCCGCGACATCGCGCACTGACCGTCATTCCGAGCTGCGACCCGGCCCCTGGCCGGGGAAGCCTCGCAGGCTGATCGGCGCGCGCGCCGGGCCGGCCCCCGTCGCGGTGCCGCCCAAGAGCGGCGCGGCCCGGCATGGCGGTGCCGGCGGCGGAGCGGCTGTTCGCGCGACGATTTTCACCGATGGGACTGGCGGAGGGAGACAGCGATGGTTTCCCGCCGCGCCATTCGACGCAGACCGCGAATTGCAGAAGACCCGGAATACCGAAAAAAAAGAAGGCGGCCACACGATCGCCGCTACCGCGAAGCCCACCGGGATGAGATCGCCGCTCGGCACAGACAGCGATTCGCAGAGGACCCGGAATATCGAAAGCGAAAGCGGGCAAGCGATCGCCGCTATCGCGAAACCCACAGGGATGAGCTCAACGAGCGTCGGCGACAAAAACGACGGACCGACCCCAAATTTCGGGAACGAGAACGCGAATATCGCGTCCGCCGCTACGGAATGTCGCTGGACGATCGCCACGCACTCTCGGTGCGGCAGGGCGGCGTGTGTGCGATCTGCAGGATAAAACCCCGCCGTCCGCTCGAGCTCGATCACTGTCATTCGACCGGAAAGGTGCGTGGCCTTCTTTGCAATCCATGCAATATCGGTCTCGGACTGTACCATGACGATCCCGACCGCTTGCTGACGGCGGTCGCCTATCTGCTCGCCTCGCGTCACGACATCAATCCGGCCGACCTCAATGTGGTCGCGGCCGAAATTGCGCAAAGATTGTGCCAGCGGCTGGAAGTTCTGCTCCGCGAGCAATTCGCCTTGCGCCATGGGTCGTAGTCGTAGCCCGGATGAGCGAAGCGAAATCCGGGTTCTTGCAGCGTCGCGAGGTTGTCCCGCATTTCGCTGCGCTCATGCGGGCTACGGGCTACGACGGCTTACGTCCCGTAGCTCTGGATCAGGCTGCCCGCCACCAGGCTCCAGCCGTCGACCAGCACGAAGAAAATCAGCTTGAACGGCAGCGACACCACCACCGGCGGCAGCATCATCATGCCCATCGACATCAGCACCGAGGCCACCACCAGGTCGATGATCAGGAACGGCAGGAACAGCAAAAAACCGATCTCGAAGGCGCGCTTGAGCTCCGAGATCATGAACGCCGGCACCAGGATGCGCAGCGACAGCTCCTCGGGCGTCGCCGGGCGCGGCTCGCGCGAGAGATCGCTGAACAGCGCCAGGTCCTTCTCGCGCACGTTCTTCTGCATGAACAGCTTGAGCGGCTCGGACGAGCGCTCGAACGCCTGCTCGACGCTGATCTCGTTGTTCATCAGCGGGCGGATGCCGACGTCGTAGGAGCGCTGCAGCGCCGGTCCCATCACGAAGGCGGTGAGGAACAGCGCGAGCGCGACGATCACCGCGTTCGGCGGCGCGGTGGCGGTGCCGAGCGCCGTGCGCAACAGCGACAGCACCACGACGATGCGCGTGAACGAGGTCATCATGATCAGGATCGAGGGCGCGAGCGACAGCACGGTGAGGAACGCGATCAGTTGAATGACCCGTTCGGTGAGGCTGCCGCCCCCCTGACCGAGATTGATGCTGATGTCCTGGGCGACGGCGGTCGCCGTCGTTGCGAGCAGAACCGCTACACCGCCCACCACCGTCGCGAGACGAACGCGGTGGGCGATCC